>Ga0105248_10004424_pt1 | contig 15553 bp, 13 predicted proteins | sample KBSS34metaG_FD_81524 | JGI IMG/M metagenome (GOLD analysis project Ga0105248, IMG submission 81524) | Switchgrass rhizosphere microbial communities from Kellogg Biological Station, Michigan, USA - KBS S3-4 metaG | ecosystem: Host-associated > Plants > Roots > Rhizosphere > Soil | place...
CATCCCGGAATACGTAGACGCCCTTGGCGTTTCCCGCGTCGAACTCGGCGCGTATCTCGGGCGTGCACGTGTGCGTCTTGAACACCTTCCAGCCGCGCTCCCCGGCGCGCTTGCCCCGGAGATCCGGGAATTCCTTCGGCCGGACCCACTCGACACGCGAGCCCATCCCGGCGCGTTCGACGAGGTGAGCGGTCAGCTGAAACTGCAGGGTGGAGCCGGACCTTGGCATCCCGCCACAGAAGATCCACATGGCCGCTACCCGGTCACGTGGGGGTTACCCCGCCTGTCGTCTTCATCCGCGCCAAAGACTACCAGACACACCGACGCCGTGTCAGGCCCAAACTGACGGGATCCTCGTTTGTCCGCCGCGCCCTGCCTGGGCCGGCATGCCCGCGTGCCCGCACCGCATTGCAGCACTCGGCAAGGTCTGATAGCGTGCAGGGGCATGGATTTCGGCTCCCGCCCGAAGAAGACGCCGATGGTAGGCACAAGCACCGTGTTCCATGTCCCGGTGAGACATCCTGGTCGCCGGCCGAATCGCAACGGCCTACCATGCCGAACCTGTTAGTCATCATGGCGGACCAGTTGCGGGCGACCGCGCTGGGGATGTACGGCAATCAGCAGACTTGCCAACCGCACCTAGAGAGGCTGGCTGCCAGCGGCGCACGCTTCGAGCATGCCTTCACGCCCTACCCTGTCTGTCTGCCCGCGCGTGTCTCATTCTGGACTGGCCGTTGGCCGCACCTCACGGGCTCTCGCACCAACTCGATCTACATGCAGTCTGGCGAGACTCATCTGGTACAGATGCTGCGCGAACGCGGCTACCGCACCGCGCTAATCGGCAAGAATCACTGCTTCACCGACTCACAACTCCAGCAGTATTTCGATTCGCACTACCCGGTCGACCACGCCGGGCCTACCGACGATCAGGGCGACGCGGGGATTGCCGGCGCCAAGCAGTTCAGGCGCACGGTGGGGCCTCCCGCGTATGCCGCCAGCGTGAGTCCCTACCCGGCTGAGAAGCACAGCACGTGGCTCATTGGCAATCGCGCGGACGCCTTCCTGCGCAGCAACGCGGATCAGCCCTGGTGCATGTGGGTTTCATTCCCCGACCCACATACGCCGTACCGCGCGCCGGAGCGGTATGCGTCACTCTACGCACCGGAGTCGCTCGCGCTCCCGCCGATGGAGCCGCCGGGCTATCCAGGCAAGCCGGACCGCGTGCGCTATTTCGCTGAGCTACTCGGCGCCCACGAGGTGACCGACGACCATTTGCGGTTCCTCCTTTCGGTCTATTACGGCATGATTGCCGCCATCGACGACGTGGTGGGCCGGTTGCTGGACGCGCTGGAGCACACCGGCCAGCGGGAGAACACGATCGTCGTCTTCACCAGCGACCACGGCGACTACATGACCGAGCACCGCCTGGTGCGCAAGGGCGCCTCGCTCTACGAGTCGATGGTGCGCGTGCCGCTGCTGGTGTCCTATCCGCGCCGCGTGGCGGCGGGTACGGTCTCGGACGACCTGGTGAGCATGCTGGACGTGTTTCCCACGCTCGTCGACTTCATGGATCTTCCACTGCCGCCGGGACGGAGCGGACAGACGCTGCCGCGGATTGCCGGCGGGACACCGCGGGAGATTGTGTTTGCCGAGACGGGGATAGAGGGGACGTTCACCACGCGCCAGGAGGTGCAGAACCATCTTGCGAGCCTGGCGGCGCAGGGCAAGCAGCGCCCGGCGCCGTGGCAACTCATCACGAACGGCAAGCTGAAGATGGCGCGCACAAAGCAGTGGAAGTATGTGTACGCTCCCGGTCCCCACGGCGAGGACGAGCTGTACGATCTGGCCGAGGACCCGTACGAGCTGCGGAACCTGGCAAGCGACCCGGCACAGCGAGAGCGGATCGCCTGGTTCCAAGCACAACTCCTGGACTGGATGATCATGAGCGAGGATACACTCCCGGTTCCGGCGCCGAGGACGGCGCGTGCAGACCGGGCGCTTGGACAGCCGGGGCAGGCCGTCACTGAAGCCGGAGTGCGCGGGGAGATCGCGAAAGCCGACGCCGCGGCCAGGGAACCCTCGGCGGACGTCGGACAAGCGATCAGGGAGACCAACGATGGCGGGGTCGGGAGGCCCCCCGAGGGGCGGCGGGTTCCCGCGATCGTGTTGACGTGCGATCGGTACCAGCCATTTGCGGCGCACATGATCATGCGGTACGAGGCAGTCTGGCCCTCGCACCCGTTTACGTTCCACGTGCCCTATCAGCAACAGCCACTCCAGGGCGGCCGAGTAGCGGAACGCCGGACACCGGAAGCGATCCGCGCCACCGTGCTCGAGTTGATCGAGGACCTCGAGGACGACGCGTGGATTTACTGGTGCATCGATGACAAGTACCCGATCCAGCTCGTTCAGCCGACAGTGGCCCGTCTGACCGAGGCCATCGTGTCGGACGGATTGCCGGGAGTGGACGGCGTGATCTTCTGCCGGTGGCGGAAGCTGCTACGACCGGAGCACCTTCTGGAGGAGAGGCGCGACGGCCCCGGCGGCGTGGTGCTGTTGCGCCGCGTGAACTATGCGCACATCTGGATCCACCAGTTCCTCCGTGTCAAGGTGCTCAGGCACCTCTTCCTCCGATTTCCCGAGTCGGTTCCCCACCCGGGGGCGTTCGACCTGATGAGCCTGCCCTTGCCGGCCGATCACCGGCTCTACGTGGTCGAGACGAACCTGGCGGTGTTCGGGGAGAGCACGATTCGAGGTCGGATCACGCGCAACTGCGCGGCGAGCCTTCGGGCGCTCGGCCTCGCGTCGCCGCCGGGATTCGAGGAGACTGACCGAGAACTGCTGATAGGGACCGTCGACAACGGCGGCAGGCCTTGGCCCGCCTTGCCGGCGGACGGCTAATCCCGCTCCAGATCAACACGTGCGCCGGCGCTCACCATATGCGGGGCAAGGCGTCGAGCAGCTCGAGGAACGCGCGTCGCTCGCCCATGAGACTGTGCCGGTCGGCGGTGGCCGCGGCCCGGTCGAGCATCACCTGACGGCGGTCCGGCGTGAGGGAGAGGGCCTCCGCAACGGCCCCCTCGATGGCCGAGGCCTCGTAGGCCGGGCGCAGACAGTTGACGCCGTCTAGACAGAACGAGCGATTACCGACGCAATCGGGGCAGATGACCAGTGCGCCGAGCACCATCGCCTCCAGCGCCGGCAGGAAGAACCCCTCGACCGCGTACGGCAGCAGGAGCACGGTCCGGGCTCTCGACAACCGCACGAGGAAGTCGTGCGGGGAGAGCTGATCGGTCAGAAGCTCGACGCGCCGGCCCGCTCCGACCAGCCGTGCGTGCAGCGCCGTCCCCAGCTCCCGGTTCTTCAGCGCCGCGATCAGCAGAGGGCAGTCCTTTTCGGCGGTCGCCAGCGCGCGCAAGCGGCCTAGATCCGTGCCCATCCGGATGTGTACCACCGGCCCATTGGCGGCGCCCGTGGCGCGAACGGCGTCGGCGATCTCGGGGCTGACGCACACGCGCACGGCCTTGTGCTTGAGGAACTTGTAGAGATGCTGAGTCGGATCGGCGGCGATCATGCTCTGCAGCAGATTGACGATCGGCACGGGCGAGGCGTCCCGAGCCGCGGGCTCGAGGATACGCCAGTCGTTGGCGTTTAGAACGTAGGCATCGGGTGCGACATCCGGCCACGTTTCGGGGAGCGGGCCGCCAGGGTCATACCAGGGATTGACCGGGCTCCAGATGCTGTCCGGCGAGAACCGGATGTGCGGGACGTGATGGGGGGAGTGTTTGACGTGACTGAAGTATTCCCACACCTTGAGCTGGCCACCGTCGAGCTTGGTGAACCTCCGGAAGAACATCACGTGCTTGAGAGCGCCTTCGCGAGCGCCCGGTGGTGACGGGCCGAAGCGAAGAAGCTTGCGAAGGAGCGTGACGGACCGCATGGTCGACAAAATTATAGGCGTGCTCGGGATCGGCAACAACCAACGCCGGCCTCCTCAGACGCGCCCTCGCGGAGACCGGACCGCCCCTACCCGCAGCTCGCGTCCGCCCGGACGCCCGTGCCCAGCCCGAACACGTCGCCGAGGTAGGCGATGTCCTCATCCGACAGGTAGTCTCGAAAACCGCCGACCACCCCGCGGCGAACTTTGAGCGCATCGTTCCGCGGTCGGAGCCACGGCTTCGGAAAGGCCGCGCGCTGCTCCAACGCTCGCATCTCATCGAAGCTCGCGCGACCACAGGCGTCCGCGACGGCCCCATCGTCGATCGGAAGCTCGTAGTGGGCGAGGACGGCACGCAATACGCTGGCGAAATCCTGATGGCAGGCCTCGTAGCTGATCTGGAGCACCGGCCGGCGCTTGCACATCTCGGCCCATTGCGTCTGGAACGCGCGCAGATGCATCGCACCAAAATACTCGTCCCGGATGAAGTCCGAGATCGTCCCCTCGTAGCCGAAGAAGTCCTTGAACCGGCCGGTCACCTGGAAATACAGGCTGACCATCACGTCGCGGGGGTCGCCGTAGCATTACACGATCTTCTCCACCGACTGGTAGCGACGGAGGCGCTCCTCGAAATTCAGGTTGGGCGCGGGCTTCGCCGGATTGTTGAACTCGAACGTGTCGTGATGGAACCGGATCTGATCCGCGACGCCGAGAAGGTTGAGCGCATATCGGATCCAGGTGCGCCCGGATTTCGGGTATGAGACGAACTGTCGCCCCTCGATGGGCCCACCCATGCCTCAGACCCCGTGGGACCGGCGCTCGAACACCCGGACGACCCCGGCATCGGCCTCGCCGTCGTCACGCGGCTCACCGCCGCTCATATCGAAGCCGTGCTCCGCCAGCACGGAGCCTATCTCGTCCTCATCGAAGATTCGCTCGGGCGTGCGGACGACCAGCAGCCCGGACGCCAAACGGGCGACCCCGGCGAGCGTGTCGCGCCGGCGGTCCTTCGGGAGGTGGTGGTGCACCCCCAGATAGAGCACGATATCGTAGCGCTCCTGGAGGTGAGCGGCATGTCCCTCCATGAACGCCGACCACACGCTGACATCCCCAGGCCAGAACCGGCCATTCGGGAGATGCTCGCACAACGCCCTGGCGGTCGCCACACGCGCCGCATCGCGGTCGAACCCGTGAACGAGCGCGGCGCCCCGCTCGAGCAGACACCTCGCGATCATCCCTTCGGCGCTGCCGAGATCGAGAACGCTCTTGCCCTCGCACCGGTCGATGACCGGCTCCAGGCCGCGGGTCCGCCGCTCGACCGGCCACTTGCCGAACAGGCCGAGCTCGGGGGCCCAGGTGTAGTGGACCCGGGCGTCGGGCTCCATGAGCCTCAAGAGCTCCGCCGTGTAGCGCTCCCAGGAGAACCCGCTGATCCGCTGCCGGGCATGGTGCGAGAGCCGACGCGCGAGACCGGGATCGCACCGAAGGCGGCCGATCGCGGCCCTGATCGCTTGGGCGCCCGGCTGCTCGATCACCAGGGCCGTCTGCTCGTGCTCGGCGAACGCCAGCGTTCCGTGCGGCGTGCAGACGACGGGGATCCCGCAGGCCATCGCCTCGGCGGCCAGGTTCGCCCATCCCGCGTGCGTCCGAGTGTGCACGACACAGTCGAGATCCCGGTAGAAGTCGGGCAATTGCGGCTCGGAGAGAGGGCCGAGCAACTTCAGCCGCCCGCTCTCGACGAGATCGGCGGCCGCGCTCGGCAGATCGCCCGCCGGCCCGTAGAGCCGCAACTCGGCCTCGAAGCCGATATCGCGCACCGCCTCGATCAATGGGATCGGGTTCTTGTGGGCCAGGCCGCCAATCAGAAACCGCGGTCCTGCTGGCACCGCCGATCGATGTGGATCGGGGGCGAAGGCCTGAAGGTCCACCCCTCCCTCGCAGAAGTGGAATGCATTCGCCTGGAAGGTGGTGAAGCTTCCCGGCGTCCAGTGACGATTGTTGAAGACGACGACGTGCGGCTTGAAGAGCGCATTGACGCGCAGGAAGGCGGGCTTCCGGGTCTGGTCGTTCAGCACGTGCTGCATCCGCAGGCCGAACGCGGTCGATTCGAATCGATCGAGCCGCGCCATCGTTTCCTCGGGAAAGCTGGCCCCCGGTATGATCGTGACGTCCCACGTCTTGCAGGCCGCTTCCTCGAAGCTCACCACCGGGACATCCGTAGCGCGAGTAGCCCCCGCCGCCGTTGACAGGCGGATGAAAGCGATCTCGTGTCCCGACTTTCGCGCGACCCGACCGAAACGCTCGAACCGGAGCAAGCTCCCGGCTACGGAGAGCTCATGACACACGATGCCGATGCGCTTACCTGGCGGGAGGTTTGGCGTCATCGGGGCGAGCGCGTAGAGGAAGACGAGATCGGCGCCGGCATCACGCGAATCACGTTGGCATTCTACATGATCAATCCGGATCCTGAGCTCGCTTTCATCGCTCGGGCAGCGGCTCCCGGCGGGAAGCCGGCTTCGCGCCGGTGAACGCATCCGCTATACTCGTGACCGGCGCCAGGCCCGCCACCCGCTTGGCGTCGCCTGGCGGTGCCCTGGGAGCCGACCTGCGGTAACCGGGGTCGCATCCGATGCCACCGGTCGAGATGGAGGACGACCACATGAAGGTCGTTGGTGTTGGCCTCAACAAGACCGGAACGAAAACGCTCGGAGTCTGCCTCAGGCACTGGGGATTCAAGCACGTTTCGTGTGACTACGCGGCGTTCCAGATGTGGCGCAATGGTCGCCGCGACGAGCTCCTTGCCTACGCGAAGGACTACGAGAGCTTCGAGGATTGGCCCTGGCCGCTCGTCTATCAGGAGATCGATCGGGCGTTCCCGGGAACGAAGTTCATCCTCACCCGGAGGGTGCACGGCGAGAAGTGGTTCACGAGCATTTGCAAGCATGCCGTGCGAAAGGGCCCCTCGGAGTATCGCCGACACATCTACGGTCACGACCTCCCGCACGAGCGCAAGCGAGAGTACATCGACTTCTACGACAATCACAACCGTGCTGTCAGAGACTACTTCAAGGATCGGCCCGATCAGCTCCTCGAAGTATGCTGGGAAGAAGGCAGCGGATGGGACGCTCTCGCGTCCTTCCTGGCTCTCGATCGACCCGAGATCCCGTTTCCGCACGCCAACAGCAGTTCCCTCAAGGCGTAGCCTCGATGGCCGTTCGGCCGGCCGTCCCGTCGGCCCATCGCCCGACTTTCGGCCACCCGCACCGCCCGTCCCAGGCGAGAGTCCTCATGCTCGACGTTCTCGCCGTCGCCTTGCCTCTGGCGGTGATATTTGGCATCCTGGGCCGTCTGTTCTGGCCGGGCTATTTTTCCCAAGACAGCGTCCAGCAGCTCACCCAAGCGATCGGCCTTGCCCCTCTCGAAGACGCCCATCCCGTCTCCATGGCCTTGCTGATGAGATTCTTCACCGATACCGATTCGGGGTTTCTGGGTTACTTCGCGTTTCAACTGTCGCTCGTGGTCATCCTAGTCTGTGCTGTCACCATGATCGCGTTCCGCTGGCTCCTCCCTCCACTGCCGCGCTTTCGGCGTGGGTCCATGTCTGCCTTCGCTGTGGCGATCGCCCTGTTGCCACCCTCCGGGCTGTTGAATCTCGTCGTGTGGAAAGACGTCCCCGCGACATGGCTGCTCACCACCCAGGCCTTCGCGGTCGCTGCCTTCGCCCAGGCCATGATCGATCGGCTGTATACCCTCAGGACTTTCTCATTTCTCCTCATCGTCGCGTTGTTGTCCGGGGCAGCCGCCGTCCACTTCCGACACAATGCGTTCCTTGTCGCTTATACACTCATGGGTGTGCTCGCGCTCTTCGCGGGGCATGACCTCTGGACGACGAACCAGGACGTCATAAAGAAATTGACCGTGGTGGCCGCCGGTGCCGTGCTCCTCGTCGGGATCATCCACACACGTCACTGGCTCAGGGAGGCGTTCATCGAGGATTCCCGGAACCGCGCCGCCGGCGTGGAAGAGTTCGATGCGAGAACGTGGGTTGTCAAAAGTGACTTTTGGATGGCGTACCACCTGGGATTGCCCCTATCGCCCCAGCAGGACGCCCGACTCAACGAGCTCGTGGACGTGGAGAGGCAGTCCGCGCGTTTTTCGCCTTACAACTCCTTCCATCAAAAGACCGGGGAGTATCGCAACAGCTCCCCAGAGATGGAACCGCTCTTCATCCGCTTCGCGACTGACACGCTCGCCGCGCACCCGTGGCACTGGCTCAAGGCAAAGGCCTTCTATACCGTGCAGCTCGTGAATTCGATTGGAGGACTTCAGGTCCCTCCTCCGAATCGCCGGCACCAGCTCGTCGGGCAATTCGACATCAACATGGACGCGCGGTTCAGAGGAGCGAGGACGATGTTTCGCACGATGATGGGCCGCGAGCAGGCGCTTCGCTATCATGGGCTGATCTTCTGGACGTTCTGGCCGGTGGTGCTCGCCTTCGTCCTCGGAACTGCGCTCGTCGTCTGGGCGCACCTCGAGCGGGTGTCCACGCTCGGCCGGCTCGTCGTCACCGCTATTCCAGTCGTCGCCGCCCTGAGCCTGTCGCTCCCCCTGGTGCTCTTTTCCAGTCCCAATGACTACCGATATTTTTGGGGGAACTGGTATTTCGCCGTCCTGTTTTGCCTGCTGATCCTGAAGAACTACCGCGACGGCATCGCGTTGCTCTGGTCGCGTCGCATTCGCTGAAGCTTCCTATCGGGCGAACCCTCTCGCGCAGGCACAATGACGCGCGAGCCGCACTGCGACTCGTCGCGAGCGGCCTTCACGGAGTACTGCAGCGGGACGTGGAAGGTTTCCGCGTAGAGGAACACGAGATTCGTTCGCCCGATGACGCAGATCATCGGGCTCTTCTCGACCGCGTCCCGGATCGCCGGCTCGATGGCAAGCGTGTAGCCGACCGCCACCGGTTGGGTCAGGGGACGCACGTAGGCCCCGCGAGTGAGCCATATGACGGTGGCGAGGACGAGGCAACAGACGGCCCCGAACTGCTGAGGGGTGAACGGAAAGGCTCGGTCGTCCTGGGCGCGCACGAGGAAGTACAGGTTGAGCGTGATGAGGGTGATCATCCAGTACATGTAGTAGCGGAGCTCGTGGGATTGGCCGTGCACCGACGTGACGATCGACAGGAGCGCGAAGAAGACGCCGCCCATTCGCGCTTCCCGTGAGCGTAGCCGAGCGATCACGAGGCCAAGGAGGACCAGGCTCCCGATGACGTACACGAAGAAGTACCCGCCCATTCGGTCCGCCGGAACCCCCCGCGGGACGTAGCCTTGGTCGCCCGTCCACACGTTAGGGCGCCGGGCGTCGAAAGCCCGAACCTCGAAGATTGACAGTCCCCAACGAATCGCCTGGGGCGTCGTCCAAAGGTAGACGGGAGCCGCGGTATCGGAGGTCGAGGCCATGGTGTGGGGCAGCGTGATCCCGAACGCGCTGAGCTTCAGAGGAAACACTGGATTTCCGTAGAGCACGGTGTTCTTGATCGTCGTGGCGAAAATCAGGGGGATCGCCATCGTGAGCACCAGCACCCGATGGACGATCGCGCGTCGAGCGGGCGCCTCCGCCGCCCGGTACCAGTAGGCCAGGCGGCCGAGCATCGCCAGCAGGGCGACCGAGACCAGGGCCAGGTGCAGAAACTTCATGTTGGTGGAGATGGCCGCCGCCAGTCCGAACACGGCGACGTCCCGCCACGAAGGCACCTCGCGTCCCGCAAACGCTCGGTAGGCGAGGAGCAGCACGACCGCCGTGGCCAGGTTGGTCGGCAAGTCCACCAGGCTTCCCGTGGCATGAATCTGGACGAGCGGAACCGCCAACAGCGCGATGAGCATCACGTACCAGGGAATTCGAAGGAAGACCTGCGCGAAGCAACAATAGAGAACGAGCGCGCACAGCCCGACGAGATTGGCGGCCTGGATGTGGTCGAAGAACATCCAGAGCAGGCCTTGCAGGATCTCGCCGAGCAGCGGGAATCCCTGATAGATCGGCTCGAGACGATCCTGGAACAGGAACTTCCCGGCCGGTGTAATACCCCAGAATCGAGCGGCAAACGGCAGATGATAGCCGAGGGAATCGTAGTTGTGAAGATCGACGTCGACGAGGGCTTTTCGGCCGAGGAGAATCAACAGGACGATCGCGACTCCCTTGAGGGCGAGCGGGCCGTGGCGCTGCAGGTTGGAGCTCATGGGCGGAAACTCCGCATGGTCGCGCGCGATGGTATCACGAGGGTGAGGCCCCGATGAACGCGGTGACGCAAGGAACGCTGCGGCGGCATCATGGTAGGATGCGTTTTCGGAGCATTGGCTTGTCCGTGACATGATTGACGCGATCCCTGCAGGGACAGCGGCCACCGTCGATCGGTCGGCCCGACACATCGGAGACGCCACATCGTGAACATCAGGTTGTCACCCTCGTTGGTCGGCATTCCCGGACCGTACGTCATCGGCGCGACCGGGGGCTCCGGCACGCGCGTATTGGCGCGCATCCTGCGCCACGCGTCGACCTTCCTGGGGACTCACCTCAACGTGAGCGACGATTCCCTGTTCTTCGGCGCCTACTCGGATCGGTGGATCGATCGCTTCGTGGGCGGCGCGGCGCCCCTGCCGACGGACGCTGTCCGCACCGCGATGGCGCAAGATCTGGACGTGACCGTCACCCGGCATCTCTCGTCCCTCCTCGCGGAGGGTCCCGGCTCGCGGTGGCGCGCCTGGGGCTGGAAGGAGCCTCGGAGCATTTTTCTCCTGCCCTTCTTCGATGCGCACTTTCCTGCCCTCAAGTTTCTGCATCTGGTCCGCGACGGACGCGACATGGCCTATTCCTTGAACCAGAACCAGTTGTCGATACACGGGCGCACGCTGTTGACGAGCGAGGAGCTGTCCCGGGAGTCGCCGCTCCAATCGATGGCGCTCTGGGCGCGCCTGAACTCCCGGCGGGCGGACTACGGCGAGACTCATCTCGGCCCGCGCTACCTTCGCATTCGCTTCGAAGATCTCTGCGCCACTCCCCTGCCCATCATCCAGCGGATCTTTCACTTTCTGAATCTTCGGGGTGACTGCGAGGAGATCAGTCGACTCGAGGTGGCCCCACCGGCTTCCCTCGGCCGCTGGCGGTCTCAAGATCCGGCCCAGATCGAGGCGCTCCGCGCGGTCGGCCACTCGGCCCTCACGCGCTTCGGCTACCTGACGGAGGATCGGCCGGTGCCGCTCCGCGCCGCCGCCGCGCCACCGGCGAGTGGCCGGTGACCGAGGTCATCGCGATACTCGGCATGCACCGGAGCGGGACGAGCTGTCTCACCGGACTCCTCCAGGAGGTCGGCGTGTTCCTGGGGGCCGTCGCCACGAAGAGTGCCTGGAATCTCAAGGGAAACCGGGAAAACCCCAGCATCATGGCCCTTCATGAAGAGCTGCTGAGCTTGAACGGCGGGAGCTGGGATGCGCCCCCGACCTCCGTCACCTGGCCGCACCGGTCGCGGCTCGCGCGAGACGCGATCATCCAGGGCTACCAGCGTGTGCCCCTCTGGGGGTTCAAGGATCCGCGAACCCTCGTCGTGCTCGACGGCTGGCTCGAAGCCCTCCCCAACCTGCAGCTCGTCGGCATCTTTCGCCATCCCCTCCTGGTGGCCGAATCCCTCCACCGCCGCAACGGGTTCCCGATCGAGAAGGGTCTTCGGCTGTGGCACATCTACAACGAGATCCTGCTGGGCTACCACGGCCGCCGCGCATTCCCGATCCTGTCGTTCGACAGCGATGCGTTCACGGACAGCTTTCTGCGGCTGGCGAGATCGCTGGGTCTGCCGGCGCCCTCCGACACGGCGCTCGAGTTCTTCGATCCGCGGCTCAGGCACCGGGCCCCCACGGTCGAGCTGCCCCTACCCCGCGACAGTCAGCAACTGTACCTCGCCCTGAACAAGCTCGCTGGATGAAGGCATTCCTGAAGCGCATCCGGGGACGCGTATTTCCCACGCGCCCGGCCCTGTCGATCGTCGTCGTCGTCTTCAACATGCAGCGGGAAGCCACGCGAACACTCCATTCGCTCTCCCGCGCCTACCAGACCGGCGTGAGCGAGAACGACTATGAGCTGATCGTGGTCGACAACGGCTCGGCGCCCCCTTTCTCGATGGACGCGCGCATGGCGCGGCACGTCCGCTACTTCCACATCGGAGATGCCTTGCCATCGCCGGCGCGCGCGATGAATTTCGGAGTCGCTCGAAGCCGGGGCGAATACGTCGCGACGATCATCGACGGCGCCCGATTGCTCTCGCCCGGGGTCATTCAATATGGGCTCCGTGCCTTCCAGGCGTTTCGCGATCCCGTCGTGACGGTTCCGGCATGGCACCTGGGACCCGATATCCAGCGGCGCGGCATGAAGCACGGCTACGATCAGGCGGTCGAGGACGGTCTGCTGGACGGGATCGGCTGGCCGCGCAACGGATACCGGCTGTTCGAGATCTCCACGCTGGGCGGGTCGTGCAGTGACGGTTGGTTCCGGCCGATGGCCGAGAGCAGCTGTCTGTTCGTGTCGCGGGCCGACTACGAGGCTGTCGGCGGATATGACGAGCGCTTCCGTGCCCCCGGCGGGGGTCTGGTGAGCCACGACCTCTACCGCCGGCTCTGCTCTCTGGACGGCAAGGACCTCGTCGTGCTGCTCGGTGAGGGCACGTTTCATCAACTCCACGGCGGCGTCGCGACCAACGCCACCGAGGAAGAGTTCGCGCGACGGTATCGGCTCTGGCTCGACGAATACCAGGCCCTGCGGGGGGAACCCTATTCACGACCGGAGAAGGCTGCGCACTTCCTCGGCCACATTCCGTCTCAGGCGAAGCAATTCCTTTCGTTCTCCGCGGAACGATTCCTGGTCGAGGACCCCGTGAAGGCCCCCGGCAGGTCCCCGCCATCGTTGTCTCCGGAATGAGGCCCCGCGCCGATTTCGCGACGCGCCGCCGGGAGCGGTACAATTTCCGCGCCGGAACTGGAGGAACCACTTCATGCGTGACCAAGTGTTGGCGCGGATCATCGTTCTCGTCGCGGCCGTACTGATGGTGGGGCCCGCGTCGGCTCAGGCGCCCCCGGGGTTCAGTCTGGTCACCGTCGCTACCGGCCTCGACCAGCCCACCGCCTTCGCCTTCAAGGGGCCGAAGATCCTGGTCACGGAGAAGGGCGGCAAGGTTCAGGTCGTGCGCCCCGACGGCTCGCTGCGCCCGACGCCGTACGTGACGCTGCAGGTGAACTCGGTATCGGAGCGCGGGGTCCTCGGCATCGCCGTCGACCCGGAATTCGCCACGAACACGTTCGTGTACATCTACTACACGACGGGACCGGGCGCGCTCGGGTACACGGGCTCACCCAAGAATCGCGTCTCGCGCTTCACCACGGGGCCGGGGCTCGCCGCCACAAGCGAGACCATCATCCTCGACAACATTCCGTCCGACGCGGGGAATCACAACGGGGGCGACATCCAGTTCGGCTTCGACGGCATGCTGTACGTCGCGGTCGGCGACGGCGGGTCGTTCCACGAGGACGCGCAGACCCTCGACACCCTGCGCGGAAAGATGCTGCGCATCACGGGCGACGGCATCGCCCCGCAGGGCAACCCGCACAAGCTCACGGTCGGGGCGCGGCGGTGCGGCAACCCGGCCGGCGAGCCCGCCGGCGCCGGTCCGTGCAAGGAGATCTACGCGCACGGTCTGCGCAACCCATTTCGTTTTTCCCTGCGGCCGTCGAACGCCACCTACCTGATCGGCGACGTCGGCCAGGCCACGTGGGAGGAACTGGACACGCTCGTTCCGGGCGGCAACTACGGCTGGCCCGTCGTCGAGGGGCCGTGCCCCTTCACAGCTACCCCAAACTGCGATCCCACGTCGACCCCCTACCCGGTGCAATTTCAGCGCCCGGTTCATTTCTACAACCACGGCGGCGCCGGCGAGGTTGGCCAGACGATCATCGCCGGGGCGTTCGCGGAAAACGGCAGCAACTACCCCGCGCCGTACGCCGGCGCGTATTTCTACGGGGATTTCAACGGGGACTGGATTCACGTGCTCACGATGGACGCGGCGAACACCGTGACGAGCCAGTCGACTTTCGCGATGCTCAACGGACCGGTGACCTTTCGCAATGGCCCGGACGGCAACATCTACGTCCTGTCAATCGGCAACGGGGCACTCTACAAGTTCGTGTACACCCCGCCCTGAAGGGTCGGCCGGCCGAGCGGCGCCAGACAGATCCATGCGCCTGCACCCGGCCCTTCGGGTTAGCGCCCCGGCCCTCAACCCCTCCTGATTCAGAAGAGGCCCGCCGTGCTCCACGGCCCGTGCAATCGTGACTGACACGCGTCGTCATAGGAGCTGACCACTCTCGTCGAACCGCAGTGAGGCGAGGCGCGTAAGGCCGTGAAACTGTGCATGCTGACAGTGGCACGCGACGTGCCGATACACCCCCTCGAGCCAAGAGCGTCATGACACTTGCCGGACTGCAATCAGCGAGTGCCGACGAGCGCGCGCAGTCCAAACAGTCTCACAACGAGGGGGGACATCCCATGAGAGTCGGGGCATGTGTGGCAAGTATGCTCGTCCTGATCACGGCCCTGTTCTTGACAGCAACGACGGCGCAGGCCCAGGCGAGTCGGACATGGGTATCCGGCGTGGGCGACGATGTGAATCCGTGCAGTCGGACCGCACCGTGCAAGACCTTTGCGGGCGCGATCTCCAAGACCGCCGCGAAAGGTGAAATCAACGTCCTGGATCCGGCAGGATTCGGCGGCGTCACCATCACGAAGTCGATCTCCATCGAGGCGGCCGGCGTCATCGCGGGAGTACTGGTGTCCGGAACGAATGGCATCGTGGTCAATGCCGGCGCCAATGACGTCGTCGTTCTTCGCGGCCTGACCTTCGACGGCATTGGCACGGGTCTGGCCGGGATCAAGTTTCTCGCCGGAGGCACGCTTCATGTCGAGAATTGCACGATCCACGGATTCACGCAGAGCGGGATAGACTTCGCGCCAAGCGTCGCCAGCGATCTGTTCGTCAAGAATAGCCACATTCGAGACAATGGCGGCGTCGGCATCTACGTACACCCGAGTGCGCCCATCGCCGCTTCGATCGACGGGGTAAGGCTCGAGGGAAACAGCCACGGCCTACGGGTGGATGACGGCTCGACCGTCACGGTGCGCAACAGCATCGCCGCGGGGAATGCCAACAACGGGTTTTCGGTCTTCGTCGGCGCCGGAAGCGCAGAATTGAACATCGAGAGCTCCGTCGCCACCGGCAACGGCAAGGCGGGAGTGCTCGCGAGCGGAGTGCTGGCCACCGTCCGTATCTCGAACACCATGATCACGGGCAATGTCGACGGGTTGAAGGGGACTGGTCAGATCGTCTCCTTCGGCAACAATCGCATCGCCGGCAACGGAGCGACGATAGCCCCGACCTCGACGCTGCCCCAGAACTGAGATTGCGGCCTCATCACTGAACTTCAGGAGGGGATGCGAAGCAGGCGATCGCTTCCGCTGAAACTCGGCCATGCCTCTCCTCTCCCTACCACCGAGCTATCGGCTTCGACAAGGCGCGGGCCAACG
>Ga0105248_10004425_pt1 | contig 15552 bp, 5 predicted proteins | sample KBSS34metaG_FD_81524 | JGI IMG/M metagenome (GOLD analysis project Ga0105248, IMG submission 81524) | Switchgrass rhizosphere microbial communities from Kellogg Biological Station, Michigan, USA - KBS S3-4 metaG | ecosystem: Host-associated > Plants > Roots > Rhizosphere > Soil | place...
AACAGGGCTGACGCACTGTTCCGTGGCCATACTCAGGATGTTCCAGATGTCATCAATATAAGTAAGATGCTCGGGCTTCATCAAACAGGAACGCAGACAAGTGACACTGTCCTGATCCCAATCCAACTCGGGCCAGGCCTGACTGAAGAGAGATGCCGGCAAAGTGGCCAGCGCCAGGTGTAGATTGCGCCGTGCGGCCTCTTCGAAGACCTCGCGCGCCAGGCGGGAGGCCTGCGAAGCGCTCTGGGCTCGGACGGCATACACAACAATATCCAGCTCAGGTTTGAGCGGCACAACGAAGCGTGCATCTGCTCGCAGTCGGTCATAGAAGTTGAGAGCGGCCTGCCTGCCCTCGGACAGACCCTGGGCAAACTGTCCCCCTTTGACCAGGGGCAAAAGACGCTGAGTGGCCCACAGAGCAACAGCCGAGGCCCCAGCGCGCGAGCACTCGAGGCTGATCTCACCCAGATGCAATTCGTTGGAGCTGAAATATGTATAGGGCGAATCGTGCTTATATAGAGCGCCACAGGCCGGGTCTTTAAAGATGACACAGCCGCAGCCGTAAGGTTGCAGACCATGTTTATGCGGATCGACAACAATAGAGTCGGCCTGGGCAATGAGCTCATAAGCGCGCCGGGCATGATCATCAAGATTGTCCACCAGCTTGAAGTAGCCGCCGTATGCGCTGTCGATGTGCACACGAAATTTGTATTTTTCTCTCAGCGCCAGTATCTGCTCCAGCGGATCGACAGAGCCAATCGAAGTCGTACCCAGCGTCACTACGACCGTGCCCACATCTTTTGTATCCAACAACTCCTGCAGATGACTCATACTCATACGTCCCAAATTGTCGACCTCGACGGGCGCGTAGGGAATACCCAGGACAGCGGATATGCGTGAATGCGTGTAATGGGCCTGACTGGAAGCTACAACAAGCCGACCCGGCTGTAGTTTAGACGCCACCCAGAGAGCTTCCAAATTGGCCATCGTGCCCCCGCTGGTCAGATGTCCCAAATGCGCTTCGCCAGTTCCTAATCCGAATTCAAACATAGCGGCAAGTTCGGCCACCGCTTCTTTTTCCATGGCCGAGCTGGCAATGCCTCCGTCCAGCGCATGGTTGTTGGGGTTGATAAAGAGTGCTAAAGAATAAGCCAATCGCGCCACCGGATGTGGTGGCTTGAGCATTTGCCCGGCGTAATATGGGTGCATATAAGGATAATTGTCTTGCATGCGCCCGGCCGCTTCCAGCAAAACACGCTCCAGATCGCCCCTGGCCGCCCTGTGTGCAGGGGCGAGTGGTGGTAGCTGCGTAAATCCCTGGTCCAGTTTTTCCAGGGCCCGGCGCAGTATATCCAGATTTTCCAGATCTAAGATCATGTTCTGTGTTTCTCCAGCAGATTTATCTCTTCAAAATTTTTGCCTAAAACCTCGTGCGGATCAAGGCCAAACCACTTATCGAGGATGGAAGCATAGATTTGTCTGTAATCAATCGCGTATTTGAGATCGCCTTCATCCAAACTCGTGAGACTGGCATGGTCACCATATACGCCACCACTGACCGCCTTGCCGACCAGCAAAACAGGAGCAGCCGCGCCGTGATCAGTGCCCTGACTGCCATTCTCACCCACACGACGGCCAAACTCTGAATAAATCAAAGTAATGACTGAGCGATCAAGATGGTGGGCGGCAAGGTCTTGATGAAATGCCGCCACGGCATCGGAGAGTTGGCGCAGCTGATTACCCTGACCGGCTCTTTGATTGATGTGCGTGTCAAAACCACCGAGAGAGACGTTGTAGATGCGGGCATTTACTCCACCACAGACCATCTGCGAAATAAAACGCAGAGCGTCTCCCAGACCGCCTCCGGGATAGTTGGCACCGGCTTTGTAGCCCTGCACAATCTTAGTCAATTTGTCAGAGGCCTTATTGGCCGCCAGGCCGGCATCTCGCAAAAGCTCGACATGGGGCCGCCCGAGAGCAAAATTTTGATAAATATCATTGAGTGCCGCGAGCTGCGTTTTTCTATCACCGGCAAATTTAGGATCGGTACGAAAATCAAAATCGGCCAGATTATTGACCGTGGGCACGGCAATATGATGCGATACCAGTGATTTAGGCAGCACCGGGTCAAGATTGACCGCCGGCAAAATACTGACTATCTGCCTGGCTCGGGCCTCACTTTCAAGATGATCAAGCGCCCGTCCCAACCAGCCACTGGCAACAAAGCCATCGGGGCTTCCGGTCTCCCAGATATCTCGCGAGTGAAAATGCGATCGGTTGGCGCGGGGATAACCGACCGCCTGGCAAACGGCCAGATGACCGTCGGCGTAAACGCGCGCGAGGCCGCTCATCGCAGGATTGAGGCCGACCTTGTCGTTGAGTTTGAGCACCTCGCCGGGTTTGATGGCGATGCCCGGACGAGCGGTGTAGTAGGCTGAGTCGGCGTAGGGCACGACCATATTGAGCCCATCGTTACCGCCATTGAGCCAGATCACAACCAGTGCACGCGGGGCGGTAGCCTGTGGCTCAGCGGCACAGGCAGCCAATTTTAAGAGCTCCCCGGCAGAGAGACAGAACGTCCCGGCCTGGGCTCCTTTGATCAATAATTTGCGTCTCGATATTTTCATTTATGCCAACTGATAAGTAGGTAAACTCATGATCAAATGCACCAGCCCTCGTAGTTTGGCGTCCAGTACTTGTTCGTTTTTAACCCCGCGTGTAGCTTTGCCGTCCAGATCCGTCTCCATATATTTAACCAGTCTAGCCCTCGTGTAATCAGGCACATCGCCATCAACAAGTATGTCCAGGAAGTAATTGACAGCGTCGTGCGATGTCTTGAGACCCTGACGTGATGCCAATTGGGTCGGCGACATAAAAGGTTTGAGTTCCTCAAACTTTTGCGAGCTTATTTTGGTGGCAAAGTTGAATCGCTCGATCATCGACTCGGTGGAGATCCATGCTTTACCGCCATCCCAGCCTTTAACACTGGGCGGCTCAAATATATTTTGCCCCATCGACGCAATCACACCCGGCAGATCGATATCAGCATTTCTTATACCAAGCGTTTTTATCGCGCCAATAACAAGCTCAGGCGGGCTCTTGATTTTGGCATGATAAGCCCGGTTTGTAAAAAAAGAAGGGTCACTAAAAATAGCGTGCAGCATCGGTCTTATCTGATAGCCATTGACTTGATACTGCGTCGCCACGCGCTCGATAAAATCGCCATCAGGATCATCATAAGCAAAATAACGAATCAACTTCTTAGCCAGATAACGGCCTGTATCAGGCGATCTCGCCAGTATGTGGACAACATCGTCTCCATTCAAATTGCCACGCTGGCCCAGCACTTTTTTCTCACCATCGTCGTGCTGTTTATCGTCAAATACAAATGCCGATCTCTTTTGATTGGTGTGCCAACCGGTAAAGGCGCGCGCCGCTTCTTTGATGTCTACCTCGGTATAGTGCCCGATACCAATACTAAATAACTCCATAACTTCGCGGGCGTAGTTTTCGTTCGGCCGGCCTTTCTGATTTTCCTGATTGTCGAGATAAATAATCATAGCCGGGTCTTTAGAAACGCCCAACAGCAGTGTCTCGAAGTTGCCCAGCGCCAGGCGACGCAGGAGTTTGTTTTGCTCAAGCATGACTTTAGGATCGCCGACCTTCTGCAAAGATGTGGCAAAATGGCCATGCCAGAAGAGGGTCATCTTCTCCTCTAAAGGGTTGGCTGTGTGCAGCATGCGATACATCCACCATTTTTTGATGGCGTAAGGATTACCAAAATCAAATTTTTCTCTAGCCAGAAGCGACTCAAGCGCACTGTTATCAATGCGCTCGGGATGAAGCAGCTCGTCTAAAGTGGCCTTATATCCGAGCTTCTGATAACGATCAAGCTCAGCCGGCGAAGCGCCAAATCCGGCTCGTCGCAATAGTTGTGCTATCCAAAATGCGTCTTTGCGAGGCAGCAATTGCACGTTCCTGGCGTCTATCCTCCTAATACTGCCCGTCTCGCCGTGACTGTAAACATGCCGCAAACGGGCGGTTCGGTTTGGTTAAAGAACAGTATTGGTATAACGACAATGTCTAAAGCTTGCAGGTCCACAGTTATGAAATCCGAAGGCGAAGATAAACAGGGCAATCAGAGGTCCAGCGGGCGACAGGCCCGAGCCATGACCCGGGCTATCGACATGGTTTCGGAAGAGTTTATCGAAAGCTTCTCGCAAACTGGCAAAGACGACGGACCGGAAACGCCTGCCAAACCCTCCCCTATACGCGAAGCCCTGGCCGCCCGCGAACGTCGCGAAGCGGAAGAAGCCAAAAAGGCGGAAGCTAAACCGGCATTTAAAGGTTTCGGTGGTCTTCTTGCTGGAGCGTCCTCTAACACAGACGCGTCAAATCATACAACGGCAGCTACGCCAGAACCGGCGCAGGCGCCCGCAGCCGAAGCAGCCGAGTCTCATACAACATCACATACAAATGTCCCCGGTGTAGAAACTACGCCCGACGGCTCAGTCATCAGAGTCAAAGATACGGTCGGCAAGAAACGCGGTCTCTACACATCGGCCATGCAAAAACCCTCAGCCGAGCAAATCGCCGACGCCGCCGTCAAATTTTCACGGCCAGACTCTCGGCCCCACGCAGAGCCACTTCCTGCGCAGGCAGAACCAGCCGCCGAGCAGGCGCCGCTCAAGCCTCCACCCCAACCAATCTCGAAATCCCCATTTGCCCGGGGTGGCTCAGCCGCCTACTCGGCTTCGACGTCGTCCACGCCCCATTCAGCATCGCCTTACGCCAGTCCACCCGCTTATGCAGCGCCCCCTGAAGCTAGTGCTTCATATCCGTCATCTTTTGCCACTCAGCACGACGATGGAGATATATCACACGCAGGGTCGACAAAAGCCCGCAGACCGGTGGCCGGCAAATCAAAAATGACCACTGAAAGCAGTTGTCCAATCGCCTGTGGTATGGGCGAAATGATGCTGCAAGTGCGCAGACTATTCAGCTGGGCCAAGAGTGTATTTGGAAAATGAGCAAAATTACCCGAGCCGACAATGATGACGAAGCGCCTGCACTGAAAGCGATCAAGTTATTTCGCTTTGTTGAAATCTATATGACGGTAATGAACGGCGGTATGGCAGCATTCATGTACTTCGGAGTCCCGACTCTGCACGTTAACATGCCTGACAGTAATCGAACCCTTCTAACAACATTGCTTATACTGGCTATTCCGATCGAAATCATAATCATGGAAATCGTGATCTGGCAAAAGAAAAAGAAATTGGGCGGCAGTGAACGGCCGAGCATCAACTCAAGCAGATTGTAAGTGCGCCAATGATCAACAAAACCGACTTTGACTGTAGCGACATTGAAATCGCAACCAGCGAAAATACTCCTAAAACCACTCGTACTCTGCAAATACTCAATGTCATAACGAGTATAGGCACCATACTATTCTTCACCGTCTTGCTACCTGCACTGCACTCAAACTGGCTTGCTGAGTGGAGAATCTGGATCGTTGCCATTGTGGCTGTCGGTATTCCCATCAACTTTCTCATCTTTGAATACGACATCAGGAAAGCCGGGGGCATGCCTCCACCGCCGTTTAAGCGCCAGGGCTGGACTGTCGGCAACACAAAAAAATCTAAAAATACGATGAAACGCTGGTAGCGTCACAATATTTTGGACATTTATATCCCGGTATCCAAAAGGGAAATCTTGTTACAGGTTGACCTTTTGTCGCATAGAGGCATTCTCTGCGGGGCAAAAAGCGCGTCGCTGTAGGCTATAGACCGCTTAGATGCTAAACTTTGCAGATCAATTTGGCCGTACATATAGGACTTGAAATCATGAATAAAGCCAGCAGAGCAGCCCTGGTATGGACGCACGCGAAAAAACATAGCCAGAACCGCGTGGGATTACTTACGGCCGGATTTAACTTAGCTCTGCTTGCCGCATGTGGCCCTGCCCTGGCCCACGGTTCAAACGGTGCCGCCGGGCATACCGGTTTTGCGGGGCAAGCGCATCAGCTGGGACAAAGCTGGAGTGGGGCCGCCAGCCACTTCGACCCGACCGCTTCGCAAACAGTTATTCATCCACATGCCTTTGTTTCTCCCGCGGCCGCCACTTTACCGATTGCAAGCTCGGGCTCGAATAACTTCGCTCCTCAGCATGCAGTGCATAGCTTTGCCGGTCAGCACAACTATGAGACACAGCAGGCATTTGTGCGTCCTACGTTTATACAAGTGCCCACCGGACCTTCATCAAACACATCCGCTAGCGAGCAGACCATACAGCTAGACCTGACCTCCAGCACCGCCTCTGTCGTATTACAACCCGGTATGCTCACCCACTCATCCTCGGTGACCATCAATCTTGGCGGCGCCAGCACTACCTTCCAAGCGGGCGACAAAGTCACTCCAGCTGAACTTGTAGCCATCTATCAGTCGCAAGGTTACGGCGGCCAGAAAATCGTCGTTGACAGTCAAGGTCGCGCCGAAGGCGGCAGTTTCTCTCTCAACAATGTCCTCTCGGCCAATCATCCGGTGCAAATCAGCGGCATTGTTGTACCGCAAGGTGTCACTGCTTTCGACTACGTCAACTCTAAATCCAATATTTCAGTTGGTGGTGATCTGCTCAACTACGGGTCTATTATTGATATCACCAGAGGCGTGGCATCGGCCAATCTATCGGCGGTCAACATAATCAATGAAAGCAGCGGTTCGATTTCAACAGTCGGACATGGTGCACACACTGGTGTTGTAAATCTCAGTCTCAATGCCTCCAACGATTTTACAAACCTGGGCTCAATCACAAGCTCAGGCAGTCTTTCGATTTCAGCTGGTGGGATTCTCACCAACGGCAGCACCGCTGGTGGTGCGTCTTCTGTGACAACGAGACCAACAATTTCTGCGGTTGGCGATGTCAATTTGCAGGCGGCGCATATTATAAACTCGGGCCTGGTCTCTTCTTCCGCGGGTAATGTCACCCTCGGTGCGCCAACCGGATATGACCTCAACGTCAACAACACAGGCGGCACAATAAGTGCCCTCACTGGCGCTATAAATGTAAGAGATGCTGGCTACGCAGGCATAAGCAACTCCACCGTCACAGGCGGCGACCTGCTTTCTAAACAACTCAATCTCCACGCCGGCGGCGGCATGATCGACGTCAACGTAGATCAATTAACCGGCGCTGTTGTCTCGGACGGTCTGGGCGTACACGTGGCAGCCAACACTGACACTCTGACTATCGGCTCGCAGTGCCTAACCGGTGACCCTACCTATTTCAACACCGGCAATATCCTTCTCAACGGCGATATCACCGCCACAGAAGCAATCACAATTTTAGCCGGCGGCAATATCACAGCCAACAGCGGTCTGACAAAAATTGAAGCCATTGACGGCAAAGGCCAGGGCTATAACATCACAATTATTGCCGGTGTGCCGAATCTTTCAGGCAGTGGCACAACTACGACAGTCCCCGGCAGCTCAGCCAGCACAGCTGTAACATTCAGCACACCCAGTCAATCCACACCCGGTGTAGGCGGCAAAGTTGACCTTACCGGTTCGCAGAATGGTCTGCAGATAAACTCAAGAAGTACTGGTGCCAACTTAAGCGGCGGCAATATCGCTATAGGCGCTTACGGCAACGGTGTTGCTGACTCCGGTGCCGTTTTATTGAAGACCAACAGTATCATTGACGCCGGTGGCAACGGTACCGGCAAGGCCGGCAGCGTCGGTATTTTCTCCGGCAGTATAACCAAGGGCGGCCAGCTGGCGATCCAGCTCGGAACAATAGCTGCGGCCAGTTCAGTTACTGCTGTAGTGATGGCACCCGATACTCCCGGCAATAACTGGTCATTTGCTACAAACGGGAGCGGCTCGTCTGTAGTACCCAGCTTCAATTACAACGTCGGTTCCGGCTACGGTAAAATCCTGATCAACGGAAACATAAACGCCACCGGCATTGTGACGGTGATCGGCGGCAAAGACAGAGCCGACACACTGGACATGTTTGGATCAATAACTTCAACGAATGGATCAGCCATTCTTGCCTCCACAGGCACCGTCACCACCTATCAAAACATTACCGCTCCTGCCGGAATCACAGTAATTTCCGGTGGCGACTATCTGACAGGCAACTCGGCGAAAACATTATCAACTGCCTCAGCCACAGGTAATGCCGGCAACATAACACTGTTGGCCGGTCAGTCTTTCAACTATGACAGTGTTCAAATAAATGTCACCAACTCGGCCACTTCTGTCGGCGGCGAAGTTGCCCTTAGCGGTGTTGATACTATCAATACCACCTCCAGTGCTCTGGGGGGCAGCGGCGGAAACATACTTATTGGTGCGCGCACCGGTTCAGGCACCTTTTCCGGTGACATCGGTCTGGGTGGAGTTGCTGTAACAACAGGAGGCAATGGCAGTGGCTCTAACGGCAATGTAACAATCTACGGCAATGCGCCCACTACAGGGCTAAATCCATTTCCATTCGTCGCTGGCTCCAGCAATATTTGGGATATCAGCGGAGGCTCCAGCTCGGGCAATGTCGATCTGCGGTCCACTAATTTCAATACGTCCGGTACCTTCAACATCACTATTTCCACCGGTAAATTGATCGGTTCTCTTTTACCTACCTCCCTTTCAACAGGTACCGTGCAATTGCCGTTTCTGCTGAAAATGGGTGGGGGTGACCTTACACTCGGCACTGCATCAACCTATATCGTCGGCTTCCCCACTTTTCAGGGCGGCATTAACAACCTGAACATCACCGGCAGCAAGGTCGATGTACCTGGCATATCAGGCTTTTCAGTTAATAACTTGAGCGTGACCTCCCTCGGCGGAGCCGTCAACGTTCTCAGTGATATAAAAGTCAATAACAACATTACACTTCAAGCTAGCGGAGCAACAAGCTCCATCACCACCGGCACGGCACTGCTGCAGACAAATACCGGCAGTATCACCATGGTCTCAGATGGCGACATTTCCATCGGCAATAGCAATGTGCAAGCGGGAGTTGTTAGCACAGGCAACATCACCATGGTAGCCGCCGGCAAAATATCCACGTCCGCCTCGGGCGGCAAAATAGTAACCGACAGCAGCGGAACTGCCGGCAATATCAATATCGTAGCCGGCGTTGACTTTACCTTCGACGGTATAAGCACGATAACTTTCAATTTCGGCAGTAGTACTGGCGGCACCATCGACTTCGCCACAAACGCATTGAATGCAATCAGCGCCTCATCAAGCACCGCTGGCGATGCGGGGAACATCACATTTGCTGCATTTCAAGGCAGCACAAATAACAGTGGCCAGATTATTTTGCCGGGGGCGCTGACTGTCCAAGCTACAACTCCAATCGGCAACGGTGGCACGATCACTGCTGTCGGCCAATCGGGCATTGGTGATTTCGCTCACTTTTTCTCAGCTAACACCGCAGGCAGCAGCACCACCAACAGCAACATCACACTTTCTGCCTCAACACCAAGTACAAACGGTGTTTCCCTTGACACATCGACAGGCGCACTCAGCGGTACTTTCCTGGGCAATTCTATTAATGATGTAGGCGTCTACACAGACAACTTAAACGCCGGCAATCGTATCACTATCACCGGCGGCTACGCGCAATTGGGCACTTTAGCCAAAGCACAGCAAGTCGTGGTCGCAGCAAACAACATCTTCCTCAGCGGCGATATCAAAACTGTTGTTACCGACGCAAGTATTCTCGGCGGCATTATTCTTATATCGGAAACCAATATAGATTCAGCCGGTGCCACCAATCTTGTGACGGATTCCGGTGTCATCGGTGCTCCCTCAGGCTCGATTACGCTTGTTTCGGGTGCCGACTTTATAGTCAATCCCAGCATAATAACGATACTCGGTCCCAGCAATCTCAGCGGCACCACGTCCATCAACATAGTCGGCACAAAGCTGTCCACCAAAAACACTATAGGCGGTGCTGCCGGCAATTTCACCGCTGTAGCTTACACCAAGCCCGGCTCTGAAAGCACATCCGGCCTTATTAGCCTCTTTGCTGGATCACTGAACACCAGCGGCAAAGGAGGTACCAACGGGGACATTCAAATCGTCGCCGGCAGCTCTTCAAATAATTCAATCCAGTTAGGTCAAGGCATCACCATCTTTGGCGGAACTGTAGGCACAGGAAACGTTTTGATTTCCGGTTCCACGCCGCAAAATGTAATAGGCATAACGACAACTAATGGTAGTTTTGGTCACGCTTCCGGCACGTTTGCAGGCGGTGCCATAACCGGCGGCGATCTAATCGGCTCGACATTCGCCATTGCTGTTCAAGGCGGCAGAATAGACATTCATCAGGCTCAGCCGGCGACTATTACTGCCAGTAAATTCTTTGGAGCCGGCAATATTCTTGTCGAAAGCCTCGGTGACATTAACCTACAAACCGGTCTAAACGCCAACAACGTCGTTCTTGTCAGCGGCAACGACATCAATATGAATAACGCCGGCGCCGGCTTCACAGTCACAAATGGGTTACTGCTTGTTGCGTCGCGCGACATTCTTTCAACCACCAATCAAATCGCAATCAGTGCCGGAAACGGCGGCGGCAACTCTGGCACACTAAGTATGTTTGCCGGAGCAAGTTATGCCGTAACAGTTTCAGCTTCAGGCGACAATATCGCAATAAACGGTCCCTCTGTTGGCGGCGGAAACATCAATCTCAGCCAACTTATTACATTATCGACTCAGTCGGGTAATGGCAATGGCGGCGACATGACTCTTGTGGCCTATTCAGACAGCGCAGGTGCAAGAGGACAGATAACTCTCGATCCCACCTTAACTGCTTTGACAGGCGGAACTAACGGCTCTAACGGCAATTTCACAGCCGTTGCCGGTGGACAGAACACCACTGCCATAAGTATCGGCAAAATCGACACGACATTTAACGGCACCAACGCGGCCGCGGCAACAATCACCTTACAAGCAGCAGCTCCTGCCATAGGCCCTTTTAACTATGACCAGACAGGCGCCAAAACCGGCGGCGGTTCAGTACTCAATATTACTCCCACTGCCAACCTGACAAACAGTAACGTGGCCAGCGGAGACCTCACCACCATTGGCGGTACCATCGATGTATTCGCCAGCAAAAATGTTCAGTTGGGTAATTTAACGACCGCGGCTCCAGCGCTGGCCAATTTGAAGGCCGGAAACATAACGGTCACTGCTTACGGCACCGATGATCTTTTTATCGGCGTCACTCCCGGCGCCGGCAAAACAAACTATACCGGCACCTTAACGGCCACAGGCGCCGGCAACAATGCAAATGGTGATATAAGCGTATCCAATCTTGATCCCGGCGATCTAGGCTCCCGTGGCATAACACTATTCGGGTTAGCGGGAGCAGCGATAGCCAACAGCGGCAATGTCGGTGGCGGCAGTCTCTCTCTGGTAACCGGTCAGTCGAGCAAAGGCACCGGTGACGTAATTGCTCTGGCTGCGAACGATACTCTAAACTACAGCGCGAGCTCAAATCCTGGCAAATCCGGCGACGCCGGGACTATTACACTCAAAGGCTACGACGTCACGTGGACTGGCAAAGGTACCGGAACCAAGCTCACTTTAAATGTTGATGCCTCTGCCATTGGAAATGCCGGGAAAATTGACTATCAAACGGCAAGCAATAATGCGCTGAAAATAGATAGCACGAACAGCCCGTTCAACTTCAGCGCCGCAGGCTCAAGCATTGATCCGAGCCACGGCACCGGCGGATCAATCTCTATCCAAAACGGCGGCAGCATAACCTTTGACCCGACCTCCAATTTGCTAAATGTCTCATCGGGAGTTACCGGAAGCGGCGGCTCGCTGGCTCTCAAAGCCGGTTACTTTAATGACCTTGAACAAAACCAAACTTCCAATCTTCTCGTCACCGGATCGCTCAATGCCGACGGTAAGAACGGCGGCAGTGGCGGCAACTTCACGCTTTATGCAACCAGTCCGACAGTATTTAACCTCGGTCAGACTACCGGCAATACCAACGGAGTACAGGGCACCATCTCGGTAGCTGGAAGCGGCTCCGGTCCTTTCAATGCAGGCTCAATTACAGTCCACGCCGGCGGCGGCATAACGACGTCTTACGCGCTGACCAATGTAGATGAGGTGTTCCTGCGCGGTTCTGGTACAGGTTCGATCACTCTGGGCGGTGCCATCGGAACGGCCGGTAAAAGCAGTACTGTTTTCCTCGCAGTCGATAAGGGTTCTATTCTTCAGCCAAATAAAGCCTTTGTCGTATCCGGCGGTGACGTCATACTCCAGACTGGTACGACTGGAAAAGCCGGCAGCGGCTTCAGCGTCGGTACATCGAAAGCTGCTTTTGTAGTAAATGCTGCCGGTCTCAGGGTTGTTGCCGACGACACTGTCAATATAAGTTCAGTCGGCACAGCGCCGCTTGTCCTGAATGGTTTCAACCAGGCTCAGAACGGCTCTTTCACAATCATCAGCAAGACAGGCGCAATCAATTCCACAGATCCCGGTCTCACCATTCTCTCGGGACAAAACCTGACTCTTACAGCTCCGTCAATGTCTCTAACCGGCACAATCGGAGCAGCTAATACCGGAGCAAGCGCCATTTTCACGGCGACGTCCGGAGACTTCCAAATGACTGGTAGCATTGCGGCAGCCAATATTACAATCAGCGCGGCCAAAGGATCAGCCGGCCTGGGTACCACAACCGGCCAACCGATTTCGGTCAACAACCTTACTGTCACCGCGTTAAACAACATAACGGCTTCTGGTCAGATTAGTGTCAATGATTCGATAACACTCAAAACAACTTCCACTAAGGCCGGTGGCATCGACCTGGACGATAAGCTGATCGCATTCACAGCCAGCACCAGCACAATTGTTGCCACAGCAGCTTTTGGAGATATCCAGATCACCGGCGACGTGGGCGCAGGTAAGTCAGTCACCCTGACCGCTACCAAGGGCGCTTTGTCACTCGATGGCGGTGTTGGTGGTAAAAATGCTCCTACCACCATAGTGTTAACTGCGCTGGATAGAGTGACTGTGGGTACTCACAGCAAACTCATCGGCATCAATGCCGGCACATCAATCATCATAAAAACAACAGACGCAAAAAATGGCTTTATTGAACTGAACGGTGATATCAAAACCACTAACCTCACGCCCAGCACTGGAGTTATTTCCATCACCTCCAAAGGTGATATCGAAATGTTTGACCTCAGCAAAGTCATTGAAGCAACCAAATCGGTCACGGTTACATCGGGCACTGGTCACATCTTTGTCGGTGCAGTCGGCAATAAAGTACAGGGTACAGACACTGTAACGATCACCGCCGCCCGCGATATTGAAGTTGGCAACATCAAAGCCATCAATACCGTTGCTCTGAAGACCACCACCACCAACGGCGACATAACCGCCGACGGAAACATCATCGCCTCGTCGGCAACCAAGGGTGTCGTGACCATCACTTCTCTCGAAAGTGTTGACCTCAGCAATGGTGACACCAGTGCAGGTAAATCGGTAACTGTGACAGGAGGCGGCGGTAATACCGTTAGTATCGCTACTATGGGAGCGAACCTGGCTACAGGAGCGATAAGCATCACTTCAACCGGCCAGATAAAAGCAACCGGCGAAGTCAAAGCCGTAAATTCAATCACCGCAACTTCAAAAACCACGTCCACAGCAGCTGACGCAGGAAAGCTATTCTTTGATAACGGTATAACCACTACTGCGCCGACCGGAGGCAAAGTAACGCTCACTTCCAGTGGAGCGGGCACAGGAGTGCTTGTTTCGACAGGCACGACAATAGCCGCCTCAGGCTCCGTCGCAATATCGGCCACAAAAGGTGGTGTGAGCGTCGGAACAACAGGTCTGATAGGCTCAGCTCCTGCAACTATTGCCATTACCGCGCTGACGGGCATCAGCACCGGCGGCGACCTTACGGCGTCTAAATCAGTAACCTTAAAAACAACAAGTACAAAAGCCGGCGACGGTGATATCAACATTTTCGGCGATATTCTGGCTTTCTCCCAAACAGGCACGGTCTCTGTCACTTCAAGCAGCACTACAACTCCTGGTATTGTTGTGAACAGCACGAACGATATCAGTGGCTGCGCATCGGTAACTTTGACCGCCGCAAAAGCAGCCATTGATACAGGATCAGTCGGCGGCACTTTGGCTAAGCCTCACGTCACAGCCAAAGCCACTCTTACCGCACTCAATAACATCACAAACGACGGCACTATAACTGTGCAATCTGCTCTTGTCGAAACCGCAACCGGCACCGGTGCTCTGATCAAAGCCAATGCCAACCTCCGTGCCGAACCACTGAGCTCCCCATTCACGAGCGGTACAGTGGCCCTCACTGCTGCCAACGGCATTATAGATACTTCACCGGCGGACGTCACGGCCGGTAAATCTGTGACGATGACGGCTGCGACCAAGGGTACTGGCGCTATAACTGTTGGCACGATAGGTTCAACAGATGCCGCTGGAACATTCGTCGCCAAAGCTCTGCATACCTTTGCAAACACTGGAGCAATCAATACAGTCGGACCAGTCACAATCACCACCGCTGCCTCCAGTTTGCCAGCTGACGGCGTCGACCTCGCGGGTAATATCACAACTTCTGCCGGTGGCATCTCGGTGACCAGCGGCGGCACGTTCTTGAAGGTCGAACCCAGCGTTGCTCTCAGCGCAACGGGTTCATCGAAAGTCAAAGCCCCTATCCTGCTACTCGACAGCAATAAGACAGTAGCTTCGATCACCTTCGGCAACCTCAGCAGTGTAACCACTGGCGGAGCAGGCGGATTCAACATTACTGTTGCCATCGGCACGGCTCCTACAAAGGGCACCAATAACGTCAATCCAAATCCCGGCGGCATTACCGAGACCAAGTCCGGTGGTGGCGATATCTTCTACGGACCGGCAGGGGTGGTCGATCCAACATCCACCGGAAACATCACAGCAAAGGGTGCCAATGTCATTTTCAGCGCGCCGGCGACATTGACGAACTCTATCAAATTTACAGGCACAACTTTCTTTGCCGATCCTCCTGAAGTTGCTGGCACCGGTCCAGCCATACACCTGGTCAACAGCGGCGCCGCTGCTCTCAATCAGATTGTGGCTCCCACTGTCGTAACATCGCCGACGATTCAGAACACTGCGCTCTCACTTGTCCAGCCTACAGTCTCCAATCAAATCACTATAGCTGACATGATGAACACAGTATCGCAGAGAACACTGAGCGGCCAGGCCGCGTTCAACGCCTACACTGATTTGCAAAATCAAAATGACCAACAATATAAATGGATCAGCGCCACCGAAATCGACGGCGGCGAAATTCCTGTGTCCTTGCTCTCCGATGCCGAACTTGCGATAAGCGGCGCTAACGTAGCGCAGCTGCAACATGCGGCGCAAAAGGCAGGTACGCAGCACAAGGTCTCGCATCTGACACGCGGCTCAGTTCTCAGCATTGCCGGCAAGGATAGAAAGATAACCACAGCATTCGGCGAAGTCTCTATCGCGGCAAATTCAATGGTCCTGGTCATGGCCA
>Ga0105248_10004426_pt1 | contig 15552 bp, 16 predicted proteins | sample KBSS34metaG_FD_81524 | JGI IMG/M metagenome (GOLD analysis project Ga0105248, IMG submission 81524) | Switchgrass rhizosphere microbial communities from Kellogg Biological Station, Michigan, USA - KBS S3-4 metaG | ecosystem: Host-associated > Plants > Roots > Rhizosphere > Soil | place...
CCATCAGCAACAAGACCATAACCATCACAGCAACCGGCGGAGGCATCACTCACACAACCACCGTCACCCTTACCGTCACAAAATAACCAACCTCCTCACACAAACAAGAACGGCGGCCGGACACACATCCGGCCGCCGCTTCCTTCCTCGTTACTAAACGCCGCCGGATCACATCTCAGTTTCCGTATCTTTTTTCTAATCTCCCACTCACCTTAAATCACGCTCCACGAGCAGCTTCCAGCGCCCGGTATTACAAACCCCTTACACAAATGAACCCTCATTATCCACATACATGCTAGACTGGTATCTGACCGTCGAATCCGGTCTGGTGTTCTTGCTTGTTCTGGCCGTACGCTCTACTCGCAATCAATTCCGACATTCGAGTTCAGCGGTAAATTTTGCTTCATCTAAGGAACAAGTCAATGGAACAGGGAATCGTAAAATGGTTTAACGACGCAAAGGGCTTCGGCTTTCTTAGCCGCGCCAACGGTGAGGACGTATTCGTTCATCACACCGCCATTCAGAGCAATGGCTTCCGCTCGCTGCAGGAAGGCCAGAGCGTTCAGTTCAACGTCGTCAAAGGCCCCAAGGGCTGGCAGGCTGAGAACGTTCAGGCTCTCTAGTTGAAACAAGACTTCTGGTTGAGGGACGGTCCCCGGATCGTCCCTCTCCGTCTTTTTGCCATCAAACTCGCTCAACACTCCTCCGGCGCTTGGCCTGCGCTCATCTAACAAGCACGCTTCACCAGCTCCCAGGTCCCTCGGAGGTCTAATGTCCACCGCTCCGTCCAGCAACAAGTACTACATCAAATCACTCGAAGAAGACATCAGCCTCTTCGATCGCAAGCTTGCCCACCTGCTCAAATTTGAGACTTTTCCCTCCGACACTGAGCGCCAGGTCGCCGCGGGCAAACTCTCCGCAAAGCGCGAGCGCCTCATCCGCACCATTCGTGACCTGACCGAAGGTACTCCTACCGCTGAGGCAGCCCCTGCGCCGGCGAAGAAAGCAAAAACAGCCGCAAAACCCAAGACCTCCACCCGTTCGAAGGCAGCGGCAAAATCAGCCGCGCCCGCCGACGCAATTGCAGTCGCCGTTCCGCAGGCACCAGCCGACGTGCCTATCCCCGATATGCCGGCTTCTGAGCAGTCCACCCAGATCGACGCAGAAGGACCGGCTATACCCAGGCTTGCCTCGCCCTATGTAGGAACCTCACTGGACTCCGAACAGGAGTTGAAGAACTACCTGCAGATCCGGGCAAAACACTAGTCCTCCTGGTCGCCGCAAGTGCCCCGTCATCAAATGCGGCTTTAGCTGCTGAGGTACGCTCTTTTCGAGCCTATTTTTCCACACCTTTTTCCACACCCAAAACCTGTCAAGCCCCAATCCGGCCCAACCTCAACAATCCAAATGGGATCCAGGTTGCCGATTAATTACCCTCAAACCACTATACTTAATTCAGCGATAGAAAAGGCCCGGATCACTTCCGGGCTTTTGGTATTTAAACTGCGCTACCAAGTCCAGACTTAAGCTATCTGAATCGAAGACTTTGCGCAAAAACAGGGGGATGGGTCACCCGTTGCGGAACATCTGCTTGATCCCCCGTAGCGCCTGACGCGTTCGCTCCTCGTTCTCGATCAGCGAGAACCGGACGTGGCCATCACCATGCTCTCCGAACCCGACTCCCGGGCTCACTGCCACTTTGGCCTCGGTCAGCAGCTTCTTCGAGAATTCGATCGAGCCAAGCGCTCGATACTGCTCCGGAATGCGTGCCCAGGCAAACATCGTCGCCTTCGGCATCTCCACCGGCCAGCCCAGCTTGTTCAGCCCCGGCACCAGAACATCGCGCCGGCACTTGTAGTTCTCCACAATCTCCCGCACGCACTCCTGCGGTCCCTCCAGCGCCTGGATCGAAGCCACCTGGATCGGCGTGAACGTACCGTAGTCGAAGTAGCTCTTGATCCGGCCCAGCGCATAAACCAGCTTCTTGTTCCCCACCATGAAGCCCACCCGCCAGCCCGGCATGTTGTAGCTCTTCGAAAGCGTAAAGAACTCGACAGCAATGTCCTTCGCGCCCGGAATCTCCAACACGCTCGGCGCGCGATAACCATCGAACACCAGGTCCGCGTAAGCGAGATCATGCACCAGGTAAATCCCCAGCTCCTTGCAAAGCGCAATCACCCGCTCGAAGAACGGAAGATCAACGCACTGCGTCGTAGGATTCGCCGGAAAGTTCAGGATCAGGATCTTTGGCCTGGGCTCCATCCGCGGCAGCTCATATTCCAGTCGCGCCAGAACATCCTCGGCGCCGGCAGCATCCGCGATGTTGATACCCTGCACCTTCGACCCCGCGATCACCGGCCCGAAGATATGGATCGGATAGCTCGGGTTCGGGACCGCGACCGTGTCCTCGTCATCCAGCACCGCCAGGCAAAGATGCGCGATGCCCTCCTTAGATCCGATCGTCACGATCGCCTCGGTCTCCGGATCGATCTCCACGCCATAGCGCGTGCGATACCAGTTCGAGATCGCCCGGCGCAGCCGCGGAATCCCGCGCGACAGCGAGTAGCGGTGCGTCTGAGTCTTCTGCGCCGCCTCAATCAGCTTGTCGACAATATTTTTCGGTGTCGCGCCGTCAGGATTTCCCATCCCGAAGTCAATGATGTCTTCGCCCCGCTTGCGCGCCGCAGCCTTCATCTCGCTGGTGATGTTGAACACATAGGCCGGGAGCCTGGTCAGTCGTCTGAACTCTTCCATTGCCCTGTCGTCTCGCTTTACCGTCTGCTTCCATCATGCCATCGTGCCGCACCGCGAAAGCCACTCAGCACGCGACCGGAACCGATCTCGCTACTTCGCCGTTAGCACGACCTCAACCGGAAGGCTCTTTGGCGGATAACACGCCGCGTTGTCACAAGCCTGGTAACGAAGCACGCCACTCACCGTGTGCGAACCAGCCTCAGCCACCACCGGAAGCTTCACGATAAACGCGCCTGAGTAAACATCCAGCTTCTCGTTCGGCTCAAAGCTGAAGCTGTACTCCGTTCCCACCGGATACTCGATCGCCGCCGCCTTAACCCCAGCCGCAGGTTGAAGAGTGAGGTTTGTAGGGATCAGCAACTCCGACTTCGGCGTGTGCGAATTCACATGAAAGCCGTCAGCCACCTTGAAGCGCAACTCGACCACAGCCTTCTTCCCAGGCTTCACCAGCTGCTCCTCAGCAGCGTACGTGATGTACTGTTTCGGCTTCGGAGTGCCGGTGCTCAGGCTTCCCTGCTGCGCTATCAGCGCCGGACCAAGCATCAACCCCGCCACTAAAGCAGCCCGCATCATTGACCACCTGCCTGCGCCACCGTGCCCGAGGTAATCGTCTTTTTGATGTTCGCCTCGATCTGATCCTTCGAGCCCAAACCCGCCGTCTGCTCCACAATTACGCCGTTTCTATCCACATAAAACGACATCGGCAGAACATCCAGCCCACCATACGCCGTCTGAACCTTCCCATCCGTCAGCAGGATCGGATAGCTCACACCAGCCTTGGTCGCCACCTTCGCAATCATGTCCTTGCCGGCATCAACATCATCCGCCAACCCAAGAATCTCAAAGCCCTGCGCCGCATACTGCTTGCGGAACTCCTCGAACCACGGCATCTCCACCTTGCACGGCCCGCACCACGTCGCCCAGAAGTTCACCAGAACCGGACGCCCCTTGTAATCCGCCAGCGAAACCTTCTTGCCATCCAGGCTGGTAAGCGCAAACGCGGGAGCCTGCTTGCCGCGCATCACAGGAGCAAGCCCACTGTCGTCGCCTGCTGCTCCCTGCTTCTCCGGAATCAGAACGACCTGGTTGTCACGCGCCTTCTGCATCGCCAGCTTCCGCTCGCGCAGGTTATGCCAGCCTGCCCAAAGCATCAGGGCGATACCAACCACCATCACACCAAGAACCACTGCTCGCCGCATCACGTTCCCGACATCCTTCCGGCCGCGTAAAAGCCCTCAAGCCTCTCTCTTCAGTTTATCTGCAAAGCCCGCTCAACGCCTTCTCCACGCCTCGAAAGCTCCTCTGCTAGCATCGGGAAGGCTCCGAACTCATGTCCTACGCACCTCTCACCCCCGCCGACCACACTCTACCCTCAGAGTTTGTGCGCATCGAGGCTCGCGCCCTCCTTGAGCTCTCCCTTCGCCTCGACGGCCCCATGTTCCCTGCCTTCACCCAGGCCGTCGACCTGCTTCTCGACACCGTCGCCCGCAAAAACCGCATCATCGTCACCGGAATCGGCAAGAGCGGCATCATCGCCCGAAAGATCGCCGCCACGCTCCGCTCTACCGGAACTCCCGCGCACTATCTCCACCCTGCCGACGCCGTGCACGGAGACCTCGGCATGCTCTCCCGCGGAGACGCGGTCATCGCCCTGTCCGCAAGCGGCGAAACCGAAGAGCTCCTCCGACTCCTCCCTCTCCTCAAGCGACTCGCTGACAACCTCGTCACACTCACCGGATGCGTGACCTCCACCCTCGCTCAAGCCAGCGACGTCGTACTCGACTCCAGCGTGTCCACCGAAGCCTGCCCGCACAATCTCGCGCCCACTGCATCGACAACCGTGATGCTCGCTCTCGGCGATGCGCTGGCCCTTGAGGTCAGCCGGCGACGCGGCTGGCGTCCGCAGGACTTCGCCGAACTTCATCCTGGTGGCCGACTCGGCAGACGTCTCACACGAGCCGCTGAGATTATGCACTCAGGCGACGCTCTCCCTCACGTCCTGCGCTCAACCCCCATGCCCGACGTCATCTACGAGATGTCGCGCAAGAAGCTCGGCATGACAACAGTTGTCGATGATGCCGGAACCCTGCTTGGCATGATCTCCGCCGGCGACCTTCGACGTCTGCTCGAGCGCGACGGTGGCCGCGCGCTCGATCACACAGCAGGCGAGATCATGAACCCGCAACCTGTTACCATCAGCGCCGATGCCTTCGCCTCCTCCGCGCTCGCACTCATGGAGGAACGAAAGATTACGTCGCTGATCGTCATTTCTCCCACAGGCCATGCCGAAGGCGTTCTGCATCTGCACGACCTGTGGACGCTTGAACTGATCTAATCCTCGATGCAGCCGCTTCCCTTCCCTCGCCTTCGCGACGAAGAGCTCGAACTGGAGTTGATCGACTACGGCTTCCAGGAAGCTCACAAAGTTCCTGCATATCATCTCCGCATGGTTCACTATGAGAACCGCGAAGATCTCGGACGAATTCGCCTCAGAATCGGATCTACACCGCACATCGAACGTTATGCCGGACACATCGGTTACACCGTTCATCCGCAGCATCAAGGCAATCACTACGCCGCAAGAAGCCTTCGCCTTCTGCTTCCTTTTGCGCGCGGGTTAAACCTCAACCCGCTATGGATAACCTGCGATCCTGAAAATATAGCGTCTCGACGCACCCTGGAACTAGCCGGAGCCGAATTCGTTGAGATCGTCGATGTTCCCGCCGACTGCATCATCCATCAGCACGGGCATCAACGAAAGTGCCGTTACCGAATCAACATCGATTGAGCAATTATCTTCATTGAAGAGTGGGGATCTTGCGGTTCGGATCAGTGCTTCCCTCCATTCCGCAACGTGCAACCGATGATTCGGAAGGCTCTCAAGAAGATGCCGCGTCAACTCGATGAGGCGTCCCGGATCCGTGGAACTTGTCACATCAACTCCAGCGCGCGATACATTGTTCGATCAGTCACGACCATCAGGATCTTTGCCTCGGACCACTTTCGATGAACGTATCCGATCTACTCGGTCGATATCGTCTCGGTCAGCCTGTGGCAGAGCACGACAATGTCGAAGATCTCTTCCTCCAGCACCGCCTTAGCCTGGTTGCCCGAACTGCACGCGATGGTGGCGCCGGCTCTTTTCAGGATTTCAGCTCTAGTCGCCAGAAGACTGGAGTCTTTGCTGATCAAAACGATGCGAGCCGTGACCTCCCTCAATATGTGGTCTAAATCGTTGCTTCCCGTCTACTAGACGACGTAAGAAAAGGACCCGTTCGAATCCTCCTTCAAAATCCTCTGATAAGAAGTAAGCACGATTCTGTAGCACTCGCAGGAAACGCCAACAAGCCCAGGTCGATTCAAAATATCGATACGTCCGCGGCTGTAGCCGATCAGGCCTTGGCTCTGCAACGATCCGGCAGCGACCGTTACGGTCGACCGCTGTACCCCAAGCATTTGCGCCAGAAATTCCTGTGTGAGGTGCAGCGAGTCGCTCTCCATTCGATCGGCTGAGGTCAACAGCCAGCGCGCCAATCGAGCTTCTACCTCGTGGACTCTATTGCACAGAACTGACTGCGTTATCTGAACCAGCTGCAGGTAAGCAAACCGATGCGCAATTCGCTGCAACATCCCCCCCCTAAGGAACTCGTCAAGCATAATGCTTGACTTTATCCTTAGCCCCTCACCAGCTCCCTGCATTAGCACCAGGTGAGACATCTGAGGCTGCTCCAGCAGCGCCGGCAGGCCGGCAAATCCCTCCCGTCCGATAAGGCCGACTTCAACGGTCTCACCCTTTTCTGTCATAGCGTCAGTCGAGATCAATCCGCTGTTGGGAAAATAGATGTGTTCGATTGGCTGATTCGGTTCGGAGAGAGCTTTATTCAACGGCAAATCGACCGGCTGCAGCCACTTCGCAAGTAAGGAGTATTACGCCTACGGGAGTTGCGAGAGAATAATATTACGTGGCCGCGTCGGCCCCACCGAGCTCGAAAGGTTTTTGGGCAATTGAATATCCTGCGTCGTGGCATCTCGTCCACTAGCCGCAAGGACTGGTTGCCCACGAAATATGGGGGCGGGGCGATGCGATTAGCACGACCATACGCTCTTTGAACGCAACAGGTCTGTCGGCTGGCAAACATAACTTCGCTTGCCATCATGCAGAGTCCAAAAGAGATGTTTGGAAATGAAACCAAGGCTTACCCACTGGGGCCGGCAAGGCCCCGCCTCGCCGCACGGTTTAGAATGCAATTAACTACCTGATGGATGGCAATATGCAAGCCGTTCCGGAAAGCTCTCTATTTACTTATGCATCGCTGGTCCCAACTATTCATCCCCACCCTTCGTGAAGCCCCTGCAGACGCTGAGGTTGCAAGCCACAAGCTCCTCCTCCGCGCGGGTTACATCCGTCAGCTTGGCGCCGGTATCTACAGCTATCTTTTTTTGGGCAATCGCTCCATCAACAAGATCATCGCCATCGTGCGCGAAGAGATGGACAAGATCGGCCAGGAGTTTCTGCTCCCCGCGCTGAACCCTCGCGAGATATGGGAGGAGTCCGGCCGCTGGCAGATCATGGGCGACAACATGTTTCGCCTGAAGGATCGCAAGGGCGCAGACCTCTGCCTGGGGATGACCCACGAAGAGGTTATGACCTCCATCGCGCGCAACGAACTGCGCAGCTACAAGCAGCTCCCGCAGATCTGGTACCAGATCCAGACCAAGTTCCGCGACGAGCCACGTCCCAAGTCCGGCCTGCTGCGCGTGCGCCAGTTCATCATGAAGGACGCCTATTCCTTTGACATCGACGAGGCCGGTCTCGACGAGAGCTATTGCAAGCACGACCAGGCGTACCGTCGCATCTTCAACCGTTGTGGTCTTGAGTTCGTCGCCGTTGAAGCCGACTCCGGCGCTATGGGCGGCTCCGCCTCGCAGGAGTTCATGGTCTACACCGACGCCGGCGAAGACCTCATCGCCAGTTCTGCCTCCGGCTACGCGGCCAACATCGAGAAGGCTACCTCGCGCCTCGCTCCGGTCGAAGACCTGGCCCCCACCGGCGACGGTCAGCCCGAGCTAGTCCACACGCCGGGGCAGCGCACCATCGAAGATGTCGGAAGCTTTCTCAAAATTCAGCCGCAGCATCAGCTTAAGACCATGGCCTACATGGCTGCTCTACCCGAAGCCGACCACGCCAAGCTGGGCGCGTTGCGTCCCGTCGTCGTCTTTCTGCGCGGCGATCACTCGCTCAACGAGGCCAAGCTGGCTGCCATCTCCGGCGGAGAGCTTCGCCCCATGACTCCGGAAGAGATCATCGAGATATTCAAGGCTCCGGCAGGCTACCTCGGCCCCATCGGCCTCGAAGCCGCTCCGCATCCGAAGAAGCCCGGCACCCTCGTCATCCTCGACAAGGCGCTCGAAGGCCGCACCAACTTCATCGCCGGGGCCAACAAAGAGGAGTACCACCTCCGCAACGTCACCCCCACGCGCGACTTCAAGCCGACCGTGGTTGCCGACGTCCGCAACATCGTCGAGGGCGAAGGCTGCCCCATCGACGGCTCACCGCTGCGCCTCGGCAAGGCCGTCGAGATCGGCCACATCTTCAAGCTCGGCTACAAGTACTCGAAGTCCATGGGAGCCTCCGTCCTCAACCGCGACGGCAAAGAGGTCACCCCGATCATGGGAAGCTACGGCATCGGCATCGAGCGCATCCTCACCTCAGCTATCGAATCCTCTGCCGCTGCGAACGACGGCTCCGCCTATGCCCTGCATCCGGCCATCGCTCCCTTCCAGGTAGTCGTCACGGTCACCAACACAGCTGACGCCGCGCTCGTAACTGCGGGTGAGAAGGTCGCCACTGGCCTTACGGACGCCGGCCTCGACGTCCTTCTGGACGACCGCGACGAGCGCGCCGGGGTCAAATTCAAAGACGCTGACCTTATCGGTATCCCATATCGAATCAACATCGGACGAGGCGTAGCTGAAGGAAAAGTTGAATTCGTAGATCGCTTGGGCCGTCAGACCCAAGAGGTGCCCCTCGATAGGATAGCCTCCACAGTTGCCGATCGAGTAACCTCTGCTCTGTAATCCGCGCTTCCCGCTTTTGCCATCCAAGCGTCTTAAGAAAGAGCACCTTGCCCGTCAAACTCAAATACGGCAGCCCCAAAACCACCACGAAACGCGGCTGGCTCGATCAGGTTCACCTTCAGAACAAGCTGGTGCGTATCGCGTTGGTTGCCTTTCTTGCCTGTGCCCTCGTCGGGGTAGCAATCTTTGGCTACTTCTACGTCCAGGCGTCGCACATTGTGGATGAACGGCTGGCGAAAGGCCCTCTGGTCGCCAGCGTCTCGCAGATTTATGCAGCCCCGCGCGAGGTCCGAAACGGCCAGAAGCTCGACGCCTCCACCATCGCTGCCGAACTGCGCAGGGCAGGCTACAACAGCAACACTCAACTTGGCACCTTTCAACTCAACGGTGACAGCATATTCATCAAGCCTGGTCCCCAGAGTTACCACGCCACTGACGGCGCGACCATCACCACCAACAATGGCGTCGTGCAGCGCATCACCGCAGAAAACGGCGCCGGGCTTAGCTCCTACGAACTCGAGCCACAGCTGATCACCGCCCTATCCCAGGAAAGCAACCGCACCAAGCGCCGTCTCCTCAGCTATCAGGACATTCCGCCCCGTATGGTGCAGGCTGTGCTTGCTATTGAAGATCGCAGGTTCTTCGAACACGGCGGCATCAACTACATCAGCATGGTGGGTTGGGTCTGGCATGACATGATCGGCGATCGCAAATGGCGCGGCGGCGGATCGACCCTGACCATGCAGCTTGCCAAACTGCTCTTCGTCGAGCCCAAACGCTCTAGCAAGATCGACTTCTTCAAATACAAATCGACCCAGATTCTCGTAGCCTTCCAGCTCGAATCGCACTTCACCAAGCAACAGATCTTCGAGATGTACGCCAACCAGATCAACTTGGGGCACCGCGGTAGCTACGATATCAACGGCTTCGGTGAAGCCGCGCAAGCCTTCTTCGGCAAAGACCTCAAGCAGCTCGACACCGCCGATTGTGCCCTTCTTGCCGGGATGGTTCAAAGTCCCAGCCGTCTCAATCCCTATCGCCATCCCGAGCGCGCGATCGCGCGCCGCAATGTCGTGCTCGACTCCATGGTCGAGACCGGAGCCATTCCGCCATCCGAGGCCACACGCGCAAAGGCTGAACCTCTTCGTCTCTCCACACCCACCGTGGATGCCAGTGAGGCTCCCTACTTCGTCGACCTCGTCCACGATCAGCTCGTCCAACGCATCAACGATCAGGACCTCGCGCATCAGAGCCTGCGCATCTACACCTCGCTTGACCCTGAGCTTCAACAGGCCGCCTCCATAGCGGTTGAGTTAGGCATGAAGAATGTCGACGAGATCGTGCGTAAACAGCATGCCAAGACACCCGGCCCAATTACCTATCCACAGGTCGCACTCATTGCCCTGAATCCGCACACGGGCCAGGTGCTTGCCTTAGTCGGCGGACGGGACTACGCCACCTCCCAGCTTGATCACGCTGTCGCTAAACGGCCCACTGGCTCCATCTTCAAGCCCTTCGTCTATGCCGCAGCCTTCAACTCCAGCCTCAACGGCACCTCCCTCGGCGAATCCGGTGTCTTCACCGCGGTCACCCACCTCAGCGACACTCCCACTACCTTCACCTTCGATCACGGCCGCCAGACATACACCCCCAACAACTTCAAGGGAGACTTCCGCGGCGACGTCACCGCTGCCTACGCGCTGCAGCACTCGCTTAACAACGCCACCATCTCACTTGGACAGCAGGTCGGCTTTGAGAATGTCGCCGCGCTTGCGCGTGCCTCCGGAATAACAGGTGCGCGCGGCACTCCCTCAGTCTCGCTCGGATCCTACGACGCCACCCCCCTCGACATGGCCGGAGCCTACACCGTCTTTGCCAACGGCGGTGTCCACCTCACTCCGTGGATGCTGGCCTCAGTTCGCAACGCCAACGGCGATATCGTCTCCGACTACTCGCCCGAGGCTAAGCAGGTCATGGATCCCCGCGCCGCTTACCTCACGCAGTCACTGCTTGAAGGCGTCATGAACTACGGCACGGCGGCCGCAGTTCGTTCACGAGGCTTCTCCGCTCCTGGCGCTGGAAAGACCGGCACCAGCCACGACGCGTGGTTCGCCGGCTACACCTCCAACCTCATTTGTATCGTCTGGGTCGGCAACGACGACTACACCGACGTTAAGATCGAGGGCGCGCACGCCGCGGCTCCCATCTGGGCCGAGTTCATGAAGCGTGCCATTCAGCTTCCTCAGTACTCCGACGTCAAATCCTTCTCGCCGCCTGAGGGCATCACAGTCGCGAAGGTCGATCGAGACTCCGGCCTCCTCGCCGACTCCGCGTGCCCCGACCACACCATGTACGCTGCCTTCCTCGACGGCACAGCGCCCACCGGATCTTGCGGTCAGATGAACGAGAATCCGCAGAACTTCTTCCAGAAGCTCTTCGGCATCGGCGGACATCCTGAACCTGTTCCCGGCTCGACTCCGTCCGCGGCCAGTCCCCCCGGAATGCCCGTCTCTCAACCCGCTCCGGTCACGCCCCCAAACGGCAACGTCCCGCCGCCTAACCAGTCGGAGCAGCCGCAGAAGAAGAAAAACATCTTCCAGAAGATATTCGGCGGTGGCGGAAACAAAGACAACAAGCAACAGCAACAAGCCGAGCCGACCACTCCCAAATAGATCGCTCATCAATCTCGCAATGCCTAAGAACCGGATTCTGAACTAAGATGTCTCGTTCCCATGAGAGGGCGCGAGTATGTCCGGCGAAGCGATCAGTTCGAACGGTTCCAGATCGGCTCTGCTTCTCTATAACCAAAGCAGAGGGCGGGCTCTGCTTGAGCTCTGCGTCGGCTACGCTCTCATCCTGCTCGTTATCTGGACGCCGCGGCCCTGGCAAAGGCTCCTTTATATCGCCGCCCTGGCCTGGATTCTTCTCGCCACATACTTGTCATTTAACTCCCGGATAGCCACTCTCCTGCGGCCATCGCGTTCCGCACGATCGCTCTGGATCATCGCTGCCGCCCTTCTCGTCGCAGGAATTGCCGTCGTATTCGCCTTCCGGCTCCAGACACTCCACCTTGCGCACGGCGCAGCTTTCTTCATCAGATCCTTCTGGGGATACGCTCTCTGGTCGCTTGTGCAGCAGTTTTTGTTGCAATGCTTCTTCCTGCTTCGCCTGCTGCGTATCCTTCTCAGCCAACGAAACGCAGTCATCACCGCCGTTTGCCTCTTCGGAATAGCGCACATCCCGAACCCAATCCTTACAACCCTGACTCTCATCTGGGGAAGCATTGCGTGCCTGCTCTTTCTTCGTTATCGCAACCTCTACACGCTGGGCGTCGTACACGCCATCTTCGGGATAACGTTAGCCATCACCGTGCCCGGTTCCATCAGCCGTAACATGCGCGTAGGCCTCGGCTACCTACGATACCCTTCGCGCCACCACCACCTTCATCTCAGCCAAAGCGACCATACGGTATCAACGCTGGCGTGCGTCACTGCAGCAGCTCCCACACGGCGATCAGTGCGCCACGCTCTCCCATAGAAAACTCCCGCCAAGGCAGCCAGCAGTACGTAGCGCCAGTTGAAGTGCGCTGCACGTTTGTTGAAGTGCGACAGGCCAAACAGGATTGCTGTCGTCGCCAACGCCGCGCTACGCCCCACGCGCCGCTCCAGCAGATTCTGCACCCAGCCTCGAAAGAAAAGCTCTTCGGGCACCGCTATAAAGAAAAAGGTAAAAACGAAACCGCCAACGACCTGCAGCAACCGCGGCCATCCCGTATGCAGATGCAGAAACCCCAGCTCGAGTCCGAGCAGCAGAGCAATCGGAACGTAGAAAGCAAACTCGCGTAGGCCCACGTCCACATCACGCAGGCGCAGCCGCAGGTCGAAGCCGACTCCTGCCAGCTGACGAATCACGACAAATCCATAGATCCCCGTGTCCAGCAGCAACATTTTGTTGAAGACAGCCATACGCGCGGGCCACGCAGGCTCGAACCACCGCAGATCGACCGCCAACCCGAGCGTTGCCAGTACAACAAAGTCACGCCAGTTACCGTGCTGCTCAGGATCCAGCCGCCGCGCATGTTCCAGTAACACCGCCACAACCACCGGCAGCAACGCATACAGCACAAACCATTCCCAACGAAATTTACTGCCCCAGCGAGCCACCAGCACATAAGGAACGCACAGCAGAACAGGGCAAAGCAGCCGCACATTCGTCGAAGTTCGCTCCCGCAACCCCGCAGACCACTCGGGCGCAAAAGCCGCCGCCAGCAATGGCGCCAACGTCAATAGAGCCGCGATCATGTTTGAAGACGTAAACATTTCGCCAGTCTAGCGATTCAGCGATTCCTCTCCAACTCGTGGCGTCGCGCGTTAGCCACTCCAATCACGCAGCTACGGGCCGGTAGAAATACGAGTTAGCTGAAAACTCCACCGTAAACAGATTTGTCGACTCCTCCGCCTGCTCCGCGTTCCCCAGCAGCAGATATCCATCAAAAGCCATCTGGCGATGAACATCGCGAAAAACCGCAGTCCTGTCCTCCTGCGAAAAGTACAAAAGCACATTGCGCAAAAGCACCAGATCGAAGACCGGCAGCCGCGGCAAAGATGCGCACAGATTCGCGCACTGAAACTCACACATCGCACGAATCCGCGGATGAATATCCCACTCCTCGCCATCCCTCGTCATATGTTTCAGCAGCATCCGCGCTGGCAATCCACGGTTTACCTCAAGCCTCCGGTATCGTCCTCTCCGCGCATACTCCACTACCTGTCGCGAGATGTCAGTACCAATGATCTTGACGTCCCACAATGCGATCTCCGGCAGATGCTCCGTAATCATCATTGCCAGGCTGTATGCCTCCTGCCCGGTCGAGCTCGCTGCGCTCCATATCCGCAGCCGCCTCTCCTTTCTTCTGCTGTCTATCAGCCGTGGCAGAATCGTCTCGCGCAATAACTCAAACGGCTTAACATCCCGAAAGAAGCTCGTCTCATTAATCGTCATCGCCTCAGCCACAGCGCGGTGCAGATGCGCCGGCCTATCCGAGCGCAGCAGCTGAACGAAGTCTTCCAGGTTCGAAGCGCCCGCCATCTTCGCAATCGGCGTCAGCTTCGTTTCAAATAACGTATTGCGCGATGGATCGATCAAATTCGCTGACTGCGTCATCACCACCTCGCGCAAATATGCGTAATCGGAATCAGTACAGGCCATGGGCTATCTCCCGTCGTGGACTAGCTATCTCCGCCGTTCGCAAAACGCTCGGACCCTCGAGGCGACCCGCACCGACTCTCTGATTCACCTCCCGGGCAATCGCATCCAAGGGTAGCGTCGCGTGAGCAATCCCTGCCTCCCATACCCTTCCCGGCATTCCCCAAACCGCCGACGTCGCCTCATCCTGCGCCAACACTACGCCGCCGCGCTCCTGCACCTCGCGCGCGCCGTCCAGTCCATCCGATCCCATGCCCGTCAGTACCAGCGCAAGCGTTCCCGCGTCATACATCCGCGCCGCCGACCAGAACAGATAATCCGCCGATGGCCTGCAATGGTTTCGCGGCTCCTGGCTGTGCAACTTCACCCTCGCTCCACGCGGCCTCTGCTCGCCTCCCCATGCATTGAAGCGCTGCGGGGACACCTCCATGTGCGCGTCTCCCGGCGCCAGCAGCACAGTACCCGGCTGCAGCGGCTGACCGTGATATGCCTCTTCCACGCGCAGCGCGCAGCATCGATCAAGCCGCTCCGCCAGCACCCCCGTAAACAGCTTCGGCATATGCTGCACGATGAGCACAGGCACAGGCAGATCCCGTGACAGCAGAGGCAGCAGATACTCGAGCGCCGCCGGCCCTCCCGTCGACACTCCAATCACCACAATCTCCGCCGGAACAGCAGCCACATCCGGTCGAACCCCAACACCTCCCGCGAATCGCGACCTCGGCGCCGCATCCATTTCGGTTGTCCGTTGAGTATTCCTCGCCCCCAGCGCCGCAATCTTCGGCAACAGCTGCTGCGCCAGCGACGACAACGCACTCTCAAAGTCGCGCTGCCCCATCGGCTTCATCACATAGTCCGAAGCCCCTCGCATCAGCGCGTCCAGCGTCGCTCGCGCACCCTTCTCCGTGTGCGAGCTACACATAATCACTGGAAGGCCACGCTTCATCGATCGCAATCGGTCCAGTACATCCAACCCATTCAGTCGTGGCATCTCGAGATCAAGCACCAGCACATCCGGATTCAGCGTATCCACCCACTCCAGGCATTCCACACCATCCCGCGCAACGCCAATCAGCTCCATCTTGGGCAGATCGCTGCGCCCCGACTCTGCTTGACGCTGAAACAACGTCCGCATGATTCCGCGCATTACTGCCGAATCGTCCGCCGCAAGAACACGCAAAGGTCTTTCTCCGGAATGCACCATCTCTCAACCCTCGTCTCTACCGCACCCAGCGGCCTTCGAATGTTTCGTCCACTGTTCTGCTCAGGCAGCAAAGCCCAGAAGCATCATCTTTTCGCGCAGGCTTTCCGGCGTGAACGGCTTCATCAGAAACTCGTCGGCTCCGTTATCCAGCGCACGCGTGATGAACGAGTTATCGGCCTCCGTCGTCACCATCATCACCTTCATCTGCGGATGCATCTTCGCCTCCCGCAGCGCCTTCACGCACTCCAGGCCATTCATCACCGGCATGTTCACGTCCAGCAGCATCAGGTCGAACTCTTTCTCATCGGTCA
>Ga0105248_10004427_pt1 | contig 15551 bp, 16 predicted proteins | sample KBSS34metaG_FD_81524 | JGI IMG/M metagenome (GOLD analysis project Ga0105248, IMG submission 81524) | Switchgrass rhizosphere microbial communities from Kellogg Biological Station, Michigan, USA - KBS S3-4 metaG | ecosystem: Host-associated > Plants > Roots > Rhizosphere > Soil | place...
ACGCGAGGGTCGCGGCGACCGCCCTGGCGCGGCCGTGCAGGATCCGCAGCAGTTGTCCGTCGCCCCACTCGCTGACCTCGGTGGCGGTCCTGGCGCGGTTGAGCTGCACGGCGGCCTTGCGGATTCACCCAGGATCTCGGAAACTGGGCGGAAGTCGACGGACCCGGCGACGAACTGCTTCCCCGCCAGCACCTCCCTCGGGTGGTCAACTGGCCGCCGACCAGCGACGATCACTCCTGGTAGTGCCCGTGACATCCAGAAAAGTCCAGACACGCCATGGAGAGGATAGTTTGACCCACTATCAGAAGCAAATGACGCTTTCAAAAGAGAAGCACCCCTCGTTACCCGTCCAAGTACAGGTCGGACGGGGAGATGAGCAGAATGTCCGGGGACACGGCGGCGGCCGCCGTCAGCGAGTCACTGAAGCCGGCGGCACCGAAACAGGCAAGCCGGGCGGTCTCCGCGCCGGGCCGCCCCTGCGCGGCGAGCAGATCCCGTATCCGCCGAAGCCGCTCCAGATGCGTCAGGCCCATCACCTCACCCCACTTCGCCTCCCCCAGCATCAGAAGGCGTTCCCGTACGGGGTCGTCGTCGAATCCGAAGGCGACGACGTCGAGCTGGTGGCTGGCGCGGGCAGGCGGGTCGTTGACGGTCCCGGCAGCCACCCTGCTGACGAGTGCGGCGCCCAGGCGTTCGGCTGGGCAGTGGTGGGCGGTCCAGGTCCTGCACACCTGCTCGAAGTGCGGACCCAGAACGGTGCCGGCGAACCGGCGCTGAGCGAGCCGCCACAGCTGGGCGGAACGGCGGGAGTCGCGGGCGTGCTCCAGGTCGGACCACATCGGGCGCATCACCGCGTGGTAGAAGGTCACCAACGGCTCGGCGATGCGGAACTGGGCACGGTTGTCGCGAAAGGCGTCCGGCTCGCGGGTGATGAGCCCGCAGTCGGCCAGGACGGTGAGCGGATGGGCCAGGTCGCCCGACTTCCTACCTAGGTAGGAGGCGATGCCCCCGCGTGAGGCGTTGCCATCCGCGATCGCGGCGAGCACCGAGTGGTACAGCGCGGTATCACGCAGATCGAGCTCGTCAGCGAGGAGGTAGCGACCTTCGCGGAAAAGCGCACTCGTCGGCGAGAGCACGGTTCGGGTCACCCAGGAGTCGAAGTCGCCAGGGCCCGCCGGAGTGTCATCTCGGGCGAACTCGCGCCGGTAGGCCGGGGTGCCGCCGACGATCGCATGCACCTTCAGCGCGGTGACGGGATCTTCTATGCCCCAGAACCTGGCCGCGAGCTGGTGGTCGAGTGTCGGCACGACGAGCTCGAGACCGGCCCGGCCCCGCAGCGGCGCACCGCCCGCGAGCAGCCCTCCCATGAAGGACATCGCCGACCCGCACAGCAGCAGCCGGGTCCGGCTCGCGTCCCGGCGCGCGCTTCGGGGTGCCAGCACGTTCTGGATGATCGACGGAAGGCTGGAATTCGCCCGAACGAGGTACGGAAACTCGTCGATCACTACCGGGAACGGCCGGTCCCGCCCCTGGTCCAGCAGTGTCTCGAACACGGGATACCAGCCGTCGAACGCCAGCGGGGCCGCCACGCCCAGCCGCCCGGCGAGCGCCGCGCCGACCCGGCGCAGGGACTCTCCGTCCGTGGCCTCGTCAGCCCCGAAGTAGTACCCGCCCGCTGCCTCGCACAGCGCCCGCAGCAGGAACGTCTTCCCCTGACGGCGCCGGCCGGAGACGACGCCCAGAGTCGCGCCCGGCGCGGGATCGACGGCAAATCGAGCCAGCGCATCCCACTCGAACTCCCGGTCGAACATGTCCGCCGGCCGGTCCAAGGTATCCAGGTGGCCACGCTCCCTCGGATGACATAAGCCTGGCTATCATAACCGTGCTTATGACTCTGCGAGTGGGTGCGATGTGGTCGGCCCCCGTGGTCGGCCACCTCCGCTTCTGCCGGTCCCACCGGCGAACCCGCGGGTCAGGGCGGGTCGCAGCGGTGCTCCGGGGGCAGCGGGAGACGCGGCCTGGTCCGGTCAGCTCCCCTCGGTGCCAGCGACCGGCGCGGCAGGCGGGCCAGCCGGGCGCCGGCGCGGCGCGAGGGTCGGCCGCGGGCAGACCGGGCGGCGGGTTCTGGCCGGCCGACCGGCGGTGGACGCCGCACCGTGGGTGCCGGACAGCGCGCCGGGCTGGCGCGGGATGCCCGCCGCGGGCAGGGCGCGCGACGGCGGGAGGTGACGTGACGGCGGGAGGTGACGTGACGGCGGGACAGGCCGTGACGGCGGGACAGAACGCGACGGCGGGACGGGACGCGCCAGCGGGCCGGACAGCGGCCCGCGAGGGTGCGGCAACCGCGGCTGCGTCACCGGGTCGATGTCCTGGTCCGACAGCGCCTCTCCAGCAGACAGCGCCTCCCCCACGGTGAACGCCTCTCGCGCGGCCGGCACGTCCTGTACGGCGGGCGATGCCTGGACGGGCGTCGAGGGCCTGGAGATCGGCACCGTGGGGGCGCCGGTCACGGGTTCGACCGGTGCCGGCCCTCGGTCGGCGTGCCGCGCGGCCAGCGACGTGCCCGCCACCAGCGACGTGTTCACCGAAGCCGGACCGGTCAGGGCCACCTCGGAGCCGTCAGCGCCGTCCGCCGCCAGCAGGGCGGCTGACGCGGGACCGGCCGGCACGCCCGGCCCCGTCGGTCCGCTCGGCACGGCCTGCGCCATGGCGGGAGAGTCGGGCTCGTCTCGAATGTCGGATGGGATGTTGGATCGGGTGTTGGATCGGGTGTCGATGGTGATGATGATCGAATCGGTCGACGCCGGGTCGGCCAGCGCGCGGTCGGTGGTGGCGTCGCTGCCCGCCTCGGCCGGGCACGCCGGGGCGGCGGTCCCGTCGGAGAGGTCGTTGTGGTCCAGGACCCGGTACGGCCCGGACCGGCGGCGCGTACGCGCCTCGACGACCGCGAGGGCGACCAGGAATCCCAGCAGAATCATTGCCGGCGTCAGCATCGCCGTCCTTCCCCCCCAGGCAGGTCACCGCGGACCCGCCCCCGACAGCTCGGAATGAGGGCGTTTGGTCCGAACGGTCCCGCATCGTCGGAATCACGCGGGCACGTCACAAGGTACGGATCACCTGGTCGTCCAGAGCCCGATGTGGTCACACGCTCCTAGCTAGCCGGATCGGGTGACCTGGGGCCGAACGGGTGGTCCGGGAGACCCGCGTGGGTCTGGCGGCACCGGTGCCTTCCGCGTCATCGTGTGCGACATGCCTGGTACGGACGAATCCCCGGCGGCGACCGGTGCCGCCGACGTGACCCGCCCTTGCGACGAGCCGGCGCCACCGTGGGACGAGCAGGTGCGGGTGGTCGCCGGGCCCGGTCCCGGCCGCTGAGCACCCTCGACGACCCGTGCCGATGTTCCTTCCGCTCGCGCTGCTCGCCGCCTTCCTGCTGGCGTCGTCGGCGGCGTTGCAGCAGCGCGCCGCGGCCCGCAGCCGCTTCGCCGAACGCGACGACCACCGCGTCGCCATGCCCGGCCCGGGCCACCTGATCGATCTTGCCCGGGCGCCATTGTGGCTGGTGGGATGGCTTGTCAACGGTGCCGGCTTCGTCCTGCAGGCGTTGGCGCTGCATGCCGGATCGCTCGCCGAGGTGGCGCCGCTCATGGTCACGCAGCTGGTGTTCGCACTGCCGCTGGGGCTCGTGGGGACCAGATTGCGGATGGCCCGGACGGCATGGTGGGCTGTGGTCGCGATCTGCTCCGGGCTCGCCCTCATGCTCACCGTGCAGAAACGGCTACCCGCCCACGCACCGCTGGACCACGCGCGGCTGGTCTTCGCGGCCGCCGCGATCGTGGGACTCGCGGCGCTGCTGGTGGGCTCGTCGTTCGGCCGACGGCCCGCGGTGCGGGCCGCGCAGTTCGGGACGGCGGCCGGTCTGTTCGTCGCGCTGAGCGCGCTGCTGCTGAAACAGACCACCGACGAAACCCTCGCGAACGGGTTCCACGCAACAGTGACGCACTGGTACGCGTATGCCCTGTGCGGGGTCACACTGACGAGCCTGTGCCTAGGTCAGATGGCCTACGCGGTCGGTCCGCTGGCCTCGGTGGTGACCGCGATGACCATCACCAACCCTGCCGCCGCCTACGTGCTCGCCGTCCTCGTGTTCGGTGTGCCGGTGCCGACCGACCCGGGTGTCGTCCTCGGGATCACGGTCGCGGCGGCGCTGGTCATCGGCGGTGTGTTCCTGCTGTCGCGGGACAGCGCGATGCCCCGCCCCCGCCGGGAACCCGTCCTCGCCCGGTTGCCCGCCGGCGCCGTGCGGCGTGGTCGGGACCCGGCCCGGCCCGAACGAGTGGACCTGCTCGGACGGGCAGGTCGCCGGTCACCTCGGGCCACGTCGGACCGGTGACGCCAGGTCCGGCCGGGCCAGGCACTGCCAGGCGCGGCACGGATCCGGTCGCCGGGTGCCGTCGCCGGGCGCGCGGAAGGGTCAGCGGTTGCCGAACAGACCGCCGAGACCGCCACCGAGGTTCCCCAGGTTGCCGAAACCGCCACCGGGGCCGCCACCCTGCTGGCCGCCGCCGTGCCCACCGAGCTGGTTGCCGCCGAAGCCCTGCCCGCCGAAGCCGAAATGGCCCGCCGCCCCCGCGCCGGCCAGCGCGTCGTACGGCGGCAGCAGCTCGCAGGGCTGAACGATCACGTAACCGTCGCCGGCGAACTGCATCTGCCAGCTCTCCCCGGTGTTGCCGCGCGGGCGCCACACCGCCGAGGACGTGACCGCGGCCTGCATCGATACCTGCAGGCTGGTCGACCAACCGACCACGGCGTCCGCGTCGGCGAAGTAGTAGTTCTGGTGGGTCACCCGCATGACCAGCGGCGCGCCCGACGTGCAGACCGCGACGCGCCCGGTGCCGCGCAGCTCGACCTGGTACGAGCCGACACCCTCGATGCCGACCTGGCTGTCGACGCGGACCAGGTCCCAGGACAGGTCTGAGTTGAACGCCAGGACGTTCTTGCCGTCGACGGTCAGCCCGTCGTAGCCGTCGAGGTCGAGCAGGTGGATGTCCTGCGCCTGGTTGGCGAGGAAGACGGTGCCGGAGCCGGAGACCTGCATGAGGTTGAGGCCCTCGCCGCCGCTGAAGAAACTGCGGAACTGGCCGCCCCAGCCCTCCCAGTGCCCGTCGAAGTTCACCCCGCCCTGGTAGGCGACCATCGCGCCCTTGCGGGCGTAGAACTCGCGCATCCCGCGGCCGAGCGCCGCCCGGAGCATCTTGTTGTTCTGCAGGGAGAACGGCTCCTCGGAGGGGCGCTCGGGATTGTCGAGCAGGCTGCTGCGGATCCCCCCGGCCGGACCGCCCGCGCCGGGACCGCCCCCGGGGTGGCCCGGCGCACCGCCCGGATAGCCCGGTGCGGGCGGCGGATAACCCCCGCCGGGGCCGCCCGGGTAACCGCCCGGACCCGGCGCTCCGGGAGCGGGCGGATAGCCGCCGGGCCCCGGATAGCCCGGGCCGGGCGGCGGCGGGTAGCCGGGGCCGCCGGGATATCCGTCGCCGGGACCGCCGGGATGCCCGCCGTACCCTCCGCCGTGCGACATGTGCTCGTCCTTCCCGGCTCAGCCGCGCAGTGACATGTTCGGGCGCTCGTCCTCGCTGGGCTGGACGACGACGAAGCCCTGCCCGGAGAAGCCGAGCTGGAACGCCTCGCCCGAGCCGCGGCCGATCAGCCCGCCGAGCCGGGCGGTGCGCCGCGGCTCGACCCGCAGGCCGTCGGTGTAGGCGACGAGCGCGTCGGTGTCGACGAACGTCGGCGCCTCGCGGGTGTCGAGCACGATCGGGTTGCCCTTGGCCGTCAGCGCCACCCAGCCGTGGCCGCGCAGGACCACGTTGAACATTCCCATCCCCGACAGCATCGTCACGCCGCGCACCCGCTCGATCTTCCATTCGAGCTGGGCGTCGAAGGCCAGGATGTTCTTGCCGTTGACGGACAGGCCCTCGCCGGCGAGCTGCGCGACGACGACCTCCTTGCCGTAGTCGGCGAGGTAGAGCAGGCCCTGCCCGGTCGCCGTCATGAGCGGCACGCCCTCACCGGTCGCCCAGGAGGCGGCCATCCGGCCCAGCTGCGGCGGCTGCGGGTTGAAGTCGATCAGCCCCTCGTAGGCGATCATGGAGCCGGTACGGGCGAACAGGTCCTGCCCGGGGTTCATGACCACCTTGACGATCTTGGAGCCGTGCCTGCTCATCCGCTCCATGACGGGCGTCGGCCCGTAGTGCTGGATCAGGCTGCCCTGCACGGCCCGCTCCCTCCCGCCGGCGGTCGACCCGCCGGGCACACGTACGCGTCCGCCGCCGCACCCACACTCGCCTCTGCCCTCATGCTCACACCTCGTAGGGCTGGACGACGACGAAGTGGCCGGCGAAACCCATGAACTGCAGCGCGAGCGCCTCGCCGCTGCTGCCGGCGTAGATCTGCCGGGAGATCCGCACCTGGGTGGACACGCTGACCCGCATCCCGGTCGTCCAGGCGACCAGCGCGTTCATGTCGGCGAACGTCGGGCCCGCCACGGGCAGTGTCATCGGCGAGCCCTTGGTCATGACGACCACCGACCCAGGCCCGGACACCTCGAAGTGGAACAGGCCGCCGCCAGGGATGCCGGGGCTCTCGATCCGCCGGACCTCGGTGCGCACGGTGGCGTCCATCGCCAGCAGGTTGTTCGCGTTGATGCAGATCGACGAGCTCCCAAGCTCGACGATGTGCAGGTCCGCGGCGTCATGGGCGAGGAACACCTCGCCCGCGCCCTTGCAGGTCATCAGCTTGATGCTCTGGCCGGTCAGCTTGCCCTCGATGAGGCCGCGCAGCCCGGAGCCCTTGTAGTCGAACTCGACGTTGCCCTGGTAGGCCACCATCGAGCCGCGCAGGGCCAGGGCGTCCTCGCCGAGGGTCACCTTCACCAGCTTGCTGTTCTGCTGCGTCCAGCGGCCGGTCGTCGGCACCTCGCGGTACGGGGCGAGGCTGTTCATCGCCCCCGGTGGGGTGGGCTGGGCCTGCGACGGCAGCGGCTCGGGCGCGCCGAACGCCGGCACCGGCGGCACCCCGCCCGGCATCGGCTGCCCCGGCACTCCCGCTCCGGGCGGCATGCCCTGACCGGGCGGGGTGGGCGGATAGCCGCCGGCACCTCCGTAGGCAGGCTGGCCGCCGGCCGGCGCACCATAGCCGGGTGCCGGCTGGCCCGCGCCATACCCTGGCGCCGGCTGGCCCGCGCCGTAGCCGGGTGCCGGTTGGCCGCCGCCGTAGCCTGGGCCGGGCGCGCCACGGGCCGGCGGCATGGCGGGAGGCAGCGGCGGCGCGGAGGGCGGCGGAGTGGCCTTGCGCTGCTCGTGGAAGGGCGCCGCGGTAGCGGGGGGCGGGGGCGGCGCTTCTTCCTCGGCGACCTCGCCGCCGTAGGAGCGGATCAGCTCGGCGAGGCCGCCCTGAAATCCCTGCCCGACCGCGGCGACCCGCCAGACACCCTTGCGGTACACGTCACCGATCATGACGGCGCGCTCGCTGGTGAAGTCGGCCCCGGTGAAGGCGTAGCGCAGCACCTCCGCGCCGCCGACGACGATCCGCAGGTACCCCGAGCTGATCGCCGACGCGCTGCCGGCCCCGTCGAGCGCGGCGCAGAACGACAGCCGGCCGATGGCGGCGGGCACCCGGTCCAGCGAGATCTGGAAGCCCTGGCTGTCCCCACCCTGCGGGCCGACCATGCGGATCGACTGCTCGGGAGAGTTCGGCTGGTTGAAGAAGACGAAGTAGCGGTCGTCGGAGAGGCGATCGTCGCCGTCCAGGCCGAAGCAGGAGATGTCCCACTCCCCCGGAGCGCTGATCTGGATGCCGACGTACAGGTCGGTGCCCTGCGTGATCGCGGACAGCTGCGCCTTCTGCCCACGACTGAACTGGGTGACCACAGCACTCCCCTCACTCGCCGGTCGCGGGTCGGGCCCGCCGCGCGCCGTCCGGCGTACCGCACGCGGACCGCACGCGGACCGCACTGCGGGCAAACTAGCAGCTACCCACGTGTCCAAGCGCACACGCCGGTCACCCGCCGCCGACCGTCGCGGGACATGTCCGGAACCGGTGGCCACGCGCGACCACAAGCGTGACATCCCGCCTCGCGCCGCACGGGCGGGGTGTCGTTCACTGGACCAAAACGACAACCATGCATCTACCTAGTAGTTCGCTCGGCATCTCATGGCAGAGTCGCGCTACATACTAGGTAGATACCAGGTAGATACCTCTCCATCAGCCATCCGGGGCGCCGCCGGCGCCCGAGACGTCGGGCGCCAAGGCGGCCCTCTGGTCCTGGAACGCGGCCATCACGTCGACCATCCGGTCCTGCATTGCGGCCTCCCGCTCCCGCCGCATCGCCGGGGTCGGGTGGACGTAAATTGCCTGCATTCCCTGTCCTCTGGCCGCCCAGCCGAGCTGCTCGTCAATCGCCCGTGGATGGATCTTGTCCTCGGCCATCCACGTGGCCGCCGAGTGGCGGAGGATATGTGGGGTTACGTGCATGCCTGACCGCTCCGAGGCAAGCTCGAACGCTCGCCGCACGGTCGTGTTGGCTACCGGCTTTCGCTGCCGCGATATGAATATCGTGTCAACATTATGTGACGCAAGGCTTTTTTCGATCTCTAGAGCGCCCACGTCGCAGAAATATATGCGCCTGATCCCCGCAGCCGTTTTAGCCTTGGCATTTCGGGTGCGCCGGTCTGCGCTCCGACGCTGCACGGCTGGAGGCAGCAGTATCTCTATCGCCCTCCTGTCCGGATTCCAGTCTGACCGTTTGCGTTTCGCGGTCACCTCGCTGATCCGCGAGGCGCCTGCGGCGAGTACGATCCCGACGCCGACGCATGTGGTCAGGTGTGCCAGGAAGAAGCCGACTTCTTTGGGTGTGATCGCGTCCCGGCCGGTTGGTTCGGGAGGGTCGAGTCGGATGCGCAGAAACGGAGACTTTTCGATCGGATACTGGCCGTCGAGGATGGCCTCCTCAATCGCAGCCCGGAAGATCGTTAGCACTGTGCGAATCGAACGAGGAGTCAGTGCCGTGTGTAGATCGTCGATCCACAGCTGCACCGCGGCCCGGGTCACATCGTTATCACTGAGCTGGTCTGATTTCCAATGGGGAACGATGTGATGCTTTGTGAGGGAGAGCCACGTTCGTCGGGTTGACGCAGCGATCCGCTGGTTTTCCACCCATCGCATGACCCAGGTGCCAGGGTCGATGATGTCGGGACTGATCAGGGCCGCCGACCGTGCGTTCCACCTTTGGTAAGGGTCGATCCCCGCTACGATGTCCCTTTCCATCCAATATTTGACGTCAATTGCGCCATTACCACTATCTTCCGGATCGATCATGTGGTCTCGCGTGATGGACCAGGTAAGTTGCCTTTTTTTCCCCGTTTCCGGGTCAGAGACGGTTTTTTTCCCGTCAATTCTGAACGGCCCCCCAGGCCGATCTTTGTATCGAGGTCGGATTGTTGCCAATTTTTCCTCTCAGATCGTTGACGACGCTGCCGACTGCGTCTGCGCGGCTGGTGCCCGCGGGGAAGGCGTCTGGGTCGACGATGACGATCAGTTGCTGGTGGTGGTCGGGCTCCCAGTAGCCGTAGACCATCAGCGGCCATGGAAGCCGCCGGTCGGCGAGGATGGTCTGCATCTGTGCCCCCACGTGACTGGTTGGTGCCCGCACTGTCAGGTTCCCGTGCCCATAGTCGCGGGAGCAATGGGTAGGGCACTCTATGTGCACATGTTGGCCTATTTGAGGCTGCGCAGGTTGTGTAGCAGGGCGCGAACCAGCTGATCGGCGGTGTCCACGACCGTCTCGGGGAGATCACCGACCTCGATCAGGGCCTCACTCAATGCAGTCATCATCGCCATGCGTTGGGCCGATGCGCCGGGCTTCTGCTCGGCGCGCTCCCGCGGTTCGACCCCGTCTGTCGCGGCGGCCTCGGCGGAGCCGGGCTCCCATCCCAGCACCTCGTCGATGTTGGCGTACACCGAGGGCCTCACCGGTTGGCCTTGGCGGATCTTGCTTCGGGTCCTCGCTGCCGCGAGGTCGTCTGCGCGGATCCCGGCTCGCTTGCGGGTGCGCTCCATCGCTACGAAGAGTAGGGAATCGGTCTCCGGTGTCGATGCTGTGGTTGGGGTGGCCGTCATGCCTACAGGATGGCATGTCTGGCATACCTACTGGGTACATGCGCCCCTCTGCGAGGCCATACGTCCGGTCTGGTGACCAGATGTCACGATTCACAACGGCACATACCTAGTACGTACTAGGTACATTTGTTCCTGAGGTGGTACGGTCCACGACCATGACAGAGCCACCTGGCTGGGGCGGGCGCGATGGCGCACCGTCACCTGAGGTCATGACGAGTGTCGACGTCGCGGACTATCTCAAGATCTCCGTGGAGCACGCGCGGATCCTGTTCAGGACGAACAAGATCCGGCACACCCGGGTCGGCGAGGGGCCACGCGCCCGCTTCCTCGCCCGCAAGGAGTGGGTGATCGACTACCTGAACGCGGCGTCTGTTCCGCCGGTGCTATCGGTCCAACCCGCCCGCGGTTCGCGCCGCGCCCACTGAGCCAGGGGACACAATGCGTAACGTGATGATCTCTCGGGATCCTGCTCGCGACGGCGGGTGGGAGGTGACTCTGTGGCCGGCCGAGGGGGGGCAGCCGATCGGCGACGGCCCGGCGATCCGGGTGCCAGAGGATGAGATCCCGGAGTTTCTCGTACAGATCGCGATAGAGGCCGGGGAGATCCGCAGGTTGCGGCGCTAGTCCGCTGAGCCCGGCTCGCCGGACAGGAAGACGTCGGCGATGGCCTCCAGCTGCGCCCGGGTGGCACCGGTCATCCCTGGCACCGCGCGGATCAGCGCAGCCAGGCGTAGCGTCACCGCTTCCACCCCGACCGGCGGCTCCGTGACGCGAGGCAGCACCAGTACCTGCGTGTCATCGACGACGCGCAGATGCGATGCCGGCCTGGCCTTCAGCTCCTCCGGTGCGTCCTCGAGGGCGATTGGCTTCCCTCCGTCGGCGACGGCCGCGGCGGATCCTGGCACCCACTCCATCGCTTCGTCGAAGTCGGCCAGCTTCGCGCGCTGCACCGGTGCGCCGTCTCGCAGCCGGTAGAAGCGGGGCGCCGAGTTCGGGAAGCGGTCGGTGACGCCCCAGCGGCGCTGGTCCATCCGCGCCCGGACCGCGTCGTACAGGCGCAGCGACTCCCCCTGGGACAGGGAGCCCGCGGGGCGACGAGGCGACACAGTGGTGAGCATGCCACGGGCCCTCGCGGGGACGGTGCACCACTCTCGGCGGATTAACGTATTAGACCGTCTATCAACGTTATAAGCCAAAATTGCAGAAACATTTATAGACGTGTATCGTCATTGCTGTAACGCTGACTAACACCGATCAGGGGACCTATGAACGCAATCGACTGGGAGCAGGTCGACGCCAACATCAGCGTCGCCCGGCTACCCCACCAGCCCGCCCGCGACCACCACCCGCTGGGCGAGTGGCAGCCCGTCGCCGCACCGGCCGACGGCACCGGCGACGAGGCCGACGAGGCCGCCTGATGCCAGCACCCACGCTGGTACTCCCCACCGGCGCGCCCCGCGCCGAGTGGCTGGAGGCGCGCCGCTCCGGCATCGGCGGATCCGATGTCGCCGCGCTCGTGGGCGTCCACCCGAACAAGACGGCGCTGCACGTCTACCTCGACAAGGTCGACGACGACCGCCAGGACGAGGCCGGCGAGGCCGCCTACTGGGGAAGCCTGCTCGAACCCGTTGTTGCAGACCATTGGGCGCGTATCCACGGCAAGCATCTGGCCGAGGCCGGCACGTACGCCCATCACGACCGGCCGTGGATGCTCGCCAACGTCGACCGGCTCATCTTCAACGCCGCAGGCGACCCATTGCCGGAGGAGATCTACGAGGGCAAGACGGCGAACCAGCACAAGACGGCCGAGTGGGAACAGGGCGAGCGGATCCCCGACCACTATCAGGCCCAATGCCAGTGGTACCTGGGCGTGTGGGGCCTGCCTCGCGCGCGCATCGCGTGCCTGATAGGCGGGCAGCGATTCGTCGAGGCGACCATCGAACGCGACGAGGAGATCATCGACGGGTTGATCACCGTCGCCGCCGAGTTCTGGCAGCGCGTGATCAACCGGGATCCGCCATCTCTCGACGGCGAGCCCGTCGGCCCCGCGCTGGACATGCTGCGGCTCATCCACGGCACCAGCAACGGCAAGACCGTCGACATCGGCGACCGCGGCCTGGCGCTTCTCGGCGACTACCAACAGGCGAAGGCCGAGGAGAGCGCCGCGAAGACGCGGGCCGACGAAGCGCGACGCGACCTGTGGGCGATCCTCGGCGACGCCGAAGTCGGCACCGTCGACGGTCAGGAAGTCGTCAAGCTCGCGAACGAACCGAAGGCCGAGCACGTCCGCAAGGCCAGCAACCCGCGTGTCCTCCGGCCGAAGAAGAAGGCACTGGAGTCGGTGCGCGCGGGCCGGGCCCGGGAGGAAGGAGCGGCGGCATGACCGCCCCCAACGGATCACGGCTGCGTGCCGCCGTGCAGGACCGGGCGACGAAGGTGGCGCAGCCGCCGACGCCCGAGCCGTCGAAGGAGATCGTGGTCACCCGCGGCGACGAGATTCAGTCGCTGTTCGACAAGAATCGGGCGGCGATGCGCCACGCGCTGCCCAAACACATGGACGTCGACCGGATGATCCGTATCGGGCTGACGACGATCCGCCGCACCCCGAACCTGCAACGCTGCACCGACCTGTCGCTGATCGGCGCGATGATGCTGTCCGCGCAGCTGGGCCTCGAACCGGGGCCGCTCGGCCACTGCTGGTGGCTTCCGTTCAAGGACCGCAGGCGGTCCCGCGCGGCCAAACGCGATGTGTACGAGGTCCAATGGATCATCGGGTACACGGGGATCATCGAACTGGCCCGCCGCTCCGGGCAGCTCCTCGACATCACCGCCAAGGTTGTCCGCCAGCGGGACCACTACATACACGAGGACGGGATGAACCCGACCCTTGAGTTCCGCAAGTACCGCGAAGGGGACCGCGGCGAGCTGACCGACGTGTGGGGACTCGCCCGTTTCAAGGACGGCGGCTGCTACTCAGACGACCTCACCCGCTTCGAGGTCGAGACTCAGCACCGCAACCGGTCGAAGGCATGGCAGAACGCCGTCCGGAACAACGAGACGAACACCCCCTGGCACACCGACCCCGAGGCCATGTGGCGCAAGACGATGGTCAGGGTCATGCGCCCCTGGCTCCCCGTCTCCATAGAGCTTTCCGCGGCGTTCGCCGCCGACGAGGGAGTGCACCACGAAACCTCGTTCGACCTGGACCTGCTCGCCGACAGGGTCCTGGACGAGGACATCCCCGACGACGAGCCCGACGCCCCCGGCACGATCGACGGCGAGGTGGCCCCGCCGGCCGAGACCGCCGATCTTCCGGTGGAGGAGCCGCCCGGCTGGCCCAACGACGAACCCCGGTAGACCACCATGCTTCCCGTTGCGCTCCTGAACAGGCCCAGGCGAGCACCGGGAAACGAGAGGGGCCCCATTGCAGTGGGACCCCTCTCACCCCACAGGACTTCCGTGATGGCGGCCGGCCCCGTCGCCCGGCCAATGAATGGAGCGCCGTGACACTGATTGCAGACCTTGGCGTGGACATCACCGCCTCCGACACTCCCGATGCCAAGCTCGTCGAGGTGAGCCACGACCAGGCGAGGCGATGGCTTGAGGAAAGGAACATTGATAACCGCAGCCTGACCTCCGACCGTGCACAGGAGTACGCCGAGCAGATCCGCACGGGCACGTGGGCCCTCAACGGCGACACCGTGCGCTTCGCGCGGCCCGAGGGCGGGGAGCCGCCGCGACTCCTCGACGGACAGCATCGGCTTGAGGCAATTGCCCTGTCCGGCACCACCGTTCGGACGTTTCTGGTGGTCGGCCTCGATCCCACATCGCAGGACACGATGGACCAGGGCACGGTCCGCAGCGGCGCCCAGGTACTCGGCATGCATCATATCCCCAATCCGAATACGACCCGTGCAGCCGCGCAGCTGGTCTGGGCCTATAAGAAAGGTGTGCTGGGAGAGGCAACCAGCCGTAAGCGCCGTGCGGCGGTGAACATCCTCGTCCCGTTCGTGAAAGAGCATCAGACTGAGCTCGCGCAGGCAGTGGCTCAGGGGTCGGCGTTGCGGCGGCATCATACGGGGACAGTCGGGACGGCCGCCGCCGCCTACTACATTCTCCACGAAGCGGGCCCGGGTCGAATCGGGGCGTTCTGGGGGGATCTGATGGACGGCGGCGGGCGCACCATGGGGCATCCGGTGTGGACGATACGCCGGGCGTTGATCAAGGAGGCGGAGACGCGCCGGAAGGCGCAGTCCCGCATCGTGCTGGCCTGGTACATCCAGGCATGGAACGCGTACAACGCGGACCGTGGGCTGGAGAAGGTGTCTTGGGCGCCGGACCGGCACGCGTTTCCGCTGGCGACCGTCGTCACCTCCGATGGCTGACGATCTGACGGCGGTGCGGCGTGAGCTGACCCGGCAGGGCTGGTCGGTGACACTCACCCGCCGCGGCCGGTACAGGGCGGTGCCGCCCGGCGGGACATGGGCGGAGTCGCTCCCGGGCGGCGCGTCGGATCATCGCGCGATCCGGGATGTGATCTGCCGGCTGCGGCGGCACGGCTTCGTCTGGAAGGGTCGGTAACAACAGCACCACAACACTATCATCGTTTCTCTTATCGTCTTGCAGACGGTGAGGGACGTGTATATAGTGCTTGCTGTACGGACAACCAGTGGGCGGAAGTGAATCCGTTATCTCCTCTGCAAAAGGAGTAGATCGGGTTCGAGTCCCGGCCCCCCCGCGAGGGGGGTGGTGTAATGGCAGCACGCTGAACACGGATTCACATCCCATGTCCACTGGGACACATCTTCATACGGTCCGGCCGGGCCGACGCACAGCCGTTATCCACTTGTAATGGGCCGGTTGCGGGTTCGATTCCCGCCCACACCTCGGTGTGGTAGCTCAATTGGCAGAGCAGCTAAATGGCCGCGCATCCCATGTCCAGCCGGACCGTATGATCACATTTGAATAGTCGTGGGTGCGGGCCGAAGCCCGCGTGTTCTCGGAATCTGAGGTCGCAGGTTCGATTCCTGCCCGGCTCCTCGCAGAGGGTTCGGTAGCTCAGCTGGGAGAGCGCAAATCAATGATGCGCAGGCATCCCATGTCCGCACCCATCACCGTGACGGCTCCGACGGGCCGAAGCGCACCGGTTATCGATACACCGTCGAACACATCCGGTGCGCATCCCACGTCCGTCGCTGCCGTCTATGCGGGGGCCCTGGCGGGCCGAAGCAGACCGGTTCTCTCGATCACATCCGGCCTCCGTCCCATGTCCGCCAGGGCCCCCATTCGCACCAGGGGGCATCATGGCCGACATTCTCGCCGCCGTCGGCGGCACGCGACACACCCCGCAGTCCCAGCCGGCTCGCGCCGACCAG
>Ga0105248_10004432_pt1 | contig 15545 bp, 9 predicted proteins | sample KBSS34metaG_FD_81524 | JGI IMG/M metagenome (GOLD analysis project Ga0105248, IMG submission 81524) | Switchgrass rhizosphere microbial communities from Kellogg Biological Station, Michigan, USA - KBS S3-4 metaG | ecosystem: Host-associated > Plants > Roots > Rhizosphere > Soil | place...
CCTCCATGATAGGAATTGCCGCCCGACTTGATGGTGGCGTTGACCGTTGCACCGCCGCTTCGACCGAACTGCGCTGAAAAAGAATTCGTCTGAATCTTGAATTCCTCAATGGCGTCGACGCTAGTGCGGAGAATGAAGCCGCCCGTATCGTTGGAGTTGTTGTCGATGCCGTCGAGCAGGAAGTTGTTCAGCGTTCCCCGCGAACCATTCGCCGCGAATGAGCTTTGTCCGCCAGTGCTGCTGCCACCCGTGTTACCGTTCGTGCCGGCCTTGGTGGAAACCACTCCGGGACTGAGCGACGCCAGTTGAACGTAGTCGCGCCCATTCAGGGGAATATCCGTGATCGTTTCCGACCCGATCACCTGCCCCAGCGCGGACGTCTCTGTCTGAATAGCTGGAGCCTGATCCGTGACCGTAACGTTGGCTGTAGCCTGTCCGACCGCGAGGGTAAAGTCGATACGACGACGGTCCTGGACCTGAAGGTTGATGCCGGTTCTGCTTTGCGACCGAAATCCCGGGGCTTCAACCGATACCGTGTAGACACCAATATGGAGTGCCGGGGCGACGTAGTCACCCTGTCCGTCGGAGTGCACGACGGAAATCGTGTTCGTTGAGTTCTCGACTACCGTGATGGTGGCGGCGGGGACAACAGCACCACTTGCGTCGTGAAGGGTGCCGACGATTGCGCCCGTGTCGACCTGGGCAGCAAGGGTTCCGCAGAGTAGGCCAGAGAGAAAAAGGGATCGCATTTTCATGGGGAAGACCTGCTGATTGTCCTTCTGTGGGAGACGTTCCGGGTTTATCGAAAATAATACGCAGTTAATCAAAAGCAATACAAGGAAAAAGAATGCGCACTTAGAATAATTTGAAAGTTAATGCGAAAATGCACACGATATACGACAAGCAAAGGACTAAAGGCGATGTTGGGTGACTATAGAGAATATGATCTTCGATGTCGCTTTTCGAATTATTGTATGTTCTTTCTTTTTAGGGGTTAAACTCGCTCTGTACTTCAACCGAACCACCTCACGAGGGACGAATGACGATTGGGATCGCGAAACCTGCAGCAACCGCGGGGCCTGGCACTGGCGAACGCCCTGCAGCTCCGGGCGCAGCCGATGTTCAACTTGACGGAATGATGGCTGAGGAGCGCCGGACCCAAATTCTTCAGATCCTCCGCAATGCGGGTCGCGTGAGAGTGAATGAGCTCGCTTCTCAATTCAGTACTTCAGCGGTAACGATCCGCAACGACCTCAATGATCTTGCGCAGAGGGGACTGGTGCAGCGTTCCCACGGCGGAGCCATGCTGCCTGATGCGATCATGCGCGAATCCCCGCTTCAGGAACGTCTGAAAGCTCATGCTGAGGAAAAACGCCGCATCGGAGCGATTGCGGCCACCATGGTGAATGATGGCGAGACCATCATTCTCGACTCAGGCACCACGACACTCGAGATTGCCCGGCAGATCAAAAAGAAGAGGGGTCTTCACATCATCACGAACGGAGTGAATATCGCCGCGGAGCTGCTGGATGCGCGCGATTGCGAAGTATTCATCGTCGGGGGTACGGTGCGAGGCGAGTCGGCATCGATCAGCGGGCGTTTCACGGAAGAGATGTTCGATCAGTTCTCGGCGGACAAGTTGTTCCTGAGCGGCGCCGGGTGCGACCTTGAATTCGGAGTGAGCGGAGCCAACCTGGAAGAGACCATGGTGAACCGGGCAATGCTGCGGATCGCGCGCGAGATTATTCTTGTGGCCGATGCCAGCAAATTCTCCAAACGCAGCATGTCGCGCATTGCACCATTTTCGGAAATTGATACGGTGATCAGCGACAAGGGACTGAGCGAAGATGTTCAGACAAAGCTGCGCTCGTCTGGCTGCAACCTGATTCTGGTTTGAACTAGAGGGGCCGCTTATCCCTCATCAGGAGTTGTCTCGAACTTGACCAGTTCGGCCCTGAAGCCTCGGGTGCGGACTGCTCCATATGCGATCCCCGCGGCTGTCCATACTGCTCCAAGTATGAGTGCTGGACGGCTCAGGTGGATCCAGATGAAGGCACAGATCACGATGCCGAGCAGAGGGATTGCCACGCCGCTCAGGGTCAGCTTCTCCCGCCGCACATGGTGACCCAGAGCTGCAGCGTTGACGCCAATGAATGCGATGAAGGCGCCGAAATTGAGCGCTTCCGCACCGATCTCGTAGGCACCTCCACCCAGCTTGCCTGCGGAGAGCTGGAGAATCGCCGCTCCGGCACACGCAATCGCTCCAACAATCAGGATGTTGTTCCGCGGCACCCTGCTACGGACATCGAGGGCACCAAAGAAGGACTTGGGAATGGCATCGCTTCGTCCCATGCCATAGAGGAGCCGACCTGCTGCGAGTTGGGAACCCATTCCCGAGCCTGCGTTTGCCACCAGCAAAGTGAAGTTGATGATCTGAAAGAGCACGGGACCGCCGGCGTCGCGGGAAAGCAGCGCAAATGCAGACTCAACCTGATTTGAAGGAAATTGCTTCGAACCCCAGATCAGCTGGGCACCGTACACCTCGAGCCCTGACAGCAGGCCCGTTATAAGGCAGACTGCAACGGTTGCCAGCATGATGTTTCGCCGCGGATTCTCAACTTCTTCTGAAAGCGTCGACACCGCGTCAAAGCCGATGTAGGTGAGTACGGCAACCGAGGTTCCCGCAAACAGGGTCGATGCCTGGAACGTGGCGGGCTGGTAGAACGGCTCCGTGAAGAATCCAGGACCGTGATGAACGCCTGAGACAGCGCGGACCACGGCTCCGAGGAACAACACGACAACGATGACCATGCCAGCGCAGAGAATTTCATTCATTCTCGCTGACGCTTTTATTCCGCGCATGTTGGCCCACGTGAAAAAGCCGGCGAAGATCAGAATCCAGACGTAGTAAGAGACGGAGGGGAAGATGTTCATCGCCGCTTTGGCGCAGAATGCTGTGCAGATCAACGGATTCAGCAGGTAATCCATCACCATTGCCCAGCCCACAACGTAGCCGAAGAAAGAGTGAATCTCCTGCCCCACGTAGGTGTATGCAGATCCCGCACTTGGATAGACGCGCGCCATGCGTCCATAGCTGATGGCGGTGAACAACATGGCTACCATGGCGATCAGGATCGTCGTGACGACGTGTCCGTGGGCCTTGTTATTGATCACCCCGTAGATGCCCATCGGGGCTGTCGGCTGGATGACCACCATGCCAATGATGATCAGGTTCCATAGACGAAGCGTGCGGTTGAGTCGTACGGCACCATCTCCCCGCGACGTGGGAGCCGGCGGGGTCGAACCAGGGTGGGACGCGAACTCAGCCATCCAGTCCTGGCTGAAATGCTCCATTCGGCGCGTGTATACGCACGCCCTGGACGACGCGATTGATGATTCCCTCCGGGCTCGGATTGTCAGGATTCAAGCCGCACCTCAGACTCAAATGATACCCGAGCAACTGCGGGCCCATAATCTCGAATGGGGTTCGCAGGTCGTCGATCGCTTGCGGGCTGACTGCCGGAATAACTTCATCGAACATGGAGTCTCCCTGACCTGGTTCTGTAATCCCGGCGAGATATCCGATTCCCTTCGATCTCAACTCGCTGATCAAGTCGACTTCATAGAGGCGACGAACCGGATCGTTCGACACCAGACAGAGGACGAACGTGTCTGCCTTCACAAACGACATCGGCCCATGCCTCAAGCCGAGATAGGTCTCACTGATGACTGGAAACCGGCCTCCGGTCATTTCCAACATCTTCAAGGCCGCTTCCTGAGCCCATCCATGTAATGGCGATGATGACAGGATCACGATGCGGTCGCGTACTCGTTCGGCAGCACGCTGACATACCTCTCCAATTTCACGCAGCAGCATCTTCCCGCGCTGGCTGAATGCGAGAACGGAGCCTGCGTCATCGGGCCGCCCGAGCATCAATCCTGCAAGAGCAAGATTTGAAAATGCACTCGTCATCACCAGGCTGTGATCATTGGTACGGGGATCGAGGGTGATCAGCCCATCGAGGTTGGAATGCGAGAGTGCCCCGTCCTCATTGCAAACAATCGCGTATTGCCGGATCGCAGGCCGAAGCCCCCGAACTCTGTCGACCACAGCAGCGCTCTCCGGACTGTCACCCGATCGAGCGATCGAGATGACAATGTCAACGCCCAGAAGATAACGCTCAGGATCGAGAAGCAGGTCCGTGGTGGGCACTGCGATGGAGCCGGGCCATGCAGAGGCGACTGCACTGGCTGCATAGGCGGACGTTCCAGCACCGGTCAAAAGAACGCGCGCAGTCTGGAATTCCGAACCGAGGTGAAGGCGCTCTCTGGCGAGGCGGACGCATTCAACTGTTGTCATCCAAAGATCGGGCTGGCGAATGATTTCCTGAAGGGTGAACCGAGGCTCAGAATCGGAAGCTGCTTCAATACTCATAGTCGAATTCCCGGTTAATTGTGGACGTGCTCAGAGCCGGGATCTTCCGATCTCGCCCTGTAATAAACGATGCTCTGCGAATACATACGCAAGACTATATCTAGGTTTCGAAATCGTCAATACTTTCACTTGACAACTTTCGAAAGAATCGATTAATTCTAGGTACCAGAAGAAGGAACGCGAACGAGGGATAATCGAAAGCCACAGTGGCGGATTCTTGCGAGACTCAAACATGAAGCGCCAAAAGCCCTGCGTCCAAACTCGCTACGAACGGCGCAATCCATCATCAAAATCCGTATTCCCTCTAATGGGAACCAACATTCAAGTCCTCAGCAGGGAGAATGAGGTCAATGGATAGGCATTTACACGAAGATACGCCCGGCCAGCCTGACTTCGCAATTGTTGGAGAACTGAACTCCGATCTTATCCTTTATGGGCTTCCACGCGAACTTCCGGAAGAGCGGGAGATTCTGGCCAGCGGCTTCTCTCTCACGCTGGGAAGTTCGTCAGCGATCCTGGCTCACAATCTCGCATTGCTGGGCAGCAAGGTAACCTTCACCGCGAAGATCGGTGGAGATATCCTCGGCGACATGTGCTGCGAGAAACTTCGCGCAGCAGATATCGACGTGAGCCGAGTAGTGCGATCGACAAACGGTAGCTCGACCGGAATAACTCTTATCCTCCCGCTTGTATCCACCCGACGCATTCTCACTTATCCGGGAACCATGGCGGAACTGGGAATCGGAGACCTTGATCTGAATTACTTGTCTGAGGCTAAGCACTTCCACGTTTCTTCCCCTTTTCTGCAGACAAAGCTGTTCCCCGATCTGCACACGCTCTTCAAAGAAATGAAGCGGCGTGGCCTTACGACGTCTATGGATACGAATGACGATCCAAGCGATCAATGGGAGGGTATTGTTGACCGTGTGCTGCCTTACGTCGATTTGCTCTTCTGCACGGAAGAAGAACTCGTGAAGCTCGCCAAAACTGACAATGCCGAAGACTTCATCACAAAAAGAGTAAGTGCGCTGATCGTGAAGCGGGGATCTCGAGGTGCTTCCGTCTATTCCGAGGGGAAACGGATCGATAGATCCGCCCTGAAGCTCGAGGTTGTCGACTCCGTTGGTGCCGGCGACACGTTCAACGCCGGGTTTCTGCATCAGTGGATTCGTAATGAGCCGCTGGAAAGGTGTCTGGAGTACGGGAACCTTACTGGTGGGCTTTCCGTCACACGTCCCGGCGGCACTGAAGCTTTCAACGACGCGGCCCACCGCAGGAGTTTCTTCGAACGATATTGGCATCCCGAAACACAGGTGCGATGAGGATGGGATTGCATGGAGAGTAATCCGCTGAAGCGAACCCGAGTTCCGGCTGTAGTACTGAGAACGGTCTTGCAGACAGTTTCATTCAGATTGGAGAGGAAAATCGCGGAATGACTTACACCGGGCACGACGCAATAGAGGCGGCTCATTCGTCCGCGACTGAATTGTGCCGAATTCTCGCAGAGAACCGGACTGGCAGAGCAAGAAGCATCTACTCTGTCTGTTCGGCTCATCGCTTTGTACTCGAGGCTGCCTTCGCGCAGGCGAAACAGGACAACAGCCCTCTGCTGATTGAGGCAACCTGCAATCAGGTGAATCAGGACGGCGGATACACCGGCCTCACGCCTTCGCGATTTCGCGAATACGTTGAAGGCGTTGCTCGTGATGTTGGCTTCCCTCTGCACCGGCTGATACTCGGCGGAGATCATCTTGGCCCCAACCCATGGCGCTCTGAAACTGCGGCGGTCGCAATGGAGAAGGCGTGCATCATGGTGGATGCCTATGCCGCAGCAGGATTTGGAAAGATTCATCTTGATGCGAGCATGGCCTGTGCCGGCGATCCGGCCGTCCTTGACAACGCAGAAATCGCAGAGCGTGCTGCCCGGCTCTGCGAAGCGGCGGAAAATGCAACGCAGTCCCTCTCGGAAAAGCCCCTGTATGTCATCGGGACCGAAGTTCCTACACCCGGTGGCGCCCAGGAAGAGATGCACATCTCGATCACAACGACCCTGAGTCTGAAGGAGACACTTGACGTGCACCGCGAGGCGTTTGCTCGCAGAAATCTTCAGTCGGCGTGGGAGCGGGTGATTGCGGTAGTCGTGCAGCCGGGCGTCGAATTTGGCGATGATGCTGTTGCTGACTACATCCCCGCAAAAGCATCGGAGTTGTCCAGATATATTCTCGAACACTCTCGTATCGTCTACGAGGCTCATTCCACCGACTACCAGACGACAGAGTCTCTGCGACAGCTATCGAAGGATCACTTTGGCATATTGAAGGTTGGCCCTGAGCTGACGTTTGCCATGCGCGAAGCGGTCTTCGCACTGGGACGCATTGAAGAGGAGTGGATCCCGGATTCGAAGAGTTCGAACATTCGATCCGTAATCGACCGCGTCATGATTGAGAAACCTGAATACTGGAAGCCCTATTACAGAGGAGATGCATTCCATTTGAAGGTGGCGCGAGCATTCAGTTTCAGCGATCGAATTCGCTACTATTGGCCTGACGCTGAAGTCATTGCATCGCTTACCCGGTTGATTCAAAACCTCACCGACTCTCCACCTCCCCTGCCGTTGATCGCGCAGTACCTTCCCCGGCAGGCAGAGGCGATACGCAACGGAGCTCTCGACAACGACCCTCGCGGGCTCATTCGAAACAAGATTCAGGAATCGCTGGCCCGCTATGCGAGCGCCTGTGGCCTCCAGGCGAGTTGAGCGTTTCTCGCAGCGGCGTTCTTCTATGCTCTTCTGTGAGCTCGCTCGGGAACATGATCATTTTTCGCGCGAAAGCGCCATCAAAGTTTGCGCGCGCGATCAGGCATCGAATCGAATCCGTGAATTGCTTCGAATTTTACGCAACAGCTGCTCAACCATGACTCAGGCAGTACACCACATACGGAGATATTTACGTCATGAATCGACGCGAACTACTGTACTCGACTGGATTGGGACTGATTGGCGGAACTGTAGCTCATGGAGCAGGCGTGACTGAGTCGACCGGAAATGCCGGCTCTTCCGGCAAGCTGCTGCTGGCCGACTATGAACCGAAGAGCATGCTCCAGGTAAAGGAGAGTCATGTCGCGCGGTCACGCTTTCCCCTGATCGATATCCATACGCATATCTCCGGCGCCGTAGAGTCCAAGAATGGCGTTGAACTCTCTTCGAAGCGCCAGTATTACGGTTCGCCGGAAGAGCTGCTCGGCGTGATGGAGCGGAAGAATATTCGCTCGATGGTCAATTTGACTGGCGGCTTTGGAGACGGCCTCGCTGAAACGGTGAAGCGATACGACCGTGCACATCCAGAGCGTTTCTATACGTTCACCGAGCCGTCGTACCCTCTTTTTCTTGATCCCCAATATCCGAAGCTTCAGGCGCAGGCGATTGAAGAGGCTCACAAGAATGGCGCACGGGGATTGAAGATCCTCAAGACGCTGGGACTTTACCTGCGATCGAACATTACATCCGGAACGCTGGTGAAGATCGACGATCCCCGGTTCGATCCGATGTGGGACATGTGCGGTCAACTGAATATGCCTGTTGCAATTCACGTCTCGGATCCGATCGCATTCTTCTCTGCCACGGATCGATTCAACGAGAGATTCGAAGAACTCAACAACCATCCGGACTGGTCGTTTCACGGCGGCGACTTCCCCACCAACGCTGAATTGCTCGAAGCGAGAAACCGAGTGTTCGCCCGGCATCCGAAGACAAGGTTCATCGTGCTGCACGTGGGGAATTTCGCTGAGAATCTCGGAAATGTGTCGGAGAACCTTGACCGATTCAAGAACGTCGCGGTCGACATTGCTGCCCGCATTGGCGAATTGGGAAGACAGCCGCGGACTTCAAGGGCGTTCTTCGAGAAATATCAGGATCGTATTTTGTTCGGGACGGACGCTACTCCTCACGGAGACGAATTCCCTCAGCAGGTATTCAACGATAAGCTCTACGAGATCTACTATCGTTTCCTCGAAACAGATGATGAATACTTCGACTACGCGCCGGCAAAGGTGCCGCCCCAGGGCCGCTGGCGCATCTATGGAATCAACCTGCCGGAACCCATTCTGCGCAAGGTTTACTATGAGAACGCAGCTCGAGAGTTGCACATCTCGGTGTAGGCTCGTGTCTCTGAGGTGCTCCAGTATGAAGATAGTGGGAGCGGCTTGCCTCATAGCTGCGGCTTGCACGGCAGCGGGGCAGACAATTCAATCCGAATCATTTCAGAGCGTACGCGCTCTTCACAACGTCGAGCTCAGTACCGATCCGCACGCGGAGTTCTGGCGGGGCGCGATTCCAACGTACGCTGAGTCAGACAACCAGGGAGTGGCCGTTGCCGGGCATCGGACCGAGGTCCGTTCCCGATGGACCTCTGACAATCTCTATCTGCTCTTCGTCTGTCCTTACCAGGAGCTTTACCTGAAGCCTTCGCCCGATACGAAGTTGGAGACCAATGAGCTTTGGAATTGGGATGTCGCCGAACTGTTTATCGGATCTGACTTTTCGGACATAAAACGCTACAAAGAGTTCGAAGTTTCGCCACAGGGGGAGTGGATCGATCTCGACATTAATCTCGCCCTGCCTCACCATGAGGTGGGCTGGACATGGAACTCAGGCTTCCAGGTTGCGGCTCGAATCGACCACCAGAAACACGTCTGGTATGGCGCGATGAGGATTCCGTTTCACGCCATCGACACGCGGACACCCGTTGCCGGAAATGTTTTTCGCGCCAACCTGTTCCGGAGCCAAGGCCCACCCGAGAGGAAAAAATCAATCGCATGGAAAGCTCCGATGACTGAGACGTTCCACACGCCAGAGCGATTCGGAACGCTCAAGCTGATCGAACGGAAGTAAAAGCTGAGTGAGTAACTCAATCTGTAGCTATTGCTGATTGCCAGGGTGCAGGTTTTTGAGCCGGCTATCTGGCTGCTTGTGAACCGGGCGACAACGAATCCCGCATAATACTTCGCAATCATGAAAAGATTAGGCCGGTGGATTATCCACCGGCCCAACATATTAGACGAGCGTTGCAGTGTTGCTCTAGAACGTGATGCGGGCTCTCAGCCGGATCGATCTGCGGCTATCCACACCTTCCTGCGAGTAGCTGCGGTAGAGCCGCCCGAAGTCAGGGTTGTAGTTCACGAGCCCATCGTCGGGGTTAGGATCGAGCGGCAACAGGGCAGGCTGCTGGCCAGGAGTGGACGAGCCGTTCTGATCAACTCCCAGGAAGAAGTCGCCGAGCATCGCAAACGTTCCACCGCCGCCGCCATCGTTTATGTCGGGAGCCTTCATCGGATGGTTGAAGACGTTGTCGAAGTCTGCGCCTACCTGAACCGAGGCACGTTCATAGATGTGGAATGACTTGTGCAGTCCGAGGTTCATGCCGAATGTGCCCGGTCCGATAAGAGCATTGCGCTTTGCAACTCCAGCCTGCGTGTAGAGATCGCTGCCGATGGATGGCAGGCCGAAAGCGGCCGCATCCCACTGAAATCCGGCGGCTGCCTTTTTGTAGTTCCCGCTGATGACCGGACGGAATGACGGCCCGTTGAAGTCGCCAACCGCGTCGATCGCTCCCGAAGCTACGTTTCCTGGAGTGACCGGATCGCAGTCGTCGCAGAACCAGAAGGGCGTGTACGGCGTTCCTGACTTCACGAACATATTGGTTGTAGCCTGCCATCCACCTAGGATTGCATCGGCAAAGCCCGAGCTGTTGCCGAGGTAGCGGTGACCGTGACCTACAGGGAGATCGAAGACACCGTTGCCCACAACTCGCTGCCGCGACGTGAAGCTCTCCGGACCGTAATCGCTGTCAGGCTCGAAGGGGTTGTAGGCTGCGCCGCCGAGGCTGGAGTTGCCAAGATCGAGACCCGAAGAGTTCTGGTCAAGATACGTGTAAGCAAGGCTGAAATAGAGTGCCTTGGTTTGTCTTTGTACCTGAGCCTGGAAAGACCCTGTGAGGCTGTGCCCAAGGTTTCCGTACCCAAGGATGTAGTCTCCGAGTGCCGGGAAGCTGAGGCGCGCGGCATCCGCATCGGAGTAAGCGCAGTCACCATTGTTGATCGGATCGCACGGCGTAACGCCATCCCCAATCGTGGTGCCGAAGGGATTGTCGCTCGGGGCAATCATGTCAAGGTCCCGACCGACGATCTGGCCTGTCTGCTTGGCTCCGATGTAGGAGAACCGCAGCGAAGACTGCCAGGGAATCTGCTGCTCGTACGTTACATTCCACTGCTGTGTTCTGGGGTTGCGAAGATTGACGGGAACGTAGTTGGCCGTTGGGGTGTTGCCGAAGGGCTTGAGCGTGCCGCCGTTGATCGGGCTGGTGCCGGTTGTCGAACCGCTAACCGGCCACCCACCCGTCGGTGAATTGTACGTACGTGTGTTGTTGAACGGGTTGGTTGCGATGGGATCTCGAATTCCCTGAGCTGCGGATGTTGGATAGTAAAGCCCGTATCCGCCGCGAAGAACGCTCTTCGATGTGAGCATGAAGGCTGCGCCTACTCGCGGACCAAAACTGGTCTTGTCTGTACGAACCAGGCCACGGCCAACGTCAAGACCGGAATCGGAAGCCAATGTGTAACCGAAGGCTACGATGTTGGGATCCAGATATTGCAGTGTCTTGTTCGAAGGAATGATGAAGCGGCCAGGATGTCCCGCGGTTGTGTTGTTGTAATTCGGGTCGAAATTGGCCATCAGGTCATTCTTGTCGACAAATGGAGTAAAGAACTCATACCTCATACCCAGGTTGAGCGTGAGACGACGAGTGACGTGAAAATCGTCCTGCACAAAATATCCCGTCTCCCAGTTAGAGACGTCCATGGCTGGCCGGGGCTTGTTAACTAACGTTGCCGTAGCAGGCGCGAGCCCCTGAAGGAAACTGGCAAGCGCATTGGGGCCGCTTCCCGTATATGCAATCGCTCCGCGAGGACTTCCGCGGTTCACTGCAAATCCGTCGACCGCTTTGTTGGAAACAAAATCGGCACCGGCCTTAATCGTGTGCCTGCCCAGCGACCAGGTGAGCGTGTCCCCAAACGTGCTCAGGTCCTGGTCCATCGGGCGATCCGTGTTGCGGCCGCCATTGCTGAAGGCCTGGAAACCGCTGCCGAAACTGACCGCCATGTGACCGAAGGTGCCCAGCTCCTGAGTGCCAACCACCGATCCGTAGGCATCGATGTCTGCATCCGAGAAGCCAATGCTTGACAGAAAACTCTTCAGAGTCGTGTTGCTATGAGTGAAGAGATGTTGCTTATTGAATCCGCCTCGCGCCTCGTTTACAAGTCGATTGGAAAAGACATGCGAGTAAGACAGTGATACGGCATTGTTCTTTCGATCGGTGTGAGTCAGTCCCAACCCGGTGAATGGCGCCACTACGAGATTGAGAGCCGTATCCTGCCTCGAAACATGGTAGACACCGTAGAGGTGATTCGCTTCGTTGAAATCGTGATCGATTCTGACCGATGCTTTGTCCATTCCAGCCTGTCCCGGAACGCTCGTCGAGTAAGAAGGAATGCGGCCGTTTGCAGGGTTGATCGGAGCAGTCATGCCGATTTTTGGATAGTAGAGATCGATCAATTTTGTCGTGATCGGATTCAGCAGGCGGTCTGGGATCTTGATGAAGCGCAACGTCCCATCGACCAGTACTGTGTCCGTCGCAATTTCAGACGGACTCAAGCTGGCCGATCCTACCAGTGGCTTTGCCGAATCGTTCAACAATGAAAAGTCTCCGGCAAGCAGGCTGGGATGGGGCATGGTTGTCGAGGAAGCCTCGGAAGGTTCCACAGTCCAGTTATGTTCATACGCACCGAAGAACCAGGTCTTCTTCAGTTTCGGAACGGGGCCGCCGAACGATCCCCCGACATCCGTGACATTGAAGTAAGGCTTGTTGAACGCCGGCTGGAATACAGTAGGCGCGAAACTTTCAAGCGTTGCCTTGTCAGCTATTGTCCAGGCGGCAAGCGCCGAGTTCTTGTTGTTGTAGAAGAGCGAGCCGTTGTAGGTTGTGCCGCCCCGTTTGGTTGTGACGCGAACGTTGGCGATACCGGCATATTCCGCGCTGAAGGTTTCTGAAAGGACATTCAGGTCACCGACAGCCTCCAGTGTGGGTTCTGTCGAGGTGGCCTGTCCGAAAATGCCGCCGTTGGAGCGCTGCCCGTCTACGGAAAAGCTGGCGCCGTAGCTCTGCGACCCGATGAATTTGAAATCACCTGGCTCATCGCTCTGCGTAATATTCGGGTTGTTGTAGAGGAAGGAGAATACATCGCGGCTATCGCGGGGCAGGTCGATCACCTGTGCCGAGCTGAGTGACTGGCTCAGGGACTGGTCCTGGGTATTGATGATCGGGGCTTCAGAGGTCACCTCTACCGTGGACGACGTGGTCGCAACCTGCATCACTGCGTCTGCTCGGGCTGCGTCAGAGCCATTCAAAACGATGCCGGTGACCGCGGAGTCTGCGAACCCGGCTGCCTTGATCAAGACCCTGTACTGGCCGCTTCGCAGAGCGGGGACGGTGAACTCTCCCCGATCGTTGGTGGTTGTCATTCGAACCGAGTGCGTAGCCAGATCGGTAATCTCGACCTGTGCCCCTCTGATAATGGCTCCTCTCGCATCCGTCACGGTTCCGGCGATGGTGCCAAGGTCTGTTCCTTGCGCTAAAAGCGTGGGGGAATGAGCAACGCTCCCCAGAATCAGGGCGAGCAGCAACCATATGGATCGTATTGAGCGTTTCAAGGCCTTCATCAACCTCCAGAAAGTAATTACGGAGATATCACACGTAAACAAATAAAAGCAAACAAAAACGACCAAAGACTCAAATTTTGGGACGAAGAGAACGGGCCACGATGCCCGGAAATGCTTCGCTGTTCTCCGGGCCAGTCGCAAGATATCTCAAGAAAAGTAGGGAAATCCCTGAAATATTCAGCACTTCGGCGAGATTTGACATAGGGGGTTGGAAAGCGGTATCAGGCCTCGGCAAAGTCTGGCTTGAGTTCTCTCGCTGTGTTAAAACAAAAGATTATGAAACCTTTCGTAATTAGCACCGCCTTGGCCCTGATGCTTCAGATTGCGGGAGTGGCTTCGACAGCAGAGTCCAGAGTGATAGGTCCCGGGGGTGGGGGAGCCATGTTTCACCCCACAGTCAGCCCCCACGACCCGAAAGAGATGCTGGTGGCTTGCGACATGACCGGGTCATACATCAGCCATGATGGCGGCCACGCGTGGCGGATGTTCAATCTGCGCTCCCCGGTGAAGTTTTTCGCCTTTGATCCGGTGAATGCTCGGACTATCTACGCCGGAACTGAGGCACTGTGGCGGAGCACCGATGACGGCATGACCTGGAATCTGATCTGGCCGAAACCTGCGACTGTTCGCGGCGTTCAAATGAATTCCGACCACTCTGACGAGTCGATCCTCTCGGATGCAAACCCCGTGGGACAGATCGTCGCGCTGGCGATCGATCCCAAGGATTCTCGCGTGATGGTTTCGGCCGGCGTGAAGGATCGGGCAGCGTCCCTTTACATCTCAAAGAACGCCGGCGAGTCGTGGGAGAAGATTCGCGATCTTCCGAACGCTCCTCAACGAATCTGGATAGACCCGCTCTCGGACTCCAATGATCGCGACATCTACGTGGGTGGTAGCGGAGGCTTTTCGATACGAGTGAAGCAGGCGTGGCACGAGCTGCCAGCGCCGAAAGGCATCGCTTTCACCGACGTCAGCGTGGGCTTCTCTGCGAGCCAGGGAGCCGTGATCTATGCAACTTCAGAACAGGGAGTGTTCGTTTCGAGAGACCGCGGCGCTTCCTGGACGGCCTCTTCCCTTCCCGGGCAAAACGCAAAGGTTCGCGCGATTGCAACCAGCTTGAACCATCCTGAGTCTGCGTACGTTTCCTTCTCTCATTTGCAATCCGATGGAAAGACATGGATGGGCGTGGCTCGTACACGGGATGCTGCGAGCACGTGGACGATGGTTTGGAAAGAAGCGGGAACTCCGGCGCCAAATATTCACGATGCCTGGATATCCGGAATAAGCGTGGATTGGGCCGAGAATCCGCTGGATCTGGGAGTGGCGGATCAGAACCCGGAGCTGGCGATTGGCACAGATTTCGGTCGCACCATGATCACCAGAGATGGCGGAGCGAACTGGGATGCTGCCTATTCGAAACGCTCCTCCGATGAAGGCTGGGTGAGCACCGGCCTGGATGTGACGACGAACTACGGATATCTCTACGATCCGTTTGATCACAAACGCCGTTTTATTCCTACGACTGACATCGGCTTGTTTCGAAGTGAAGACAATGGCGCTTCGTGGATGCGATCGGTCAAGGGTGTTCCTCCTGCGTGGGACAACACGACTTACTGGGTCACTTTCGATCCCAACGTGAAAGGCAAGATGTGGGGTGCGATGAGCGGAACGCACGATCTGCCGCGCCCTAAGATGTGGCGGCACACCTCCGTCACGAAGTACGAGGGCGGCATCTGCCTGAGCATCGATGGCGGCCGCACCTGGAAACCATCCAACTCCGGAATGCCCGAGACTGCTCCGACACACATCCTGCTTGATCCCAGCAGCCCTGTCGGAAAGCGTACTTTGTGGGCAGCTGCCATGGGGCGCGGCGTGTATAAGAGCACCGACGACGGAGTGACCTGGACCCTTAAGAATCGGGGCATCACGCAGAATGAGCCTTTTGCATGGCGCCTTTCTCGCGCATCGGATGGCACGCTGTATGTCGTTATTGCTCGACGCAGTGAAGATGGAAGCATCGGAACGAGCGGGGATGGCGCGATCTATAAGTCCTCTGACGGCGCCGAGACGTGGACGCCCGTCAAACTCCCTGACGAAGTAAACGGGCCCAACGGGCTCACCATTGATCCACGCGATCCGAAGCGTCTCTATCTCGCTGCCTGGAGCCGAGCCACGGGCACCCACGGAATTGGCGGCGGTATCTTCCTGTCAGAGGATGGCGGCAAAAGCTGGAAGAGCATTCTGGATCGCGATCAGCATATCTACGACGTCACGATCGATCCTCGGAATCCGAAACAGCTCTATGCAGCGGGGTTCGAATCTTCGGCATGGCAGTCGGCG
>Ga0105248_10004433_pt1 | contig 15543 bp, 13 predicted proteins | sample KBSS34metaG_FD_81524 | JGI IMG/M metagenome (GOLD analysis project Ga0105248, IMG submission 81524) | Switchgrass rhizosphere microbial communities from Kellogg Biological Station, Michigan, USA - KBS S3-4 metaG | ecosystem: Host-associated > Plants > Roots > Rhizosphere > Soil | place...
CGCGCGGCTACGGTTTGTCGCTGGCCCAAGTGCGGAAAGTGGGGCGCCTGCCCGAGCGCGCGCCGGTCGCGACCTGCCCGCCGGAGAGCCGGTAAACCAGGGCGGAGAATGGCGGAGACGGAGTCCGTCTAATTAACTCTATCATAGACTTGAAATTACGTAAGTTTTTGACTCCGAGAAACCTGTTATCCCACATTTTCTCCCACGCGCCGGCGGCATCACCTCATTATTTGGCTCATTCTATTCAATCCATCTCGCGCGCGGGGAATGCGCGAAACCAAAAGTTGGCTAATGTCCGTTTCCGACCCATTGCGGACATAAGCGCTGGTCCTATGGGCGGCCAATGACCTGATCCGCCTGATCTAAGATCCTGGGCGGAAGCGTTAGGCCGATTAACGCAGCGGCTGATCGGTTGACCGTAAGGAAATAGCGAGCCGGATGTTGGATCGGCAAATCTCCAGGCCGCGCGCCTTTCAAGATGCGATCAACGTAGCGAGCCGCCGTTCGGAACTGCTCCTCCTGATCGGGCGCATAGGACATTAGTCCTCCTGCCTCCACAAAAAGCCGCGACTGATAGATGGCAGGAAGGCGATGTTGCCGAGCAAAGTCCACGATCATGGCCCGGTTGACCAGGGCTAACCCGCCTTGAAAGCTAACGAACCCCTCCATCCGATCTGCCACCAGGCGGGCCAACGCATCCTGAAGTTCAGCGAGATTGGTAGCGCGGTAAGGACGGACGCTCAGGCCCAGATTTGGCGCGGTCGCTTCCGCGTCAGCGAGTTGCACCTGATGGCCACCGCGCCCAGGCGTGGTCGATAAGAGCGCCACACGCGACAGTTGCGGGGCGGCCTCCTTGAGTAGACGCAGCCGTGTTCCTGTGAGCCCCGGCGGCAGCTCGTCCATACCAGTCACATTGCCGCCGGGCCGTTCCATGCTTTGGGCCAAGCCGTTACTGACGAGCCCGGGACCGGTGGCGAGCACGGTCGGCGTATGCGATTTCAGCCGCTGCAGCTCCAAGGCATATGGCAGGGCGGCGGCGACGATCACGTCGAGGTTCATCGCTGCGAGTTCCGCCGCGTGCACTTCGCCGTCGCGGGAGTTTGGTCGGTCCTGACGCATCTCCAGGATGAGATCTACACCTTCAACATAGCCAAGGCTGCGCAGCTCTTCACGGAACGCAGCGACCAAGGTTGGAAAGGCGTTCCCAGTAAGATAGCCGACACGCGGAACTCGACCTGCACTCAACCGATGCGCACATCCACCGAGCATTAACAACGACATGCTCAGCCCCGCCGCGTGATTGAAGAAGCTACGTCGGCTAAGCTGGACCATCTCGCTCCCCGCGCTAGCGCTGCTGGGCTGGCAAGCTTAACACGTCGCGCAAGTTGTGTCCGCTTCCGCCCGGATCGACCGCTTACTCGGCTCAGCTCTGCGTTTGGCCGCGGCGCCCTTCATTCACCTGGCGGCCGAGATGGCTGGAGGTGGGAGCGGGTGCCTAATTCGGCCAGTTCGCCGGCACGTCTTTGACGCAGTCACCATAGGCCGAGCGAGCGACGTTCATGTAGAAGGAAACACGCTTCGGATCGAGCGAGCCAATACGGCGGATCGCGGGCAGCGCTGACGTGGCCGCCGCGTAGATCATGTTGTCATCGTTCCGCAGCGCCTCGACCGCCCATAAGAGCTGGCTTTCCTCGGCTTGGGTCAGCGGGCCGCCGGTTCGTTTGATGCCGCGCAGGCGCGCGAGGTCCACTGCCTCCTGCCGGTTGGCAGCGTCCATGGCCGGCAGCGTCGTATAGGGCACGGTGAACAGATCGAGCGCATCCTGGTCCATATGGGTCGAGACCTGCGAGGCGGTCGCGCTTTCGTAGGCAATGCGGTCATAGGTCACGAATACGACTTTGTATTCGGCGACGAGATTAGCGATCTCGATACGGCTACGGTTTGTTTCGACCGCAGCGCGTAACCCATCGAGCCGGGCCTGCATACATGGATGGAGCGCCACGCGTTGATAGACTTCAGGCCCATCGTCGGCCAGCAGCTCATGGCGGATTGCCGCTTCCGACACCTTGACCTTGTGGGCCCATTCCCAGCCGTCGACCGCCTGCTGCGCCAGCAGCGCGATCAGAACGCCAACGACAACGATCGCGATCTCGCGGGTATTCTCGCGCCAGTCGAACCACGGCTTGGACGCCGGTTTTGCCATTTGCGATCCCCTCGGCGGAACAGCCTAAGCGATTAGCCGCTCAAGGCAAATCACGGGGTAAGTGCGTCGTCTGCTGTCCGCTTCCACCCATTGCGGATATTAGGTGCGGCCCGACGTCAGCCAACGCTTGACCTAAAGGCTGGGGCGGCGAGGTGCCAGCTGGTGCGTTCCTGGTAGGCCCGGGCGAGCGCGAGTACTCGTCCCTCACCCCACATCGGACCGGCGATCTGCATCCCAACCGGCAGCCCGTTCGGTGTGAACCCGCACGGGACGGAAGCGGCAGGAATCCCAAACGCACTCATGGGTTGCGAAGTATTTCGGACGCGCGTGGCGAGCGGCAGGTTAGAGGTATCCCCTGGACGGAGTTCCGCCAGCTTCTCAGACGTGGCACGATTGGGCGTGACGACCAGATCGACGTCTTCGAAGGTCGTCTGAATCGCTCGCCTGAGCTCGTCGAGTTGGTGGCGCGCCGCGGCATATTCGGCAGCTGTCAGCGCCTTCCCCATGTTCAGCCGGCTCCGGAGCAGAGGACCGTAGAGTTCTGGCGCTCGTTCGAAATCGGACCGATGGTAGGCATAAGCTTCCGCGCGTTGCAGAACGGCAAACATATCAGGATCGAAGTACGGCAGGCTGACGTCACGAACTTGGGGCGCAATGGCTGTTATGTCCCGCAAGGCCTGGTCGATCGCCGGCGCGACGTCTGGCTTCAGGTCATCAAAGAACGGTCTGCGAACGATGCCAACGCGCAGGCCGCGGACCGAGCGGGCGATCTCGCGTCTGTAGTCGGGCACAGGGTGGTCCCCGCTCGAAGCATCGAGGCGATCATATCCCGCCATTGCTTGCAGCAGGATGGCGGCGTCCGTCGCTGAGCGGGTCAGCGGGCCGACGGTGTCAAGCGACCAATTGAAAGGAATAATGCCCCGATTGCTTACCCGCCCGTAGCTGGTCTTGAGGCCCGTGATCCCACAGACCCCGGCGGGGCTACGGATCGAGCCGCCCGTGTCAGTGCCTGTTGCCCCAAAGCACAAACGCGCGGAGACGGCGGCACCGGCACCGCTCGACGAACCCCCAGGGGTTCGGTCCAGCGACCACGGGTTATGTACCGCGCCGTAGGCGTCGGACGAGGCTCCAAAAGCGGCAAATTCAATCATGTTTGTCTTGCCGAGGATAACGGCACCGGCTTGCTTCAAGCGTCGCACGACTTCGGCGTCGAGCGCGGCCAGCGGGCTGTTGCGACGAACTGCACTCGCAGCGGTAGTGCGGTAGCCCGCAAGATCCATATTGTCTTTCAACGCGATTGGGATGCCGTGCAGCGGCCCGCGCCATCGACCGCGTCGAAGCTCAAGGTCGAGCATCGTTGCGCGATTGCGGGCATAGTCTTCAGTGATTGTAATGAACGCGTTGAGCAGCGGCTGATAAGTGTGAATGCGCGCTATGCATGCATCCGTGAGGTCGAGCGAGGACACGCGACGACTACGGATGAGCCGCGAAGCTTCTTCTAGAGACAGGCTTGTGAGGTGCGTTGGAGCCTGAGCTTGCGTGACGCTGGCACGGAGAAACAGCGACGAGCCCGCCGCGCCAAGGACAAAGTCGCGGCGCGTCACCATAGGACTGAGATTACGGCGCTCTCAACAGGTTGTCACTGCCGCCAATATCGGTGGGCCCGGGATGTCCGCTTTCCACCGCTTCGGCCGTAACTGACCCAATTCTGCCGTTTACCACTTACATCCGGTTATCTTGGCTCTTGCTGAAGTAGTCCGGCAAATTACCTGACGCCCGCCAGTACGCACTTAGACCGACGCGCTCCACTAAACGGGCAAACCGCTGGTCTGCGCGTAATGGAGCGAGCGCCGGGTTGAACAGGAACCAGGTCAGGCGGTCGTTGTGCGGGGTGTAAGTCCCCTGGCTCGACGTAAATCGGATCTCGCCACAATCGAACCCTTCAGAAAAGTAATAAGCGCGAAGGACAGCGAACGCCTCGTCGATACGGCCGAGGATGGTCATAAACTGCGCCGCATTCTCGGCATAGCCTGCACCTTTACGCGCGCGTTGCATCCACTCGTCGGTGATCGCTGCCGTGGCTGCCGGAGCCGGCGTCGCGATCGCCTGTGCGACACGCGTCACCGCGGCAATCTCTTCCGGGTCGATTCCGGTAGGCAGGCTCAGGGTATCGGCCGAAAGCGCGATCGCCTCCTGCGCGCGGCCCGAGAAGATAAAGCTGTAGAAACGCATGAACCACAAGGCGAAATGGGTCGGATAGAGCCGGCGGGCATCGGTCAGCAGATTGTCGAGCTCCTCCATCCTGCCAGCAGACCAAAGCAGCTGCGCCTGGTAGAAATAGACGGCTGGCGTGGGTCCAGACGGGAGTACCAGTTTCAAATATTTTAGTGCCTCAGCGCAGTGACCCGTGGAGCCGAGCAACAGGGCGAGGCTGAAGCTCAAATCGTCGTTTTTTGGCCGCCTTGAGACAGCGTCGCGAAGCGCCTTTCCGATCGCCAGCCAATTGCCGACGAAGGGCCGCGCCGTCGCCGAGCCGAGCAGCGCCAGCGGGTTGTCTGAGTCTAGTGTGAACCCTTGTTGTGCCGCCGCTCTGGCCCGTTGTCGGAGCATCGCCGCCTCGTCGGACCTCCGATAATGCGCCGCCCACGCGTAAGCGGTCGCAAGGTAGCCCCAGCCGTCGGCATAGGTTGGCTCACGCATGACGACCTGTCGGTAAAGCCCGATGGCCTGATTCTGGCCTTCTCGAGTGCTCTGCCACTGCGCCACCTTAGCCTGCTGAAGCATTGCGGCGCTTTCGGCGGAAATTGACGCCTCAGCAAAGCGGTCGCGCAGTACCCATCCAACGCCGAGTGTAGTGGTTGCAGCGACAGCACCGCCGCCAACCATCATATCGCGCCTGTTCAGGCCGCGCTTGCGCGTCACCTCGGCCGGCTCGGGCGTTTCGACCAGGTCGAGCAGCCGCAGCCGGTAGCCCACACGAGTCACAGTATCGACCGCGAAGACGCCCGAGCCGATCCCGTCGGCCGTCCGCCGCAGCCGGGCGATGACGCGGTTGACGGCGTCGTCGCCGACGATGCGTCCACCCCAGCAGGCTTCGACCAAATCGTCACGTGACACCACGTCCCCGGGCGATTGGCCCAGCGCAACCAGGACCTGCATCACTCGCGGCTCGAGGATTTCCCGGCGGCCGTCCCGAACGACGGTCCGGACCGACGGCTGCACGCTCACCGGCCCGACGCTGAAATCTTGCTCATGGGCCAGGACAATTGCGCGCATCGCACCCCCGACGGGCCTCGTATCACGCGATTCGGGCGGCGGGAACGCCGCATCGGCGTCAGCGCCGATCGTCAGCTGTCGCAAGCTTCAGGTTCGTCGACCGCTCGGCCAGCTGACGGTCCGCGGACTGACGAGCAGCCATTCGGCAGGCGTCAATGCGATCGATCTCGCTCGGCTCGGTGACATTGGAATAGGAGCCGCACATCTCTTCGATCGCGCTGGCAACCCGGTGGTTTAGGGCTGACCGGCCTTGAGGACTGGCGAGGTTGAGATCGCCGAGCTGGACGACGGCGCTGCGCGGCTCGTCAATATTGATCGGCGTTTCCGCCTGGGCGGCCGCAGTTAGGATCACAGCGGCGGCGAAGAAAGCAAACTTGGTCATGGCATCCTCCGTTCGGATCGGCGTGGCTGCCGACGCAATGCAAGATGCGGGAGAAGCCGCCCATCCGAACGGTGACGGAACCGATATTTTGCCGATCAACTAGCGAGAAACCGAGGACGCCGCGGAAACATCTGGAAACGGCTCGATCTGCTCCCGCAGCCAATGTCCGGTTTCGACCCATTGCAGACATTAGGAACCGCCGCCATTGTTCGCCGACGCGCAACAACTCCAATTGCCAATCCGCTCGTCGGAATGTGGAAAGCCCAGCCCCTCCCGCACTGGAAGAGGGCTGGGTAATTGTGTCAACGCGTCGCGAACCAGATGTCTGGAGCGGGCGAGGTACTTCCGGCACGCGCCGATGCGAATGTCAGCATGGTGCCGTCCCAGCTGACGAACGGGCGCGCGTCGAACACCGGCGAGCTCAGTGACTCGAGGTGCGTTGCAGGCCCAAACGGACCCACCGCGCCCGCCCGACTTGCGTAATAAAGGTCGGGCCCGCCGAGCGTCCCGGGGCGGTCGGAGTCAAAAAAGATTGTCTTGCCATCGTGACTGATGCTCGGCCGGTTATTCGAGCCTACGAGATTCGGCCCCCCCTGAACCGGCGATTTCGGACCGCCATCGACGCTCTGGTAGATTACGCCGGCCGTCCCATCGATGCTTCGGCTTGAGAACAGCAGGAACTCGTGACCACCAAGCACGTACAGCGCCGCGCTTTCGTCCAGGCGACCGGGCGTATTGATATTTGGGCCCAAGCGCACTGGGGCGGACCAGCCGTAACCTACCCTGCGCGTCACATAGATGTCGTAAGCGGGGTCTTCGCGATTGCTCGAGAAATAGAGGCGACTCCCTTGGGTGAGCGTCGGGCAGGAATCGTCGGCGGCGCTATTGATCGGCGCTGGCAGGGCCACCGGAGTGCCGAACCCCACCGATTTGTTCGGGCGGGTTGCGATATAGATGTCGTGATTGCCCGTTCGGTTGGAGTTGAACGCGATCGACAGCCCATCGGGGGATAGGCTCGCGCAACCATCCACGGACGGCGTATTGATGTTGGGGGATGATTGAGGAAGCGTCTCAAGGTTCGCGGGCGCGTTCCAGTCGCCGGTCGGCGGCATGCCGACGGCGACGCCGGCCGCAAGCGTCGTGATTCCGCCGATCAAGGCGGCGAAACGCACATTACGGATGTTGGACATATGATCCTCCTTCGCTGCCGGGCCGAAGTTGCCCGCACGAAAAAGCGTGCTCACGCTCAGCGTTGCCATGAAATGATGGACCGCCGACGAAATGCCGATGATCTCCTGATCACCGGCGGCTTGCGATGAGGGTCGAATCCCTCCACTCCTGCCACGCCGCGCATCGTTCTTTAGAAAGCGCGCACGACTCCGAGTTCGGTGCGCGTGCGCCGGTAGTCGTAGAATTCGATCGTGCTTCGGTTTCGCTCGATAGAGAAGCGGACAACGGGCGCGAAGCCGCGCCATTGCATCTGACGGAACGTCGCGCCGACGCTGAAACGCGAATAATGGTCCGACCTTTTGTCGGGGAACAACAGCAGCCGTTCGTCGGCGTGCAGCCGCCCTAATTGAACGCCGGCCGTCAACGTGGCCTGCCCGAGCTCGCGCCAACCGGTCAGTCCGCCGTGCCAGCCGGTTGTTGAATAGCCCGGATCCCTGAGGCTCTGCCGATCGAGACCCAGGTTGAGGGCCACACCGGTCGTCGGTGAGAGCGCGCGCTCGGCCTGGACCTGTCCCGAATAGACCTTGCCGTCCTGAAGGTCGTTCATGCTGTTGTTGACCAACGCAGCGGAGCCGGTCAGGCGGAGCTCCGTCCGGCTCCCGAGCGGCCGCGCCCAAGTTGCGCCGACACGCGCGGAGCGCGAAAAGGGCTTCTGCCCGATCCAACGCTGCGTCGCCGCTAGCTCGAGATTGATCCGGCTGCGCCCCCATTGCATCTCAGGTCCGGCAGCAACGTCGAGAGCGATGTCGTTGAACCGGGTCTTTTTGTAGAGGTCAGCGAATCCGCTGACGCGGGCGAGGATACTCGTGTCGCCCGCACCGAGCGCGAACCTGCGATAGGCTTGGCCATGAAGCGACAGCCCGGTTCCCGATTTGGCCTTGCTACCCTCGTCGATGTCGAAGTCGCCGAACACCGTGCCCAGCGTGTCGGACCGTGTCGCGCTGTTGATGTTGCTGTCCGGCGCCAGCGCAATCTCGAAGCTTGCGCCGACCGGCCGCGATGCGCGCAGGGCTTGCGAGTAGCGGTCGACCAGCCGCGCGACAGCTGGCGGCAAGCCGCTGGACTGGGCGGCGCGCAGTTCGCGCAGTGCCGCATCGGGATCGCCGAGCAGCTGCAAGGCATGGGCGAGTTCGAGCCGCGCAACTGTCGCACCGGGCTTTTCGTCAATCAGACGACGAAGGAGGATTGCGGCGTCCGCGTTGCGTTTCTGGGCGAGCAATTGCTTGGCGTGGCGAAAGCGCGCTTCGGCCCGAATTTCCGCGTCAGGGTCGCGCTCCAGCGCCGTGTAAATCGAGAAAGCTGTAGTGGGGTCGCCTTTCGCCTGGGCGATGTCGGCCAGCCTCAGCATTTGCGCCGGTCTGAGCATGACCGACCGCGCGTTCGAGCTCGCTTGGGCTGCCGCGGGGGCCGTCGCGGCCGGCAAAATGCTGCCCGCGGCGGCCAACCAGAAAGCTGCACCAAGCACCTGCCCGCTCCAGCCTAATTACTTTTCTTGGCGATCCAGGCGCCGAACGCCTGGTGAGTCTGGTGATCGGCGGTCAACGTGCTGCCCGACACATCAAACACAAAGGGCATCGCCCAGGCACCGATCGTTTCCTCGCCATTGGGTCCGGTGAACTGACCCAGGAAGAAATTGTCACCGGCCGCGGTGGCATTAAACTTACCGGAATAGGTTGTGCTTCCCGACGAGAAGACCGTCTGGGTGAAGCCGAACGTGCCAAGCTCGAGCGGCTGCATCCCGTCGTCAAGCAACAAGTCCATCGCGCCGCCGAACGTCCCTTTCCCGAAATCGAAGTTGAGAGTGACGGTGCCGCCGATACCTGCCGGATAGTAGCCGCCGTAGAGATAATCGGGCGACATGATGTCCGCCGAACCGGCGACAACCCCCGCGAACGTCGCCAAACCCGTGATCGGCACTCCACCGGCAGGCGAGGCATCGCCGAATGCGACATATCCCCAGCGAGCGGCGGCGTCGGAACCCCACGAGCCCAGTTCGGAGTAGCTGTAGCCATCCAAACGGCTGTTCCGCGTCACGAGGTAGCCAAAGTTCATGGCGACGCTCTGGGGCTGGAAGTAGTTATTGTCCGCGGGAGGATTGACGAGACCTTTGTAAGGCACGAGTCGGTCCCAATCCGCGCTCTGCATCTTGATCTCGTAATAGCCGCCTGACGTGTAGCGGATGTGAGCTTGGTCAGCGTCAGCGGTCGATACATCGCCAAATTGCGAATTCCCGCCGGGATATTCATCAAGATTCCCGCCCGGCCCACTGATCGATGCCCCCACGGTTGCATATTCGGCAGGTGACGGACTGGGGAAGATCGTTACTGCCGATGTCGGCGGTGGTGGTGGCGGTGGCGATGGCGGTGGCGGTGGCGGTGGCGTCGAGTTGACACCAGCCCCGCCACCGCCCCCCCCACAGGCGCCGAGCGCCAGGGATGCGGCTGCGATCAGTAAATACGATTGGCGTGCCATCTCACCCTCCTGTCGAATGAATCACCGTCAGGTTGCGCCACAGGCCCGCCGTGCGGGAATGATGATGTCGTGACGAATTGCCGATGATGTTCTGATCATTCACCGATCGGGGCGAGGAGAAGGCGCAGCGGGCAATTGCCACCAACCGCTCAATTGTGCTTACCGACCCAAACCCCGAACATCGCCGAACTCTGATGAGTGACTGGGTTGGTGAATGGCGCCGTCCAGCGAGCCATCAACTCCTCGGCTCCGGGTCCAGTGAACTGACCGTCAAAGGTGCCATGACCATTGAGGCCCGCCTGGACGAGATCGCCGGAGAAAGCTGTGCTACCCGTGCTGTAGATTGTGTTGCTGAAGTCATAGCGACCCAGACTCAGCCCGCTGTCGCCATATGCCAGAAGATCGTAGATCACGGGGTCGAAGTGACCTGAGAGTGTTCCAGCTCCGAAGGTGAACTGAAGAGACGCGTCGCCTTTAATGTAGTCGCCGGTATCAAGGGTCGCCCCCTCGACCGTCGCATTGTAGGTCGCGCTTCCCAGAACCGGAACGCTACCCTGTGGTGTCGGCGTTCCGAACGCAACGAAGCCGAATGGCCCGCCCTGATAGGTAGAGCCATACATCGCATAGGTTGTGTAGGCGAGCTGGATGACCGGGTTTGTCGGTTGCGGCTTGAATACCGAGGCGTCTACGGAAACATTTGCGGGTGCTTCTGCGATCGCGCCATTCCAAAATCGATCATTCGGCGTGTTGGCCGTGTTTTCGTAGAATCCGGCGGGCGCGCTCGACGGCAAGTCAATGATGTAAACGCCCGCCTCCGCATTGTAACTGACGGCAAAGCCGCTGCTGACCAACGATGCGGAAGATCCGGTCAGGCCGCTTGCCTCCAAGCCCAGCGCAGCAAAAATCGTCGAGTTCTGGATTGCCGGGAAGATGGCCACAGGCTGGAGGCAAGCAGCGCCGGTACATGACGGTGGTGGTGGTGGGGGCGTGACCGGAGGCGGTGGCGTCGAGTTGACACCGGCCCCGCCACCGCCGCCACCGCCGCACGCACCGACCGCCAGGGTTGCGGCTGCGATCAGTAAACACGATTTGCGTGTCATCCCACCCTCCTGTCGAATAGATGGTCATCAGATTGCGCCGCAGGCCTGCTATGTGGGATGGTGATGTCGTGACGAATTGCCGATGATTTTCCGATGAAGAGCGGGGCGATCTCTTGAACGACACGGGTCGCGTTCCGACTGATCTTATGACGACCGCCGATCTGGCGGCGCGCGACGACTTCACGCTCGGCCTCGCCATTGTCAGCCCATCGACCCGAACGATCGCCGGCCCGGGCGGCACGGCCGACATCGAGCCACGCGTGATGCAAGTACTACTCGTCCTTGCCGATTCCGCCGGGCAGGTCGTCACGCGCGAAACCCTGTTCAATCGCTGCTGGGGCAGCGTTTACGTCGGCGATGACAGTCTCAATCGCGCAATTGGGGCGGTGAGGAAGATTGCCGGGGAGGTGGCCGGCGCAAGCTTCGAAATCGAAACTATTCCGCGTACCGGTTATCGGCTGGTTGGAGACATTCGGTCGCTCGAGCAGGCAAACGGTGCGCAGCCCGTCCCGGGAAGTCGGGTTTCACGGCGGACGGTCATCGCCGGCGCCGCCCTGATCGCGGCTGGCACGGGCGGACTCGGGCTATGGTCGGTTCGCCGCTCTCAGGCAGACCGGCGATTCGAAGCACTCATGGGTCGCGGCGACCAGGCGCTGCGCTACAGCGATCCCTCCGACGATCCCTCGCGGTATTTCCAACAGGCGGTCGCCATGCGACCCGCCGATGCCAAGGCTCAAGGGCTTTTTGCTTTTTCACAATCCAAGCAAGCCGAATACGGCGATCAAGTCCGGGTCGGCGAAGCCGTTGAGCACGCCGAACGCGCGGCTCGCGCTGCTCTGGCGCTCGATCCCGCCGAGCCCAACGCACGTCTCGCACTGACCCTGCTTCAACGATCGACGCTGGACTTCGCCGCGACGGAAGATCGGCTGCGCGAAATTCTAGCGGCGGATCCCGACAACATCCCGGCGATACAACAATTATGGAACTTACTGCAGTCGACAGGGCAGAGCCGCGCTGCCTTCGCCTTGATCGAGCGTGCGATCGCCGTCGATCCACTTGCGCCCATTAGCCAATACCCATTGGCTCAGTTGCTGTGGATCCTCGGGCGAAATGCCGAGGCCGACCGGGTCATAGACCGGGCGATGCAGTATTGGCCCGCTCATCGGTTCGTACGCTTTGCCCGGTTCACGATCTATGCGTTTACCGGTCGGCCTCGTGCGGCACTCGCCATGCTGGACAGCGATAAAACGAGGCCCCAGCAATATACGCCGGCGGCGGTATCGCTATGGCGCGTGTCGCTTCTGGCTCTCGACCAGCGCACATCGGCTAGCATCGCCACCGCGCGCAGAGCCAATCTCGAGGCGGCTAAACAAAATCCCGGGCTCTCGAATCAAGCAGTTTTTGCGCTCTCCGCCCTGGGCGAGGTCGATGCGGCATTCGAAATAGCGAATGGCCTCCTGCTCTTCCGCCGCCCGATCGAGCCCCGCCCACAAGCCGCATTCAAGCGGTCGCCGGTAAATAGCACTGGCTGGCGATTCGCGCCGTGGCTGTTCACGCCGCCGGTCGCGGCGATGCGCGCCGATCCGCGCTTCAAACTCCTTTGCGACGGAATCGGCCTGACTGAATATTGGGCGAAGCGCGGAATCAAGCCCGACTATCAGCTCGGCGTCACCTAAAAGCTAGATTCCAACCCGATTCCCACCTCGCGTGGATCCTCCGGCGTCGCGCCCATAGAGTCGCGTTCGATCAAGGCAAACGTGTCGAAGAGATTGCGCGCGTAGGTGAACAGCGCGAACCGCTGGAGCTTATATTTGGCGCGCGCATCGGCGATCGTTGCCGGCCGGATCTGGTTGCCCTGACCGTTTGCGTCGTCGCTGAAATAGGAGCTGTGGCGCCGGACCTGGGCTGAAAGCCGGAGACGCGACGTCGCGTTCCAATCAACCGCAGTGGCAAGCGTGAGGTGGGGTGAGCGACCGAACGAATTGCCGTCGAATTCGGGATAAGCGGCGGCCGTCCTGACTATTTTCGTATCGAGCATACCAATAGAGAAGCGAGCAGACAGCCGGTTGCTTAGCCGCCAATCCACCTCACCCTCGAACCCGTAGCTGCGGGCTTTGGGAACATTGAACAAATCCGCGAATCCAACTCGAAGGCCTGCCGGCCCGATGACGTTAATCGGCTTGGCGCGCTGCGCATTGCGCATATCGTAATAGAACAGATTGGCCGAAGCCGTGATCGACCTTCCGAAGCGCGCGCGTGCAAAGAGTTCGTAGTCCCACAGCTTTTCCGCCTCGAAATTGTCCGGCTGGGCGATGTCGAACCGCAACGTCGTCCCGCCGGGATTGTACGCCCTTTGCACCATCACCCCGGCGCGAACTTTCGCACTAAAGTCATAGGCCAGCGACACCTTCGGAAGCCACGCGTGAAAAGTCCGATCGTACTCGAGCGGGATCGCGGCCAGATTAGTTGTCAGTGCTCCATTGCGGTTCTGCCGATCGGCCTGGTAGCGGATGCCGGCGGTCAGAGTCGTTCGGGGCAAGATTGCCAAACTGGCCTCGCCAAAGACGCCCGTGCCATCCTGCACATCGTGAAAACGCCCGAGCGCGCTGATCGTCGACAAATCGATGAACTGCCGCAGGGCAAGGTGGGTGCGCGAGACTCCACCGACGGCCTGCAACGGCCCCTGGGGACGCCAATTGAGCACCGCTTCCGCCGACCAGTCCTTGCCCGTGATCCGGGCCTGTCCGAGCCCGGGAAACGCCAGGCGGCGTGCCAGGCTGTCGCCGGCCGTAAGGATCAAATTGGCAGTGACCTCGCCCGCCTCGTGCTGGATCACGGCCGTGACGGCATCGACGTTGATCCTGAAGGTGCCATAAAAGCCGAGCTTGTCGCGCCGCTCGCGGAAAGGCTCCGTCACGCGAACCGTTTGCGGCGCCTGGCTCTGGAGATGGGAGTAGGTCAGCAGCAGCCGCGAATCCGGCAGCGCGGCGGGCTTGATCAGCAGCTTCGCCCGGACCTGCCCGTAAACGTCGTGATTGGGGTCCGCGCCCACGGCCCGGTCGGCGATCAGGCTCGGCGTGCGGCTGTAGCGAAAGTCGCCGGCAATGCGGAATGCGACATCATCGCCCGCGATCGGCCCGGAGGCGAGCGCCGAGACCTGCCGCGTCTTGAAATCGCCGCCGATCAATTGCGCTTTGTATTCCGGCACAAAACTCGGCTCGTTGGTATAGACGAAGATCGCGCCCGCGATTGAATTCTGCCCCTGGGTCGTCGTCTGCGGGCTCCGGAAGACTTCGATCCGGTTCAGGTCCCAGGCGGGCGTCACGCCGAACACGAATTCGTTATAGGTGTTGCGGCGTCCGTCAACGATCACTGTCGTTCGCGGGCGGTTGCCGCCGAGAAATGCGGGGAGCGCCTGAAGCGCCCCGGTCGTATCCTGACCTCGAATCGCTGGCCCCTCGCTGCCGTTGCCGATCTGGACGTTGGGGATCAGCGCCAACATCTGGTCGACGCGGTCGGCGGCGGCCGCCGTGATGTCGCGCGAGGTCATCACCGCGACGCTGGAACTGGTCTTGTGCGCGGTTCGCGGGACGCGCTCGCCAGTTATCAGGATCTCCCCTGACTCCGCATGGGGAGCAGGAAGGGCAGCCGGAGGAGCAGGCGCGCCGGGCGCGACCGCAGCACCCGCAACGCCGATCCAGAGAAAATCCCACACCATGCCCGCTCCCCGGACAAATCGTTCGGCATGAACCTCGTACAAGCTTGTCCGACACTCTGATAGGGCGCCAACTCGGTACCGCGCTACACCTGCCCGCTCGAGCGGTGGAAACGAATGATGAACTCATGACGGAAACCCGATGATCTTGAGCGCGTCGGTATTGCGGGGACAGCGGATTTACATAAACGTACAGGCTAAGCTTATGCGTTATTTCCCAATTCTAGTCCGCCGCCATCAACCGTTTCCAATGTCCGTTTCCCACCCATTGCTGCCACTAACCCCAGTGGGATCGCCACTGCGTACCGACTGAATGTGCCGAACGCTCGGCTTTGCTTTGCTCGATCTCGCATTGACAGCCCGGCCCGAACCATCCCTTGCCGTTCGTCGGCTTGTGACATGCAATGCAGTAGGTGATGGACTGCGCGTCAGGGATGCGAGGCTTCTTGGCCATGAGATCTCGATAGAGCGAAGTTCCATTCGCTCAACCGGCTAATGGCAGGAATGGGTGGAAAGCGGACGCCAAAGAGATACAAGTTCCCGATGCTTCGAGGACGAGAGATCACGGGATTCGCACTCGCGCCGCTTCCTGCGCTTGCCCCCTTCATTCTGATGTTTGCGGCGATCTTATTCGATCAACCCGACCATCGTGCTGATGTTCTGTGGATAATCATCCAGATCCTCCTTTTGGGATACGGGGTGACCCTCCTGTTCGGAGTTCCCATTCACCTGGTGCTGCGACGAAAGCGCCTCACTAAAATCGGTCCCTACTTGGCCCTTTCGGTACTGAGCGCGCTGTTGATCGCCGGACTTCTTGCTCTCCGTCAGCGTCTTTTCGGACATGTTTCAGCCAACCACCCGTTCCCGGTCCATCTTTGGGGACGCGCCGGTGTTGGACTTGCACTGATGTTGGCAAGTGCTGCCGCGCTTTCAGCTTCGGTCTTCTGGGCAGTCGCCGTCCGAGAGCCGCAGCGATAGCGTCCCCAATGGGTGGAAACCGGACATCGCTGGGGGTAGCGTCCCACCTCATGGCTTCCGTAGTTTCCAGACTGGCACTGACGGTCGCGTTGGCACTCCCCGCGTCCGCAGCCTTGCCCTCACCGGCGAGCCGAGCCGTGACTGTGAAGGAAGCCAAGGCCTTGGCGTTTGAGGCACTCACTCCTAG
>Ga0105248_10004435_pt1 | contig 15541 bp, 14 predicted proteins | sample KBSS34metaG_FD_81524 | JGI IMG/M metagenome (GOLD analysis project Ga0105248, IMG submission 81524) | Switchgrass rhizosphere microbial communities from Kellogg Biological Station, Michigan, USA - KBS S3-4 metaG | ecosystem: Host-associated > Plants > Roots > Rhizosphere > Soil | place...
AGCCGCCCGCACCCCCCACCCCTGACGCGGCGTCACCGCCACCGCCCGGCCGCCCGCGCCCGCTCCTCGAGGCGGCGTCACCGCCACCGCCCGGCCGCCCGCGCCCGCTCCTCGAGGCGGCGTCACCGCCACCGCCCGCTGCCCGCGCCCGCTCCTCGAGGCGGCGTCACCGCCACCGCCCGGCCGGGGGCGACCCCATCCCTGAGACAGGGTCACCGGCCGTCGGGAGGCAGCGTCACCGGCGGCCGGCCGGGACCATGTCAGGCCTGATCCCGGACGGGTGTCCGGCCTGGACCACGGTCAGCTTGCCTTCTCGGTGGGGAGGCGGCGGGCGGGCGTGTCGGCGTCGGTGATCTCGGCGGCGTCCGGGAGGCCGATCTTGCCGCCGGCGGCGATCTGCGCCTTCACCTTGGCCGCATAGAGGTCGACGTACTCCTGGCCGCCCAGCTCCATCAGCTCGTACATGATCTCGTCGGTCATCGACCGCTCGACGAACCGGTCACCGGCCAGCCCCTCATACCGGGAGAAGTCCAGCGGCGGGCCGAACCGGATGCCGATCCGGCGGATGCGCGGCAGCTTCTTGCCGATCGGCTGCACCTCGCGGGTGCCGATCATGGCCACCGGGATCACCGGCACGCCGGCCTCGAGGGCCATCCGCGCCACGCCCGTCTTGCCCCGGTAGAGCCGGCCGTCCGGCGAGCGGGTGCCCTCCGGATAGATGCCGAGCAGCTTGCCGTCGGCCAGGATCCGCTTGCCCGTCTCCAGCGCCGCCTTGGCCGCCGACCCGCTGCTGCGGTCGATCGGCACCTGCCCGACACCGGTGAAGAACAGCCGGCTCAGCATCCCCTTCATCCCGCGGCCAGTGAAGTATTCCTGCTTGGCCAGGAATGTCACCCGCCGCGACACCATCAGCGGCATGAAGATCGAGTCCGAGAACGACAGGTGGTTGCTCGCGATGATCGCCGCCCCCTCGGACGGCACGTTCTCCGCACCCTCGACCCTGGGCCGGAACAGCAGCTTCAACCATGGACCCAGGAGAACGAATTTCAACAGCCAGTAGAACACCACGTCCTCCTTCGTCACCGGAAGCCTACGGGCGCGCAGGCGGCTGCGACAACGACGGCGACGGCGACGGCGACCCGATATCGCCGCCTGGCCTACCCGGCGCGGCAGCCGGGAACCCTCGCCACTTCATCTGCTGGACGTGCGACGATGGAAGGGCAGCGGCGACAGGAGGTGCGTTGTGGGCGTACTGCCCGGCGCGGAGCCGTTCGCTGCCGACGGCAGCGAGGTCGGCGTGCTGCTCAGCCACGGCTTCACCGGCTCGCCGCAGAGCCTCCGGCCGTGGGCCGAGCACCTGGCCGCCGCCGGGCTCACCGTCCGCCTCCCCCGGCTGCCCGGGCACGGCACCCGCTGGCAGGACCTCAACGACACCCGCTGGCCGGACTGGTACGGCGAGCTCGAGCGCGCGTTCGACGACCTGCGCGGCCGCTGCCGGCAGGTGTTCGGGATGGGTCTGTCCATGGGCGGCACGCTGGTCATCCGGCTGGCCGAGCAGCGCCCGGCCGAGGTCGCCGGCCTGGTGCTGGTCAACCCGTCGCTGGGCACCGAGCGCAAGGACGTCAAATTTGCCTTGCCGCTGCTGCACCGGGTGGTGCCGTCGCTGGCCGGGATCGGCAGCGACATCCGCAAGCCCGGCGTGACCGAGCTGGCGTACGAGCGGACGCCGCTGCGGGCGATGCACTCGCTGTCCCGGCTCTGGCCCCCGGTCGTGGCCGACCTCGGCCTGGTCACCGCGCCGGTGCTGCTCTACCGCAGCCGGGTCGACCACGTCGTCGAGCCGATGTCCGGCCGGCTGCTGCGCGACGGCGCCTCCTCCACCGAGGTCACCGAGGTGATCCTCGAGGACTCCTACCACGTCGCCACGCTCGACCACGACGCGCCGGCGATCTTCGCCGGCAGCCTGGACTTCGTCCGGGCCCACACCTCCGCTCCGGCCGCGGGCTGACATGACGGGCGACAGCCGGCGGGGACGGCGCGACAACGGGCTGGACGCGGCCGCGTTCGTCCCGCTGCTCGACGTCGACCCGCGGGTGGGCGAGCACCTGCTGGACGTGCTCGCCTCGGCCGGCGTCCCGGCCTACCTGGAGCCCTCCGCCGACGTGGAGCCCTATACCCGCGCGCTGTCGCTGCCCTCGCCGCCGACCGACCGGCTCTGGGTCGACCGCGACCAGCGCCGGCAGGCCAGGATCATCGTCGACGCGGAGACCCCGCTCGGGCCGCGGCCGGTGCCGCCGTCCCGGGACGACGAGCCCTCGCACGGGCTGGCCGACGCCGAGGAGGAGCGGGCCTGGCAGGCGATCATCGCGGGTTTCGACGCGCCCGCGGTCGACCCGCACCGCTCGGTCGACCGGCCCGACCTCGGCGACGGCGACCGGCTGCCCGGCCCGCAACCCCGGCCGGACGAGGCGCACCCGGAAGAGGGCGCCGACTGGTTCGGCGACCCACCGATCGGGCTGCCCGGCCCGGAGCGCGACGACCTCATCGTCGACCCGTGGAGCGACCTGGAGACCGGCCGCCGGGGTCGCCGCTGGACCCGCGGCGGGGGCGGCACGGCCGACGCCGACCGGCTGCCGTCCGGCAAAGACCTGGACAAGGCGGCCGACGCCAGGGCCAGGCACGAGGCCGAGGCGGCCCGGGAGGACGCCGAGGACGTCTGGATCGACGGGCCGCCGACCCTGGACAGCGGCGACGACGAGCACTTCGAGCCGCCACCGCCGCCGCCGTTCCCGCGCCCCTCCCGCAACACGCTGCTGGCCATCCTGCTGGTGGTGATCGGCGTGCTGCTCATCGCCGTGCCGCAGCTGATCGGCATGGACGACCGCACCGGGATGACCCTCGGCGTGCTCGCGGTGCTGTCCGGCGGCGTGCTGCTGGTGCTGCGGTTGCGGGAGGCCCGTGACGACGACGACCCGGACGACGGCGCCGTGGTGTGAACCCCGGCTGACCGCGGCGTTACCCTCCCGCCGTGAAGCTCACCGAGACCGTCGAGATCACCGGCCACCTGATGGACACCGGCGTCCTGGCCCGGGTGCTGGACGACGTCCTGGAGTACGGCGGGGACTACAAGGTCGACCGGCTCGACCTCGGCCGCGAGCACGACGACGAGTCGTACGCGCGGATCGCGATCGGCGCCGACGACGCCGACACGCTGCAACGCATCCTCAACCGGGTGCAGATCCACGGGGTCAACCCGGTCAACGCGGTGGACGCGGACCTGCAGCCGGCGCCCGCGGACGGGGTGTTCCCGGACGAGTTCTACTCGACCACCAACCTCGACACCCAGGTGCGGCTGCACGGCCGCTGGCACCCGGTCGACCGGGCCGAGATGGACTGCGGGCTGGTCGTGCGCGCCGGCCGGGTCCACAACGTGCCGGTCGCCGACGTCCGCGCCGGCGACCTCGTCGTCTGCGGCGCGACCGGGGTGCGGGTCACCCTCCCGCTGCCGGACCAGCTGGCGGACGAGCAGAGCTTCGGGTTCATGGCCTCGACGGTGTCGAGCGAGAAGCCGCAAGCGCTGCTGGTGCGGCGCATCGCCGAGCGGATCCGGGAGGTCAAGGCCGCCGGTGACAAGGTCCTCTGGGTCGGCGGCCCGGCGATCGTGCACACCGGCGCGGCGCCCGCGATGGTGGCGCTGGTGCAGGCCGGGTTCGTGGACGTGCTGTTCGCCGGCAACGCGCTGGCCACGCACGACATCGAGGCGGCGCTGTTCGGCACCTCGCTCGGCGTCGACCTGAACCGGGGCTCCGGCGTGCCGCACGGCCACGAGCACCACATCCGGGCGATCAACCGCATCCGGGCGGCCGGGTCGATCGGCGCGGCGGTGGAGGACGGGGTCCTCACCGGCGGCGTCATGCACGCGATGGTCAAGGCCGGCAAGGACATCGTGCTGGTCGGGTCGGTGCGCGACGACGGCCCGCTGCCGGACGTCTACACCGACGTCATCGAGGGCCAGCGGGCGATGCGAGCCCGGCTGGACGGCGTCGGCTTCTGCGTCATGGTCGCGACCATGCTGCACTCGATCGCGACCGGAAACATCCTGCCCGCGTCGGTGCCGCTGGTCTGCGTGGACATCAACCCGGCGACGGTGACGAAGCTGGCCGACCGGGGCAGTGCTCAGGCGATCGGCATCGTCACCGACACCGGCCTGTTCCTCGAGCAGCTCGCCCGCGAGCTGGTGCCCGACTACGCCGGAGCCTGACCCGACCGCCGGGGCCGATCGGTCACGCGCCGCCGGCCGGCCGGACCGGCTGCCCGGTGCGCCAGGACCGGTCGGCCGCCACCGCCAGGTCGTACGCGGCCAGCGCGTCCGCCCCGCCGACGGCGACCGGCTGCCCGGCGAGCACGCACCGGGCGAACCCCTCCAGCTCGGCCTGGTACGCCTCCGGGTAGCGCTCCTGGAAGTCGCGCGGGATCCCACGGATGTCCGCACCGGGGGTGAGCCAGCGGACGTGCCGCGGCGGCCGGTTGTCGATCCGCACGGTCGCGGCCGAGCCGACGACCTCGGTCGAGCACTCGTACCCGTAGCCGGCGCTGCGACTGTTGTCGATCACGCCGAGCGCGCCGGACGCGAACCGCAGCGTCACCAGCGCGGTGTCGATGTCGCCGACCTCGGCGAAGCGCGGGTCGGACAGCGCGGCGCCGGTCGCGTACACCTCGACCACCTCGCCGACCATCCACCGGGCGACGTCGAGGTCGTGGATGCTCACGTCCAGGAAGAACCCGCCGGACGAGGCCAGGAACGCCGGGTCCGGCGCCCGCATGTCCCGCAGCGACGTGCGGAACAGGTAGACCTCGCCGAGCTCCCCGGCCCGGATCCGCTCGGTCGCCGCGACCCAGTCCGGGTCGAACCGGCGGTGGAAGCCCACCTGGAACGGCACGCCGGCCGCGGCGACCGCTGCGAGAGTGTCCACAGTGGCCGGTCGGTCCAGCGAGACCGGCTTCTCGCAGAACACCGCCCGGCCGGCGCGGGCGGCCCGGGCGACCAGCTCGGGGTGGGTGCCGGTCGGGGTGGCGACGACGACGGCGTCCACCTCGGACAGCAGCGCGTCGAAGTCCGGCAGCGCCGGCACGCCGGCCTCGCCGCCGACCGCGGCGGCCACCGCCGGGTCGGCGTCGGTGACCGCGACCAGCTCGGCCGACGGGCAGTGCCGGGCCAGGTTCGCCGCGTGGATGCGGCCCATCCGGCCGAGCCCGGCCAGCCCGATCCGCAACCGTTCCATGGGTCCGCCTCTCTCTCTGCGCCGGCGCGAGGTCAGGAGTCCGGCTCGACCGGGCCGGCACGGACGGCCCGCGCGCCGGCCCGACCGGTCGCGGCGGTGCCCAGCGGGCCCCGGCGGATCACCGGCCCGCGCGGTCGTTCGCCGCGATGAGCGTCTCGGCGGCCAGCCGGAGTCCTTCCACCGGGTCGTACGAGGCGTCCTCATGCTCGATGTTGACGGCCATGTCCGGGTCCACCCGGGACAGCGCGGCCAGGAACCGGGCCCAGAACTCCACGTCGTGCCCGCGTCCCACGTGGACGAACTCCCAGGCCGGGTCGGCCGGCCACCGGTTGAGGTAGCTTCGCCCGCCCAGGTTCAGCGGGTTGTCGCTGACCCGGGTGTGCCGGTCGTCGAGCACCCCGTAGATCCGGCAGTTGTCCTCGTGGATGAGCGTGTCCTTGGCCGCCGCGTGGAAGACCAGCTCGCCGAGCCAGTCGACCGCGGCGACCGGGTCGATCCCCTGCCAGAACAGGTGGCTCGGGTCCATCTCGGCTCCGACGTTGGTGGCGCCGGTCCGCTCCACCAGCCGGCGCAGGGTCGGCGGGTTGAACACGACGTTGTGCGGGTGCATCTCGATGCACACCTTGACGCCGGCGTCCCGGGCCCGGGCGTCGACGTCCCGCCAGAACGGCACCGCCAGCTCCCACTGGTAGTCCTGCACGTCGGTGTACTGGCTGTCCCACGTGTTGACGACCCAGGACGGGTACGCCGCGCCCGGGTCGGAGCCCGGCACGCCGGACATCGTGACCACCCGGTCCACCCCGAGCAGGCCGGCGACCTCGATCGAGCGGTGCAGGTCGGCCGCGTGCGCCGGCCCGATGTCCGGTAGCGGGTTGAGCGGGTTGCCGTTGCAGTTCAGGCCGGTCAGCGTGATCCCGGCGTCGCGGAAGCGACCGAGGTAGTCGTCCCTGGCCGCGGCGCTGGTGAGCAGGTCGTCCATCGGGATGTGCACCGGCGGCAGGAACCCGCCGGAGTTGATCTCCGCGCCGGTCAGGCCGAGCTCGCCGAGCACCTTGAGCGCGTCGGCCAGCGGGCGGTCGTGCAGGACGGCGGTGTAGGCGCCGAGCTTCATGGGCGTCTCTCCTCAGTGGACGGTCACGGCGATGCCGCCGGCGGCCGCGGACTCGGCGACCGCGGCCAGCACCCGCAGGTTGTGCAGGCCCTCGGCCAGGGACGGGCAGGGCGGCAGCCCGGACAGGCCGGCGACCTGCTCGAGGAACGCCCGGGCCTGGTAGACGAAGAAGTCGTTCTGCCCGTGGCCGACGCCGGGGAAGTCCATCGGCAGGCCGCCGGCGAGGTACGGATGAGAGGGTCCACAGAGGACGGTGGTGCCACCGAGCATGAACTCGGCGGCCCGGTCGAGCGTGAACGACCCGCCGCCCCGCTCGCAGGCGACCTCGAAGGTGAGCGTGTTGGCGTGCCCGTGGGCGATCCGGGACACCGCGAAGGTGCCGACCGCACCGCCGGCGAACGTCGCGGTGAACGTGGCCACGTCCTCGTTCTGCACCGGCTCGCGCTCGTCCCCCACCGTGACCCCGGCCGCGTGGCCGACCGCGACGCCGAGCGGCACCGGCCGGTCCTTCACCGCCTTGAGGAACGTGCTGCCGGCCACCGACGCCACCGGCCCGCAGCAGAACTCGCCGAGGTCGACCAGGTGGCTGCCGATGTCCGCGAGCGCGCCGGAGCCGGCGCCACCGCGGTAGCGCCAGCTCATCGGCGCGTCCGGGTCCGCGCCGTAGTCACACCAGTAGCGGCCGGTGAAGTGCTGCACCGGGCCGAGCACGCCGCCGCGGACCTCGTCCCGGATCGCGTTGACCGCCGGCGACCGGCGGAAGGTGAGCCCGATCGCGCTGACCCGGTCGGCCGCCTCAGCCGCAGCCACCATCGCCGCGCCGTCCGCGACGGTCGGCGCCAGCGGCTTCTCGCAGAGCACGTGCTTGCCCGCCGCGAGCAGTCCCTCGACCACCTCGCGGTGCAGGGCGTTGGCCACCGCGACGCTGACCACGGCGATGTCGTCGGCCGCGGCGACCGCCTGCCAGCTCGTCTCCGCCCGCTGGTAGCCGAACCGGCGGGCGGTCTCGGCGGCGAACGGCTCGTGCGTGTCCGCGATCGCCACCAGCCTGATGTCCGGCAGTCCCGGCCCGTACACGGTGCCGGCCTGCCGGTAGGCGTTGGCGTGCGCGCGGCCGACCATGCCGGCCCCGATCACGGCCACGCCGAGCGAACGGTTCGGCATCCGGCGACCTCCGATTCCTTCTCGACGAACCCCCGCGGCCGGAACCGGCCGCGGGCGAGCGGGGTGGAAGAGTCAGGCCCAGGACTTGACCGCCTGCTCGATCCGCTCCCGGTTGACGCGGGCGGACTCGTGCGCCCGTTCCTCCCAGGCGAACACGCAGACCGTCATGATCGTCTCGTCCCGGCCCCCGAAGCCGAGCTCGCCGAGCGTGCCGAAGAACTCGTCCCAGTCGACCTCCCCCTGGCCGATGTCGAGGTGCTGGTGGATGCGCGCCGGCGACCCCGGCGGGTTGACGATGTAGCGCAGCCCGCTGGAGGCCCGGAAGTCGAACGAGTCGGCTACGTGCACCTGGGTGAGCAGCTCGCCCGCGTAGCGCATGATCCCGGCGACGTCGCCACCGGGCCACTCGGTCTGGTGGAACGTGTGCGGTGCGCAGTAGAGGAACGACACGAGGTCCGAGTCGATCCCGCGGATCATGTCGACCGCCACCCGGCCGTCCTCGACGAAGTCGTCCGGGTGCGGCTCCAGCCGCAGCCGCACACCCTCCCGCTCGAAGACCGGCAGCAGCTCCTCCATCGAGCGCCAGAACTGCGCCTCGGACCGGGACGCCTGCTCGGGCCGGCCGTTGAACTCGGAGTTCATCACCCGGCAGTCGAGGTCGACGGTGAGCTGGATGGCCCGCTTCCAGTACCGCACCGCCGCCTGCCGCTCGTCCTCGTCCGGGCCGGACCAGCGGTAGAGCGGCAGGTGCGAGGCGATCCGCACGCCGGCCGCGTCGAGCTCGGCCTTGAACCGCCGGACGGTGTCCCGGTTCGCCCGCGGGTGCAGGAAGAACGGGGTGAAGTCCGGCCGCGGCGACAGCTCGATCCACTCGTAGCCGAGGTCGGCGACCACGCCGGGCAGCTCGGTCAGCGGCGTCGTCCGCAGCATGTACGGGTCGAGCGCGAGCTTCATGCCGGCCTCCTCACTTCTCGTACAGGGCCGGGCGGTCGCCGAGCGAGACCGGCACCCGCTCGCCGGTGCGCAGCGCGGTCAGGCCGGCGTCGGACACCGCCGTCGCGGCGTAGCCGTCCCAGGAGCTCGGGCCGAGCTCGCCGTCGCCGGCCACCGCGTCGACCCACTCCTGCAGCTCGACGTCGTACGCGCGGACGAACCGCTCCCGCCAGTCGGCCGGCACCGGCTCGGCCACCGTGCCGGCCCGGCGGACCCGGACCGGCGACGGCTCGCCGAGCTCGGCCGTGCCCTCCTCGCCGACAACCTCGCCCCGGATGTCGTAGCCGTACCGGATGTTCACCGAGATCTCGACGTCGACGAGAATCCCGGACTCCATCTCCAGCAGCAGGACGAGCGGGTCGCGCAGCTCGCCGCCGTTGCGGCTGCGCCGCGGCGTGAGCACCTGCGCGGCGACGATCTCCTCACCGAACATCCAGCGCACCATGTCGATCTCGTGCACCGCGGTGTCGCTGACCATCATCTCGGCCACGTAGTGCGCGGGCACGCCGGCGTTGCGGTGGGTGCAGTGCATGAGCAGCGGCAGGCCGATCGAACCGCCCTGCACCACCGCCCGCAGCGCCCGGTAGTCGGCGTCGTAGCGGCGCATGTAGCCGACCTGGACCAGCCGCCGGCCGGCCGCGGTCTCGGCGGCGAGGATCCGCCGGCAGGCGTCCTGCGTGGTCGCCAGCGGCTTCTCGCAGAACACCGGCTTGCCGGCGGCGATCGCGGCCAGCACGTACTGCTCGTGCGTCTCGCCCCACGAGCAGACCACGACCGCGTCCACCCGGTCGTCGGCCACCAGCTGCTCGCCGGTGGCGTGCACCGCGACGTCCCGCAGCCCGTCCGCGACCGCCCTGGCCCGCTCACCGTCCACATCGGACACCGCGACGACGTCCACTCCGGACAGCACCCTGGTCAACCGGCGGATGTGGTCCTGCCCGATCATCCCGACCCCGACCACGCCGACATGCACCGTCATACCAAGCCTCCCGTCAGCCGCCGACGCCGACGGTGCGCAGGTAGTCCCTGGTCCGGGCCGCGATCGGGGCCGGCACCTCGAAGTCCACCGGATACATGTCCTGCTCCACCACGACGAACATCTCGGTGTCCAGTTCGGACAGTGCGGCCACGACGGACGGCACGTCGGGCAGGCCGGCCGGTGGCTCGCAGGACGCGCCGAGCGCCACCGCCTGACCGAAGGCCAGGTCCTCCCGCTCGGCCCGCGCCACCACGTCCGGGTCCATCTGCTTGATGTGTACGTAGCCGATCCGCTCCGGGTAGCGGCGGATCAGCTCGACGCTGTCCGCCCCCCGGTACGCCAGGTGCCCGGTGTCGAGGCACAGGTTGACGTACCGGGGATCGGTGTCGGCCAGGAACCGCTCGGTCTGGTCCTGGGTCTCGACGTGACTGTCGGCGTGCGGATGGAACTGCAGGGCCACGCCGTAGTCCCCGGCCACGATCCGGCCGAGCTCGTCGGCCGCCCGCACCATCGTCGTCCACTCCTCACCGGTGAGCTCGGCCGGCTCGAGGTAGGCCCCGGTGGTGTCGTCGCGGTAGCCCGGCACCGGAACGAACACCAGGTGCCGGCCGCCGACGGCCGCGGTGAGCTCGGCGACCTTCCGGGTCTTGGCCTCGATCGCCGGCCAGTCGCCGCGCCGGTGCAGCCCGCTCTCGCCGTGCATCGTGCCGCCGGCGACGGTCAGCCCGCGCCGGTCCAGCTCGTCGGAGAGCCGGGCCGGGTCCGTCGGCAGGTACCCGTACGGGCCCAGCTCCAGCCACTCGTAGCCGACACCGGCCAGCTCGTCGAGGAACCGCTGCCAGGGCGGCTGCCGGGGGTCGTCGGCGAACCACACGCCCCAAGAGTCGGGGCAGCTGCCCAGGGCCAGCCGGCGGGTGTCGACCGTCATGCCGTGGCCCCCGGGCTCCCGCCGATGCCGAGCTCCTTGAGCTCCTCCTCCATGGTCTGGCCCGCTCGGGCGACGGCGCCGCCGACGCTCTCCAGTTCGTGGCTGAGCTCCTCGAGCTCGCTGCCGCCGGCCATCAGGGCGGTCAGCTCCTCGCGACTGATCTCGTCCTTGCCGTAGTAGCCGAGGGTCCGACCACGCTTGAGCAGCAGGAAGCGGTCGCCCACCGGGTAGGCATGGTGCGGGTTGTGGGTGATGAAGATGACCCCGAGGCCGCGCTCGCGCGCCTGGAGGATGTATTTCAGCACGACGCCGGACTGCTTGACCCCGAGCGCCGCGGTGGGCTCGTCGAGGATGAGCACCTTCGCTCCGAAGTAGACGGCCCGGGCGATGGCGACGCACTGGCGCTCGCCGCCGGACAGCGTGCCGATGGGCTGCTCGACGTCGCGCAGGTCGATGCCCATGTCGGACAGTTCTTTCTTGGCTGTCTGGCGCATGAACCCGATGTCCATCTTGGACACCGGCCCGACGCCCTTGCGCACCTCGTTGCCGAGGAAGAAGTTGCGCCACACCGGCATCAGCGGAACGACGGCCAGGTCCTGGTAGACCGTCGCGATCCCGTGGTCGAGGGCCTCCCGGGGCGAGCCGAACTGCACCGGCACGCCCTCGACCTCGTAGGTGCCCTCGTTGTGCTGGTGCAGACCGGCGATGATCTTGATCAGGGTGGACTTGCCGGCCCCGTTGTCGCCCAGCACGCAGGTCACCTCGCCCGCGCCGACCTCGAGGTCGACGCCGCGCAGGGCGATGATGTTGCCGTAGCGCTTGCCGGCGCCGACGAGCCGGACGAGCGGCGTGGCCGTCGTCTGGTCGGCCCCGGCGCCGGGGCCGGCAGTGGTCGTCGTCATCGCATTGCCTCCGCTCGCTGCCGGACCCAGCCGTTGAGCAGGATGGCGCCGAGCAGCAGGGCGCCGAGGAAGAAGTAGAACCAGTCGGGGTTCCAGCCGGCGTAGACGATGCCCTGGTTGGTCATGCCGAAGATGAACGCCCCGATCGCCGCGCCGATCACCGAGCCGTAGCCGCCGGTGAGCAGGCAGCCGCCGACCACGGCGCCGACGATGTAGATGAACTCATTGCCGATACCGATGCCGGACTGCACGGTGTTGAACGCGAACAGGATGTGCATGCCGGTGAACCAGGCCATCACGCCCACGAACATGAACAGGCCGATCTTCACCCGGTTCACCGGGACGCCGACGGCACGCGAGCTCGGCGCCGAGCCGCCGGTGGCGAAGATCCAGTTGCCGAGGTGGGTGCGCAGCAGCACCCAGGTCGCGATCGCCACGAACACGATCCACCAGATGACCGTGATGCGGATGTTGACGCCGCCGAGGCTGAACGACGAGGCGAACACCTTCCGGGCCGAGTCGAACCCCTGGATGTTCGACACGTCGTCGGTGCCGACGTTGCCGGTGACCTGCTTGGTGATCGCCAGGTTCAGTCCGCGCAGCATGAAGAACGTGCCGAGGGTGACGAGGAAGCTGGGTATCCCGGTCTTCACCACCAGATAGCCGTTGATGAACCCGACCACCAGCGCGAAGACGAGCGACAGCGCCACGCCGACCCACATGTTGGTGCTGAACTGGAAGGCGAACATCGACGCGAACAGTGCCGAGGCGGTCACCGCGACGCCGGCGGACAGGTCGAACTCGCCGCCGATCATGAGCAGTGCGACCGCGACCGTCGGGATGCCGTAGGTGGAGCTGACGTAGAGGATGGTCGCGAGCGAGTTCACGTCCCGGAACGGCGGCGCGACCGAGAAGAACACGAGGTAGATGACGATGGCGCCGAGCAGTGCCCCGACCTCGGGCCGGGTCAGCAGCCGGGCCAGGGCGGAGCGCCGGGCGACCCGCTCGTCGGGCGAGGCCGGCGGGGGCGCGACGCCGGCTTCGAGCGTCTGACTCATGAAGACCTCCGAGGTCCTGGGTGGTGGCGGGCGGGGAACCGCCGAGCCGGGCGGCTCCCCGCCTGCTGGCTACCGGGTGCCGTTGGCCGCGAACTTGCCGACGACGGCGATGTTGGCCTTGTCGACGAGGAACGGCCCGGTCAGCGTCGGCTTGCCGCCGCCGAGGATGTTGCCGTTCACCTTGTAGAGCCAGAGCGAGTCGATCGCCTCGTAGCCCTGCAGGTAGGGCTGCTGGTCGATGGCGAACTGGAGGTCACCGGACTCGATCTTCGGCGGGATCTGCGGGTTGAAGTCGAACGTGGCGACCTTCGCCTTGCTGTTGGCGTCCTTGATCGCGTCGATGGCGTTCAGCGCGATCGGTGCGCCCAGCGTGAGCACGAAGTCGATGCTGGGGTCCTGCTTCATCTTCGCGGCGATCGTGGTGCGCACCGACGGCAGGTCCGAGCCGTTGACGTAGATCTTGTCGTACTTGCCCTTGAACGTGGACTGCGCGCCGGAGCAGCGGGCCTCGAGCTGCACCTGGCCCTGGAACTGCACGACGCAGAGCATGTGCTTGAAGCCGTCCTGAGTGGCGCGCGTGCCGCCGGTCTGGCCGGCCAGGCTCTCGTCCGAGCCGAAGTAGGACAGCGCCCCCGACTCGCTGTACTGGCCGATGCCGGCGTTGAACGCGACCACCGGGATGCCGGCGGCGATGGCCTTCTTCACCGCCGGTGCGATGGCCGGCGGGTCGGGCAGCGTGACCGCGATGCCGTCGACCTTGCTGTCGATGGCGCTCTGGATGAGCGTCGCCTGCTTGCCGGAGTCGGGGTCGGAGGAGTACTTGAAGTCGACGTTGTCCTTCGCCGCGGCTGCCTGCGCGCCCTTGCGGATGATGTCCCAGAAGGTGTCCCCCGGCGCGCCGTGCGTCACCATCGCAATCGTGATCTTCGGGGTGTCCGCCTTGCCCGCGCCGACCGCGTTGTTCGCGCTCTCCTCCGCCTGCTTGCCGCCGGTGCTGCTGCAGCCGGCCAGCACGAGGGCGACCCCGGCCACCAGCGCCGCCCAGCGGAGCCTCGTGTTCCTGGACATGTCTGTCCTCCTGATCGTTGGGGCGTCGCTCGCTATTGAGCGGTCGGGAAGTGGTAGCTGGCGTCCGAGGCGTGCTCGACGTGCGGCCAGCGGGAGGTGACGACCTTCGCGCGGGTGTAGAACGAGACGCCCTCGGGGCCGTGCACGTGCTTGTCCCCGAACAGCGAGTCCTTCCAGCCGCCGAAGGAGTAATAGGCCATCGGCACCGGGATCGGCACGTTCACCCCGACCATCCCGACCTTGACGCCGCGGACGAACCGCCGCGCCGCCTCGCCGGAGGCGGTGAACACCGCGGTGCCGTTGCCGTACGGGTTGGCGTTGACCAGCGCGATCGCCTCGTCCACCGAGTCGGCCCGCAGCACCGAGAGCACCGGGCCGAAGATCTCCTCCCGGTAGACGTCCATCTCCGGGGTCACCGCGTCGAGCACGGTCGGCCCGACGAAGAAGCCCTGCTCGTACCCGGGCACGACCAGGCCGCGCCCGTCCACCGCGAGCCGGGCGCCCTGCCGCTGGCCGGCGCCGATCAGGCCCTCGATCCGCTGCTTGGCCTCGGCGGTGACGACCGGGCCCATCTCGCTGCCCGGCTCCCGGCCGGCGCCGACGGCCACCTTGCCGGCCTTCTCGCTGACCACGTCGACCAGCGCGTCGGCGGCCGGCCCGACCGCGACGGTGGCCGAGATCGCCATGCAGCGCTCGCCGGCCGAGCCGAAGGCCGACGCGACGAGGTGGTCGGAGGCGAAGTCGAGGTCGGCATCGGGCAGCACGATCGCGTGGTTCTTGGCGCCGCCGAGGGCCTGCACGCGCTTGCCGGTGGCACTGGCCTTCTGGTGGATGTAGCGGGCGATCGGCGTGGACCCGACGAACGACACCGCGGCGATGCCGGGATGGTCGAGGATCGCGTCGACCGCGACCTTGTCGCCGTGCACGACGTTGAAGACGCCGTCCGGCAGTCCGGCCTCCTGCCACAGCCGGGCGACGACCTCCGACACCGACGGGTCGCGCTCGCTCGGCTTGAGCACGAACGCGTTGCCACAGGCGATCGCGACCGGGTGCATCCACATCGGCACCATGATCGGGAAGTTGAACGGAGTGATCCCGGCGCAGACCCCGAGCGGCTCGCGGATCGAGTAGAGGTCGACGCCGGTGGAGACCTGGTCGGAGTAGTCGCCCTTGAGCAGGGTCGGCAGCCCGCAGGCGAACTCGACCACCTCGAGCCCGCGCTGCACCTCGCCGCGGGCGTCGGAGAGCACCTTGCCGTGCTCGTCCGAGACGATCCCGGCCAGCTCGTCGATACGCGCGTTGACCAGCTCGCGGAACGCGAACAGCACCTTGGTCCGGCGGGACAGCGACGTCTGCGACCAGCCCTCGTACGCGGCCGCCGCGGCGGTCACCGCGGCGTCCACGTCGGCCGGTTCGGCCAGCACGACCTCGGCCTGCTGCGCGCCCGTCGCCGGGTTCCACACCGGTCCGCGGCGGGTGCCGGCGCCGGCGGTGGCGACCCCGCCGATCCAGTGCTCGATCGTCCGCATGCGACGCGTCATCCTCTCGGTTCCAGGTAGGGGCGCTGGGCGGCCTTGGCGGCCTCGTACGACTTGCGCGCCTGGGTGGTCGACTCGAGCCGGGACACCTCGGCCACCGGCACGTCCCACCAGGACTCGCTCGACGGCGCCGGCACCAGCGGGTCGGTCTCGACGTGCACGAGCACCGGACCGCCGGTGTGCGCGCGGGCCTGCGCGAGCTTGGCCCGGAAGTCCTCGATCCCGCCCGCCCGCAGCACCCGCACGCCGAGGCTCTCGGCGTTGGCGGCCAGGTCCACCGGGAGCAGGTCGCCGTCCAGCCGGCCGGTGCCGGCGGCGCGGAACCGGTAGCGGGTGCCGAACCGCTGCGAGCCGAGGCTCTCGGACAGCTCGCCGATCGAGGCGAAGCCGTGGTTCTGCACCAGCACCACCAGCAGGTCGACGCCTTCCTGCACGGCGGTGACCAGCTCCTGCGCCATCATCAGGTACGACCCGTCGCCGACCATGACGACCGCGCGGCGGTCGGTCTCGCCGGCGTC
>Ga0105248_10004436_pt1 | contig 15539 bp, 14 predicted proteins | sample KBSS34metaG_FD_81524 | JGI IMG/M metagenome (GOLD analysis project Ga0105248, IMG submission 81524) | Switchgrass rhizosphere microbial communities from Kellogg Biological Station, Michigan, USA - KBS S3-4 metaG | ecosystem: Host-associated > Plants > Roots > Rhizosphere > Soil | place...
CCGACGTTGCGGCCGGCGCGTTGACCGGCGCATTCACCGCGAGCCTCGCGCTGCTCGCGTGGTGACTCGTGGTCCGGGCGCAGGCCGCTAGGCCATGCGCACCTGCACGTCCACGGCCATGTGAGCCGCATCGCGCAGGCTGACCGCCTCGCGCTCGTCGAGCGCGTGCTCGAGCAGATGCATCCACGAGCGGCGGATCGCCGGATATTGCGCGTCGCAGGGGTGCAGCTCCAGGCGCAGCAGCTCACGCTGTCGCTGAGCCAGCGCCACGCCGAGGTTCCATGGCTGCGACAGCGCGCGGCGCCAGGCCGAGCGCGTGCTGTAGACGAGGCTCTGGCTGCGAAGCCTGCGGTGAGTGGGCAGGGCCACCACGCTGGCGAGGGTGCAGGTGTATTCGAAGGGCAGCGTGTCCAGCGCGGCCCAGGTGCCGCGGCTCATCAGCCAGGCCGGCGCGACGAAGCCGTGCAGCGCCCACCCGTGCGCGCGAAACCAATGCACGCCCGCGCTCAGCCGGCGCCTCGCCTCGTCGAACCCCATGGCGCTGAATTCGCCCTCGCCGGCCGTGTACCAGTGCCGCCGCACGTGGTCCGCCCAGCCGTGCGGCGTGCCCTCGTCGAGATGGCTGTAGCCGTGCAGCGCGAGCTCCCTGCCCTGCGCCGCGGCGTCGTCGAGCCAGTGATCGAAGCCCGCATCGCTCGCCTGCCAGTGGTAGCGCGGCACGGCCAGCAGTGTCACGGGCAGCGCGGGCGCCACGTCCTCGATGCAGCGAAGCACGCGCTCGCAGCCCGCCTGCGTGGCCGGGGCCACGTCGTGCAGCACGACGCACAGCCGGCGCCTCATCGGGCCTCCTCGCCCGGGGGCCGCCCGCCGGGCGCGGACGGCGGCGCCGTGTGCCACAGCACCGCGGGCTGCGTCTCGTACTCGTCGGAGGCGTCGGCGCTGCGCCGGTATTCGCGCAGCAGTCGCTGGTAGCGGCGCAGCAGCGTGGGAAAGACGCGGCTCCAGTCGTACTCCTCCGCACGGGCGCGCGCCGCGATGGACCAGCTCGTCTGGCCCGTTGCAAATACTGCGGCAATGGCTTCCGCCCACTCGCCGGCACGCTTGCTGTGCACGCCGATGCCCGCATCGTCCGCCACCAGTTCGGCCAGGCCCGAGGCGGCGCGCACCACGACCGGGGTGCCGCAGGCCATCGCTTCGAGCACCGCGAGACCGAAGGTCTCCTGATCGCCGGCATGCACGAAGGCATCGACGCTGGCGAGCATGCGGGCCAGCCGGGCGCCATCGGCCTCGAAGGGCAGCACATGCACCTGCGCGCCGCGCGGTGGCGTGGGTCCGGCGCCCACGGCCAAGAGCGCGTAGCGCGCGCCCAGCCGGTGCACCGCGTCCACCAGCACGCCCAGGTTCTTTTCCGGCGAGAAGCGGCCCGCATACATGAGCACGCGCACGTCGTCGGTGAAGCCGAACGAGGCTCGCCACACGGGGTCGCGCCGCGCCGGGTGGAAGACGGCCGTATCCACGCCCAGCGGCTGGCACTGCACCCGCTGCACGCCGCAATCGCGCAGCGTCTGCACCATCGCATCGCTCGGCGCGAGCACGAGGTCGAAGTGGCTGTACAGGCGCCGCAGCCGCGCTCCGGCGATGCGACGCGCCAGACGCGCCGGCGCGCCGTGGCCGCCCACGAGGCGATCGGCCATGCTGGTGAGGTCGCTGTGGCAGAAGGCCACCGCGGGCACCGACAGCGATTGCGCAGCGTCCACCGCGGCGGAGCCGACGATGTAGGGGTCGCCCGCTTCGATCAGGTCGGGTCGCTGCTGCGTCATCAGCCGTGCGATGGCGTGGCGGTTCAGCGGCAGCCGATAGCCGTGCGAGCCCGGCAGCGGCCAGCCGCCGCAGTCGATCATCCCTTCGCCACGAGCGCCCGGCGCGAGCACGGTGTGCCGCCAGCCGGCATGGCTGCGAAGCCAGTCGCGCTTTTCCAGCAGGTAACGGCGCACGCCGCCGCCCGTGGGACTCCAGAACAGCGTGGCGTCCAGCAGATGAGGCGCAAACGAAGGCTCGGCCGGCGACTCCTCGAAGTCCGGCTCGCTGCCAACGAAGACCACGTCGGGACGCGTTTGGTGCATGGGGCCTGATGGGGCAACCGGCATGCCGCCAGCGCCCGCTGCGCCCGTTCGAGGCCCCGCAGGCGTGAATTTGGGCACGGTATCTGCCGCGAAACCCGGGCAAATGCGCGGGCGCAGGGGCCCGCTCGGCCGGCATTGGGGCCGGCATCCAGTCGAGGGGACTGCCATGGCCACGGACGTTGTCGACACGCTCAATGACCTCATCGCAACCTGCAAGGACGAGGAGTTCAGCCTGCGCTCCTGCGCCGAGCACACCGCATCGAGCCAGCTGCGCGAGCTGTTCATCCAGAGCGCCGAGGACTGCGCGCGCGCCTCGCGGGAGTTGCAAAGCCAGGTGGTGCAGCTGGGCCAGACGCCCGACACCGGCGGCACGGCCGGCGGTGCGCTGCACCGGGGCTGGGTGGCCTTGCGCGGCTCGCTTACGGGCTACACCGACGAGGCCATGCTCGAGGAGGGCGAGCACGGCGAGGGCACCACCTTGGCCCGCTATCGCGCCGCGCTCACGCACGAGCTGCCCGAAGAGGTGCGCACGCTCGTGGAGCGACAGGCACAGGGCATGCAACACAACCACGACCAGATCAAGGCCCTGCGCGAGCGCGCGCGTTCGCACTAGGCATCGATTCAGTTCAAGGAGAAGCGCAGATGAAGAGCACCCCCCCGATCCTCGCGGCATTGACGATGGCCGCCGCCGCCCTCGCGCTCGGCGGCTGCGAACGCAAGGAAGGCGCGGGCGGCCCCGGGTACGGGCCGGCCAGCGCACCCGGCTCCGCGAGCGCCCCGATGGGCCGCGGCAGTTCCGGCCGCGCACCCGACCTGCGCGACACGCGCGTGGCGGTTGCGGCAAGCCTCGTGCGGACCGTGGCCGACACCGAGGGCCCCTCGCCTGGCGAAAGCGCGCCCCTCTCGCGCGCCGAGCGCAGCTTCGTGACCGATGCCGCCGCCGCCTCGATGTTCGAGGTCGAGGTCGGACGGCTCGCCGCCGACAAGGGCAGCAATCCGGAAGTGAAGGCGCTGGGCAGGAAGCTGGCCGCCGAACATGAAAGGGCCGCCGACGAGCTCAAGCAGATCGCACGCGCGCGCAAGGTCACGCTGCCCAGCGAGTTGCCGCCGTCCAAGCGCCAGCGCGTGGACCGCATGGTGCAGCTCAGCGGCGAGAGCTTCGACGCCGAGTTCACTCAGCAGGTGGGCGTGAAGGACCACCAGAGCGACATCAAGGAATTCGAGCGGGCGAGCCGCGAGTTCAGCGATCCGCAGTTGAAGGCGTGGGTCGAGAGGACCTTGCCGGCGCTGAAGGAGCAGCTCGCATCAGCGCAGCGCTTGAATGAGCGCCGGGTCTCTGAAAAGCAATGAGTTCAACTCCCTCTCCCCGCTCGCGGGGAGAGGGCCGCGGCCGCAGTCCGGCAATGAGCCCGCCTCGGCCCGGCTGAATTCCTTCATCACGTCCTCCACCTCGACGTCCCGCGCGCAGGCGTGATCGAACGGGCAGAGTTCGTGCGCGCACGGGCGGCACGGCGGGTTCGACCACACCACGCGGTGAAGCTCGCGGTCCAGCGGCGACCAGCGCTGCACATCCGCGCCGCAGCTCACGACCACGCTGGGCCGCTGCAGCGCGGCCGCCACGTGCGAGATGCCGCTGTCGTTGCACACGACCGCCTGCGCGCCCTCCACGAGCGCGCCCAATGTCCACAGCTGGGTGCGCCCGACGAGGTTCACCGCGGGCCGCTTCATTGCGGCGGCCACCGCATTGACGAGCTCGGCCTCCGGCGCGCCGCCCGTGAGCACGACCGTCGCGCCGCGCGCGGCGATCTGGTCGGCCAGCTGCGCGAAGCGCTGCGCGAGCCAGCGGCGCGAAGGAAGCTGCGCGCCCGCATGCACCACCACATACGGCCGCGCGCGCTGCGCCGCCTCGGGCCACAGGGCCACCAGGTCCTCGCGATCCTGCGCGGTGAGCGGGAACTCCAGCTGCGTGCCGCGGCGCGCGAGCCCGAGCCGATCGGTGAGTGCCAGCATGCGTTCGATCTCGTGGCCGCGCTGCGGCCACGGCAGGTAGAGCGCATCGTCCTCGTGAGGGACCCAGGCGTGCTCGTCGTGGAAGCCCGCGCTGTGCCGCGCGCCGAGCAGCGAAGCGAGCGGGTTCAATGCGCCGCCGCCGTGCATCTGCAGCGCGAGGTCGAAGCGGCGCGCCTGCATCTGCGCCAGGAAGTCGGGCAGCGCGCGCGCGTCGAACTCGCACTCGTCCAGGCCCGGAAAGCCGGGGAACTCGACGAAGCGATCGACGCAGCCCAGGCGCTGCGCGAGCGGCCGCGCCCAGGGCAGCCCGACCAGCGTGATCTGCGCCTGCGCGAAGCCGTGTCGCAGCGCCCGCAGCGCGGGCACGGTGCACAGCAGCTCGCCGAGCATCACCGGGCGCAGCACCGCGATGCGCTCGATGGGGCCGTCGATTGCCGGCGTGCGCGCCAGCGCGATGTCGATGACGATGGGCTTGGCTGTGGCAGTCATGGATGCAGGTCCGGGTTGGCGTTCTTGCGCACGAGGAACGAGCCGATGGACAGCGCGTCCAGCGGTGTGCTGAAGAAGGCCTCGATGGCGTCGCGCGGGCTGCAGACGATGGGCTCGTCGCACGCGCTGAACGAGGTGTTGACCAGCACGGGCACGCCGGTGCGCTCGCCGAAGGCGTGCAGCAGCGCGTGGAATGCCGGATTGGTGTGCGGGTCGATCGCGAGCACGCGGCCCGCGCAGCCATCGCGGCAGGCGCCGGGGATGCGCGTCGCCTGCTGCGCGAGGACCTCGTGGGTGAAGCTCGTGAAGGGCGCGAGCCCCGCGCCGGGCGCGGGCGCGAACCATGCGGGGAAGGCCTCCGCGGGGAGTGCGGGCGCCATGGAGCGGAAGTCCTCGCGCTGCGAGAGCTCCTGCAATCGCTCGTGGATCCGCGCATTGAGCGGCGAAGCGAGGATCGATCGCGCGCCGAGCGCATGCGGGCCGAACTCCATGCGGCCGTTGAACCAGCCCACGAGCTGGTCGCGCGCCAGCAGCTCGGCCGTCTCGCGCGCCGGGTCGTCCATGCGCCGGTACGGCAATCGCGCATGCCGCAGTTGCGACTCCACTGCCTCGTCGTCGAACCCCGGGCCGAGATAGGCGTGCTCCATGCGCCAGCGCCGTGGCGCGAGCGGCGCGCCCGCGGCGTCGCCGCTCGATGCCTCGGCAGACGCACCTGCGCGCAGCGCCGCATCCACCCACAGCGCGGCGCCGAGCGAGGTGCCGGCATCGCCCGCCGCGGGCTGCACCCACACGTCCTCGAACATGCCGCTGTCGCGCAGCCTCGCGTTCATCGCGCAGTTCATCGCGACGCCGCCGGCCATCGCAAGGTGCGACTCGCCAGTGGTCTCGCGCAGCCACGCGGCCAGTCGCAGCACCGACTCCTCCAGCACCGTCTGCAGCGAGGCGGCGATGTCGAAGTGCAGCGCCTCGATCGGGGCGTTTAGCGCGCGCGCGGGCCCGAGCAGCTTCGCGAGGTCCATGCGCGCCACGCTGTAGTGCCCGTTCTCGCCCACGTGTATGTGCGCTGCCAGCACATCGCGAAAGCGCGGCCTGCCCTGCGTTGCGAGCGCCGTCACCTTCTGCTCGTCGCTGGCGCGCTGAAAGCCCAGGTGCTCGGTGACCTGCTCGCACAGCAGCCCCAGCGAATGCGGCACCGTCACCTCGCCGAGCACCCGGTAGCGCCCATCCCTGTAGACGCCGTAGCTCGTGCTCGCGCGCTCGCCGCGCCCGTCCAGCGTCAGCACCGCGCAGCGCTCGAAGGGCGCGCACAGGAAGGCACTCGCCTGATGGCACAGGTGGTGATTGAGGAAGTGCCAGCGATAGCGGCGCTCGCTGCGCGCGCGCTCGAAGCGCGCGCGCAGGTGGTGCGGAACGCCCTCGGCGAGCTGCCGCGGCGTGTTGATGACGTAGGCCGCGAAGAGCGGGTCCCAGGGGTCTTCCCATACGCCAGGCGAATGCGCGCAAGGCTCCATCGGCAGCATGAGGCCCGAGACCTCGTCGCCGCGGTGGCACAGGAAGCAGCGCGGGTCGAAGCTGTAGGCGACGTGATCGACCTCGTCGAGCGTGACCCCTGCGCGCGCGAGACAGAAATCGATCGCGTGAAAGGGCAGCTCCCAGGCGGTGAAGGGCAGCGGCCGCTTGGCGTGGCGGATGCGCGAGAAGCGCTCTTCCTCCGCAGCCGCGACGGGAACGCCGTCCACGACGATCGCCGCGGACGAGTCGAGAAACGCGGCGTTCAGGCCCAGCGTGATCATGCGCAGGCTCCGCGGGTGTTGCGCATTCAGCCCGCCGGTTGAGCGTAGGCCGCGGACACGCTGGATCGCGCGGCGAGATGCACTTCATGCTGCGGATGCGGCGCCTGCGTGATCCAGCGCGCGGCTTCCAGCAGGTCGGGGCAGCGCTGGTCGGGCGTGCGCAGGGGCGACAGGCGCCACGCCGTCTCGCTGCCGACATCGAGCAGCACCGTGCCGCAGCCGGCGCGGCGCCCCGCCTCGATGTCGTCGAGCAGATCGCCCACCATCCACGAGGCCGCGAGGTCCAGTCGGTGCGCGAGCGCAGCCTGCTTCAGCAGTCCCGGTGCAGGCTTGTGGCACAGGCAGCGCGGCGTGCCGTTGGGGCCGGGGGCGTGCGGGCAGGCATGCAGGCCCGCCAGCTCGATGCCAGCCTCCTCGCGCAGCCGTTGCACGAGGGCGCCTTCCAGGCGCGCGAAGTCCGCGCGCGTGAAGCGTCCCATCGCAAGACCCGGCTGGTCGGTCACGACCACGAGGGCGAATCCCGCTCGGTCGAGCATCCGCAGGCCCTCCAGCGCACCCGGCGTGAAGCGCAGCTTCGCGGGGTCGACGTTGTAGGGCACGTCCTCGACGAGCGTGCCGTCCTTGTCGAGGAAGACCGCGGCTCGCAGCGCACCGGCGGCAGCGGTCACGGCCATGAGGGCTCCTGCAGCGGCAGCACGGTGACCTCCGCCACGATGGACTCGCGCCGCATCCCGAGCACGAAGCGCACGGTCTCGGCCACGTTCGCCGGGTCCTGCAGATGCGCCGGGTCTTCCTTGCCGGAGCGCGCGGACGTGCGCATGCCACCCACGACGACGCTGGACACGCGGATCCCCTGCCCGCGCAGCTCGGCATACAGCGCCTGCGTGAGCCCGGTGAGACCCCACTTGCTGGCGTGACAGGCGCTCGCATTCGCCCAGGCGCGGCGCCCCGCGGTGGAGGCGATGTTGACGATGTGGCCCCCGCGCCCGCCGTCGGAGGCGCGCAGGTGCTTGAGCGCGGCCTTGCTGAGCAGGAAGGGGCCGCGCAGGTTGGTGTCGATGACGGTGTCCCAGTCGTCCACGCTCAGGGAATCGAGGTCGCTGGCGAGGTCCGAGCCGGCGTTGTTGACCAGCACGTCCAGCGAGCCGAAGCGCTCCACCGTGTGGCGCACCGCCGCCTCGGTGGCGTCGGGCTTGGTCACGTCGCAGCCGATGACGGTCGTGCGCTGGCCCGTGGGGTCGATCTCGGTGGCCACAGCGCGCGCTCGATCGATGGCCTCGTCCACGAGCGCCACGCGCGCGCCGGCCTGCAGCAGCGCACGCGAGATGGCGGCGCCGAGCCCGCTGCCGGCGCCGGTCACGAAGGCCGTGCGGTCCTGAAGCGATTCCATGCGCTGCGCTCCCTCCTCGCGGCCTCGTGCCCCTCAGGCACGCGCTCCATCGCCCGGCGACGCTTCACGCACGAGCGCCAGACGCGGCTTGAGCGAAGCGCGCCGCAGGGCCGACCAGGCCGACGCGTAGACGCGCGTCATCTCGTCGGCGGCGCAATCCCAGGTGAAGCGCGAGCGCGCGCGGCGCAGCGAAGCCAGGCCGAATGCGCGGGCGAGCGGCGGGTGCGCCTGCAGGCGGCACAGCGCAGCGGCGAGCGCCTGGGGCTCGTGCGGCGGCACCAGGAAGCCGGTGACGCCGTCGTCGACCCAGTGGCAAAGCGCGCCCAGGTGCGAGCCGATGACCGGCGTGCCGCAGGCCATGGCCTCCAGCGGCGCGCCGCATCCGCAGTCGAACCAGGGCGTGGCGACGAGGACGTCTGCGGCGGCGTAGAACGCGCGACGCTCGGCCGCGCATCGCACCTGCACGAAGCTCACGCGATCGGCCACGCCGCACTGCCTTGCGATCTCGCCCAGGCGCAATGGCTCCGGCGAGCCGGCGGGCCCGTCGTGCGCGACCAGCAGGCGCAGCCTCGCCGCGCGCGGCACGCAGGCGAGGGAACGCAGCACGTTGTCCACGCCCTTGTGCGGGTGCAGGTCGCCCAGGTGCAGGGCGACGAACTCGTCCTCGCACAAGCCCAGGTCGCGCCGCGCGAGCTGCCGGCTCGCGGGCGAGAAGACCCGCGGATCGACCCCGCGCGACACCACGTGCACCCGCTGCGGATGGGCCCCGTAGCGGCGCACGATGTCCGCCCGCTCCTGCGGGGACGCGGCGACGATGGCGTCGCTACGCTGGGCAAGCTGGCGCTCGAAGGGCGTGCGCACGCGCTCCAGCGCATCGCCGGCCCGGCGCGCTCGCGCGCGCAGCAGGGGCCCCGGCGTCGTGATCAGCGGAATGGCAAAAGTGCGCTTCAGGCTCAGGCCCACGAGCCCCTGGACGAGGTCATGGGCATGCAGGACGTCGTAGGGCACGCTGTGCGCAAGGAGCCCGCGGGCGCTGGCGAGGAAGTGGTCGAGCTGCGGGAGCCAGGGCGACGATGCGCTGCGAGGGGCGCCGACGTCCAGGTGCAGCATGCGCACCCCGGGACGCACATCCGCCGCCGCGCCTTGCCCCGGCGTGTCGCGCGGGGCCAGCACATCCACGTGATGCCCCATGCGCGCAAGGGCACAGGCCAGCGCGAGGGCATCGTGTTCCCCGGCCTCGGGGCCATCGGCTGAGTCGGGCTGCGAAGCGTGTTCGCTGATGAACGCGATGCGCATCGGCGTCAATCGGGGCGGAGGTCGGGAGTGATGTCACATGGCAATCGGCGTGCCCCCGCTGCGGCGCCGCAGCAGCGACGTTTGCCAAGGTGGCCCGGTAAGTTCGTGTGGAAGTGCTAGCCGGCCGGACGCACCTGTTGCGCGGTGCGCCCGCCCTCGACCGGCACCCCACCCCCTTCCGTTTCCCAGGTTTGCAAATGCCCTGGCTTGGTGCGCGCCACGCCCGCGCGCGCCGCACGACGGCGACTGGCGGCGTACCAGGACAGTGCGGCGAGGGCGATGAAGAGTTTCTTGGGGAACCGCATGGATAACTCCGGAAAGGGGTCGGAAGGCCCAAGGCATGGCAAGGGCCATGCCGGAGACGGGTATGACAACGCCGGGCACGGGCTTGGGGCGCTCCCGCTCCAACTTTCCCCTCTTCGCGCATGACCCAGGTGACTCCAAGGGGAGCGGTGAATCAAGCGGCACGCCCTGGCGGGCGAGGGGAAAGTTGGCGGGCGTCCGCAGGGCCGCCCCAAGGCCCGCCCGCCATCCCCGCGGGGGATCGGCTCAGGTACTCCTGAGACGAGGGGCGGTCATGTAACCTTCGCCAAAACCCTGGAGGCGTCGACTTGCTGCGCGAGATCCGCTCCCGTTTCGGCAACTTCGCCGTGTCCTGGCCGACGGCCTCGCTGGGGACCTATCTCGTCGTCGTCATCCTGCTGGCCACGCTGCCGATCGCAGCGCTCATGTCCTGGCAGATCTTCTCCAGCGGCACACGCGAGCGGCAGCAGATCGAGCTGGCGCTCAGTCAGATGGCGATGGCCCTGTCCATCAGCATGCAGCGCGAGTTCGACGCCTCGGCGGACATGCTGCTGAGCCTGTCGCACTCGGACGCGATCCAGCGCGACGACATCCAGGCCTTCCGCGCCCGCCTGGGCCCGCCGCTGCAGATGCGCCGGGGCTGGGACAGCGTCTACCTGCGCGACGCCGCCGGCCTCGTAGTGCTCGACACCCGTGCGGACGCATCCACACCTGCGCGCGGCGTCACGCGCCTGGGCGGCATGCCGCTGCGGCCCGTCCTCTCCGACCTGGGCGCAGGCTCCATGACGAGCGTCGAAGTCCCGGTGCTGATCGACGCCCAGCCGCAGTACGTGCTGGGCGCGCGCGTTCCGAGCACGACCTGGCAGGGGCTCATCGAGCGCTTCGGCGTGCCGCCCGGGGGCATCGCGATGCTCGTGGACCGCAACGGACGCATCGTGGCGCGCTCCGATGCGGCGAGCGCCGCGAAGGAAGCCCCCGGCGCCCTGGACGCCTCGGCGCACCAGGCGATCGCGGCGCGGGCCGCGGGCTTCGCGCGTCTCGATCACCCCGACAGCACCGAGCCGCTCTACACCGCCTGGCATACGGTCGGCGACACCGGCTGGCAGGTGCTGGTGAGCATTCCCTCCGACCCGCTGGATGCCGCGCAGCGCCGCGCCGCGGCCAATGCCATCGCGACCGCCGCGGCGTGCCTGCTCGGCGTGGCGCTCGCCCTCTTCGCGGCACGCCGGATCGCGCGCCCGCTGCGCGAGCTCGCGGTGCACGGTCCCGAGCAGGCCGCCCGCAGCCCGGTGCAGGAGATCGAATGGCTGCGCGAGGCCCTGGCCGGCGCGCGCGCGCAGGACGCCTTTGCGCGCCGCAGGCTGCAGGCCAAGGCCGACGAGTTCGAGGCCCTCTTCCACAGCAGCCCCATCGGCATGGCCGTCGCGCAGGATCCGCACTGCGAGCTCGTGCTGCACAACGCGGAGATGACGCGCCTGCTCGGCAAGCCGGTGGCGCCCGATTCGCCCGAGGCGCCGCGCGTGCGCTTTCGCGGCCAGCCCCTGCCCTGGTCCGAGCAGCCCCTGCAGAGGGCGGCCACTACCGGCGAGGCGGTGCGCGCACTCGAGCTGGAAGTGCAGACCGAGGTGCATTCGAGCGTGCACGTGCTGGCCACGGCCGTGCCGCTGCTGGACGCCTCCGGCCAGCCGCGCGGCGCGCTCGCCGCCTTCGTCGACATCACCGAGCGCAAGCTCATGGAGAGCCGCCTGCTGCGCTCGGACCAGCGGCTGCGCGAAAGCCAGCACCTGGTCGACCTCGCGCAGGAAGCGGGCCACGTGGGCTTCTTCCAGTACCGCTTCGCCAGCGACGCACTGTCCTGGACGCCCGCGCAGGCCAAGCTCTTCGGCATCAACACCCAGCGCCTGGAAAGCACGCTGGACGAATGGGTGCAGCGCGTGGATCCGCTGGACCGCGTGCCGGTCGAGCAGTCGCTGCGCCGCATGATCGCCAACCGCGTGGAGAAGGAGACGCTCGAATTCCGCGTGATGCGCGGCGACGGCTCCTCGCGCTGGCTCTCGGGCCGCCTGCTCGTTCAGTACGGACGCGACGGCCGGCCGCAGCAGCTCATCGGCGTGACGATGGACGTCACCGATCAGAAGGACGCCGAGCGCGAGCGCGCGAAGCTGGTGGAGCGCGAGCAGTCGGCGCGCCGCGACGCCGAGGCCGCCAACCGCGCCAAGGACGAGTTCCTCGCCATGCTCGGTCACGAGCTGCGCAACCCGCTGAGCGCGATCTCCTCGGCAGTGGAGGTGCTCAACCGGGTGGACGCCGACGCCGACGTGGCGATCAACGCGCGCAACATCATTGCCCGCCAGACGCGCCATCTCGCGCACATGATGGACGACCTGCTCGACGTGGGCCGCGTCATCTCGGGCAAGGTGCTGCTCTCGCGTCACAGCCTGAACCTCGCGCAGCTCGCGCAGCGCGTGGTGGGCACGCTGCAGGTCACGGGCGAGGGGCATCAGCACGAGCTGGTGCTGCAGACGCAGGACGTGTGGGTCGACGCCGACTCCACGCGCATCGAGCAGGTGCTGAGCAACCTCCTGTCCAACGCGCTGAAGTACACGCCGGTGAACGGCCGCGTGGAGATCGACGTGCGCCAGGTGGGCTCGCAGGCCTTGCTGGAGGTGCGCGACACGGGCGTGGGCATCGCCCCGGCGCTGCTGCCGCGCATCTTCGATCTCTTCGTGCAGGGCGAGCGCACGCTGGACCGCCGCGCGGGGGGCCTGGGCATCGGCCTCACGCTCGTGCGCAGGCTGGTCGAGATGCACGGCGGCAACGTCACCGCAACGAGCTCGCCCTCGGGCAGCGTGTTCACCGTGAAGATGCCCGCGGTGCAGGCGCCCGCGGTCGCGAACATCGTGGTGGGGGTGCCGGAGTCGCGCCGGCGCCGCGTCACGCTGGTCGAGGACAACGAGGACGCGCTGAACTCGCTGCGCACCATGCTCGAGCTCGACGGCCACACGGTGTGGACGGCCACCGACGGCATCCAGGGCCTGGACTCGGTGCTGAAGGTGTGGCCCGACGTGGCCCTGGTCGACCTGGGCCTGCCGGGGCTCACCGGCTACCAGGTGGCGCGCCGCAGCCGCGCGGCGGGCTTTCCGGGGCGAATGATCGCCCTGTCGGGCTACGGCCAGGCGCGCGACATCGCGCAGGCGCTCGCCGCGGGCTTCGACGCGCACATCGTGAAGCCGGTCGACGCGGACGAGCTCAGGCGAATACTGCGCGACGACTGATCGGCGGCCACGCCTCGCGCGGGAAGTCATAGCCCGTGCCGGGAAAGCGCACGTCCTCGTTGCCCTTGATCCGGCGCAGGATGAATCGCTCGGGCCGGAAGTCCTGGGCGACCCGGTGGCTGACCAAAGTCGGAATGCACGGCACAGCGATCCACGTCAGACGGAGGACCCAGGCAAGCCGACCAACGCGCACGCTGAGGCGAAGGTCCAAGACGTCGGCCGTCCAGCCGGACAGATACCCCACTCGCACGTCCAGCCGGTTCAGTTCCTCGCCGAGGCGTTCGAGATAGTCGCCCTTTCCCACGCTGCAGGCGTACACCTTGAGAATGCCCACGGCCCGCAGGCCATTTGCGAAGAGCAGCCGTGCCAGCTCCTGCGGGTCGATCTCCTCGAAGCTGGCGGGGGTGCCCACGCCATGTCCATGAATGTCCAGCCGGCTCGTCAGCCCAATCGCCTGGAGCAAGGTCGAATCGCCCGTGAGCCGGCGTCCGCTCAGCGCGCGGCCCTCGCGTTCGCGTGCCTGCGTGAGCTGGGTATCCAGGACGAACACGTTGTCCTTGGGAATCCTTCGATGCGTGCGTTGCACGCTGACATTCTTGCGTACGACGAAATCCGAATCGGCGGAGATCATGTAGCGCTGCTGGCGCGTGGGCTTCGGAAATACGCGATGACCTTGCACGGACGGCTCGTCGTGCAGCGTCAGGCTCGAGGAGCCCGGTGAGTGCGACGACACGAAGGAGTGTTCGCCAGCAAGGGAGGGGGCAGTGGCGGGGAACATCACATCGGCCAGGGGCCGCAGCTCGCCTAGTGCATCGCGCACCCCGATCGAGACGGCGCACACCCACTCCCGCGACCCGCTGCATTGGCGATGCAGGGTCACGACGAGATCGGTCGTCGCCGCGCGGCCTTGCGCATCGCCGCCGAGGACGCAGCACATCGGCCCCACATCCGTGGCTGACGCAGCGCCATCCGCGCGCCGGGCATCAAGCGACAAGGCTTGCACGAAGGCGCTGAATTCCCCGCCGGTGAGCGGTGCGCCCGAATGCGAATGCGCAGGCACGCTGCTCGGCACGTCCAGCACGCGAACCCCGCCGCATGGCTCGACGACTCGGATGAATGGCGGGAGGTCACTCGACACTGCGTCGACGCAGGCCATCCCGCGAAGATGAAGCTCGCCGCTTGGCGCTTCCTCGAGCACGATCGGCATTCCATGAATGCGACGCGTACCGCGCTCGCCCTCGGCCGTTGGCAGATCGAACACCCGGCCGAACACATGCACGCGGTCGATGCGCACCCCGTTCGGGCGTTCCGACCGAGCGTCCTGCATTCGCGTGAGTCCATCGAGCAGGTTCGTGTCCCGCCAATCCTCTGCGGGGCATACGCCATGAGTGCGCGCGCGCTCGGGCTGCAGTGCGTCTAGTGCGCGCGACGCTGATCGGGCAGAGCCCGCGGAGATCGAGTCGATAGGCATGGCGCCATTCTTGCGGCCGCGCCTCGCGCGCCGCATCAGGATGTGATGCTCCTGAAGCCGCTAGCGCTTGGGCACCAGCACCACGTCGTCGCCTTCGTCGTCGACACCGCTGTCGCGGCCTTCAGTGGGTCCGGTCGGGTCGTCTTTCTGCTTCTCGTCGGCCCCACCCGGGTGGCGCTGACGGCGCGCGGGCGGCGACGCGTGGTCGCGCTCGGGCGGCTCGTCCTCGCGCTGCTCGTCGTCGTCGGGTGCGTCGCGCAGGTCGAAGGCGCGCGAGTAGTCCTGCGGCCACGACCCGTCTTCGCGCGCGAGCCGCGTGCTGTTGGGGTCGCGCACGATGCGGTCGGGCGAGATGTCGGCCGCCTCCGTGCCCGCGTCCGCGGCGGCGCTGCGCCGCTCGCCGGTGCCTTCGGCGTCGCTGTCCACGCCCACGCCCACCAGTTCGTGCGAGGTCTCCGGGCGCATGGCGTCGGGTTGCATCGCGATGTCCACCGGCAGGTTGGGATCTGCTTCGTAGTCCAGGCCCGCGACATCGCTTGCGCTGTCCGACGTATCGCTCGGGCCGAGCGCGCTGCTGTCGCGGCCCCGAGTCAACGATTCGGCGCGCTCGGCGCCAGTGAGCGGGCTCGATCCCATGGTCGTCTCCTTCCCGGGCGCATGTGGCAATGCGCATGCCGCATCCGCTCTCGATCAATCCGGCACACCGGTTGCCTGTGACGAGGGTGCGCACGAACCGGTGCACGTTGGAAAACCCAAGGAGTAGCAGATGAGCCAGCCACAAGACAAGCAGCAACCACAACAAAAGCAGACGCAGCAGGGTCACAACCCTCAAGCGGGCCAAGGGCAGCAGCAAGGCGGACCGTCTTCGGGAGATCGCCAGATGGATCAGGGACACGGACAAGGCAAGGAGCGCGCAGGCGCCGACCCGGGCTCTCGCCAGCAAGGCGGGCAGGCCCGCGAAGGTGAGAAGGGCACTTCTTCCGGCAGTTCTTCCCGCAGTTCCTCCAGCGATGACTCCGATGACAAGCGCGAGTGAGCGGCTGATTCGTCGATAGAGAAAAAGGCGGCCTCGAGCCGCCTTTTTCAATGGAGAGAAGACGCGAGGCCTCAGCCGTCCTGTCGCGTGAGTTGCACCCGCTCGACATCGAAGCCTTGCGCGCGCGCGATGTCCATCAGCCGGCGGAATTCCATCTCGCTCATGCGCGGACTGCGCGAGAGCAGCCAGAGCTGCTCGCGGTCCGGCGTGCCCACGAGCGCGCTGCGGTAGTGCGCATCGACATCGAGGATCCAATAGTCGGCCCACGCGGTCGGAAGCCAGTGCAGCCATTGCGGCGCGAAGCTGACCTTGAGCCGGGCGCCGCGGCTGCCCTGCACTTCCTGCGCCATGCC
>Ga0105248_10004438_pt1 | contig 15538 bp, 10 predicted proteins | sample KBSS34metaG_FD_81524 | JGI IMG/M metagenome (GOLD analysis project Ga0105248, IMG submission 81524) | Switchgrass rhizosphere microbial communities from Kellogg Biological Station, Michigan, USA - KBS S3-4 metaG | ecosystem: Host-associated > Plants > Roots > Rhizosphere > Soil | place...
CACCTACTATTACTCCTGGCCTTAGGGGCACCCTGTCGCCTGCAGAGTACACGACGAAAGTCGAGCCGCACTGGGGAGAGACGTATCCAATGATTGCCGGGTACGGCAACATCGACTACGTGTGCGTCGCCTTTGCAACCGATGCCGAAAAGGCCGCCGCTTTGATCCCGAAGGAACTGGAACTTATTACGATACCTGGGCTGCCGGGTCAGTGCGCAGTAAACCTCGTGTTCGCAAAGTACCGTGAGTGCGACCTTGGTCCTTACATGGAAGTGATCGTCTCATTCCCGGTGTTGCATAAAGGTCAGGGTTACGGATTCATCACCGGCATCTACGTGGACAACGACGCAGCATTGCTTGCCGGACGCGAGTTGGGCGGTTATCCAAAAAAGATGGCCCACATCACTATGCGCAACTATGGCAATCTGTTCCTGAGTCACATGTCTCGAGGCGTAATTCAAAAGAAGACAGAAGATCCAAACTTCAACGACCTCGCATCAACCAGTGTCACCAAGGGCAATAAACTGTTTTCAGTGCCACTACCTGCGACTGAAACGGTTGATTTGCCCGCACCGTACAATCTGCTCCTTCCGCTGCCGGCGCCGACAGGTAAGCCACAGGACTACGTGATACCAACGATGGCGTTGCGGCGTGTACCAGGTATCGGGACAGGACCGAATGGCGCTTTCGGAGCGGAAGTGCTCCAACTCGTGGGAACCCCCTGGCACGTCACGAAGGCGGAGTTCTTTGCGGCCGATGCTGCTGCTCTGGAAATCTACTCGTCGAAGGAAGACCCGCTCGCCCAAATCCTGCCTTGCAATGCGGTGTTGGGCGCATTCATCCTGCGTGGTGACATGTACACGAAATCCGAAGAGTGGGTTTTAGTGGAGGATCTGAAGAAAAACAACGCAAGCAACTAAAACGATCCAAATCTCCCGCTGGCGTTCCCAGCGGGAGATCTCTTTCAGTCGGGGATGCACGCCTCAACCCAACTCATCATTTCCCTGACTGCGTTCCACGCCTTTCTGTAATCCTCTATTGCGGTGTCGAAATTTCGTACGACAGCTCTATCGGCGATTGGAGTCAGTCGAAAGCACCGCGACTCAATAGTTCTGATAGGTGCGAAGCCTCAATGGCTCGAAGTCGAATATGGTTGGATTAAACCCGGAGCTTCGCTGACGCCCGGGAGCGGGATTCCGTTATTCAACGTGAACCAATTCTGGGAAAAGCCCTCCACTTGCCACAGCGCACCAGTTGATGAACACTGGTGGCCTCTGGAACACATTCGTTACGATCGGATATGCGAGTGCCTTTCTAAAGCTTTTAACCGGTACGGTGCCATCGGCAGTCTCTGATTTAGAAGGCACTCACGAAAGGCGACCTGGACGCCGCCTATCGCTATATGGGATCAATCGATGTTTCCAAACATGTATTGAGCCAGGATCAGCGTCAGTTGTTGGTGATTCAAGACGAAGTTTCGGGATGGGCCGTTTTAGGCAATCCTGTTCGCGTGATCGAAACCTTGATGCGCAATCGAATCCTACCCTCCTGGTTGCGCAAGATGCGCGACGTTCTAAGACTGTTTGAGGAAATCACAAGTGTTAGACCATCCATCAAGTGGCGTACTAGCAATCCAAGCGGAGTGAACGACGCAAAATAGATTTATGACCAATCCAAGTTCTCCAACTGTCGCGCCCGGCGGCCCCGGTATCGAGCCGCGCTGGACTCGCGGCGCCAAAGCCGCGGTTGGTACGGCATACTCAACTTCCAGCCGCGTTTGGTACACGCTCGACCATGGGTGCATCACCGAAGTTTATTATCCAACCATTGACTCGCCACAAATCCGCGACTTCCAGTTCCTCATAACCGATGGGGAAACGTTTTTTCACGATGAGCGCAGGAACTTTGTTGGTGAGATCGACTGCGTTTCAGAAGCAGCGCTCGGATTCGAGGTCGTCAATCGAGAAAGGGAGGGGCGTTACAGCATTCACAAGTCCATACTTGGCGATCCTCATCAGACGTGCCTTCTAATACACACTCGTCTTGAGGCGCCTGCCGAGTTATTGCGGAAGCTTCGTCTGTATGTGCTTTGTGCTCCGCACCTCGAGATTGGCGGTTGGCATAACAATGGCCAGGTTTCGCGAATACGCGAACAAACACTTCTGACTGCACACAAGGGCAATACCTGGTTGGTCATAGGTGCCACCGTACCGTTCACCGAATGTTCCGCCGGTTACGTAGGCGTGAATGATGGTTGGACCGATCTCGCTGACAATTACCGCTTGGATTGGCAGTACGAGTCGGCGCCAGACGGCAACATCGCTCTGACCGGAGGGATCGATCTTTCCAAAGGTCCAGAGTTCACAATCGGTTTGGCGTTTGGCACCACTCAACACGACGCTCTAAGCACACTCGCGCAGTCCTTGAGTATCCCGTTTGCAGAGACGCTCAAGTCTTTTGTTCGCCAATGGGAGCGTACATCAAAACGATTTGCTTTAGGGGCAGTTTCCAACAATTCCAAATTGTTCGAGCGAAGCGTCAATCTACTTCTGGCCCATGAGGACAAGACCTACCCTGGAGCCATGATCGCGTCCCTAAGTATTCCCTGGGGTGACGAACAAAGCGATGATGCAACCGGCGGTTATCATCTGGTATGGACGCGTGATCTGGTGAAGTCGGTCTCCGCATTGCTTGCGGTTGGTGATTTGAGCACACCTTTGCGCGCGCTTATCTATCTTGCAGTATCTCAACGCGAGGATGGCGGGTTCTATCAAAATTTCTGGATCGATGGTCGGCCTTACTGGTCGGGCATTCAACTGGATGAGGTAGCCTTCCCGGTTCTGCTCGCGTGGCGACTCTGGAAACACGATGCGTTGGGAAACTTCGATCCTTTCCAGATGGTTCGTCTCGCCTGTGGGTTCCTCATCCGCGAGGGACCGATTACTCCGCAAGACCGTTGGGAGGAAGCGCGCGGGTATTCGCCATCAACACTGGCGGTCCACATCGCAGCTCTTGTATGTGCGGCCGAGTTCTTCGCCGATCGAGGCGACGAGGTCACGGCCGTATTCGTTCGTTATTATGCTGACTTTCTTGAATCACACATCGAACGATGGACAGTTACGACGGAAGGAACACTAGTACCAGACATCGCCCGCCACTACATTCGGGTGAATCCTTGCAGCGCTGTTGACTGTACGGATGAGGATCCAAATCACGGGACGCTGGTACTCGCAAATCAGCCTCCTGGCGCACGCACTGAGTTTCCCGCGAAAGAGATTGTCGATGCTGGATTTCTTGAACTAGTTCGTTATGGCATCCGCAGCGCGCACGATCCAATCATTCAGGATTCGCTGCGCGTAGTCGATGCTGTGCTCAAGGTGGACACGCCGCATGGACCATGTTGGCGTCGCTACAACCACGACGGTTTTGGCCAGCGAGAAGACGGCGGAGCGTACACCGGTTGGGGAAAGGGGCGTCCATGGCCGCTGTTGACCGGCGAGCGCGGTCACTACGAAATCGCCGCCGGACGAGACGCCGATCCCTTTCTTCGCACGCTCGAGAAGTTCGCACAGGGTATCGGCCTGATTCCAGAGCAGATCTGGGATGGTCCAGATTCGCCTTTGCAGCACCTCCATTTCGGTGGACCGACTAACGCGGCAATGCCGCTCTTGTGGGCGCACTCTGAATACCTAAAACTCCAACGCTCCGCTGCCGATGCCAAAGTCTTTGACCGAATTGATGCTGCCTACGATCGATACGTGACGGGAGGGTTCGAACGTACTGCAATCGAGGTGTGGAAATTCAATCGTCAAGTGCCAAGCGTGCCGGCGGGTGCGCTTCTGCGCATTCAAGCGGACAAGCCATTTCTGCTCCACTGGAGCATTGACGAGTGGCGGAGTTCGACTGATACACGCTCAACGGCTACGACGCTTGGAATTGATTTTGTCGATATCAAACCGCCCCAGCACGATGGGACGATCCAATTTACCTTCCAATGGGTAGAAGAGAACCGCTGGGAAGGCAAAGACTACGAGGTCAAAATAACACCCGCCCTGCTACAAGAGGGGCTGCGTGATACCGCTAAGAAAGTTCTCGTTCTCGACATCGGCGGCACCTTCGTGAAGATCTATGCGACGGGCCGAGAACGGCTGGAGATTCCGTCTGGTCCGACAATGACGCCAAGGCAAATCCTGAGGGCAGTAAAAAAAGCAACCGATGGTTGGGAGTACGACTTGGTTTCGATCGGCTATCCCGGCCCGGTTTTGGAGGGAAAGCCTCAGAAAGATCCAGCTAACCTCGGCAAAGGCTGGGTCGGATTCGATTTCGTTAAAGCATTCGGCGTCCCGGTAAAGATCATCAACGACGCGGCAATGCAGGCGCTCGGCACTTATCAAGGTGGACGCATGCTCTTTCTCGGTCTGGGTACGGGATTGGGTTCAGCGCTGATTGTCGAGGGCCTATTGGAGCCATTGGAACTGGCGCACCTTCCTTACAAGAATGCTGGAAGTTTTGAACAACAAGTCGGCGCTGCAGCGCTGGAGCGACTTGGAGAAAAGAAGTGGACTAAGAACGTCTTCGATATTGTTGAGCATCTGAAGGATGCGTTGCAGGTGGAGTATGTAGCCCTAGGAGGTGGAAACTCCAAACGGTTAAAGACGTTGCCGCCGGCTACCATCCGTAGCGCCGATGATGCCGCACGTCAAGGTGGCTTTTGGCTTTGGCGTTAGAACCACAAAAACAGCTTTACGGTCCGCCCACGCGCCGGGCATCATTTTCAACGACGCATCTGGAACCTTCGTCAACAGCGGCGCATCACGTCTTAAGTAGAACATCGTTGTCGCTGTTGAAGTCCGTGCGACTCTGAGCATTAAGAGGTAGACGAGACTAACTTGAAACAATTGCCCCTAAAGTAACTCTTGCCCGGCTGTTTCCAGAGGTATAAGCTGACTCAGTGATAGTTCTTGGATCCAGAAGCTTGCATTCTCGTTAATCCCGACCAATTCTCCAACGCAATACGGCATTTCATTCAGCCGTCCTGGCTGCTGAACATGTGTGGATTGTGGAGACGAAAGGTGAAACTCATGAAGAAACTAATCGTGGCTTTGTTGACACTCTTGACGCTATTCCTGCTGTCAGGTGTCGCGCTGGGTGACACACTCTACCTTCGTGATGGCCGATCATTTCGCGGTACTTTAATCGGCTACATCAACGGTCGCTTTGCTTTCAAAGTTATTGACCCAGCTCGAACTACAACTCAGCGGGAGACCATAGCGAGAAACGAAGGCGAAATTCGATTCTTCCGCCCCAATGAAGTGGACCGCGTGGAGATTGATGGTCGCTCCCTCGATGAACTGAAGTTTGAGACTCGCACTGTGGACGTGCCTCTCGGTCCGAACTGGATCGACTCAGGAATTGACCTGCGCCGCAACGAACGAGTCCAAACAACAGCCTCTGGAACCATTCTTGCTGGTCGTTCGAGAATTACGCCAGACGGATTACGAAGCAGTGATCCCTCTTCGCCGCTTCCCAGCGCCGCCGAGGGTATGCTGATTGGCGCCATTGGGAACGATCAAAATGCACCTGTGCTGGAGTTGGGCGCAGCTCGGGAGTTCGTTGCCGATCGTGATGGGCGCTTATTCTTGACGGCGAACCGCAGTACCTACACCGATGCTCGCGGCTCTTTCACTGTACAAGTAAAGCGTGAACTTGATCAGTCAGCGATGGGTGAAGACAACCGCACAGACAGTCCTTTTGGCGGCCAACGGCCCCGCAATCGTCCGCGAACGAGGGAAACTACCGTCTCACCCACGCAAGTGGAAATAGTTATTGATGTCCCCGGCATATCACGTGGCACGGACACAAGCATTGACGTGCGTACAGGACATCAAATCACCTTCAGTACGACCGGAACTGTTATTGCCGGTCGTCGCATCGGAGAAGTTGGACCGGACGGTGGAAAAGTCGGTGGTTTCGGCTCGATAGTCGGAACCCGTCCTCTGCCAACCTCAGGACCGGGTGCTCTGATTGGCTACATTCGTCAGCAAAATGGCCAGGCGAGTCAACCCTTTCTAGTGGGAACTCAACTCACATTTAGTGTCCCCGTTGATGGCCGTCTTTACCTTGCGATTAACGACGACGATTACAGCGATAACGGCGGCGGGTTCAAGGTGAAGATCCGATACTGAGATCTACTGGAATCATTTGCCAAATATCAAAGTTTGATACCGCAATTGTGCGTGGCCAGTGCAGACATCAACCCGTGGACGATTTGAGATCGACCACTACCTGGCCCATGTTGAGTACCGAATAGCGCAAGCAATGCGACCTGGCGGTTTTGGCATTCTTTTAGCACAACAGCTTGTCGACGAACTGATCTTTAACGAGCCTGGGAATGAAGTTATTCTGATTAAGCATACCGTCTAAATTGGTCTTAGAAGTAGAGCGTGAGCTTGAAAGATATTCTTCCAAATTCACGCTCTTTTCTAGTCTTATCTAAATCGCGTTGCCGTTTGAGTTGAGCAGGCTCGGAAGACTACGTTGCCGTTCGCGTCAAGAACTTCGAGCGAATCGGACGAGGTATACTCATTGCCGCTGTGACTGAGGCTGATAGCTGATCTGATCACATTTGTTCCTGCGAAAGTGCGGTCAAGATTAAAGTTGAGGAATCGAAAGGCGGCAGAGTACTGTCTCCCACTTTTACGCTCCCATATACCGTGACCGGGCAGGCGCACCAAGCCAGGACCACCAAGGTCAGTTTCCTGCATCGTGCCGCCCTGGGCATAAGTCACAAGCGCGGGAAAGCTAAAGGGGCCCGGCGTACCAGTTTCACAATCCCGACCCGTTATCTTCGCGTCCCACGACCCTACCAGGGATGGCTCGTTTCCGGCTTGCTCTTGCGCGGACACCCAAACTTGTGCGAAAACCGCCACCAAAATCGCTAGCGACACGCCGCCGATAGCTTTCAGAATTTGTCTGTTCATCTTTTTGCTTCTTTCTTTTTTATTTCAGCCGAGATATTTCAATTTGCTGGCTGATGAATGTCACAATCACAAAAAACAGTTCTGAAAAGCCTTAGAAACCTGCTGAAGATTTTGTGAATCTTCTGAAAGCCCCTATGAATCAGTCTCAACTGGAAATTTACGAGTTCGACCAGTTTCGCGTTGACGTTGCTAAGCGCTCGCTGACAAAAGGTGGCGGCGAGCAAATTCCGCTGACGCCGAAAGTCTTCGATACACTTCTTTATCTTGTTCGGCACAACCGGAAGGTGATTGAAAAAGACGAGTTGATGCGCGAAATATGGACTGACTCTGTTGTCGAGGAAAATAATCTCAATCAAAACATCTCAATCCTGCGGAGAGTTTTTGGCGAAAAGCCCGGCGAACAGCGCTTCATCGTTACTGTTGCGGGACATGGTTATCGTTTCGTTCCCGAAGTCAGAACAATTTTGAGTTTTGGACCTGTTGAAGCAGGGAAAGCCGAAGATCAAATCACAAACGATGCTGCGCAAGACGTCGATGTCAAGAATCCAATCCAAAATCGGAAAGTACAAAATCGCAAATGGCTTGCCGGTTTTGCGGTATTGAGTATTTTTGCACTTGGCGCATCCGGATTTTATCTCCGGAAGTCAAACGACAAATCGATCGATACGCCGATAAGGACCATCGCTGTTTTGCCGTTCAAGCCGCTCGTTTTGGAAAACCGCAACGAAGCTCTGGAATTTGGGTTGGCGGACGCTTTGATTTCAAAACTCTCCGGCGGCGAAGAGATCGTTGTGCGCCCTTTGAGCGCGATTCGCCGATATAACTCAGTCGAACAGGATTCTTTGACGGCGGCGCGCGAGCTATCCGTTGAATCGGTTTTGGATGGAACGATTCAAAATTGGGGCGACCGGATCAGAATCTCGGCAAAACTCCTACGCAGCAGTGACGGTAAGCAATTGTGGGCGGCGCAGTTTGACGAAAAGTTTACCGATATCTTTGCAGTGCAGGATGTGATCGCGGAAAAAGTCGCGGCGGCTTTGAAGATCCGGCTCGGAGGGAATGAGAAAAAGCATCCGACGGAAAATGTCGAGGCTTATCAGCTTTACATGAAAGGACGTTACCACCTGGCCAAAGGAACTCCGCCGGACACCCGAAATAGTATTTCCTATTTCCAACAAGCGATTGAAATTGATCCGGGATGCGCCCGCGCCTACCTCGGACTCTCGCAGGCATACGGCGTACTTGGCATCTTCGGCGAAATGCCCACCGCCGAAGCTTTTCCTAAAGCGAGGGCCGCAGAGCAAAAGGCGCTCGAAATTGATGATACGCTTGGCGAAGCTCATGCCTCGCGCTGTATGGGATTATTTTGGTCTGACTGGGATTGGCCTGCCGCCGAAAAAGAGTGTCTCAGGGCCCTGGAAATTAATCCTAACAGCGCTGATTCCCATGGATATTACGCGATCGTATTATCCAACACCGGGCGACACGCGGAAGCTCTCGCCCAAGCGAAACTTGCCCGCGAACTTAACCCAGTCGATCTGGGAATAAGCGCGCTCGAAGGACAGTATCTGTTGCACGCCGGACGCGCTGATGAAGCATTAATTCAGTTGCAGAAAACATCAGAACTGGAACCGAAATTCCCGATGTCGCATCTTTTTGCTGCTAGCGCGTATATCGAAAAAGGAATGTTCGCCGAAGCGATCGCTGAATCACGCAAAGAATATGAACTCTCCGGCAGAAATGATATCCCGTTCGGCACGTATGCGCTGGCAAAATCGGGCAAACGCGATGAGGCGCGAGCGGCGCTGAAAGAACTTTTAGACTTATCCGCGACGAAATACGTTCCGCCTTATAACATCGCGTTAATTTGCAACGCCTTGGAGATGCGCGATGACGCGCTTGGATGGTTGGAAAAAGCCTTCGAACAGCGCGACCCCAAAATGACGTTTCTCAAAGTCGAACCGAAATGGAACAATCTCCGAAACGAACCGCGTTTTATTGATTTGATGAAACGTATGAAACTTTAAGAATAAAATGAGAAGCCCTGGCCATCCTTCCTCACTCAACCGAAGCGAACATCAATCGCGCAACCGCGCCGCCGACTATGTTGCCGCAGCCAGCGGCGAGCAGATACGCGAACTAACGCCCATCATTCGTAAAAGAGCGGTCTTTTAGGCGGTCCGTCCAACACTCCTTGCGCTAATTTCAGCTGCGCCATCATGCGTACGCGGAACTAATGATCGGTGATTCCGCTGCGCCTTCGAGCAACGTTGTTTTATGAGGACCATTCAAGAGGTAGACGCACTTGAAAACAGGTATCGCCAGGTTTCGATTCAAAACGGATATTACCTCGGTGTTTTCGCACGATGCGGGCGACCGTGTCCAACCCCAGCCCAGTTCCTTCGCCGACAGGCTTCGTAGTAAAAAACGGCTCGAAAATGCGCGACCTCAAATCTGCGGGTATACCTGAGCCGTTATCTCTGATTTCCACCAGAATATCAGTCGGCTCGCTTTTCGTACGAACTTTCAACTTCCCACCTTCGGGCATGGCGTCTACTGCATTAACGATCAAATTAGTCCAAACCTGATTGAGCTCGCTCCCGTATGCCTTGATGTGCGGCAACGTGTCGGCGTAGTCGCGCGTCACCTCGATATTCTTCCTTTTCAATTTGTACTTCAGGATGAGAAGTGTACTTTCCAACCCCTTATGCAGGTCGACTTCCTGAACCGACGCCTGGTCCATGTAACTGTATTCTTTAATCGCGCCCACAAGTTCGGAGATGCGAGCAGTGCCGGCCTTGATTTCACCAGCGAGTTTCGCCGCAGCGAGTTGTGCATTGACTCGTGCAAGCACATCGTCAAATGCATCTTTCCTGAGAACATCTGAAATTCGCTGCAGGCTCGCCGCATCAATCCCGGCCTCAACTAGGTTGGCTGAAAGTTTCCATGGGTCGGCGACGCCCTGGTCCTCAAGCCATGAAGTGACTAGATCTTCCCTATCGCTTTGCTCCAGCGAATTCAAATGCTCGTTTGTTGCAGTGTGTTCGAGCGCGACCTCTTCGAAGTCACGTATCGCATTCTCTTGTTCTTCAGTAAGGTCATGGCGACAGAGCCGTAAGTCTGCTCGACGCAACTCCGCCAGGGTAACGATAAGATCGTTCGCCGCGCGAGTTGCCGCGGCTGCCGGGTTGTTCAACTCGTGAGCGAGTCCAGCCGAAAGTTTACCCAGAGCCATCAGCTTGTCCTGTTGCTGATCAGCGGTGGTCATCTCACGCACACGATCACTCATGATGCCGACAAGACGTTTGGCGAGAATCGGCATTCGTTGCAGCAGCTCAGGAAACAAACTAACCGGAAAGCGAAGTATGCGACTTGGCGTAGCAGCCCGACCGGTAACAGTGAACTGTGTCATACGCGAGAAAGGCAGCACCCCAGTTACTTCGCTCGCCGGATCACCGGCTCTCGAAATATATACATACCCGTCGTGAGCGTTATCGTCGCGATAAGCATGCATTTCTCCTTCAAGGAAGACGGCCATCCAATCAGGCGGGTCTCCTTTGCGGAACAGAATGTCGCCGGCCGCAAATCGCTCGTCCCGCACATTTTCCGCAAACCACTCCAATTGATCATCAGGGAGATCAGCAAACACGTGGACACGTCGAAGTGCCTCAACGGTGTCGGCGGGTGAAGTACTTGTTGTGATAACTGACTCAACGACGCCTGACACTGGCACTGGCACACCCACACCTTCTATTTTTGTCTCGCCCATCGTCAAACCACCTTACTCAGATATTGATGTACGAATGAAATCGCAACGGAGCCTTCGCCAACACCTGAAGCGACTCGCTTGACCGAGCCATGTCGGACGTCACCAACTACAAAGATGCCCGGCACGTTTGTTTCCAAAAGCCCGGGATCTCGATCGGCAGGCCATCCTTGGGGCCGCTTCCCTTCCCGCATCAAGTCGGGGCCGGAAAGAATAAAGCCGCGCTCATCGCGTTCGACGATATCCGCAAGCCACTTGGTGTTTGGAGCCGCTCCGATCATTATGAACAGCGAGTTGGCAGCTACTTTGTTTACTTCGTTGCTTGAGGTGCAGTGGACGGAAATTGCTTCGAGATGATCTTGGCCGTGAGCCTCCACAACCAACGAGTGGAATTCGATTTGCACATTTTTAGTTTGCTTCAGTTGGTTGATTAGGTACTGAGACATTGACGCCGCGAGCGAAGCGCCCCGCACCAGCATTACTACTCGACGCGCGTACTTCGAGAAGTACATGGCAGCCTGGCCCGCGCTGTTCGCGCCTCCAACAATGAACACGTCCTCGTTTCTCGTCGACAGGGCTTCAGTCATCGCAGCGCCGTAGTAGATTCCTGCGCCGGTCAGACGCTCCACGCCTGGAGCGTCCAGTTTGCGCCACTGCACACCGGTCGCAACCAACAAAGCGTGACAACTGAGTTCCGATCCGTCTGCAAGTGTTAGCAAGCGGTAGGGACCATCGAGGCGAATGGCGGTAGCTTCAGCCGAAAGGATCTCAACACCGAACCTGCGCGCCTGAACGACCGCGCGTCGCGCCAGGTCACCACCACTGAGTCCGCTCGGAAATCCAAGGTAGTTCTCAATGCGACTGGACATGCCTGCTTGTCCACCTGGAGCCTCACGTTCGATCATGACCGTTCTTAAACCCTCGCTGGCTCCGTACACTGCGGCCGCGAGCCCCGCGGGTCCGCCACCTACAATCGCGAGATCATAAAATGTTTCTGCGGCCCTCGTTTTGAGACCGGCATGTTCGGCAAGTTCTCCTGTGGTGGGCTGATGCAACCGCAAGCCGTTAGGAAAGATCACGAGCGGCAAGTCTTTTTTGTCTTGCTCCTCTAGCAGGTCCACTACACTCCTCACGTCGACGTCAGACTCGGCAGTCTCTATGTCTAGCCATTGATATGGGACATGATTGCGAGCCAGAAAGTCTTTTATGTTGTGCGAAGCAGGAGACCAGCGATTCCCTAAGACTCGAATGCCTTCAAACTGAGGTGGAAACTCCGCTTGCCAATCCTCAAGCAACTCGTCCAGCACTGGATAAAGATTCTCTTCAGGCGGATCCCAGGGCTTTAATAGATAGTGATTGACGCCTGCTTCGTTGATTGCGGCGATGGCTGCGTCAGTGTCCGCATAAGCTGTTAACAGCACTCGCTTGGCTTCGGGATAAAGTTTGATGGCTTGCTCCAAAAACTCGACACCAGATAAGCCAGGCATTCTTTGGTCAACGAGGAAGAGTGCAACGGTGTTACTCCTGACCTTCAATTCCCGAACAATCTCCAAAGCCGCCGACCCTGATTCGGCCCGCAGCACGCGATAGTTACTTGCATAGTTGCGTCGCAGATCGCGTTCGATTGCACGCGAAACTTCTCGATCGTCATCGATCGTGAACAGTACAGGTTTTGCCATAATTGGACTCTATTCTCGCATTAGCAGCAGTCGATCAAGAAATTGCGGCGAGGGCAGAGTGTGCTACCGGTTATTGCGGCGTTGGGAAAATGGGGAGACGATCATCAAGAGCATTTAGGTAGGGTGATTGGCAAAATCCCGCGATCACAATTCTTCAACGACAATTCCTAAAGTACCACGGATTATGGTCCACAATCGTTGCGCGTAAGAAGCCATTCCTATGTACAGTGCAACTAGTTGATGTCTCCCCACAAACCCACTTTCGGTTCGCGACACGTATTGGTTCATCAGGTTTGCCAAGGTCTTCATGCGGACACCGTTCACTGCGGAATCGATGTTGAGTATGAAAGATCGCTTGTCAAAAATATTGGGCGAGTTGTACTAGGCGAAACTCCAGGTGGCTTTTCGGGAAGTGGGGGCTGGCCGTTTACTCGGGATAACGTTTGTCGAACGCTTCCAACCACTCCCTAACTATTAACTCATCGTCGGCACTGCGATGCTCTTGAACGTAATCTCTCCAAGCTTTAGGAGTTACACTCAATGCTTTGGCAAATTGATTTCGTGAAGGTAGTCGGCCGGTGCTCCTGCAGTTTGGCAGGAACGCCATCACTGCGGCATCAATACTAAAGTATTTATTTTCGGTTTACGGGACTTAGAGATTGGTCCAAATCGTCGTCGCATTTTGTCGGCGATTTACTTGAAGTTCAGTCGCCAGTTTTGTGTCTATGCGTACCCATTGGTCTGGTTGAGATTTTGCGGCCAAGTTACTTGTTGACTCACTACTTTGCATGTTATTTTTGGCTCGTTCCGCTGTTCCATTTTGAGTTCCTCTACTCGGCTTAGCGATTCCTGTAAACACAATATTCGATTCTGCCGTCACAACAAGGTTCATCAGAAGATCTCTTGCAGGTTGTGTTGATGATCTCCTCCGGTTAGGGATTTCTGTCTAAGCGCTCGAGTCTATTCGGGTTAAAAATTAAAATGAAAAATCCCCCATACCTCCCAAGTCACCGTCTCGTGAGAATCTTTTTGCCGCTCGCGCTCATATTTATCACAACGGTCGTGGTCATTTCGGTCAGGTCAGCTGGCCTGACGGAGTCGACTCACCGGCTTAATAGCGCAGGCCAAATGGTGAAGGCTGCGGCCAGTGTCGTCGCTCCAATGGCAAGCATCATTGTGAATACCACCGACGATGCACTTGATAGCAATGATGGAAAGTGTAGCTTTCGAGAAGCACTTATACACGCGAATTTCGACGGAGGGCCTATTGGTATTCCAGGTGAGTGCGCGCCAGGGAGTGGAGATGACACGATTTCGATTCCCGTAAGTGGGACTATCAACCTATCGAGTGAGTTACCCGCGATCAGCACCAATATGACGATCATTGGTTCAGGCTCTGATCGGCTGACGATAAGGCGAGACACGGGTGGCGACTATCGAATCTTGACAATCGACAACCTGACAACGGTTTCTATCTCTGGAGTTACCCTCAAAAATGGCCGAGCTAGCTCACCCAGTAGTGGGGGTGGCATCGGAACTGGAGGCATCCTCACCTTAACTAGCGTCATAGTTACAGAAAACACTACTACTGACGGTGTTACAGGGAGCCCCTCTGCCGGGTCAGGCGGGGGTATTTGTAACTGCGGAAGCGGGTCCCTAACTATGATCGATTCCGTGGTGAGTAACAACACCACCGGGAACGGTGTCGTGGGTGCGTCGGGCAACGGCAATGGCGGAAGAGGTGGCGGTATCGAGAGTTCAGCTCCCATAACCGTAATTAACACACTAGTGACCGGCAATACTACTGGCACCGGACCGGGAGGTAGTGGAAGTGGCGCAGGCCTTTTTGTGGGGTTTCAGGCGACGATCATAAACAGCACTTTCAGTGGGAATATGACGGGCGCAGCGCCTGCTGATGGCGGTGGCATCTGGATTTCAGGTAACTCGACCATCACCAATACAACGGTAACTGGAAATTTGGCTTCAGGGAGTGGTCATGGAATTTTTGCTGGATTCACGGGAACAACTGTCAGGAATACTATCGTCGCCCGCAATGGAAGTAATGGACCAGATATCGGTGGTGCTTCATTCACAACAGCAGGCCACAATCTAATCGGCGACGCGGATGGGAGCACAGGTTTTACAAATTCTCTAAACGGGGATCAAGTTGGCTCAACCACTAATCCGATCAACCCGCGGCTTGGCCCACTTTTGTTCAACGGGGGCATTTTTGAGACACATGGTCTATTACCAGGTTCACCTGCAATCGATGCGGGAGACAACTGTGTCTTGACCAACTCATGCTCGCCGGCACTGGGTTCGTCGATCAGTAATGATCAACGTGGTGCTGGTTTTACTCGCAGTGCTGACGGTGATGGAGACGGGACGGCTGTCGTCGATATTGGATCGTTCGAAGTTCAAAGTCTGCTGGTGACGAATCTCAATAACATGGGACCTGGAAGCTTGAGACAGGCAATTACGAATGGACAGGCTGACCAATCACCAAAGTCAATAAACTTTCAAAGTGGACTTACGGGGACTATCGCACTATCAAGTGAACTTCCCGTCATCTTTACTTCAATGTCGATAAATGGACCTGGCGCTAATGTAATCACAGTTTCTCGAAGTTTGGCTCCGGGAACTCCGCAGTTCCGCATCCTCACGATACAAAACATAACTACTACTGTGCTGGTCCGAGGCCTAACTATTACTAATGGGCTTGCCGCGAGTGGTGGAGCAATATTTAATGAAGGAGATTGCACTTTAACGCTCGAAGCCTGCGACTTAAACAATAACGTCGCGACTGATTTTGGTGGAGCGATTTTCAACCGCGGGACACTGACTGTTCGAGATAGTCTAATAAGTGGCAATTCTGTAAATAACTTCGTCGGAGGTGCACTAATAAATCGAGGTTTTTGCGTTGGGCAGAACTGTACAAATGCTCCTTCAGCAACTCTCGTTAATACCACCATAACCGGCAACCAAGCAGTATTTGGTGGTGGCGGCATATGGGATGAACTCGGCGTGAAATTTACGTTGCTGAACTGCACAATTACCAAGAATACTGCCCTTGTCGAAGGTTCGACGAGCGGTGTTGTGACAGCCAACTCGCC
>Ga0105248_10004445_pt1 | contig 15525 bp, 15 predicted proteins | sample KBSS34metaG_FD_81524 | JGI IMG/M metagenome (GOLD analysis project Ga0105248, IMG submission 81524) | Switchgrass rhizosphere microbial communities from Kellogg Biological Station, Michigan, USA - KBS S3-4 metaG | ecosystem: Host-associated > Plants > Roots > Rhizosphere > Soil | place...
GCCTTTGCTGACCAAGGGCTGGGGCAGGGCACGCAGGTGTTTTTCCTGGGTGAAGTTGCCGTGGATCACCGAGGGTTTGGCCAGTTGGTCGCTGAGTTGTTGCAAGTCAAAAGCATGTGCACTAAAGCTCAGGAACAACCCGATCAAAAATGTGGCAGCGGGCTTGCCCGCGATGAGCCTGAGGGCGCTGCGTAGTGTCCGGCGGATCGCGTTATCGTTGAAGTCCGTCGGGGGTAAGCCCCCTCCCACATGGGATTTCATTTCAGGGCCCTTTCGACGGCGTCGGTGAAGACTTTGGGGGAGGCCAGTTGCATCTCGCGCGTGGCGATTTCCACCGCGACTTGCACGGTGCTGGCGCGGGTCAAACGCTCGCCGCTGGCGAGGTCGGTGATCAGGTAGTTGACCTTCAAGCGGTTCTCCCACTCCACCAGGCTGGCGCGTACGTTGATGGTCTGGCCGAACACGGCGCCGCGCACGTAGCGCAGTTGCAGGTCGATCACCGGCCAGGCATAGCCCGATTCGAGCATCGCCGCGTAGTTGTGGCCGAGTTTGTCCAGCAGCGCGCAACGCGCCACCTCCAGGTACTTCACGTAATGCCCGTGCCACACGACGTTCATGGTGTCGACGTCAAAAAATGGCACGAGGATTTCAGTGTCGCAATGCAGCACGCCAGGGTTACGCATGCAGCCTCCAGTGTTGTTCGGCGATGCGTTGCAGGCACAGGCGCAGTTCGCCTTCCAGGGCGCGGTCTTCGATGACCGGCGGGAAGTCCTTGGCCAGTTCCGCGTGCATGGCGGCCAAGGCCGGTGGCAGCGGCCGCGCATCCTCGGCCTGGGCCCGCAGCCACACGCCCTGGTTGGCGGCGAGCAAGGTCGCGGCGGCGACCTGTTCGGTCAGCTCCAGCACGCGGATCGCATCGCGGGCGGCGATGGTGCCCATGCTCACCTTGTCCTGGTTGTGGCACTCGGTGGAGCGCGAGAACACGCTGGCGGGCATGGTGTTTTTCAGGGCTTCGGCGGTCCAGGCGCTGGTGCCGATCTGCACCGCCTTGAAGCCGTGGTTGATCATGGCGCGGTCAGCCGGCGCGCCGGACAGGTTGCTCGGCAGGCCGTGGTTGTAGCGCACGTCCACCAACAGTGCGAGCTGGCGGTCGAGCAGGTCGGCGACGTTGGCCACCAGGGTCTTGAGGCTGTCCATGGCAAAGGCGATATGCCCGCCGTAGAAGTGCCCGCCGTGCAGCACGCGTTCTTCTTCGGCGTCGATGATCGGGTTGTCGTTGGCGCTGTTCAGCTCGATCTCGATGAACGAACGCAGCCAGTTCAGGCTGTCGGCCAACACGCCGAGGACGTGGGGCGCGCAGCGCAGTGAGTAACGGTCCTGCAGGCGGTGCAGTGGCGCGGTCGGCGCATCGATGGCCAGGTCCTTGCGCAGCCAGGCGGCGACTTGCATCTGCCCCGGGTGCGGCTTGGCGGCGAACAGCCGCTCGTCGAAGTGTTCCGGGTTGCCTTGCAGCGCCACCACGTTCAGCGCGGTGATGCGCGTGGCCAGTTGCAGCAGGTAGTCGGCGCGGGCGAAGGCCAGGCACGCCAGGCCGGTCATCACGGCGGTGCCGTTCATCAGCGCCAGGGCTTCCTTGGGGCGCAGCACCAGCGGGTCCCAGCCCAGTTCGCGGTGCACGTCGGCGGCCTGGCGGCGTTCGCCACGGAACATCACTTCACGTTCGCCGGACAGGGTTGCGGCCACGTAGGACAGGGGCGTCAGGTCACCGCTGGCGCCCACCGAGCCTTCTTCCGGGATCAGCGGCAGCACGTCGTGTTCGAGGAACGCATGCAGGCGCTCCAGCAGCTCCACGCGCACACCGGATACGCCGTGGCACAGCGACTGCAAACGAGCCGCCAGCACCGCCCGGGTGGCCTGGGCGTCGAGCAACTTGCCCAGGCCGCAACCGTGGAAGGTGTACAGATGACGCGGCAGCGCTTCGACGTGCTGCAAGGGCACCGCCACCACGCAGGAGTCGCCGTATCCGGTGGTCACGCCGTAGATCACGCCTTCCTTGTCCAGCAGCGAGTCGAGGAACTGTGCGCCCTTGGCGATGCGCTGGCGATACGCGGGGTCATCCTGCAACTGCGTAGGCGCCTGACGGTTGGCCAGGGCCAGCACGTCTTCGATGCGCAAAGGGCGTTCGCCAAAGGTTACCGGCTCAAGATGCGTGGTCATCGGTCTTCCAGAAAGGGTAAAAGTTGAACCATTGTCGGGGCGCTTCCAGGCAGAACTCGCCCAGGCGTGCGGCGTAGCGTGCGGTCCACAGGGCTATGACCTGCTCGCGGGTGGTGCGTTTCCATTCGATCAGCGGCGTAAACGGCTCGATGCTCAGGCGATAGCGGCTGCCGTGCTTGAGGCACATCAACAGGTTCACCGGGCATTTGAGCAGGCCGGCCAGCAGCCACGGGCCTTGGGGGAAGGCGGCGTCGTGGCCGAGGAAGTCCACACGCACCGTGCGCCCACCGTGCAGCGGCACGCGGTCGCCGGCGATGGCCAGCCACTCGCCGTCATCCAGGCGCTGGCTGAGCAGCAGCATGGTGGCCGGGTCCAGCTCGCTGACCTGGATCAGGCGCAAGTGCGTCGCCCCGGCCTCGCCCAACAGGCGGTTGAATTGTTCGGCGTGCTTGGTGTGCACCAGCACGTTCATGGTGACCTGTTCACCGATCTCGGCCAGCGCCCGGCACACTTCGAGGTTGCCCAGGTGCGCGCCCACCAGCATCTGCCCGCGCTCGCCCCGCAGTTGCCCGCGCAATTGCGCAGGGTCGTTGATTTCGATCTGCTCCAGGCGCAGCTTGCCGTTCCACACGTCGAGCTTGTCGAGCAACGAGTCGGCAAAGGCCATGAACTGGCCGAAGACTTTCCAGTGGGTAGGGCGCAGTTCGTCACGCCCGCTCCAGTCGGCCAGGCGCTGCTGGTATTGCCAGGCGCTCTGTCGGGCGGTGCGGCCGAACAGGAAGAAGTACAGGACGATGCCGTACAACACCGGGCTCAGCAGTCGACGACCAAGGACCTTGGCGGCGAAGGCGGTGAGTTTCATCAGCCAATAGCTGCCGCGCTCCTCGCGGTCGGCCCAGTGTTTGATGCTGTCGCTCATGCCTGCCACCGCCGCCACAGGATCATCGGCGCGCGGATCAGCATGCCGAAGAACAGCCGGGTGTGCATGGCCGAGATGCGTACGTTGTCGCGGAACAGGCGGAAGTGCGACAGGCCATCGGCCGGGTAATGCACCTGGGTCGGCAGCCAGCGCATCGGTTGGTTGCGCCAGGCCAGGCGTACCAGAATGTCGGAGTCGAAGTCCATGCGCGTGCCGATGTAGGCCGAGCCCATCAGCGCCAGCACCGGTGCCAGCGGGTACACGCGAAAGCCGCACATCGAGTCGCGGATCTGCAACGACAAGGTGTTGATCCACACCCACACGTGGGTCAGGTAGCGCGCGTACAAGCGGCCTTTGGGCACGCTGTCGTCGTATTCGGGATAGCCGCAGATAATCGCATCGGGGTGCCGGCGCGAGGTGTCGATAAAGGTCTCGACTTCGCGCAGGTCATGCTGGCCGTCGGCGTCGACTTGCAGGGCGTGGCTGAAACCCAGGCGTGCGGCTTCGCGAAAGCCGGCCATCACTGCGCCGCCTTTGCCCTGGTTGTTCGGCAAGGTCAGCAGGGTGACGTTGTCCAGGGTTGCCAGTTGCGCCAATACCGCTGCGCACGCCGGGCTGCTGCCGTCATCCACCAACAGGCAGGGCAGGCCGCTGTCCAGCAGGCTGCGGACCACGGCCGGCACGGCGGCTTCGTGGTTGTAGACCGGGATCAGGGCGCAGGGGTTATGCATTGGATGCCACCAACTGAATGCGTCCGCTGGAGCAGGCCGCTACGCCGTTGCGATAGGCGAAATACAATTTGCCGCGTTCCGGGTCAAAGCGCAGGTGCAGTTCGATCCCATCGCCTGGGCGCACTAATTGCTGAAACTTGAGCACTTCCATACCCGCAAAACTCGGTGGCAAATCGAGCAGTTGTTGGCCCAGGTTGAACGCCCACTCGACTTGCACCACGCCCGGCAGCACCGGCGTGACCGGGAAGTGGCCGCTGAAATAGGCCAGGTCTGGCGGAACGCTCAGTTGCACGGTCCATTCGCCGTTGGCTTCGACGCGCTCCAATACTTCCGGTGCCTTGGGCCGGGGTGCCAGCAGCAGTGCCTCGATGTCGGCCTGAGGCAGTTTGCCTTGGCTGTTCAGCGGCAGCTGCCTCAGCAACCGCCAACGACGCGGCAGGGCCAGGGCTTCGCAGTGCTGGCTCAGGTGTTGGCGCAGGGTTTGGGTGACGGTCCGGCGGCCTTGATTGCGCAAGGCATGCAGGCCTTCGGCGCTCAACACCACCAGCGCACCAAGCGAGGCGCGATTTTCCTGGACTACGCCCAGGCGGGTGTCGGCGACCCACGGGTGGGTCATCAACGCGTGTTCCAGCATGGGCAGGGAGATGCGTTTTTCTTCCAGCTTGACGATGCGGTCCAGGCGGCCGAGCAGCTCGAAACGGCCATCGGCATGGATGCGTGCGGCGTCGGCGGTCTGTTCGACATGCCCCTCAGGCAGGTAAGGCGATGCAATGCGCAGGGCACCGTCGGCATCCTGGCTCAGTTGCACGTCGGTAAACGGCTGCCACGGCTGTGCGCCTTGGCGCCAGGCGATGCCGCCGGTTTCCGAGCTGCCGAGAATCTCGGTCGGCCATTGTTGCAAGCGGTCGTACAGGCTGCCGGCGGCGTCCACCGGCAACGCGCCGCCGGACGAAAACACCCGCGACACGCTGCTCAGCGCCGGCCAGTCGAGGTTATCGCCCATGCGCTTGAGCAGTGCCGGGCTGGCAACCCAGGCAAAGTGCGCATGCTCGCGACTGGCGCGCTGCATGTCTTCAGGGAATGCCAGTTGCTTGCGCACAAAGGTACGGCCGGCGCACAGCGGCCACAGGACGCGGAACAGCAAACCGTAGATGTGTTGGGTGGCGACGCTGCCGATGATGCAGGCGTCCTTGAGGTCCTGGCCCCACAGGGTTTCCAGGGCCTCGACCTCGTTGGCCAGTTGACGCAGGGTCTTGTCGATGCGCTTGGGTTCGCCGCTGGAGCCGGAGGTGCACAGGCTCAGTTGGCAAGCGTCCAGGTCAAGTGCGGCAGCGCTCAATGGCGCCGCATACAGCGACTCAAGGTCAGCCGCTTCGGTCAGCCAGGCATCGACGGCTTCATCCCAGCGTTGGCGGGTCTGAGGTTGCAGGTCGGCGGGCAGCAGTACGCTGACTCCGGCCCGCTAGGCACCCAGCAGGGCAATCGCCAGCAGGCCGGCATCTTCCAGGTACACGGCCAGTCGCTGGATGCCGCGGGCTTGCAGGCCCGCCGCCAGGCTCAGGGAGTATGCCCACAGTTGGGCGTGATTCATGGCAGGTTCGGTGGTAACCGGACGCTGTTCCAGCGGCTCAAGCAGCACGTGCTCAAGTTTCAACCCATTCATACGCGGCCTCGAACCCTTTGTCGTACCAGCCATTCCACGGCAAACAACAGCCCCATCAGCCCGTAGGCGATCAGGCCGTTATACAACGTCCACCAGCTCAGCGGTGCCCACAGGGTGAGGGCCGCGGCGAGCAGGCCATTACACAGAAAAAACACACTCCACACCACGGTGACCTGGCGGGTGTACACGATGGCATGCGGCGCCAGCACCGGGTCGGTCATGCGCGCCAGGCGCTCGACCATCGGCGGGCCATATTTGAGGCTCAGGCCGAACAGCGCCAGCATGAACACGCTGACCAGGCTCGGGTACCAGCGCAGCAGGCGGGGGTTGTCGAACCAGGCCAGCAACAGGCAGAACACGATCACCGCCAGCGCCATCCAGCGGCTGCCTGGGCGTCGTGCACCGGTCAGCGCGCGCAGCAGCCACAGACTGCCGAGCAGCAGACCGAATTGCCACGGGGCGAAGTGTTCGGTGCCGTAATACACCGCAAAGGGGTACAGCAGCCCCGCCAGCAACAGGCCAAGGCCGATCAGCCGGCTCATGCGGCAGGCGTGACCAGACGGTACACCGCCTCAACCACGTCGTTCACGGTGCGCACAGCCTTGAATTCCTCGGCGGCGATCTTCTTGCCGGTCTGGCGCTTGATATGGTCGATCAAGTCGACGGCATCGATGCTGTCGATTTCCAGGTCCTGGTACAGGTTGGCGTCCAGGGTGACGCGTTCCGGCGGCAGTTCGAACAGTTCCACCAAGGCATCGCGCAGGGTGTTGAAAATATCGTCACGAGTTTGCATGGTCCGGTCTCAAGCTGCCTGTCTGGCCGTGACGAACGCCGCAAGGCTGGCCACGTTGGTGAAGTGATTGCGGGTGTCCTTGGCGTCGGCATCGATCTTGATGCCGTACTTTTTCTGGATCGCCAGGCCCAGTTCCAGGGCATCTACCGAATCCAGGCCGAGGCCTTCGCCGAACAGGGTCTGATCGCTGCCGATATCGTCGACGCTGATATCTTCCAGGCCCAGGGCCTCGATGATCAGCGCCTTTATGTCGTGCTCAAGGCGGTGTTGGTCGCTCATCTTCGGCGAGCTCCTTAATAAAATAGTGATGCAGGTAATCGTTGAGCTTGCGTGAGGCCTGGGGCGCGGGCCCCAGTGTTGCGAACGCCTGTGGTTCTATATCGGCACCCACCCGCAAACTGAAGTGCACGCGGCATTTAGGGATGCGATACCAGGGTTCGGCCTTGGTCAGCGTGGTCGGGCTGACCTTGATCACCACGGGGGTGATGATTGTCGCACCCCGCAGTGCAATGGCGGCACCGCCACGATGAAAGGCAGGCGCCGCGCCGGGTGTGGTGCGGGTGCCCTCGGGAAAGATGATCAGGGTCTGGCCGCTGCGCAGGGCGTCTGCGGCAGCATCGAGCATCTCGGCACTGCCGTCGTTGCTGATATAACCGGCGTCGCGCACCGGGCCGCGGGTGAACGGGTTCTGCCACAGGCTCTGTTTGACCACGCAATTGGCCTGGCGCACCAGGCCGATCAGGAATACCACGTCGATCAGCGATGGGTGGTTGGCGATGATCATCTGGCCCGGGCGACCGAGCTTTTCGGCGCCTTCGACGCTGTAGGTCAGCACGCCGACGCGTTGCATCAGGCGGATAAAGAACCAGAACAGCCAACTGATCGTGTGACGGGCGCGGCTGCGGTGCTTTGCAGCGTCCCCTGGCAGGCAACTGAGCAACGGAAACACCAGCAAACGCAGGCACAACCCGCCGAAACCGAACAGCGCAAAGCTGGCGGCGGTGGCGAACAGACGCCAGTAATAGGCGTCTCGTGGTTTGTCATTCAGGGCTTGCGTTGCCAGTTCCATACGCGGTTCTTCCAGGCATGTTGGCAGGCGACCTGTTCGGTGAGCAGGGTGCGCAGCAGGTTCAGGGCGTGGGGCCACTGGGTTTGAGTGGGTTGGACAGTGCCGGTACCGAGTTCCAGTTGCCACTCGTCGCCCGGCGTCAGCAGCAGACCGAGGGCGTAGGGGAAGGGCACGTCGACGATCCAGCTGGCATAGGCTTCGGGCGCCTGCTCTTCGGTTATCACCAGTAAAACCGCCGTCGCACCTTCGTTGAGCAGCGCGGCGGCTTCGAGCATGCCGTGCTCCAGGCCATCGCCGGCGGCGGCGAGGGCGGTCATTTCGCTGGTTTCATTGCGCAGGATCGACCAAAGGCCAATCACCGCATTGTGCACCGACAGGCTGAACTGGGTTGGCGACAGCGGTTGTTCGCTGGCCAGGTCGCTGAGGATGTCAAGGGTGCGCGGGGTTTCGCCATGCCGGGAGATAAACACCAGCGGCAGGTCCTGCAGGCCTTCGGCCAGTGGCCAACCCACGCTGAACGCCATGCGCGCCAGCCTGCTCAGGCGGCGGCGTTGCATGGCAGGCAGGAACGAGACATCAGGGGCTGCATCACTTGCGGGCAGCAACGCCGGCGCCTGACACCAGGCGCGCCAGTCATCCACGCTATCGAGCCCGGGGGCCCAGGCGCGCCATTGGGCGATGTTGAAAGTGATCACTGAGAAGTTGTCCCGCCCCTGCGGGCTTCCATGTGCGACTTTTGGCCCCGAATACCGGGACAGGGAACAATAGCCGAATGGCGCGCATTATCCCGGTGCCGTGGGGTTCTAGCAAACTTTGGTAAAGAATTGTGCACGGTCGATTACAAAATAGTGGAAAGAATTGACAGATTGTCCTTTACCCAAGGACTGGATGGATTGTCGGACCGTTCTTTTTAATCTGTGGGCTGTGTATGACAGCTATCGTGCCAATGGCATCGTGATGCAGCAGTGCATGGATGAACGAGGTAGCTAACAGGCGCTTTTGCCCTCTACACTCGGACATTCATTGATACACGGAGGTTTTTCCATGCGGCGTGTGGTGTTCAATCAAAAAGGTGGCGTTGGCAAGTCCAGCATTGCCTGCAACCTGGCGGCAGTCAGCGCCAGCGAAGGTTATCGAACCCTGTTGGTGGACCTCGATGCGCAAGCCAATTCAACCCAATACCTCACTGGGCTGACCGGCGACGATATCCCCATGGGTATTGCCGAATTCTTCAAGCAAACCCTGTCTTCCGGGCCGTTTTCGAAGAAAAACCGAGTGGATATCTACGAGACCCCCTTCGACAACCTGCACGTGATCACCGCAACCGCAGAGCTGGCGGACCTGCAGCCCAAGCTCGAGGCCAAGCACAAGATCAACAAGCTGCGAAAGCTGCTGGATGAGCTGAGCGAAGATTACGACCGGATTTACCTGGATACGCCTCCAGCGCTGAATTTTTATGCGGTTTCAGCGCTGATTGCCGCTGATCGCGTGCTGATCCCCTTCGATTGCGACAGCTTCTCGCGCCAGGCCCTGTATGGTCTGCTGGCGGAGATCGAAGAGTTGAAGGAAGACCACAACGAGGACCTCGAAGTGGAAGGCATCGTGGTCAATCAGTTCCAGGCCCGGGCGAGCCTGCCGCAGCAGATGCTGGATGAGTTGATTGCAGAAGGGTTGCCGGTGCTGCCGGTGTACTTGGCCAGCTCCGTGCGCATGCGTGAGTCGCACCAGGAGAGCAAGCCGCTGATCCACCTGGACCCACGGCACAAGCTGACGCAGCAGTTTGTAGAGTTGCATAGCCTGCTGGAAAACGCGTGATCCAAAAGACAACACAAAAACCCTGTGGGAGGGGGATGGGTGGTTTCCAAGGCCGAGTTACACGCCTTGGCTACGCAACCAGCTCATCAATTGCGGCAACGCAAGCGCCCCACTCTGGCGCGCCACTTCGCGGCCGTTCTTGAACAGAATCAAACTGGGAATCGAGCGAATCCCCAACTGTGCCGACAACTGCTGATTGGCCTCGCTGTCCAGCTTGGCCAACCGGCACTTGCCCGCCAACTGCCCGGCCGCCTGCTCGAACACCGGCGCAAACGACTTACACGGCCCACACCAGTCCGCCCACACATCCACCAGCAACGGCAAATCGCCCTTGATTTGACTGGCGTAGTCGCCTTGCTTCAACTCAAACGGCTTGTTCAACAAAACCGGCTGCTTGCAGCGCCCGCATTTGGGCGCATCACCCAGGCGTTCACCGGGGATGCGGTTGAGGCCGTTGCAGTGGGGGCAGGGGATGACAAGAGGTTCGGGCCTGGTGGGGCTCCAATGAAAGCAGTCAGTGAAGTTCAATGTGGAGCCGGACGCAGGTGTTATCAAGTTATGAAGCGGCGTTGCATATGCTCACAGATTTTTGCGTGCTGGTTGGGCATACCTACCTAGGCTGTGAAAGCGTGTTCGACAAAGCACCACCGGTCCGATCGACTCTATAGCAAATTGCGATAGTCAGCGTTCGAGTTTAACCTTCATAGCAAGATGCGATAGGGATGTTGCATGCGAGTGATCAGTGCGAAGCAAATACGAAATGCCAAGGAAAAATGGCCTCACTCAGCCAGTGCTCTGGATGAGTGGCATCGGAAGGTCAAAGTCATCAACCCTGAAGACTTTGCGACGTTGAGAGCAGTTTTCCCTGCTGTGGATAAAGTGGGGGCGCTGCATGTGTTCAATATCGCAGGCAACAAGCTCCGCCTTATTGCCATCGTGCGCTATCGAATGCAGCGTCTCTACATCCGGCATGTTTTGGACCATCGTGAATACGACAAGGGTAAGTGGAAGGAGTAATGGGAAAAATGAGTGTATTGATCGAGCAAGTCGCCGAGCATTGGCAGTTCGTGTCCCCCTTGTTGCGTAAGCCGAAAACCGAGGCTGATTACGATGTGTTGGTAGAGGCGCTCGACGAATTGCTGGATATCGTGGGGGACGATGAAACCCATCCTCTGATGGGGCTGGTCGATATCATCGGTGATTGGGTTGAGGCCTATGACTTAGAGCATTGGCCAATACCTGAGGCGAGCGGTGTCGATGTATTGCGTTCAATGATGCAGGAGCATGGCTTGACGCAAAGTGACCTGCCTGGTGTCGGCGCTCAGTCGGTTGTCTCAGAAATCCTGAGTGGAAAACGCCAGCTGAACGTTCGGCAGATTCGTTGGCTGGCGGAGTTCTTCAAGGTCCCTGTGGATATGTTCATCTGATCACGATCACGGCGGTGGGCGATCTTCTGGATAGGCCTCCTATGACGAACAACTAATCTCCAAATGCTTCCCCCAATCTGGCGGCCGCTGTGCGTACTGCTCCATCCCCGCTTGCTCCTCAAACGGCTTGGAAAGCACCGCATGCAACCGCCGCACTTCGCTGTAATCCCCGGATTCGGCGGCAACGATGGCGTTCTGCGCCAGGTAGTTGCGCAGGATATACAGCGGGTTCACCGCATGCATCCGCGCACGGCGTTGTTCTTGGCTGAATTCCCCATCCCGCTCAACGCGCGCCTGGTACTGCTCGGCCCAGGCATCAAACCCGGCCAGGTCGACAAAGTCATCGCGCAGCCGCGCTACGGCCAACGCCGCCGATTCATCCCCCAGGCGCCGGAAGAACAGGGTGTAATCCACGCCGCTGTTTTGCATCAGCTTCAGTAAACGCTCGACCAGTTGCTGGTCATCGTCTTCGGCGGTGGTCAGCCCCAAGCGGCGGCGCATCAGGTCCAGGTAGTTCGCTTGATAAAGCGGCAGATACAATCCAAGTGCTTCCTTCAACGCATCGACGCTGATAAACGGTGTCAGCGCCTGCGCCAATGCACTCAAGTTCCACTGCCCGATCGGCACCTGATTACTGAAGGAATAGCGCCCTTCGTGATCCGAGTGGTTGCAGATGAAGTGCGCGTCAAAGTCGTCCAGGAATGCAAACGGTCCGAAGTCGAAGGTGATACCGAGGATCGACATGTTGTCGGTGTTCATCACCCCGTGGCAGAAGCCATACGCCTGCCATTTGGCGATCAGCTCGGCATTGCGCTCGACGATTTCGCGGAACATCGCCAGGTACGGCTCGGGCTGTTCGCGGCATTCGGGGTAGTGCAGGTTGAGCACGTGTTCGGCCAGTTGCGCCTGCTGCTCGGGTTTCTTGGTGTAGTAGAAGTATTCGAAATGCCCGAAGCGGATATGGCTGTGCGCCATGCGCAACACCATCGCGCCGCGTTCCTGTTTTTCGCGCCACACCGGGGTGTCGGAACCGATCACGCACAGCGCGCGGCTGCTGGGGATGCCCAGCGCATGCAGCGCTTCGGACGCGAGGAATTCGCGGATCGACGAGCGCAGCACGGCACGCCCATCGCCCATGCGTGAGTAAGGCGTCATGCCGGCGCCCTTGAGGTGCAGGTCCCAATGCTCGCCCGCCTCGTTGTACACCTCGCCCAGCAACAACCCACGGCCGTCACCCAATTGCGGGGTGTAGCCGCCGAACTGATGCCCGGAATAGACCATCGCCCGCGGCTCTGCCTCGGCCCACAGTTTGTGCCCGCCGAACAGTTCGGCGAACACCGGTGTTTCGGCAACGGCGGGGTCCAGGTCGAGCAGGGCCATGGCGGCCTCGCTCGCCACGACCAGGCGCGGTGCGTCGAGGGGCTCGGGCAATACGTGGGTTGAGAACGCATCGCCCAGGCGTGCGAAGCGGTTGTCGAAGGTCAGTTCGTCGAGGGCTTTCACCGGCCATCTCCAGCAGAATGTCCGAGCATTCTGCTGGGGATAGCGCGGTTAGTCGAGTTTGCTCGGTGGTGGTTCCTGCACGCCGCCGTCATTGGCGGGCTTGGCCGGGGTGTCGACTTCCACCAGTTTGTATTCCTGGCCGTGGAGGTTCTTGAGATAGACCTCCATCTGGCGGAACGAGATGTTGATGTGCTCTTTCTTGAACTCGCGATTGATAAAGCGGTTCACTTCGTCGATCACCGGGTTGCGGTCGCCCAGGTCGCGCACGTGCATGCGCAGTTCATGGTCGAGGGTGCTTTCGCCGAAGTTGAGGAAGTACACATGGGGTTCCGGCTCCTTGAGTACCCGCGGGTTCTCGCGGGCGGCCTTGAGCAGCAGTTCCTTCACGCGGTCCAGGTCGGAGCCGTAGTCCACGCCGAGCTTGAGGGTGACGCGGGTAATGGTGTCGGTCAGTGACCAGTTGATCAGTTGTCCGGTAATGAACGTTTTGTTCGGGACAATGATGTCCTTGCGGTCAAAGTCGGTGATCGTCGTGGCGCGGATGCGGATCTTGCTCACCGTGCCCGACAGGTTGCCGATGGTGATGGTGTCGCCGATGCGCACCGGGCGTTCGAACAGGATCATGATGCCGGAGATGAAGTTGGCGAAGATCTCCTGCATACCAAAGCCCAGGCCCACCGACAGCGCCGCCACCAGCCATTGCAACTTGTCCCAGCTCACGCCGAGGGTCGACAGGGTGGAGACGAAACCGACGCCGGCAATCACGTAGGACAACAGCGTGGTAGTCGCGTAGGCGCTGCCCTGGGCCAGGTCCAGTTTGGACAGCACCAATACTTCGAGCAAACCCGGCAAGTTGCGCGCGAGCGCGAAGGTAATGCCGATGATGATCAGCGCGCCGAGCAAGTCGCCGATGCTGATGGGCACCATGCTGATATTCGCACCTGTGCCGCTGGTGTATTCGTACAGCGTGACGTTATCCAGGTAGGAAAATACCGAGATCAGGTCCGCCCACACCCAATAGAGCGCGGCGATAAAACCGCCGAGCAATGCCAGGCGAATCAGGCGCATGGACTGCTCGTTGACCTGCTCGATGTCCAGGGTCGGTTCTTCGATCACCGCTTCGCCGTCGCCGGCTTCCTTGGCGGCCTGGCGTTTGGCCAGGGCGCGCGCATAGGCCAGGCGCCGGGCGGCAACGCCCAGGCCACGGACGAAGGTGGCTTCGATCACCAGCCAGAACATCAGCAGGTACAGGGTATTGATCAGCCGGTCGCTGAGCTTGAGTGCGGTGTAGTAGTAGCCGAAGCACACGGCGATAAACAGCGCGATGGGCAGCGCGGTAAACAACAGGCCCACGGCCTTGCGAAACAGCGAAGCCTTTTCGTGCGTAGGGCTGTTGAGCAACAGGCGGCCCAGCAGCCAGGCCATCAGCGCGTAGCAGGTCAGCACCACGCCGATGCCCAGCACGTCGTCGGCCAGCGCCGCGGGTTGGTGTTCAGCGATGGCGACCACGGCCACCAGGGCCAATACCACCAGCCCGAGTTTGCGCACCCAGCCTTGCAGGAATTCGACCTGGGGCTTTTCCCAGCGAAAGTGCAGTTCGGCCACGCCACCGGGCGCCAGGATGCGATAGGCGGTGTAGAACACCAGCCAGGCCTGAGCGATCTGCAGCAGGGCTGAACCGAGGTTGGCGTTTTGCCCACGGGCGTCGATTTGCAGCGCATACCCGCACAGCGCAAGGCCGAGGGACACCGGCATCGCCAGCAGGATGTTGATCAGGATGGCCTGGGGCGTGTGCCACTGGCTGTCGCGCTTGAAGTGGCCGATGTCCAGGTGCACCTTGTTCAGGCGCTGGTACAGGTTTTTACGACGCCACAGCAACGCGCCGATCAACAGCAGCAGGGGCAGGAACAGCAGCGGGCGTTGGGTCAGGCCGTCATACAGTTCGCTGACGCTGGACGCCCAGGGCAGGGTGGCGACTTGCTTGCTCAGGTGCGCGGGGACGGTTTCCAGCCATTCGGTATCCAGCGGCTTGTTGCTGGGAATCCAGAACATCTGCTCATCCAGCGTCGCGCGCAGGGTGGTGGCGGTGCTGAGCAACTGCTTCTGGTTCAGTTGCAACGTGATGGATTCGTTGAGCAGCGCGCTCAGTTCACGGCTCAGGCGCTCCAGCAGGTCGCTGCGGGTGATCGCCAATTCGAGCAAGGTGCGGCGCAGCTGCGGGGTGACATCCTCCGGCGCCTGATTCGCCAGCAGGTTATCCACATAGGCGCTGGGCGAGCTGATCAGCTCGCGCTGCTGGTTGACCTCGAACTGGTACAGGCGAATGTTGGCGATGTCGTCCGCCAGGTCGCGGTCCACGGTGAGACGCGGCAGGGCCTGCTTTTGCTTGTAGAGGATCTTTGACAGCAGCAGGCTGCCCTTGAGCACGTTGATTTGCTCGTCCAGGGCCGAGTCGCTCTGGGTCACGGTGTCCAGTTGCTGCTTGGTCTGCAGGTTCTTCTGGGTCAGGTCGTTGAGGCGGTCGGTACTTTTGAGCAGGTAGTCGGACAGCTTCAGGTTGGCCGCGCTTTCCGTGGCCAGCAGGCTGCTGCCACCGGCCTTTTGCGCTTCGATGGACTGCTGGGTCACGGTCTGCTGGGACTGGGCCAGGCGCTTCTGGTTGATCAGAGTCTGCAGGTCCTGGATCTCTTGTTCCAGGCGTGCGGTCTTTTCCATCACCAGGTCATGCTGGCTGTTGCCCAGGTCTTGCAGCTGGCTGTTGCCAGCCAGTTCCTGGCGGCGCAGGGGGATCAGCGCGTTGAGGGCCGCAAGTTCGGCGTTGAGCTGGTTGCGCTGGTCGGCGCTGAGGGTCTTGCCGTTGTCTTTACCGGCCTTGAGGGTCGAGTTGATCTGCAGAATGCGCGTCTGGCTGTTGCTGATTTCGGTCTGGGCGCGCTCAGGACGGGTCTGGGCGGCGATGGACAGGCTGTTGGCATCGGCCAGTTCTTTTTGCAGGTCGCCTTGCTGGGTGCTGCGCTGCACCAGCAACTGTTCAAGCTGTGGCACCGGCAGGCTGGCGTAGCGCTGGGCGACCGGGATGACTTTGGTTGCCTTGAGCCGGGTCAGTTCGCGCTGGTTCTCGGTGGTCTGGCGCGGGGCGTCTTCCAGTTGGCGCTTGAGGTCGGCCAGGCGCTGCTCGTAATCCTGTTTGTTGCCCAGGTACGTCAGGGTCTGCTGCAGGATGGTCTGCAGCGCCTTCATGTCGGCGTCGGGCAGCTTGCGGTCGGGCAGCTTGTCCAGGGTTTGCTGGATAGCCTCGGCGCTGGGCGGGTCGGCGGCGTGGACGACGCCGACACACAGGGTCAGGCTCAGCAGGGCAGTGGCGAGAAGAGTGCGCAAGGTTGGCATA
>Ga0105248_10004446_pt1 | contig 15520 bp, 9 predicted proteins | sample KBSS34metaG_FD_81524 | JGI IMG/M metagenome (GOLD analysis project Ga0105248, IMG submission 81524) | Switchgrass rhizosphere microbial communities from Kellogg Biological Station, Michigan, USA - KBS S3-4 metaG | ecosystem: Host-associated > Plants > Roots > Rhizosphere > Soil | place...
CCGGGCGTGTTCGTGGAGCTGGAGCAGTTGCCGTTGAGCGCGCACGGGAAGCTTGATCGGAGGCGGTTACCGGAACCTGGTGGCGAGCGGCCGGAGCTGGCGTTGGCGTATGAAGAGCCGCGCGGAGAACTGGAGCGGGAGATCGCGGCGGTGTGGACGGAAGTATTGGGCGTGGAGCGCGTGGGCGCTTACGACAACTTCTTCGACCTGGGTGGGCACTCGTTGCTGGTGGTGGACGCGCAGCGGAAGCTGGCGGAACGCGGAGTGGGCGAAGTGAGCGTGGTGGAGCTGTTCCAGTATCCCACGGTGAGCGCGCTCGCCAAGCGACTGCAAGGTGAAGCTGAGAGTGTTTCGGTAGATCGCGGACAAGTGCGGGCCGAAGCGCGGCGCCAGTTGAAGAAGCGGCGGCAGATCGCCTGACTTTCAGCCGAGCTTGGCGCCATCAAACATGAAGTGCGTTTGTGTTGAACGGTGAAGGAAGTTAGACTGATTTCAAACGTTCTCGGGAGGTTGTTCGGATGCGAACTATGTTTCAGGATGTTGTTTATGGTTTCCGGATGTTGCTCAAAAATCCGGGGTTAACCATAGCGGCAATTCTCACCCTCGCAATCGGTATCGGCGCAAATACCCTGATTTTCAGTGGCGTAAACGCCATTTTGCTGCGCCCGTTGCCCTATGACAACTCTGACAGGCTCGTGATGGTTTGGGAAAACATTCCCAAGGCCAATGTTCGGGAAGGTAAAGTTTCTTATCCCGACTTCCTCGACTGGAAGCGACAGAGCCAGTTCACGCAGGAGATGGGAATCTTCAGTCGCTGGGGATTTACGCTGACCGGCGTGGCCGATCCGGAGCACCTCAAAGGCGCGGTTGTTTCCGCCGATTTCTTTCCGCTACTCAGAGTCAAACCGATTTTGGGCCGAACTTTTCTTGCTGAAGAAGATCAGCAGGGAACGGCCGGCAAGGTTGTGCTCAGCCATGCTTTTTGGCAGCGGCGATTTGCCGGCAGTTCAGGCGTCATCGGACAGTCGCTGACTCTCAATGCGCGCAGCTATGAGGTGATCGGTGTTCTGCCTGCCGATTTCGATTTCTTACCGTTAAAGGATGTAGCACTGTGGGCGCCGATCGGAGTGGTAGCCGGCAAAGACGTTCTCGAAAACCGCGGTTATCGAGTCAACAACCAGGTCGTGGCGCGGCTCAAGGATGGAGCTACACAACAACAGGCGCAGGCTGATCTGGTAAGCATCGCGCGCGGTCTCGAACAACAGTATCCGAACACCAACGCGGGCGTTGGCGCGACAGTTGTCGATTTGCACGAACAAATCGTCGGCAACGTCCGGACGATCCTGCTGATTCTCTTTGGCGCCGTTACGAGTGTGCTGCTCATAGCCTGCGTCAACATCGCAAACCTGCTGCTTGCGAGATCCAGCGTTCGCCAAACGGAGATGGCGATTCGCGCCGCGCTCGGCGCCAGTCGCAGCCGCATTATCAGGCAATTGCTGACCGAGAGCGTCCTGCTCGCAGTGATTGGCGGCGCGTTGGGATTGTTGCTTGCCGTGGTGGGAACGAATCTGCTGATCGCGATTGCGCCGGAGAGTATTCCGCGCGTGAGCGAGACCAGTCTTGATTGGCGCGTGCTTGCATTCACTTTTGGCCTCGCGACTTTAACGGGCATCCTCTTCGGGCTTGCCCCGGCGCTACAAGCTTCCAAGCCTGATCTGAACGAAACACTAAAGAGCACGGTCAGAGGTTCTACTGCGAATCGTAATCGTGTGCGTAGTCTTCTCGTAGTTTCCGAGGTTGCCCTCGCGTTGACGCTGCTCGTCGTCGCGGGCTTGATGATCAGAAGCTTCCTCGAACTTCAGCACGTCGAGCCGGGTTTCAGCTCAAAGAACGTGCTCACGATGCAACTGTCTCTGCCGCAAACGAAGTATCAAACCGAGCAGCAACAAGTGGCGTTCTTTCAGCAACTGTTGCCACGGATAGAAGCGCTGCCGAACGTGGAAGCTGCTGCCGTCGTCAATAGTCTTCCTCTCACCGGACAAGGCGCGGGCATCAACTTCCAGATTGCCGGTGCTCCGCCCGCGGCGCCGGGAGAAAAGAACGAAACGCAGTATCGTGTAGTGAGCCCGAAGTATTTTCAGACGATGAGTATTCCGTTACTGAAGGGCAACTATTTCACCGGCAGCGAAGACTTGAGTAGTCCGGGTGTGGCGATCATCAACCAGGCGATGGCCCGTCGTTATTTTCCCAACGAGGATCCGATAGGCAAGAGAGTGGGATTCGGCGGCGCGCCGTTCTGGTGTGAAATCATCGGCATCGTCGGCGATGTCCGGCACTACAAACTGGCTGCCGAACCGCAACCCGAAGTCTACTTGTCCAACTTCCAGGATCCCTGGCGTTCCATGACTCTGGTCATCCGGACCAATAACAATTCGAACATCGTCGGCAGCGTGCGAGAGCAGACCCTCGCGATTGATCCGGATCAGCCCGTTTACAACATCCGGCCAATGGACGACGTGTTGTCCGATTCAGTGGCCCAGCCACGCTTCAACGTTTGGTTGCTCGCGACATTCGCTACGGTGGCCCTGTTGCTGGCCGTGGTAGGAATCTACGGTGTGATGTCTTACCTCGTGGTCATGCGGAAACAGGAGATCGGCATACGTCTCGCGCTCGGCGCCGATCAGAGACAGATCGTGAAGATGGTGGTCGGGCAAGGCATGATCCTTACTTTGGTGGGTATAGCTGTTGGTTTAGTGACGGCGTTTTTAATTACCCGCCTCATGAGCAGTCTGCTCTACGGGGTGACAGCCAATGACCCGATAACGTTTATCGCCGTGTCGGTGCTGATGTTAACTGTCGCCGTGGTTGCCAACCTCATTCCCGCGTTCAAAGCGACGAAGGTTGATCCACTATTGGCCTTGCGAAAAGTATAGAGACGTTCGCGGCAAACAAACTCATTCGTGCTTCTGTGCCTCTCGTGGCTCAACGCTAGAGCCATCCCTGCCGGCACAATAGCCTGACTTCATCCCAACCAGGACAACCGAATTCCGAAGGAGAGTTATGTCTGTACGACCAGCACTCAGCTCAGTACCGCTTCGTTCAACCGCGGACGAGGTCTACAACGTGTTCGAAGGAAGACAAGCCGGCGAACGGGTATCCAAAAAACATTTGCTGTATCCACTCGGCTCATGGTTATTGCTGATAGCGATCGCTGTTTTGTCGCTTTACGCCATGCGCCCGCCCGCCGCTGTTTCATCGCAGAGTTCGGGCCTGGTGTTCTCTGCCGAGCGCGCCATGAAGCACCTTGAGGTGATTGCGCGAAACCCGCGTCCGATCGGATCCGCGGAGCACGCACGTGTTCGCGATTACATCGTGGCCCAACTCGCGGCGCAGGGTTTTGAAACCGCGGTTTCCACGTCGACGGCTTTAGGCCCTTCGGAATACAAGCCTTTTCGCGTCGCTACAGTGCAGAACATCACCGGACGTTTGCGCGGGACCGCCGGCGGTAAGGCTGTGATGCTCGTAGGACATTATGATTCTGTTCCGACTGGTCCAGGCGCGAGTGACGACGGAGCTGCGGTGGCTGCGTTCCTCGAAACTGCGCGCGCGCTGAAGGCAGGCCCGCCGCTCAAAAACGACGTCGTAATTCTTCTCACGGACGGAGAAGAGATCGGACTGATGGGAGCTTCGGCTTTTGTAAACGAGCAACGCAGCAACTTCGACGTTGGGGCTGCTTTCAACTTCGAGGCGCGCGGCGCGAGCGGACAGTCGGTGATGTTTGAGACAAGCGACCAGAATGGTTGGCTGATCAGGCAGTTTGCAGCGGCTTCTCCGGCGCCGGTTGGAAGCTCTCTGATGTACGAGATCTATAAACGTCTTCCGAACGACACGGATTTCAGCACGTTGAAAAAAGCGGGTTTCGCCGGATTGAATTTCGCCTACATCAACCAGCTTCCTCGTTACCATACGATTACCGACAACATTCAGAATCTCGATACCGACAGTCTGCAACATCACGGAGACAATGCGCTGGCGCTCGCGCGTCATTTCGGCAATCTGGATTTTGAAACTGCGAAAGCAAACGAGGTCTACTTCAACCCGCTCGGATCGACGTTCGTTCATTATCCGGAATGGCTGGTCCTGCCTTTGGCGGCGGTGGTGCTGGTAGCCTTTGTGGGTGTCGCTATTGTCGGTTTTCGAAAGAAGTTCCTGACGTGGCGAGGCATCGCTTTGGGTTTCCTGATGCTGCCGTTGTCGGGAGTGATTTCTTACCTCGCCGTCACGGCCGGATTATCGTTGGTGAAGGCGCTAAACAAAGGCGCGAACGATGTTCCGTGGGGCGAACCCTACAACAGCAGCTATTACGTTCTGGCGTTCGTGTTCGTTTCCTGCGCTGCGGTGCTCGCGGTTTATCTGTTGGTTCGTAAATGGGCTCGCATGGCGGAAGTTGCGATGGGAGCGCTTCTGTCGTGGCTGATACTGGCCCTGCTTACGAGTGTCTTGCTGCCCGGCGGTAGTTATCTTTTTGTTTGGCCGCTATTGTTCGCGCTGATCGGTATCGGTATTTACTTCGTGGTGAACGGCCAACGCGCGTCATGGCCCATAATCTCGTACACGCTCTGCGCCGTGCCCGCTCTACTGTTGCTCATACCGGTGATCTACACGCTGTTCACCGCGCTCACTTTCAACGCCGCCAGTGGAATACTTCTGTTGCTCGTGCTTCTTCTCGGGCTGCTGATTCCGAATATGGAAGTGGCCGTCTCGCGGATGAAGTGGCGCATACCCGCGGCAGCGTTGCTTTTTACCGTTGCGTTGATCGCCGCCGGGCTGCTGAGCTCCGGGTTTGACGCTAATCACCCAAAAATGAGCAGCGTCTTTTATGGTCTGAACGCCGACCGCGGCCAGGCCGTTTGGGCCAGCTTCGATTCGCAACCGAATGAGTGGACGTCGCAATTTTTCTCCAGCGGCGCTCAAATGAAACCTTTGACAGAGTTGATTCCCACCTCCAGGGCTCCATTTCTTCAGAGCGAAGCCCCGGCGGCCACGCTCGCTTCGCCGGAGCTCACATTGATCAAAGACGAGCAGCACGGCGACACGCGTCTTATTCAACTCCGTGTTACCTCGCCACGCGGCGCCGAGATCGTCTCGGTGTATCCCGAGGCCGGTCCGGAAGAAGTCGTGGGCCTTTCAGTCAACGGCAAAACGATAGATCCGAAAGCAGTAGTAACGGATAAAGGTCGAGGCCCTTGGGGGTTGCAATATTACGGCTTGCCGCAGGAAGGCGCGGAGCTAACGCTGCAACTCAAGTCTGTCCAACCGATCAGGATACGCGTTACCGATCGCTCGTACGGTCTTCCCCAACTTTCCGGTCTCACACTCAAACCGCGTCCCGACTACATAACACTTCCGCCAACATCGACCGGCGAGATGACGATGGTCGGTAAGGCTTTCACTTTTTAAAGAAAGCAGGAGTGGTTCATGACGATTTCAACTCAAGAACTGACAACGGCACGCGTGTTTCCTGCGCGCGCTGAAACTGACGTTTGGTTACACCATAAACCGAACCCGAATGCTTCGTTTCGGTTGTTTTGCTTCCCGCCTTCCGGCGTTGGCGCGTCGTTATTTCACAGGTGGAGCCGTTATCTGCCGCGTGAGATAGACGTTTTTGCCGTTCAACTGCCCGGCCGGGAAACAAGATTGACGGAAACGCCGTGCGCCAGCATTTTCTCGGCCGCACAGAAGCTGGCAGAGATCATCGCAACGTACTCTGATCTTCCGTTTGCGTGTTACGGCCACAGCATGGGAGGCCTGCTTGCATTCGAGGTGATCCGCGAATTGCGCGAGCTGGGCAGCGGTGGTCCATCTCATCTTTTCGTTGGCGCGTGTCCGGCGCCGCATCTGCCACGGCGACACCAACCGATTCGCAATTTGCCCGATAGAGAATTTCTCGTCGAGCTATCGCGTCGTTACGGAGGCATACCGCAAGAGGTCATGGAATCGAGTGAGCTGATGGAGCTTTTCCTGGTTCCGTTGCGTGCGGATTTCACGATGTTGGAACAGTGGAGCTTTGTGGAGAAAGAACTGGTCGATTGCCCGATCACGGCTTTCGGCGGCTTCCAGGATCAAAGCGTGACGATGGAAGAGATCGGCGCGTGGAAGATGCAAACAAACTCGACGTTTAGTCTCTCGATGTTACCGGGCGGCCATCTATTCGTCAGGGAGAGCTATCAATCGCTGCTGAAAGCCATAGCTCCGAAACTGTCTGACGAGGTTGCGGTGTGTTGACGTTAGAAGAGGTGCCAATGGGCGATCTTGCATTAATGGATCAGAGAATAAGCGTGGATGAATTGAAGTCGGTCGCCGGGTTGCCGATTCTGCTGGACATCGAGAGCAGTGGGCTAAGCGCGGTTCGCTGGGCTGAGGAGTATCAGGAAGATGTTCGCAGTCTTGTCGAAGCGCAGGGCGCGCTACTGATTCGCGGGTTGAAAGTGCTCGGCAGCACGGATTTCAGCAAGATTCTAACGACGCTGTTCGCGTCGGAATTGCTGGAATACGTTTATCGTTCAACTCCCCGAACGCAGTTGCGAGGCAATGTCTACACCGCGACTGAATATCCCGCTTGTCAGGTGATCCCGCAACACAACGAGAATTCCTATTCGCGCACCTGGCCCGACAGACTCGGCTTCCTGTGTCTCTTGCCGCCCGCGAGCGGCGGCGAAACGCCAATCGGTGATAGCCGGATTGTTTATGAAATGCTTCCGGAATCGGTTCGGTCGAAGTTTGAAGAAAAGGGCGTGATGTACGTCCGCAATTACTCCACGATCGACCTGCCGTGGTCCGTCGTCTTCCAGACGGAAGACAGAGCTGAGGTCGAGGCTTATTGTGAAGCGAACGAGTTGGAGTATGAATGGCTCGACGATAACCGGTTAAGGACCAGACAAGTGAATCCCGCCACGGCCGTTCACCCGCGCACTGGTGAAAAGACCTGGTTCAACCAGGCACATCTCTTCCACGTTTCGAGTCTCGAAAAAGACGTTGCGGAAACGTTGCTAAGCTCGCTCGGCGAAGAGAATCTACCGCGCAATTCTTACTACGGCGACGGTTCGCGGATCGAGCCCGAAGTGCTTGACGTCATCCGCCGTACGTATGAGCAGACCAAGGTTAAATTTACCTGGCAGAAAAACGATCTCTTGCTCTTGGACAACACGCTCTTTACGCACGGTAGAGAGCCGTATACCGGTACGCGCAAAGTGCTGGTGGGCATGGCCTGTCCAAACCGTCGAGAGATGCAACAACAACCGTTTGTGCAATACAAGGAAGGAGTATCCAGATGAAGACGAAAAAGAGAAAGGTGGCAATCCTCGGAGCTACCGGAATGGTCGGACGCAGGTTCGCCGAACTGCTGGTGGACCACCCGTGGTTTGAGGCTGCCGTGCTGGTTGGATTCAAGTCGATCGGCGAGAGCTACGAGCGAGTGTGGGAGCGCAAAGAGCAGTTGATGGAGGAGCACTACGGTTCAAGTATCTGGAAGCAGCGCGCGTTCCCGGAAAAATTGCGAGGCCAGCTCGTTCGATCCTTCGCCGATTTACTCGAATACGATTCGATCGACACGGTTTTCTCGGCTGTGCCGGCGGAGGTGGGCCACCTCGAACAGCAGTTACTCAGTAACGGTTACCGCGTCTTCTCGAACAGTCCTTATGGACGTTTCGAGAAAGAGAACCCGCTCGTGATCGCGGAAGTCAACGGCGACGAGATCATCAACCAGAACTTCATCAAGAGCCCGAACTGCGTGACTTCAGGACTCGGCCTCATTCTCGCGCCTTTACAGGAAGCCTACGGCTTGAGAGAAGTCTCGGTGGTGACGTTTCAATCCATCTCGGGCAGGGGAGACGCGAAGTACCGGCAGGATTTGATCATGCACAACGTCTATCCCCTCGACTCGTCGGATGAAAAGACGGCGTTCTACATCGGGGCGGAGATCAAGAAAATTTTCGGCGATTCGATTCCCCTTTCGGTCAGTTGTAATCGCGTGTTTGTTCAGGAAGGTCATTTTGTCGACGTGAAGATCAAGACTGAGAAGAAGATCGAACACGTCAGCGATGTTGCTGACCTGCTGAGTGGTTTCAATCCGATCAGAGAGATGCACTTACCTTCGAATCCGTCGCGTCCTTTGTTGGTGACGGACGAGATCGGCCGGCCGCGCCCCTGCCAGGACGCATCACACGGGGGCGGCATGACGGTCGTGGTTGGAAACCTTTCCACTGCCGACGACATATTCGATCTGCGGCTGCAATACGTCGTCAACAACCTCGTGCGCGGCGCAGCAGGAGGAGCGATCTTAAACGCGGAACTCTATTACCATAAGAATGCCACCGCTGCTCCTTTAGGATCGATGCGGCAAACTAACCCCGCTCTCATCGGCAGCATGTTGGACGGGACCAGCTCGCAACCTACAAGCTTCCGCTAACTCACGCGCTTCCCCCGCGGTTCAAAAGGGTCATAATCAAAGGAGATCGATAATGAAGCAAAAGCTCACCAGTCGCCGTGTGGCGATTGCGATTGTCATGTTGCCTCTCTTGCTGGCAATCGATTCCCGCGTGTGGTCACAACGCTCTGCGAATCCTCCCGCTAACAGGGAGTTGCCATTGACTGAAGTGATGAAATTACCGGGAAAGATCGTGAGTGAAGCGAAGTCTGCTCGAACAAGCGGCAACCTGAAGTTTAGCGGTTATCGCGTAGAGGAAGTGCAGCTTCCGCAAAGCATAACGGTCGAACGGCAGAGTCAGCAGGTCGTTGTCGATAAAGCGTGGCGCGTAAGTGTGCAGGGTGGTCCATTCCCGGTTCGTGCGCTTCCCGCGGTCATCTGGATTGACGATCAGATCGTCGGCAATGCCATTGAGAACGAAACGCTTTCGCAGCTCACAGCCGTCACGTTCGACGGCGCGCTGATACGTGAAGGAGCCGTAGTCTCCGTTTCTTACGGTCCGGATAAACAAGACCGAGTGACACTTCCGCTGGGACTCCAAATAAGGCGTGGAGGTGAAAACCAATGAGAACCAGGATTCAAAAATACATGCCTGCCGTTCTACTTCTGTTCACCTTTCTTACAGCTTCAAGCAACACGTTAGGGCAAGTACCCGATCCAGGCGCGCGCGGCCCGCTGGCTGTGAGCCGCGAAGAATACAACTTCGGCGACACTGCGTTTACACCCAGCAACTTTCCTGGACCAGTTGAATTGCTGGCTTCGATCCACTATCCAACGAATTTGTCAGGTGGGCCATTTCCCGTGATCGTGTTTCTGCACGGTCGCCACGCAACTTGTTTCAACGGTTCCGGAGCTCAGTTTTTGCAGTGGCCGTGTAGCGAGGGCTTCGAGTCGCTCCCCAGCTACAAGGGCTACGATTACGTCTCGGAAGTGCTCGCCAGCCACGGCTACGTGGTCCTTTCGATTAGCTCAAACGGAATCAATGCCCGAGACAACAGCGTGTTCGATCTCGGAGCGCTTGCGCGAGCAGAGTTGATTCAAAAGCATCTCGACATGCTGAACACCTTCAATACCGTGGGCGGCGCGCCTTTCGGCAGCAAGTTCGTGGGTAAGTTCAACCTGAGCCAGGTCGGGACAATGGGCCACTCGCGTGGTGGTGAGGGAGTGGTGCGACACTTTCTTTTGAATAAGTCATTGGGTTCGCCATACGGGATCAAAGCGGTGTTCCCGCTCGCGCCCGTAGATTTCAATCGTTTCACGGTGAACAACGCCGCGTTAAGTGTGCTGCTGCCTTACTGCGATGGCGACGCTTTCGATCTGCAAGGCATTCACTTTTACGATGACGCGCGGTACAACGTGCCCGGCGACACTGCGCCCAAGCACTCTGTTCTCGTGATGGGCGCTAATCACAATTTTTACAACACCGTCTGGACGCCTGGTAAGGATTCGTTTCCCGGCGCGGTTGACGATTGGCTGGGTTTTATTAATGGTGGTCCTTCCGATTCGCAATGCGGTAATCTCCCCAGCAATCAAAGGTTGACTCCAGCACAGCAACGCGGCACTGGTCTGGCTTATATGTCGGCGTTCTTCCGAGCTTACGTTGGTGGCGAGAGTCAGTTCATTCCGATACTGACTGGCGATGCGCCACCGCCACCTTCAGCGAAGACGAATAATTTGTTTGTGTCGTATCAGGCGCCCGAGGCTTTGCGCCTGGACGTTAACAGGTTGCTGAACGACACCAATTTAACCACCAACACGCTCGGTTCTGCCGTAACGCAACTCGGTCTGGCGCCGTACGAGTTGTGTGGCGGTGAGGAGCCCCAGCCGCAGTTTTGTCTACCTGACCAGCCGAGGGCACGTCAACCGCATACGACACCGAGTGCGCGCTCTCCGTTGCGCGGCTTGAGTCAGCTAAAAACCGGCTGGAACAACTTAACCGGCAATTACCGGAACGATGTGCCGGCTGCATTGGGGAATGTTTCGAGATTTCAGGCGCTTCAGTTTCGCGTTGCGGTGAATTTTGCGGACGTTCGGAATCTGGAGGGGCTGGCGCAAAACTTCCGAGTGGTGCTGACAGATGCCAATGGCTCGTCGGCGTCGGTGCGAGTAAGTGATGTTTCAGCGGCGTTGTACTTTCCACCGGGGGAGGTTGGACCGGTTCCGAAGATAATGCTGAATACAGTGCGCATACCCCTGACTGCGTTTGGCGGCGTGAACCTCAACTCCGTCAGATCGGTGCAATTCACGTTCAACGAGCAGGCTCAGGGTGGCATCATGATAACGGACGTGGCGTTCGCCTCCGCTCCGCAGTAGCGACAGATTGTGCAGAGGCAGCTCTGAGGATTTTCCAACAAACGGAAAATCCTCATGCTGAACGAGTAGCGCTACAACTCGCCGAATGGCGCGAAACAAGAAATCACGGTTGACGTGATCCGCGGGACTTACGGCAAGACGCCGGCGAAGCGCAGCAGGTCCTCAATCGTGAACTTTCCGTTATGCGGAAGCGTTGGTTCCCAGAGGCGATTGCGCAGAATCGAGTTTTCGCTCTTTTGAATCAGCCCGATCAGGACTTCCGCGACGAGGGTGCTGCCGAGTGGTCCAAGGTGTTTGCCCTTCCCGTGAAATGCAGCTTCAGCGAGGATGTAGTACCAGAGCGGCGTGCGCTCGGCGAATCCACTGCTGCGAATCACATCCAACTGGCTCTCTTGTCCCGCCGCCGGCGGAACCGCTGCCGCGACTTCCTCGATCTCCGCGGCAGTAAGCGGCGTGATATTCATCGCCGTAGCCAACGCTTGTCCCGTCGGCATCCGCAGCAAGTAACCGCGCAGCAGATTACGAACGGCAAGCATCGCCCCGAGACCAACCTCGACCGTGCCGTCAAATTTCCTGAGCCGGAACAACGGGTTCGCGAGCCTGGTATCAAATTTTCGTGCCTTGTTGCCCGGGTTGTTGCCGACGAAATTCTCCCACTCGATGATCCAATTCTCGGGGAGTGTGGGGAAATCACCTAACTGTCCCGTGAGCGCAGTGAAGGTGAACAGAAGATCGATTGTCGCCGGGATACCGCTGTTCGTGTTGAAGTTCACGTTGAAGTTGTAATCGCTACGCACCATCGTATGACCGAACCGATAGCCCGCGACGGCAAACTCCAACGGCATAAAAAACGGTTCCTCAAACGGTTTGAAGTGCTGCGGGCCGTCTCGCAGGATGTCTTTCACGATCTTCTTGTCCGCGACCTGCATTAAAAATTCGTGAATGACGAGGTATTGGTAATGCTGGCGCATGACCCGGCGCGGTTCCGTGAAAGAATGCCAAACGTCGACAAGTCTGTTGTGAGCCCGCAAAAACGCGAGGTGCAACTGTGCGACTATGGTGTTCTCGTCGTTGCGCGGATCGCCGATGTTCGCAGCGCGATCCGTCGCGGGATCCTCGGTCCGTGGCCCACGTGGAAGATCATTGAAGTCGTCTTTGCCCGGGGGACGGCCAAGTGGCGGGTTCGGATTGTTGGTGGGACTGACCGTTCCCACAACCATCTTGTCGCCGTCGCGCGGCGCGGGCAGATCGTAAACGCTGTCGAGATCCAGTGTCGCGGAACGCGCGTTTTTGAGAGAGTCACGAATCTGATCGAGTGGGAGTGGCGCCAGCGCAGGATCCGTAAGCGTCGGTAAATCTGCGGACGCCAGCTCGAGCGTAATATCGTGATCGATAAACTGTCCGAAGTAAGTCATGAGCGCGGATACGTCTGAATCGCCGGCCGCATCATTCCCCGCGTCGTCGATCATGGTCTTACCGAGGCGTACGAGGTTCGCCGGCGTGGACGGGTCCTCGGGCAGCAGGTTGGCAGGATCAGTTTGAAGGTCGGGGAACAGGAAATCGAAGTCCTTTAAATCGACCGGCTGGGCGATGGCGAAGGCGAACGGAACGTCAGCGACACGTTCCGCCAGACCTTCCCGCGCTTCATCAAACTGTTGGACCGTTAGGCTCTGTCCGTGTGCTAATCGTCGTGCCATTTTAGTTTCCTCCGATAATTGCAGTTCGGGTTACGGATTTACGATGACGATGCGGCTCTCAGCTTCATCGTCGATTGTTATGCGGTAGATGAACGCGCCGCGTGAGACAACCTGGCCGGAGTCGTCCTCTAAATTCCAGGTCAGCGTGTGCTTGCCTGGCCGAGGAGAAGACTCATCGACGAGCTTGCGGACGTACTTGCCGAAGCGATTCCAAATAACGATCGTTTGATGTTTAGCGCCTTCGGGCACGGTGTAGACGATTTCCACCGAACCTCGCGTTTCCTCCGGTTCGTTTGAGGTCAGGAACCCGGTTGGTGCTGCTGTGAGGGTGTGATGAGGTGGTCCAACCGGTTCGGTGGAGTATTTATAAACGGTGCGGCCCGAGGCATACCCGAGCGTTGCGGGATTGCCGAAGAAGCGGAAGCGATTGATAAACCGCCCGATCTGGTTTGCATTTTTCCAGTTGTTACCGGCGTCGAGACTCTCACTACTCAAGCCGGTCAGAAAATCCGCGTCGCCCCAGCCGCCGACCCATCCGTGATTCGCGTCGGCAAACCCGATGCCTTCCAGATTTGCATTGCCCTGAGGATCGTTGATCGGATGGCGCGTCCAGGTAAGACCGCCGTCAGTGGTTTTAAGGATCGCTGCCGCATTGAGGTTCTCGAGCGAGACAAAGCCGATCTGGTCCGTTAAGAAGAAGATCTTCCAGCCCCACTCGCCAAATGGAAACTGGTCCTGAAGATCTGCGACGCGATTCACCCACGTCTTGCCTCCGTCTTCAGTAAAAAGCACAACGGGCTTTACATCATCACGCGACGGATTCGGAACGTTGGCCTTACCCCCCACTACCCAGCCACGAAGCGGCGAGGTGAAGAAGCAATCGACGAGCAGCGACGCGTGTTCGCTCATCTCCCATCCCGTCCACGTGGCGCCGCCGTCCACCGTTTTGATCATGCGGGGCTTTTCTTCCGGATCGTTTGTTCCCGACGCATAGACCACCGATTCGTTGACGACAGACATGCCGCAGATGAACACGGGCGCCGTAGCCGGAAGATTGTCGACACGCTTCCACGTTTGGCCGCCGTTCTCGGTATGAAAGAGACGCTTTGACGCGCCCAGAGTTCCGACCCAGCCCTTGTTGCGATTAGCGAAGCCGACGCAACGTAAATAGACGTCGGCGCTGAACTGCCTGGTCCAATTCGCGCCGCCATCCTCGGTAAACAAAATGTGACCGTTGCTGTTGACGGCCCAACCCGTTGACTCGTCGATGAACCAGATATCATCGGTGCGCGAACTAGCGTTAGGGGCGTTAGTCGGACGCCATTGCAATTGTGTAGTCATTTCGATTTCTCACTTTTTAGTTCGAACGATTGCTTACGGCTGTTTGCCGTCATCGATCCACTTGCGAAAGATGGCGATTCGATCCGGCGGCCAGCTCCCGTCGCACGGCATACTGCCGTCGAGGAGAACAGCCAGAATTCGATCCGCGCGATCTCTCACGTCCTCAAACTTGTGCAGGTCAAAATCCGAGAAGGCGATCATGTCCTCACGATCGGGCACTTCGCGGAAAAGACCTCTGACGTCCTGCGCGAAACTCAGGGTTTGCGGCGCAGGCTCGGGCGGTTGAATCGGTTCGGGGTTAGGGCTGCGTTCGTGGACGGAAACGGGTTCGGCAGGCGCTTCATCGGAGCAGCCGTTTTTGATCCAGTCTCTGATGAACTTGATCCTGGGCTCAGCCACCGGAGGCCGGAAACGCGGCATCGGGTTTCCGCTCGACGTGCCTTCAAGACGTTGAATCAACTTCGATTCGTCCGGATCAAAGCTTCCATCCGGCTTTTGGTGGACCACTTGGGGCACCATCGGGTGCAGTGCGCCGGCGACGAAGCGGTCGCGTGAAATTCCTTCCCAAAACGACTTGTGCGAGCCGATGTCAAACCCGCGTACTGCCTGCTCGAGAATGGAAACAACTTTCCTGAAGTCTTTCGGCAGGCTTGTTTCCGGAATTTCCTGGCCGCCAGACAGCGACTGCATGATCGTCCGCGCTTGTTCGTCCATCTGCAAAAGATCTTCCAGAAATCCATCTGTTTCGTCGGGCGCGCCGCTCACGCGCAGCTCGTTAACGATGCGCGCCGACGTTCGGAGAACGTCCTTATGCGTACGCCAGCGATCGCGCTCGCGGTCCGGAAGGTTGAGCGTGTAAGGCAACTCGAACGGCGGGCCGGCGTTGAGACCGCTCGGCGGATCGTCCTTCGGCAGTTGGACAAGCTTGCCTGCGATCTTCTTTAGCCGTCGCATCTCATTGAAAGTCCAGATCAGCAGCAGACCGCGCGCGGTGTGATCCCCCTGCTTCGGTCCGCCGTCGACGACGTACAACTGTTGGTCCAGACGCAGGAAGTGTGAGAAGTAAGCGAGAAGATTGCGGTAGCGAAGGTTGAAAAGTTGTGCCCACGAGCGCGTCCGCTTGTTTGTGATGCGTCCTTTGCTGAGATGCGACTCGACGATCGAGTCCATCATGTGCATCTGTCTGAGCTTTGTATTTTCGCGAGGCGCCGCGAGTGTCGTGTTGGCATTTTCGGCCAACGGCCACGTCAGCGGCACGGACGCGCCGGACGAAAGGTCCTTGAACGGCTTGTAGATTTGGAAAAAGAACCGTTCAAAGTGTGACTCGGTTTCGCCGGAACCTGCGGGTGGAAGATCGAAACCCTCGCCTTGTTGCGCAATAGCGCGGACAGCCTTGATCGCTGCCGATCTAACCGCTGCCACGTCCTGCGATTCAATCGACTCGACAATCAACTTTTCTCCCGCAGTGGTGCGCGGCTCAAAACCCCAGTCGGCAAACTTCGCCTGGAACGCCGCCGTGTCGAGACGGAAATCCGCGTCTTTAACGCCACGATCGGCGTCGGAAAATATCTGCTCCAGCCGCGCGAAGATCGGTCCTACGTGCTGGACATCGCGGCCGTCGTTGGAACGTTTGGCGTCGACTTTGAGCTGTTCGTACAACGCGACGTCTTCCGGCGTGAGGTCC
>Ga0105248_10004447_pt1 | contig 15517 bp, 8 predicted proteins | sample KBSS34metaG_FD_81524 | JGI IMG/M metagenome (GOLD analysis project Ga0105248, IMG submission 81524) | Switchgrass rhizosphere microbial communities from Kellogg Biological Station, Michigan, USA - KBS S3-4 metaG | ecosystem: Host-associated > Plants > Roots > Rhizosphere > Soil | place...
CGTCGAGTACCTGTTGCACCTGGGCCTCGCTGCCCGGCTCGGCATGCAGGCGCATGTCGAAGAGGGCGAACTCGATCTGACGCAGGGTCTGCAGGCCGCTTTGGAAATTCTTGGCGGCGAGCATCTTGTCGAACAGCTCGCGCGGCAGCGTGGCCTGCGTCTCGACGTGCGCGGTCATGTGCTTGACCACGTCCCACTCCCAGCAGAAGTTCTCCATGAACTGGCTGGGCAGTTCGACCGCGTCCCACTCCACACCGGAGATGCCGGCGACGCCGATGTCCTCGACGCGGGTGAGCAGGTGGTGCAGCCCGTGGCCGGCCTCGTGGAACAGCGTGGTGACCTCGTCATGCGTGAGCAGTGCGGGCTTGTCGCCCACGGGCGCGGCGAAGTTGCACACGAGGTGCGCCACCGGCGTTTGCAGCGTGCCGCCCGGGCGCGACCAGCGTCCGCGCACGTCGTCCATCCAGGCGCCTGGGCGCTTGCCGTTGCGCGCGTAGGGGTCGAGATAGAACTGCCCGACGAGCTCGCCGCGGCGCTCGATGCGGAAGAAGCGCACCTGATCGTTCCAGACGGTCGCCTCGTCGGGACGGATGGCCACGTCGAACAGCGTCTCGATGATGCGGAACAGCCCGCCCAGCACCTTGGGCTCGGTGAAGTACTCCTTCACCTCCTGGTCGCTGAACGCGTAGCGCTTCTCCTTGAGCTTCTCGCTGGCGTAGGCGATGTCCCAGGCCTTCAGCTCGGCGAGGCCGAGCTCCTGGCGCGCGAACTCGCGCAGCTCGGCGAGGTCGCGCTCGGCATGTGAGCGCGCGCGGCGTGCGAGGTCGCGCAGGAAGTCGATCACTTGCGCAGGCGAGTCGGCCATCTTGGGAACGAGCGACACATGCGCGAAGTCGCTGTAGCCCAGCAGCTGGGCCTCTTCCTGGCGCAGCGCGAGGATCTCGCGCATGACCGGCGTGTTGTCGAGCGCGGCCGAACCCTGCTCGCTGGCGCGCGTGACGTAGGCGGTGTGCATGCGCTCGCGAAGTGCGCGGTTGGCGCCGTACTGCATCACCGGCAGGTACACCGGCATGTGCAGCGTGAGCTTGTGGCCTTCCTTGCCCTCGGCCTGCGCGGCCTCGCGCGTGGCTTGCTGGATGTCGGCGGGCACGCCTTCGAGCTCGTCGGCGCCGGCGTAGTAGGCGTAGGCGTCGGTGGCGTCGAGCACGTGCTCGGAGAACTGCTGGCCGAGCTCGGCCAGGCGTGCCTGGATCGCGGCGAAGCGTTCCTTCGCGGCCCCTTGCAGCTCCGCGCCGGAGAGCACGAAGTCGCGCATCGCATTCGACAGCGCCTGGCGCCGCGCGGGCGAGAGGGAGGCCGCGGCCGGCGACTGCGCGATGCGCTTGTACTTGGCATAGAGCCGCTCGTCGGCGCCCAGGCGGGTGTGGAACTCGGTGACCTTCGGCAGCGCGGCGGTGTAGGCCGCGCGCAACTCAGGCGTGTCCGCCACCGCATTGAGGTGCGACACCGCGCCCCACGCGCGGCCCAGCCGCTCGGTGGCCACGTCGAGCACCGCCGACATGGCGTCGTAGTCGGCAGGCTCCTCGTCGCGCACGACGCGCTCGAGCGCGGCATCCGCTTGCGCAAGCAGCGCATCGACCGCCGGCGCCACGTGCTCCGGCTTCAGCTCGTCGAAGCGGGGAAGGCCGTCGGTGTCGAGCAGAGGGTTGGCTGGCATGGGACTTCCTTTCGTGTGCCTCTCGAATCAGGCGCCCGCGCGCTCGGCACGCTCGGCCGCCTCGATCGTGTTGACCAGGAGCATGGTGATCGTCATGGGCCCCACGCCGCCGGGCACGGGGGTGATCCAGCCGGCCACCTCGGACACGCCGGCGAAGTCGACGTCACCGCAGAGCTTGCCTTCGTCGTTGCGGTTCATGCCCACGTCGATGACGACTGCGCCCGGCTTGACCATGTCCGCCGTGATCGTGTTGCGACGGCCCACGGCGGCCACGAGGATGTCGGCCTGGCGTGTGTGATGCGCGAGATCGGCGGTGGCGCTGTGGCAGATGGTGACGGTGGCGTTGGCCTGCAAGAGCAGCATCGCCATCGGCTTGCCGACGATGTTGCTGCGCCCCACGACGACCGCGTTCTTGCCACGCGGGTCGCAGCCGATGGCCTCGAGCATCTTCATGCAGCCGTAGGGTGTGCAGGGCCGGAAGCCGGGCTGTCCGACCATGAGCGCGCCGGCGCTCGCCACGTGGAAGCCGTCGACGTCCTTGTCGGGCGAGATGGCCTCGATGACCTTGTGCGAATCAATGTGCGGCGGCAGCGGAAGCTGCACGAGGATGCCGTGGATGGACGGGTCCTCGTTGAGCGCATGCACGCGCGCGAGCAGTTCCGCCTCGCTCATCGTGCCGGGGTATTGCTCGAGCACCGAGTGCAGGCCGTTGTCCGCGCACGCCTTGACCTTGTTGCGCACGTACACCTGGCTGGCGGGGTTGTCGCCGACCAGCACGACGGCGAGACCGGGGCGGGTGCCGCGCTCGGAAAGCGCCGCTGCGCGGCGTGCCACGTCGGCGCGGATCTGCTTGGAAAGGGCGTTGCCGTCGATGAGGCGTGCAGTCATTGCGGTGCTTCGCTTCTGAAATGAAAAAAGGCCGCTTCGGAAGCGGCCTCGGGTTGGTCTTGCGGGATCAGGAGGCCTTGGCCTGCTGCGCGCCGAGCGCGATCTTGAGCAGGTCCGCCACGGTATTCGCGTTCAGCTTCTCCATGATGTTGGCGCGGTGGGCCTCGACCGTCTTGATGCTGATGCCGAGGTCATCGGCGATCTGCTTGTTCAGCCGGCCGGCGACGATGCGCTCGAGCACCTGGGCCTCACGGGTGGTCAGGCGCGAGAGCAGGGCGTCGCGGCTGGCCTGTTCCTGATGCGCGGAGAAGGCGGTGCGGGCCTGATCGAGCATGCGCTCCACCAGACGCAGCAGTTCCTCTTCCTTGAAGGGCTTCTCGATGAAGTCCATCGCGCCCTTCTTCATGGTGCTCACGGCCATCGGCACGTCGCCGTGGCCGGTGATGAACACGATGGGAAGCGGAGACTTGCGCTCCATCAGCCGGTCCTGGAGTTCCAGGCCGCTCATGCCGTCCATGCGGATGTCGGCGATCAGGCAAGCCACTTCCCGGGCGTCGAAGCGGGAGAGGAAGGATTCGGAAGAGTCGAAGCACTTGACCCTGTAGTCCTTGCCCTCAAGCAGCCACTGCAGGGAATCACGAACGGCTTCGTCATCGTCGACAACGTAGACCGTACCTTTTTTAGGAATCAGGCTCATGCGCTTTCGATATAGGTCGGGGCCGGAACCTCGGAAACCGCCGGGGGATGCTCCACGGGAAGCGTGAAGACAAATCGGCAGCCGCTCTGAACTTGCCCATTGTAGAGGTTCTCGGCCGAGATCCTTCCGCGGTGTGACTCGATGATCGAGCGACACAGGCTCAGGCCGATTCCCAATCCCTCGGGCTTGGTGGAGAAGAAGGCTTCGTACAGGCGGCTGATCACCTCCTCTTTCAGGCCAGGCCCGGTGTCGGTGACGCTGAACTCGATCACGCCGCCCTCGTCGGGCGTGTGGCGCGGCACCACGCGCAATTCGATGTGACGGCGCGAGGGCGGCATGCGGGCGCCGTCGATCGCTTCGGCGGAGTTCTTCAAGAGGTTGAGCAGCACCTGCTCGATGAGGATGGGGTCGACCATGATCGTGGGCAGGCGCTGCGCCACGTAGGTGTGGATCGCCACGTTGCGCCGGCGCAGCTCGATGCAGGCGAGCTCGACCGCGTCCTCCACGATGGCGCGCGCCTGGGAAGGCTGGCGCTGCGGCTCGCTGCGCTTCACGAATGCTCGGATGCGATGAATGATCTGCCCGGCCCGCTGCGCCTGGCGCGCGGTCTTCTCCAGCGCGGCGATGAGGTCGTGCTCCCCGATGCTGCCGCCCTTCACGCGAGTGACCATGCCGTTGCAGTAGTTCGTGATCGCGGTGAGCGGCTGGTTGAGCTCGTGAGCCACCGACGAGGCCATCTCGCCCATCGTCACGAGGCGGCTCGTGACCTGCGCCTTCTCCGCCTGATGCGCGGCCAGCTCTTCGCCGCGGCGACGCGCGGTGATGTCGGTGGCGATCAGCATCTGCGCGAGTCGGCCGTCGGTCCATTGAACGTAGCGGGTGCGCACGTCGAACCACTTCTGCAGCGACTCGGCGAAGACTTCGCGTGCATCGGATCCGGCCTCGGTGAGCTCTTGCGTGGGCAGGCCGCCCAGGGTGTCGACGGAATCGTCGCTGTCGCGCAGCATCGCGAAGTCGGCGTCGGCGCCGGCCAGCAGGGTGTGGCCCTGCGCATCGGCGCCGAACCACAGGCGGTACGAGCGGTTCGCGAAGAGCAACTCGCCCTGCGCCACCGACAGCACCGACACGGCCGCCTCGAGGCCTTCGAGCACCGTGGTGAATCGCTCGTGCGAGGCAGAGAGCTGATCGCGGATGCGCTTGGCCTCGGTGATGTTGGTCATCGAGGTCATCCAGCCGGTCTGCTGGCCCTTGGAATCGATGAGCGGGGAGACGTACATGCGCGCATCGAACTGCGTGCCGTCCTTGCGCATCACCTTCACCTCGATGCCGCCGGCCGGGCTGCGGCCCTGCAGCTCCTGGTGGAACAGCCGCGTGTTCTCCTCCATGCGGTCATGCGGCCAGTGAGGGAAGGGCGGCAGTCGGCCGAGCAACTCGGACTCGGAGAAGCCCGTCATCGCGCAGAACGCCGGGTTCACATAGGTGATGCGGCCCTCCAGATCCATGGCTCGCATCCCCGTGAGCATGGAGTTCTCCATCGCCCGGCGGAAGTTGGTCTCGCTGACGAGCGCGCTCTGGATCTGCGAGCGCCGGCGCATGTGCCGCCAGGTGCCCAGCAGCATCCACACGGTGAGCGCCGAGAGCGCCACCACCATCCAGAACAGCGTATTGCCGATCAGGCCGATGGACGTGCGCCAGCCTTGTCCGCGCAGCACGAGGCTGTCGCCCAGCGGCGCGACCGGCACGTCGTAGACGAAGCTGCTGCGGCTCGCGCGATTGAGGTCGGTGGACAGCGTGCTCGCCAGCACCGAGCCGTTCGTGCCCACGAGCGTCATCGCGTGGCGTCGCGTGACTTCTCCCGGCACGAAGTAGCGCAGCAGGGCCTCGATGGAGTATTCGGCGACGATGGTTCCGGCGAAGGCGCTGCGGTCGATCAGCGGAACCTGGATCTGGAACACCGGGCGGCGCGCGGCGCCCTCGAACGGGCGCGAATAGACGGGCTGGCGCAGATCACGCGCGGCGGCGAAGGCCCAGCTCGCGGCGGTGGGCATGGCCGCGTCGATGCCGCCGCTGCCTACCGATTCGCCCAGGCGGTCCAGTGCGATGTGGCGCGCGCGCACGCCCTGATCGACATCGATCCAGGTGAGGCTCACCACCTCGGGCCGCTCGCGCACGAAGCTCGCGGCCTGCTCCTGGAACTCGTTCTTGTCGATGGCGCGCGTGACGAGCTCGCGCGCCATGCGCACGAGCTGCTCCTGGTTCTCGATCAGGCGCAGGCGGATCTGCTGCTGGGCGATCTCGGTATCGCGCTTGAGCGACTGCTGCTCGCGGTCGTGCTCCTCGTTCCGCAGGTACCAGAAGGCCGCAATGATCGCGGCGAGAAACAGCAGCACCGAGACGAGCGGGCCGAGCGTGGCGAAGCGGTCCTGGCGCGACGGCGACTGCCGCTTCCACCAGGCACGAAAGACGCGTTTCGGGCGGGACGCGGTGGAAGCCTGCAAGGTCGAGTCGGGAATGCCGGAGTGCATGGCGCGGATTATCGATTGACGCCGCCCAATGACGAACTCGTGTCGGAAGCGCGGCCAATTGGGGTTTTGCAGCGCAGCAATTTTTCATGATGCGAATCGCACTCGCGCGATTTGAAATCTCACGAAGCTTGTGTGAAACTTGAATCCAAGCTCTAGAGTCGCGCTGATCGGGCGGTCAGCGCTTCTTTTTTGTCCTGCACACCTTTTCAGTGACTCGCTGCGCGGCCCTCCTGATGCGTTCGGGCCGTGTTCAGCACGAAGGAGACAGCCATGTCAGCCATGCCGGAATCGATCCCGGGGCCCAGCGACGCACGCGACACCGACAGCCAGGAGACCCGCGAGTGGCTCGATGCGCTGCAGGCGGTCATCGGTAGCGAGGGCACCGAGCGCGCGCACTACCTTCTCGATCGCCTCATCGAGGAGGCGCGACAGGCGGGCATCGAGACGCCGTTCTCTGCCAATACCGCCTACGTCAACACCATTCCCGCCGGGCAGGAAGAGCACAGCCCGGGCAATGTCGACATCGAGGAGCGCCTGCGCGCGTACATGCGCTGGAACGCGATGGCGATGGTGGTGAAGGCCAACCGCCTGCACCCCGCGGACGGCGGCGACCTCGGCGGGCACATCTCCTCCTTCGCCTCGCTGGCCACCATGTTCGGCGCGGGCTTCAACCACTTCTGGCACGCCGAGCACGAGGGTCATGGCGGCGATCTGCTCTACATCCAGGGCCACTCCTCGCCGGGCATCTACGCGCGCGCCTTCCTCGAGGGTCGCATCACCGAGGACCAGCTGCTCAACTTCCGCCAGGAGGTCGACGGCCACGGGCTGTCCAGCTATCCGCACCCGAAGCTCATGCCCGAGTTCTGGCAGTTCCCCACGGTGTCGATGGGTCTGGGGCCGATCATGGCCATCTACCAGGCGCGCTTCCTCAAGTACCTGCACGCGCGCGGCATCGCCGACACCGCCAACCGCAGGGTCTGGGTCTTCTGCGGCGACGGCGAGATGGACGAGCCCGAATCGCTCGGGGCGATCAGCATGGCCGCGCGCGAGAAGCTCGACAACCTCACCTTCGTCATCAACTGCAACCTGCAGCGCCTGGACGGCCCGGTGCGCGGCAACGGCAAGATCATCCAGGAGCTCGAGAGCGAGTTCCGCGGCTCGGGCTGGAACGTCATCAAGCTCATCTGGGGCAGCTACTGGGATCCGCTGCTCGCGCGCGACAAGGAAGGCCGCCTGCGCAAGGTGATGATGGACGTCGTCGACGGCGACTACCAGGCCATGAAGGCCAACGACGGCGCCTTCGTGCGCAAGCACTTCTTCGGTCGTGACCCGAAGCTGCTCGAGATGGTCGCGCAGATGAGCGACGACGACATCTGGCGCCTGAACCGCGGCGGCCACGACCCGCACAAGGTGCACGCGGCCTATCACAAGGCCGTGACCACCAAGGGCCAGCCCAGCGTGCTGCTGGTGAAGACCGTCAAGGGCTTCGGCATGGGCAAGGCGGGCGAAGGCAAGAACATCGCGCACCAGGCCAAGAAGCTCACGGACGAGGACATCAAGGCCTTCCGCGACCGCTTCAACATCCCCATCCCGGACGACAAGCTGGCCGAGCTGCCGTTCTACAAGCCGGCCGACAACACGCCCGAGATGCAGTACCTGCACGAGCGGCGCAAGGCGCTCGGCGGCTATCTGCCGCATCGCCGCGTGAAGGCCGACGAGACGCTGCCGGTGCCCGATCTCTCCGCGTTCCAGGCGGTGCTGGACCCGACCGCCGAAGGGCGCGAGATCTCCACCACCCAGGCCTACGTGCGCTTCCTCACCGCGCTGCTGCGCGACAAGGCGCTCGGCCCGCGCGTCGTGCCGATCCTCGTGGACGAGGCGCGCACCTTCGGCATGGAGGGCCTGTTCCGCCAGATCGGCATCTACAACCCCGAGGGGCAGAAGTACACGCCGGTCGACAAGGACCAGGTCATGTACTACCGCGAGGCGAAGGACGGCCAGATCCTGCAGGAGGGCATCAACGAAGCCGGCGGCATGTGCAGCTGGATCGCCGCGGCCACGTCGTACTCGACGAACAACCGCGTGATGATTCCCTTCTACATCTTCTATTCGATGTTCGGCCTGCAGCGCGTGGGCGACCTCGCCTGGGCCGCAGGCGACATGCAGGCGCGCGGCTTTTTGCTCGGCGGCACCTCGGGGCGCACCACGCTCAACGGCGAGGGCCTGCAGCACGAGGACGGCCACAGCCTCCTGCTCGCCAGCACCATCCCGAACTGCAAGAGCTACGACCCGACCTTCGCGCACGAGGTCGCGGTGATCATGCAGGACGGCCTCAAGCGCATGGTCGAGCGCCAGGAGAACGTCTACTACTACATCACCCTGCTCAACGAGAACTACCCGCACCCGGGACTCAAGCCGGGCACCGAGGAGCAGATCATCAAGGGCATGTACCTGCTGCTCGAAGGCGCGAAGAAGACGCCGCGTGTGAACCTGCTGGGCAGCGGCACCATCCTGCGCGAATCGATTGCCGCGAAGGAGCTGCTGGAGAGCGAGTGGGGCGTGGCTGCCAACGTGTGGAGCTGCCCGAGCTTCAACGAGCTCGCGCGCGAAGGCCAGGACTGCGAGCGCTGGAACCTGCTGCATCCGAGCGAGGCGCCGCGCGTGTCCTTCGTGGCGCAGCAACTCGAGAAGCACGCGGGACCGGTCGTGGCCGCCACCGACTACGTCAAGTCCTACGTCGACCAGATCCGCGCCTTCATGCCCAAGGGCCGCACCTACAAGGTGCTCGGTACCGACGGCTACGGCCGAAGCGACTTCCGCAGCAAGCTGCGCGAGCACTTCGAGGTGAATCGCCACTACATCGTCGTCGCCGCCCTCAAGGCGCTGGCCGACGAAGGCAGCGTGCCGGCCAGCCAGGCCGCCGAGGCGATTCGCAAGTACGGCATCAACACCGAAAAGATCAACCCGCTGTATGCCTGACGCTTGGAACCCAAGCGCGCTGCTGGAGACGACATGGCCCTCATCGAAGTAAAGGTGCCCGACATCGGCGACTTCAAGGACGTCGAGATCATCGAAATGCTGGTCAAGGTCGGCGACACCATCAAGCCCGAGCAGAGCCTCGTCACCGTGGAGAGCGACAAGGCCTCCATGGAGATTCCTTCGTCCGCCGCCGGCGTGGTCAAGGAGATGAAGGTCAAGCTCGGCGACAAGGTCAGCCAGGGCAGCCTGCTGCTCATGCTGGAGTCCTCCGCGGCAGCGAGCGAGGCTGCGCCCGCGCAGGCCGCGGCACCCGCCCCGGTCGCCGCAGCACCGGCGAGCGCGCCGACGCCCGCGGCCGCGCCTGCAGCGCAGCCGACGGGCGCGGCCATCGAAGTCGCGGTGCCCGACATCGGCGACTTCAAGGATGTCGCGGTCATCGAGGTGCTGGTGAAGCCCGGCGACACGGTGAAGGCCGAGCAGGGCCTCATCACGGTGGAAAGCGACAAGGCATCGATGGAGATTCCCTCGCCGCAGGCGGGCGTGCTGGAGTCGCTGCGCGTGAAGCTCGGCGACCGCGTGTCCCAAGGCAGCGTGATCGCGACGCTGCGGCCCGCCGGCGCCGCCGCGAGCACCGCGAGCGCGACCCTGCCCCCGCCCATTTCGCCCGCCGCCGCCGCGGTCGCCCCGAGCGACCTCGCCAGCAAGCCGGTCGCGCGCACGATGCCCACCGCGGCGCTTCCCGCGCATGAGCCGCTCAAGGCCAGCGGTGCCTTGCCGCATGCCTCGCCTTCGGTGCGCCGCTATGCGCGCGAGCTCGGCGTGCCGCTCGAGCAAGTGAAGGGCACCGCACCCAAGGGCCGCATCACGCAGGAAGACGTCCAGAGCTACATCAAGCGCGTGATGAGCGGCGAGACCGCAGCGCCTGCCGCGCGCCCCGCGGCGGCCGCGGCTGCCGGCGGCGCCTTCCCGGGCCTCCTGCCCTGGCCCCAGATCGACTTCACGAAGTTCGGCGAGATCGAGCGCCGTGAGCTTTCGCGGATCAAGAAGATCAGCGGCGCCAACCTGCATCGCAACTGGGCGCTGATACCGCACGTCACCAACCACGAGGACGCCGACATCACCGAGCTCGAAGCCTTCCGGGTCCAGCTCAACAAGGAATACGAGAAGGCGGGCGTGAAGGTCACGATGCTGGCCTTCCTCATCAAGGCCTGCGTCGCGGCGTTGCAGAAGTTCCCCGACTTCAACGCCTCGCTCGACGGCGAGACGCTGGTGCTCAAGAAGTACTTCCACATCGGCTTTGCGGCCGACACGCCCAACGGGCTGGTCGTGCCGGTCATCAAGGACGCCGACAAGAAGGGCGTGGTGCAGCTCGCCAAGGAAATGAACGAGCTCGCGGCCAAGGCGCGCGAGGGCAAGCTCTCGCCCAGCGACATGAGCGGAGGCTGCTTCAGCATCAGCTCGCTCGGCGGCATCGGTGGCACCTACTTCACGCCCATCATCAATGCGCCGGAGGTGGCGATCCTCGGCGTGTGCAAGTCGTCGATGCGACCGGTGTGGGACGGCAAGGCGTTCGTGCCGCGACTCATCCTGCCGCTGTCGCTCAGCTGGGATCACCGCGTGGTCGACGGCGCGTCGGCCGCGCGCTTCAACACCTATCTGGCCGGCGTGCTGGCCGACTTCCGCCGCGTGCTGCTGTGAACCTCGAGACGCCACCGGCTCGATGAGCCGGTGCGCGCACCGTCGCGACAGAAGAAGAAAGGACGCTTCCTATGACCACCGTCGTCGTGGTGAAGAAAGCCAACCAGCTCGCCATCGCGGCCGACAGCCTCGTGACCTTCGGAGACACGCGTCTGGCGCATGGCTACGAGATGAACGAGAAGCTCTTCAAGATCGGCGACTCGTACTTTGGCCTCGCGGGCACGGTGGCCCACTTCCCCGTGCTGCGGCGCGCGCTGCAGTCGCTCACGGAGGGCGAACTGCGGCTGAACTCGCGCGACGAGGTGTTCGACACCTTCTTGCGCCTGCATCCCAAGCTCAAGGAACAGTTCTTCCTCAACACGAAGGAAGAGGACGCCGACCCCTACGAGTCGAGCCAGTTCAGCGTGCTCATCGCCAACGCGAGCGGGATCTACGGCGTGTACTCGTATCGCGAGGTGTTCGCCTTCGACCGCTTCTGGGCCATCGGCTCGGGGCGCAGCTTCGCGCTCGGCGCGATGCACATCGCATTCGACAAGGCGAAGACCGCGCGTGAGGTCGCGGAAGCCGGCATCGGCGCGGGCTGCGAGTTCGACAAGAACTCGGCCGGCCCGTTGCGCATCTACACATTGAAGACGAAGGAATGAGGCCATGGCTCTCGTCGAAGTAAAGGTGCCCGACATCGGCGACTTCAAGGACGTCGCCGTCATCGAGGTGCTCGTAAAGCCGGGCGACACGGTGAAGCTCGAGCAGTCGCTCATCACCGTGGAGTCCGACAAGGCGTCGATGGAGATTCCGTCCACGCATGCCGGCGTGGTGAAGGAGCTGGCGCTCAAGGTGGGCGACACGGTGAACCAGGGCAGCCTGGTGCTGCGCCTGGAGGCGGCCGATGCGGGTGCTGCCGCCGCGCCTGCGCCTTCGCCCACGCCGGCTGCGCCGCCCGCTGCCGCGGCCGCTGCGCCGGTGCCAGCGGTGGCGCCTGCGGCCAGCTTCAGCGGGAAGGTCGACGCGGAATGCGACCTGATCGTCCTCGGCGGCGGGCCGGGCGGCTATTCGGCCGCCTTCCGCGCGGCCGACCTCGGGCTCAAGGTCGTCCTGGTGGAGCGCTACGCGACGCTCGGCGGCGTGTGTCTGAACGTGGGCTGCATTCCTTCGAAGGCGCTGCTGCACGTGGCGGCCGTGATGGACGAGGTCTCGCACTTCGCCGACATCGGTGTGGCCTATGGCGCACCGAAGCTCGACCTCGATCGCCTGCGCGCGCACAAGAACAAGGTGACGGGCAGGCTCACCGGCGGCCTGGCGCAGATGGCCAAGATGCGCAAGGTCACGGTGATGCGCGGCACCGGCAGCTTCGCGGACGCCAACCACATGCTCGTGGAGGCCACCGGCGGCAGCGGCCAGGAGAAGACCGGCGAGCGCCAGACCGTGCGCTTCAAGCGCTGCATCGTCGCCGCCGGCTCGCAGGCAGTGCGCCTTCCCTTCATGCCCAACGATCCGCGCGTGGTCGACAGCACCGGCGCGCTGGAGCTGCCCGCGTCGCCCAAGCGCATGCTCGTGGTGGGCGGCGGGATCATCGGCCTGGAGATGGGCACCGTGTATTCGACGCTCGGCGCGCGGCTGGACGTGGTCGAGATGCTCGACGGCCTGATGCTCGGCGCCGATCGCGATCTGGTGCGCGTGTGGCAGAAGCTCAACGCGCCGCGCTTCGACAACGTGATGCTCAAGACCAAGACCGTGGCCGCCGAGGCCACGCCGCAGGGCATCAAGGTGAGCTTCGAGGGCGAGGGCGCACCCAAGGAGCCTCAGCTCTACGACCTCGTGCTGCAGTCCGTGGGCCGCGTGCCGAACGGAAAGAAGATTGCGGCTGAGAAGGCGGGCGTGGCCGTCAATGACCGCGGCTTCATTCCGGTGGACATCCAGATGCGCACCAACGTCGCGCACATCTTCGCGGTCGGCGACATCGTCGGCCAGCCGATGCTCGAGCACAAGGCGGTGCACGAGGCGCATGTGGCCGCGGAAGTGGCCGCCGGCGAGCTGCTCGGCGACGAGCACCTGACCAAGGCCGCCTTCGATGCGCGCGTGATTCCGAACGTGGCCTACACCGATCCGGAAGTCGCCTGGGTCGGCCTTACGGAGGATCAGGCGCGCGAGCAGGGCATCAAGCTCAAGAAGGGCCTCTTCCCCTGGACCGCGTCGGGGCGCGCCATCGCCAACCTGCGCGACGAAGGCTTCACCAAGCTGCTGTTCGACGAGAGCACGAACCGCATCGTGGGCGGCGGCATCGTCGGCACGCATGCGGGCGACCTCATCAGCGAGATCGCGCTGGCCATCGAGATGGGCGCGGACGAGGTGGACATCGGCAAGACCATCCACCCGCACCCGACGCTCGGCGAGAGCATCGGCCTGGCCGCGGAAGCGGCACACGGCGTGTGCACGGACCTGCCGCCACAGAAGAAGCGTTGATCCAAGAGAGCAAGACCAAAAGAAACGGCCCGCAGTTGCGGGCCGTTCTTCATTGCGGGACCGATCGCTACTTCGACGCCGCAGGCGAAGCGCCCGGCAGCGGCACCGAGACCGCCTGGGGGATTGTCACCACGGCTGCAGAGGCCGGGTCGGCCGGCGCGCTGATCGCCGCCGGCGCGGCCGCGGGTGCGCCGGAGCCGGCGCCCACCATGCCGCCCGGCAGCAGCGGCACGATGAGCAGCGCCACGATGTTGATGATCTTGATGAGCGGGTTCACCGCGGGGCCGGCGGTGTCCTTGTAGGGGTCGCCCACGGTGTCGCCGGTGACGGCGGCCTTGTGCGCCTCGCTGCCCTTGCCGCCGTAGTTGCCTTCCTCGATGTACTTCTTCGCGTTGTCCCAGGCACCGCCGCCGGTGCACATGGAGATCGCGACGAAGAGGCCGGTGACGATCGTGCCCATCAGCAGGCCGCCGAGCGCGGCGGGGCCGAGCAGCATGCCCACGAGGATGGGCACCACCACCGGCAGCAGGCTCGGGACGATCATCTCTTTGATGGCCGCACTGGTGAGCATGTCGACCGCGGTGCCGTATTCGGGCTTGGCGGTGCCTTCCATGATCCCGGGGATCGACTTGAACTGGCGGCGCACTTCTTCCACCACCGCACCCGCGGCGCGGCCCACGGCCTCCATCGCCATGGCGCCGAAGAGGTAGGGGATCAGGCCGCCGATGAACAGGCCGATGATCACCATGTGGTTGCTCAGATCGAAGCTGACCGTCTTGCCGGAGGCTTCGAGCGCATGGGTGTAGTCGGCGAAGAGCACCAGCGCGGCCAGGCCCGCCGAGCCGATGGCATAGCCCTTGGTCACCGCCTTGGTGGTGTTGCCCACCGCGTCGAGCGGGTCGGTGATGTCGCGCACGCTGTCGGGCATGCCCGCCATCTCGGCAATGCCGCCGGCGTTGTCGGTGATGGGGCCGTAGGCGTCCAGCGCCACGACGATGCCGGCGAGGCTCAGCATGGCCGTGGCCGCGATCGCAATGCCGTACAGGCCCGCGAGCCAGTAGGAGGACAGGATCGCCAGGCACACGAAGACCACCGGCCAGGCGGTGGACTTCATGCTCACGCCCAGGCCCGCGATGATGTTCGTGCCGTGGCCGGTGGTCGATGCCTTGGCCACGTGGCGCACGGGCGCGTAGTCGGTGCCGGTGTAGTACTCGGTCACCCACACGAGCGCCGCGGTCAGCAGCAGGCCGACGATGGAGCTTCCGAACAGGCGCCACTGCGTGCCGCCGTTGGCGTAGATGGCGTTGTCCGGCATCACCCACAGGGTGATGAAGTAGAAGCCCACGAGCGAGATGACGCCCGCAACGACGAGGCCGCGATAGAGCGCGGGCATCACGTTGCGCATGCCGGGGCTCGCCTTCACCGCGCCGCAGCCGATGATCGAGGCGATGATCGAGAAGCCGCCGAGCGCGAGCGGGTAGACCACCGCGTTCATCGGCGCCACCGTCACGAGCAGCGCACCCAGCACCATCGTGGCGATCAGCGTGACCGCGTAGGTCTCGAACAGGTCGGCAGCCATGCCGGCGCAATCGCCGACGTTGTCGCCCACGTTGTCGGCGATCACCGCGGGGTTGCGCGGGTCATCTTCAGGAATGCCGGCCTCGACCTTGCCGACCAGGTCCGCGCCCACGTCGGCGCCCTTGGTGAAGATGCCGCCGCCCAGGCGGGCGAAGATTGAGATCAGCGAGGCGCCGAAGGCCAGGCCCATCAGCGGCTTGATCGCCCCGGACAGCGAGCTGGTGGGGGTGACCTGGCCGTTGCTGACGAGGAACCAGAATACCGCGCTCACGCCCAGCAGCCCGAGCCCGACGACGAGCATGCCGGTGATCGCACCGCCCTTGAAGGCCACGTCGAGCGCAGGCGCGATGCCCTGGGTGGCGGCCTGTGCCGTGCGCACATTGGCCCGCACCGAGACGTTCATGCCGATGAAGCCGCAGGCGCCGGAGAGGACGGCGCCGATCACGAAGGCCACCGCGGTCGGCAGGCCGATGAAGATGCCGATGAGCACGGCGAGGATGACCCCGACGATCGCGATCGTGCGGTACTGCCGCGCAAGATAGGCCGCCGCCCCCTGCTGGATGGCTGATGCGATTTCCTGCATGCGGGCGTTGCCCGCGTCCTGCTTCAGGATCCACCTGCGTTGCACGAAGCCGTAAGCCACGGCCGCGATGCCACACAACAGCGCGAAAACGAGCGCCAGGGAACTGGACATGAGGGGAGTCTCCTTCCTCGTCTGAGGGTCCTTGTTGCGGGATGCACCGCGGCTCCTGGTGGCCCGAGCTTCCATGGCGCGGGCTCGGCCGGGTGGCCGGCGCATGCTAAGGGAAGGCCCCCTGCGCGGCAACGCGGCGGCGGGGGGTGTTTACCTCGGGGCGCCGCCGCACGATGGCACGCGACGCGTGTCAGGCCGGTGACGGGTGGCTGCTTAGAATTCGGGTTTCCCCGCAAACCTAGGGTCGACCATGAGCCTTCAGAAAGTCAGTCCCGGCGCCA
>Ga0105248_10004451_pt1 | contig 15508 bp, 16 predicted proteins | sample KBSS34metaG_FD_81524 | JGI IMG/M metagenome (GOLD analysis project Ga0105248, IMG submission 81524) | Switchgrass rhizosphere microbial communities from Kellogg Biological Station, Michigan, USA - KBS S3-4 metaG | ecosystem: Host-associated > Plants > Roots > Rhizosphere > Soil | place...
ATGGCCCGCGCTACCGTCCCGTGGACGCCCGGCCACGTGCTCCCCAACCTCGACTACGGGTTGGCGTACCGCGTGGCGGCCAGCACCCTTTATCCCAAGCTCAAGGAAATTGTCGAGAACGTCCTGGCCAGCGCGCTGATCTATCTGCCGTCACACTCCAGTGATTTGAAGAATCCTGAGATCCGCAAATATCTGGATCAGTACGCGCGCGGATCGAACAACTATTCGGCTGAGGAACGCATCAAACTGATGAAGCTGATGAGGGACGCGATCGGCACGGAGTTCGGCGGACGCCACGAGCTGTACGAGCGAAACTATTTCGGCAGCCATGAAAGCATTCGCTTTGAAGTGCTGATGGTGGCCGAGGCGCTCGGTCAGACCGCGAAGTATAAGGGCTTTGCCGAGCAGTGCATGTCCGAATACAATTTGGATGGGTGGACCGTGCCGGATCTGATCAATCCGGACGACGTCAGCATCGTGATGAAGAAGGCCGCCGGTAAAGCCTAAGCTTGTGGAGCAGGCTGCGTATCGGTAATCCAGCGAATCCTAGATAGAATGGGGATATCCCCATGCACAGCTATCTGCTCCACAACGACGATATCCGCGATACCAGCTCGCAGGATCTATCGGCCGGGCAGGTCGGTTTGCTCAACGGCTGGGGCGTGTTCTCCACCATTCGGGTTTATGACGGCGTCATGTTCGCCTGGGAACGCCATTGGCATCGGATGCAGATCGACGCCGCCAAGCTGCATGTTCCGTTTCCGGCCGAACAGGATTGGCTGGCGCAGCGCCTCTACCGCCTGATCGAAGCGAACCGAGCCTGGAACGCCACACTGCGCGTCGCCGTGGTCCGTAATCGCGGCGGAATGTTTGAAGGTCCCGGCCCGATGCGTCCCTTCGACGTGATCGCGTTCACCGCCGATGTGAATCGCTGGGGAGACAGCGTGAGGCTGGGGCTGATCCCTAACGCGCGCCACGCGGCCAACGAATTCGCCGGCACCAAGAATCTCTCGTGGTCGGAAAATCTCACCTGGTATGAGCGCGCGCATGAGCAGGGTCTGGATGAAGTAGTGCTCTTGAATGAGCGCGGGGAAGTTGCGGAATGCACTTCGGCCAATATTTTCGCGTCCCAAGGCGATCAGGTGTGGACGCCGCCGCTTAAGTCCGGCTGCCTGCCCGGGGTGACGCGTGCGCTGCTGCTTGATGAGGTCAAGATTCCCGGCTTGCGCATTACGGAGAAAACGCTCCTGCCGGCGGATCTGGAGGCCGCCGACGAGGTATTTATCACTTCCACTACACGCGAACTCCTACCTGTAGTTTCGATCGAAGGACTGGCAATTCAAGCAGGTACCGGGGTGCGCCAGCAGCTCCAGCAAGCCCTCTCGGCGTACGTCGATTCCTATATCAATGCGCGGAAAAAGGCCGATATAAAAGTCTAGTACGGCCTCCCATGCAGCTTGATTGCCCACAATGCGGGATACGCGACGCGCGGGTGTCGCATGCGCGGGGGGTAATCGAGCACGTCAAAAGCCTGGCGGGGCTTACACAGCTACGCTGCCGCCGCTGCCGAAGCCGTTGGGAGACCAGCGTATGGGCCCAGCAAGCCTGGAAATATGCACGTTGTCCCAAATGCTATCGGCAGGAACTAACCAGTTGGACTCCGCGGTATTACAATCCGCCGCGGTGGACGCGAATTCTATTGCGCCTGGGCGCGTCCGCCATGCGCTGTGAAGCCTGCCGGTGCAACTTCGCCACCTTTAAGCCCCGCAAGGGAAGATTCTCGCGGCGGCATCAGATCCGGGAAATCGGGGCGACAAGACAAACCCCGCCCGGGGAGGAATCTGCGAAAGAGATGCCATAACTGGCCGCCCGCGTTGCGGGCAGTGGGGCGGGCGGGATAAAAAATGGTTCCAAGTGACCCTCCGGCAGTTTGCTCCCCGACCGGCATGCGCGGTCTGAACGTGGCATCCGGATCTGGCGAAACGTGAGCCCTTTGCTCCCCGCCGCTGGTTTTGGCCAACTGCGGATCAGTGCGCAGGTGCGCGTCTGCTTCCATCACCGGTAGAAGCCCGCTTCTCGATGCGGCCTTTCGCTCAACAACTCCGAGGACTGGCCTCGCGACCGATCCCCGCAACTGCGTCAACGCTCCTGGCCTACATCTTCGAAACGATCCTCAGACCTAACCCGGCCCGTTCGGTCGCCGCACTCCCGCCCCCGCTCAGCTTTTTAAGACCTCGCAGGGTACGTTCAACGCACGGAACCCGTTGCCTGGCTCAATCTAAGGACTCGTGATTCGTCTGTGAACTATTTGGCTCCCCTCCAGGATCTCTCGATCCTTCGGGATCAAAACCACAGCCCTACCGCGAACCACGAAGCTTGCCTTGCAGGTTGCCCGATCTTCCTTCGCTCCCCGCAGCGCTGCAAAAATTTTGATGATCACTCGCGCTACGGATCATCGTTCCAGATCCGCTACTTCCTGCCAGGCTCACTGTCCTTCGAACCTCTTGGAACCACAGTCATCATGCTCCAGATGAGGACCGGCGTCAATGCCAAAATGCAACTTTCCTCAAGAAATAACTGCCTTTAAATGTGCTGGTTACGATGACCTGACGGTGGACGGCTTGTGAATAAAACGGCTGCGGATATTTCTGTTTGAAAGAAATTAGCCGCGGCGCGCGGGGCTCATCACCAGGTCAAGCACGTGGGCCGTATCGAGTGCTTTCAGATCGCTTTGCGCCAGCGCCACCAGGCATCCGATCTGTTCGCCGACGGTGGTGAGCAGCTCCATTTCACCGCCTGAGTGGAAATGCGTTTCGCGATGCTGCACATTGATAACGCCAGCCACGCGGTCACGCACGATGACCGGAGCCGAGAGAAAAGCCTCGTAGGTGTCTTCTGGAAGGTCCGTGAAAAGCTTAAAACGCGGATCGCTGTAGGCTTCTCGTGAGATCGCCAGCAAACGGCGCTCGCGCGCTACCCAGCCTGTGAGGCCTTCGCCGAAATGCAGTTTTACGCGTCCGATGGTAGTTGGGTGCGGATTGTTCGAAGCGCACAGCACCAGTTCCTTTTCCTGCAAGAGATACAACAGGCAGGAATCGCATTCCATGAATTCGACTACCAGGGAGACCACTTCCTGCAACGCGGCGCCCAGCATCATTTCGCGGGATATGAAGCGGCTGATCTTCTGTAGCAGGCGAAGTTGGTGCTCGGTGTTCTCGAGCCGCGATTCCAGATCTTTCGCGCGTGACACGGTGCCCTTATTATGCCAGATCCCAAAATGTGGATCGCGCATAGATCGAATCCGAATCGCCTGATCCACCTATGCATTAGCGATTCGCGGCGATTGCCTTGCCACGGAGTCATGCGACATACGAATGCGAAGGAGAACTTTTCAAAATGGATCCAGGAACTGTGGTTTGGCTGCCCGGCAGCGGGTTTAGCCAGGACGACTATAACGCCGCATGCGGCGGGTATGCGTGCGGCGCCGAGCAGTATGGCGACGGCGTACTTGTCTACTGTTGCCCTAACTAGGTGACCTTGGTAAGCGGCGGCCCGTCCGGGGTCGCCGCTACTTCGGGAGGATTATGGATTTCTACGAACAAGATTCAATCATTGTGATAGCCGGATCGGCTAACTCCGAGGAAGCCTGCCAGGTATTCTTTGTGGGCGATTACCATTATTGCGGCGACGCGGGCGGAGGATATGTGCTGTGCTGCCCGGGGAGTATGTAATGCGACACGTCATGAAGCGGGTACTGGTCCTCGCTGTGGCGGGGGGCGCCTTATGGGGTCAGGGTGCGGTGCCGAGGCCAGCGCAGGAGTTAAGAATCGCCCAAGGCTCAGGCGAGATCGCGACACTGTCGAGTTACCGCGGGCGTGTCGTGCTACTGGCCTTCATTTCCACCCAGTGCGTCCACTGCCAGAAGACATCCGCGGTTTTCGAGCAACTGGGGCGTGAGTACGCAGGCAAGCTGCAGGTCGCGGCAGTAGCCTTCGACGAAGGCGCGGATGTCGCGGCGTTCAAAAAACGTTTGGGACTGACCTTCCCGGTGGGAATCAGCACCAGCGATGCGGCACACGCGTTTTTGGGAATCCCGCCGGGCGCGCGCCTGGGAACTCCCCAGGTGGTCGCGATCGACGGAACCGGAATCATTCGGGCACAGAGCGAACGGTTGGGCACGCCCATGCTGCAGACGGCCGATTATCTCCGGAGCTTGCTGAACGCGATGCTGGGGAGCAGGACCCAATGATCGACCACACGCTGGTTATCTCGCCCGCCGGTGCGATTCTGTTCCATCTCAAGCAAGGATTCTGGTTGTACGCGTGGCCCATGATCATCGGATTCCTGACGATCCTGGGCTACCAGGCCCTGGGCCGTGTGGTGATGATGGGCACTTTGAAATGGCCGATCGTTTTCGGGCTCGGCAGCATGGTTTCGATGGTGTCGCTGGTGGGCTGGGTAATGATGGCGCGCGGCATGCACATGATCCCGTTCTATGGATGCGGTGTAGGTCTGGCCAGCGCCATGATGTCGCGGGTTTATGCGATTACGCTGCCGATACATCCACGGATGAACATTCGGGTCCTGCGAATCACCTGGCGTGGTGACGCGGCGGGCATCGAGCTGTTACAGCAGGCGCTGAAAGCCCGTGCGGAGACTTTCCGGGAGAATTCCGCACGATCGGGAGCACTGTAAAGTTACTGCGGCTTCGATGATTCCGGCAAACGACTTCCAAAGGCAGTGGCAAGACATCCGTCAGGATGCTCTGGATGCTTTTGAGAGAGTGGGCGCGAGCGGTTGGTATGTGCTGGGCCAAGAGGTACGCACCTTCGAAGAGGCCTTGGCTTCGCGCTGGAGATTGGAGCACTGCATTGCCGTCGCCAGCGGCCTGGACGCCATCGAAATCTCGCTACGCGCGCTGGGGTGCCGGCCGGGAGATCGTGTGCTGACCACTCCCGTATCGGCTTTCGCGACGACGTTGGCGATTCTGAAACTCGGCGCCATACCGGTGTTCGCGGATACCGATGAGCGCGGTCTGCTCGACCTGGACCGCTGCAGCGAAGTGGTGCGCCAAAGGCCGCAGATCCGCTTCCTGGTTCCGGTGCACTTGTTCGGGCACGCGCTCGATCTCGTCAAACTGCGGAGGATGCGGGAAGAATTTGACCTGAAGATCGTGGAGGATTGCGCCCAATCGATTGACGCTCGTTTTCGCGGTGAATATACCGGTTCTGCCGGCCAGATGGCCGCGACCAGTTTTTATCCAACCAAGAACTTGGGGGCAATGGGGGACGGCGGCGCGATACTAACGCGCGATCCAAATCTGGCGGCGCACGCCCGGGCACTACGCGACTACGGTCAGAGTTCCAAGTACTGTCACCAATACTCCGGCTATAACAGCCGCCTGGATGAACTGCAGGCTGCTTTTCTTCGCCAAGCCTGCCTGCCTCACCTGGAACAATGGACCCGGCGCAGGCGCGAGATCGCTGCGGCATATCTGGCTGGAATCCGGCACGAGGACGTCAGCGTGGTTTCCGCGCCAGAGGGTTCCGAATCCTGCTGGCATCTTTTTCCCGTTCGTGTGGAGAGTGTGGACCAAAGCGGCCTTCTGGGGCACCTGAAGGCATCCGGAATCAGCGCCGGGATCCATTACCCGATTGCCATCCCGGATCAACCGGCGCTAAAGGATGCGGCCTACGAGTTGGCAGACGATTGTCAGGTGGCCCGCCGCTTTTGCGCCAGTGAAATAAGCCTTCCGATTCACCCTTATCTGACTGACAGCGAGGTGCATCAGGTCGTCAGCGCAGTCCTTGCTTGGTGAGGTGCCTGGTGAGGGCTAGGGTATAATCCCCAGTTGAATCCGTTCAGCGGATCAAAGACGTACTTGTGATTAGAAGCGCGATGCTGGCCCGATTGATCCCGATTTCCCTGGCCCTGGCGCTGTTGCAGGTAGCCCTGCGCTTCCGGGATGACGCTGATCTGGCTCGGCGGCTTCGAGAGCGCGATGCCGGAGCCATGCGGGAACTGTACGACCACTATGGCCGGTTGATTTATTCGCTGATTCAGCGCATGGTGCGGAACTCGGCGGCGGCGGAAGACCTGGTTCAGGAAACCTTCCTGCGAATCTGGAACCGCATGCCGGCCTTCGATCAAGAGCGCGGAGCGCTGGGACCCTGGGTGCTGACGGTAGCGCGCAACCGGGCTATTGATTATTTGCGATCCGCCGACGGCCGAATGTCGGCAGGCGCGCTGGATTTGGACCGGTTGGAGCATCCCGGGCAGTTCTGCGATTTCGACAATCGGGCACTTTCACTGGACCGGGCGCGGATGCTCAAAGAAGCTTTTGAGAAGCTAACTCCGAATCAAAAGACAGTTATCGAGCTGGCCTATTACGAGGGTCTTTCGCAAACTGAAATGGCCGATCGCATGCAGCAGCCGCTGGGAACCGTCAAGACTTGGGTCCGTTCGGCGCTAAAGGTATTGCGGGAACAACTCACGGAGGCCGCTACCGTATGAGCTGCGAAAACCTGCGTGAAAGCTATGAGCTGTACGCGTTGGGGCTTCTGGATGGCGAGGAAAAACGAGAGATAGACGAGCACCTGGCCCGGAATTGCGTAGATTGCCAGAAGCATCTGAAGAACGCGCTGGCAATCAACGCACTTCTGCTAAGCCAGGCGCCACAGGTAGTGCCTCCGTCGCGGCTCAAGAGGCGTGTGATGGCGTCGGTGGGACGCGAACGTTCGGGTTTTGCGTGGATCGCGGCGCTGGCGGCCGCCGCGGCGGTGATCGTGGCGCTATGGCTGGGTATTCAACAGCGAACGACGGATCGGGAACTGGCGAAGGTGCGCGTGGATCTGCAACAATCCGCCGGTGAACGCGATCGCCTGGAGCAAGCGCTCACTTTCCTGAATCAGCCGGAGACGCGGCAGGTGAACTTCGGCCTGGATAAGCCGGCTCCGCCGCGAGGGAACTTCTTCCTGAATCCGCGTCTGGGAGTTTTGCTGATCGCTTCCAACTTGCCGGCGCTGCCCGCGGGTAAAGCGTATGAACTATGGGTGATCCCGAAAGGCGGCGCTCCGCGTCCCGCGGGAACATTTCGAGCGGATCCTCAGGGCACGACGATGCATATCCTGAACGGAACGGTGGATTCCAGTGTGACTCTGGCCGTGACCGTGGAACCCGAAACAGGCTCGCCGGCTCCTACATCCGACATCCTGTTTTCAGCGGGATTCTAGCGGAGACCGCCTTTTTTGTGTCCCATTTTATGACGCACCCGGCCTTTGCGCCGATAAATAATCATTTCGGGATCGACATTTAAGATATTCCCTTTGACATTTGAACTTGGAGACTCTCTGGATTCCTGGTAGTATCAGTACGCACCAATAGAGTAAGGGAAGAGGTTGCACTGGCCAGTTTTTTCCGAGGCCTTTGTCTTGTCCTCACCGTTAGCATGGCTGCTACGCGTCCGTCGTCAGCCATACGGGCTGGTTCGTCTGACTCCAGCTCCTGGTGGGAGACCAAAGAATTCGCCCGCTTTACCGAGACCGCCCACACGCTACGGGAGGCCGGTGATTTTGCGGGTCTGGAATCGGTCTACGTCGCGGGTTACCAGCGAGCGAAGGCGTTGGGTCACATACCGGCACAAATTAACTACTTGACGAATCTAGGGACCGCGCGAATGTTCTCATTACAATACGCCTCGGCGCTTGAGGCTTATCTAGGTGCAAACCTTTTGGCCGAGGAATCGGGGGACTGGGCCGCATCAGGAGCCATTGCCGTGAATCTATCCCTCATTTACCAGCAGGTGGGCGATGCAGAATCCGCCTTGAGCGCGTTGGAGCGCGGGAAAGCGGCAGTGGATCGATTGCCCGCTCCGCCGCGCTATATGGCGCAGCTGCTGATGCGCCTTCGGAGCGTGCGAGCAGATTTAGAAGAAGATTCAGGGGGAATCCGGTACCAGGACGCGATCGAGGCAGCGCGGCGAACCGGCGATCCCGAGGCGGAGGCTGCGGCGTGGGATTTATTGAGCGATCAGGAGATGGCGGCGGGAGAGCTGGAGGATGCTGAAGCCGCGCTGGGCCGGGCCTTGCGGCTGCGTTCTAAATATTCCAGGAAAAGTCTTAGCTTCTCCTATGCCGGAATAGGCGAACTAAGGCTGCGCCAGGCCGATTTAGCAATCGGGGAGCAGCGGCTGGAGCGAGCTCGTCAAGCATTTCTCTTTACAGAACGTGCGCTGACAGCGGGCCCTTCCGATCCGGCACGCTACATGCTTCTCCATCAGCGGGGTCAGATACGCGAAATGCTTGGTGAGACTCAGCTAGCGCTGGAGGATTTCAGTGCGGCGGTGGACAGGGCCAGTCAGTGGAGCGCGGGAGTGCCCCCAGGGCAATCGATGATGACCGGCATACATGTTGGACTACAGCATCAGGTATACGAGTCTTTCGTGGAAGCCGCGTCGCGCCAAGCGCTACGCACCCGGAACCCAACCAGAGCTGCGGATGCCTTCCTGGCTCTGGAGGCCAATCGGGCCGCAAGCTTGCGGGAAAGCCGGGCGCTTGCACCCGTATGGAAGAAAAAACTACCGGTGACGTACTGGGAAACACTGGCAAAGCTCAACCGCGAAGACGTCCGGGGACTGGACACAAGTACTGTCAGTCCTGAATCCAAGCGTCTCCGTTTGGTACTCACCGAAATGGAATCAATTGCGGGACTGGGAGTTTCCCTGAATTCAAGCGAGAATTTCCGAACTCGGAGTTCACTTACTCATATTCAAGATGGCCTAAGTGAATCGGATTTGTTATTGAGCTTTTACCTGGGCAAGCGAGAATCCTATGTTTGGGCCGTGACGAAAAGCAGTTTGGACTTACACAGGCTGCCGCCGGCAGGGGAGCTGGGCGAAGAAATAGGGCGTTTTCGCAAGGCGCTTCTGACGAAGGCAGACTCCTCCGCAAGGGATCAATTGGGCGCGGAGCTTTATCAACGCTTGCTGGGCTGGCTCGATTCAAAAAAAGCTGCCAAGACGTCGTGGCTGGTGTCCCTGGACGGTTCGACGTTCGAGCTTCCTTTCGCGGCGCTGGTGAGCAGCTATGTGAACGGCCGGCCGGTGTATACCGTGGAACGACATTCCATACAGGGGATTCCGGGCGCAATGTTCTTGAATTCGCCTTCCGTGCCCACGGGATCTTTGGGAGGCTTCTTGGGAGTGGCGGATCCGGTGTACAACGCAGCCGATCCAAGATGGAAACAGAGATGGAAACCGAGCGGGCCGCGGGCCGAAGCAATGTCGCCGCCTGAAACTGTGCTGGCCTCAAGCGGGGCAGGATCGCCCCGGCAACTGAACCGCCTGGTAAGCACGTCGCGTGAATTGAGCCGTAGTACTCAAAGCTGGCAGGCCGATATGGGGTCGGCAGGGCAGATTCAGATCCCACCTATGCAAATCTTAGAGGGAACCGCAGCATCGCGTGAGGCGTTTCTCGCGGAGATCAACGCTTCAGGGACGCGGCAGGCTCCATTGACGATCCATCTGGCGACGCATGTTCTGGCGCCGGCACTGCAACCGGAGCAAGGTTTTTTGGCCTTCTCGCTGGAGGCAAGTGGCAGCCCGGGCCTGTTATCCACGTCCGAGATAGGGCTGCTGCACGTACCGGACGCGTTGGTGGTGATGACCGGGTGCGCCACTGCGACCGGAGACATCCGACCCGGAGTTGGATTACTGGGGCTTTCGCAGGCCTGGATGATGGCGGGCGCTAGAACGGTATTGGCAACGAACTGGCCCGTTCCGGATGCAGACGGCGATCTTATTCCCGCGTTCTACCGGACTCTGCGGGGCACATCCGCGGCGGAAGCTTTGCGCCGCAGTCAAGTAGAGCTTATTCATTCAGGCACCTGGCAGTCCTCGCCTTCCTACTGGGCCGCGTTTCAGGTGATAGGAGGTGGCCGATGATCCGTCCGCGCCGTCGAATATTATCGCTGGCGGTCAGGCCGCCTCCGGATGCGGCCACAGCACTCATTAATTCTGCCGGCTATTCGCCGGAGCCCACCGACGACACCGGAGAACTGAGCGATCCGCCGCTGGATGAAGCTGAAAGCGACGGGACGCTGGGCGAGCCGGTGGAGGAAACTGCCGATGTCCACGCCGGCTGGGTTGCTCTGGTGGACCGAATCCGGAGCGGAAAAATCGACGGGATGGAGGAGCTGTATCAGCTCTTCTCTCGAGGAATCCGCTTCTACCTGTGCCGCCAGCTGGGTCCCCAGGAATTGGATGACAAGGTCCACGATACTTTTGTCGTCGTGGTGCTGGCGATTCGCCGCGGAGAACTGCGGGAACCCGAACGCTTAATGGGGTTTGTGCGGACCATTGTCCGCCGCCAAGTGGCCGCGCACATCGACAAGGTGGTGCACAGCCGCCGCGAGCAGGCAGAGTTCGACACCACCATCCGAGTGCCAGATCCCCGTGGAAATCCTGAAGAGACGGCGATTTTCCGCCAGCGGATCGGACTCATCCGGCAGGTGCTAGCGGAGCTATCCGACCGCGACCGGGAGATTCTGACGCGATTCTACGTGGACGAGCAGGGGCAGGATCAGATCTGCTCGGAAATGGCGCTCACGGAGACACAGTTTCGCCTGCTGAAATCCCGCGCAAAGGCCCGTTTCGGCGAATTGGGGAAGAAAAAGCTGGTGAACAGAAGCCTGCACGCGCTTTTTTTGAGAACATCGGGGAGCGTGTCCCACTAAGACACGTAGTCCAAGTTGGAACGGAGGTCTCGTTTGATGCTCCGTTTTGGGAAATTCAGTGACGAAACGGTTCCCGACCCATCCTAGCGACGAGCTCCTCGAGGAGTACTTCTTTCACCGCCTCGAGGAGGCGCGACTCGCTGAGGTCGAAGAACACCTGCTCATTTGCGAAGCCTGCAGGAACGCGGTACGGGAATTGGACGCGTTCATTCCGAGCATGAAGGCCGCAGCCGCTCGCCCAACCGGGAGCCAGCACAGGAACTTGCCCATTGCGAACAGGATCGGCGTGGCGTCTACAGTGGCCCTGCTGCTTGTCGCACTAGTTGTGTTCCGGACGCGCCCGCTCGACAATCCAGCGCCGGCTGAGGTGACGCTCTCCTCCATTCGCGGTCTCGAGTCCAGAGCGGAAGCTCCTGCCAGGAAGCCGCTTCAACTCAACATCGAAGCTCCGGATCTGGTGAGTGGACAGGCCTACCGAATCGCGGTGGTGGATGCGGCCGGCGGAGTCGTATGGACAGGCGCAGCGACGGATGCGGGCGGCAAAATCTCGGCGCAGGAACCGAAGCGCCTCGCGATCGGCATGTATTGGATCCGGCTATACGATTCAGAAGGCCGGCAGCTACGGGAATTCGGGATGTCGGTGAAGTGAAGTCAGACTTTGAGTTCGTAACCCGCCGCGCGCATTCCCTCGATAATGCGTGAGCGAATGGCCCCGACTTCGTCCGCGGAAAGCGTCCGATCGGGAGCGCCCACGGTGAGCCGGTAGGAAAGGCTCCGGGCTTTTTCACCCGATGGTGTGGGGAGAGTGAACTCCCGCAGGAAGGCGATCGAGAGCAGCGGCTCGCCGGCAAGTTTCGCCATGGCCGCCTGCACATCGGCGATCAGAGCGCGGGACCCGGCGAGAACCGACAAATCGAAGGCGCTCTCCGGGAATCTGCGCAGCGGCCGATAGCGCTTCGAGCTGGGCTGACACTCGAACAGACGGCTGAGATCCAGATCCAAGACCGCAGCGCGCCCGCCTTCGACCATGCGCGGATGGAATTCGAACAGGCGGCCGAGCTTGGTATCGCCCTGCTTTGAATCAACAAAGACGACGTCGGCGACGCGGCGCGGATGCTCGTAAGATGCCGACGAATCCGTTGGGCGGATCGAGACGCCCGGCAGAAGACACTCAGCCAGACGCTTTAGCTCGAAAAGGCCGGCGGCTCCATCGTCTTTCGAATAAAGCGCGGCAGCGAAACGCAGAACTTCGCGGTCAGGATAGATCGCGCGGCCGATTTCGAACAAACGGAACTGCTCGAGGTGGCGGGCGTTGTCGTTGATGTTCTTCCAAATGCCCGGCAGCAGGCTGGTGCGCAGCAGGTTCTGATCGGACGCAATGGGACTGACCACTTGCACGTGCGCGGCCGGATCCAGCGAGAACGCCCGAGCCATTTCCTCGCTGACGAAAGAATAGTTTTGAACTTCGGTAAATCCTTGCGCGGCAGCCATCTTCCGCACGATGTGATGAAATTCCCGCTCCGGACTAGCCGGCGGTACGGTGGCCGGCGTGAGCGGAGCCACAGGCGGGATGGAAGCGTAGCCCACCATGCGGCCGACTTCTTCCACTAAGTCTTCTTTGATTGAGACGTCCTTGGTGGCGCGCCAACTGGGCACGAACACCGAAAGGATGCGGGGTTCAATCTCTTCGACTCGGAACTCCAACGACTCCAGAATTCGCCGGACTTCTTCAGCGGGGATCGCGCGGCCGAGCTTGCGATTCAGCCAGTCAAGCGGCAGCACAATCGGCGGCTGCGGAGCCGGCAGGCGAGCGTTATCAGCCAGGCCGCCGACTAAGCGGATGCCGGGGGAAACTTCCTGCATAAGCTCGAAAGCCCGCTCCAGGCCGCGGATGGTGTTCACCGGATCTTGCGCCTTTTCGAAGCGCATGGAGGCGTCCGTGCGGAGCCTGAGCTTGGCTGAAGTCTTGCGCACACTCGATGCGTTGAAGTTCGCACTCTCGAGAACGATGCGCGTGGTGGAATCCGAAATCGCGCTATCCGCGCCGCCGATGATGCCCGCGATGGCCACGGGACCGGCAGGGTCGGCAATCACCAGGTTGGATGGGTCGAGCGTATAGCTCTCGTCGTTCAGGGCTTTGATGACTTCGCCGGCTCGCGCTGAACGAACGATAATCTCTTCCCCGTTGAGCTTATCGGCATCGAAAGCGTGCATCGGCTGGGCAATTTCCGCCAGCACGAAGTTGGTCACATCGACGATGTTGTTAATCGGATTCAGCCCGACGGCTTCCAGGCGCTGAGCAAGCCACGGCGGCGAAGGCTTCACCGTGACGTTCTCGAATACCAGCGCGGAGTAGCGCGGCGACAGGCCGTAGTCTTCGATGCTCACCCGTATCGGCGCGGCGCCTGGAAATTCGACGTGCTTCACGGGATCGATCAGCTTCTTGCCGAGAATCGCCGCAACCTCGCGCGCCATGCCGTGATGACCCCACAGATCGGGACGATGCGTCAGCGATTTGTTGTCGATTTCGATGACGTGATCGTTGCCGTGCGTCTCGACGCCTTCGGACTCGGCGGTCTTCAACGTAATGAGCTGGGCGAGTTCACGCGGCGGCGTATCGAGTCCCTCGACCAGATCGCGCAGCCAGTTGTAGGAAAATTTCATCGGCGTTTTAAAACTGCCCCAGGAAACGGAGGTCGCCGCCGGCGAACAGGCGAATATCGTCGACGCCGTAGCGCATCATGGCTAGGCGCGTGAGCCCAAGTCCGAACGCGAAACCGTTCCATTGTTCGGGATCCACGCCGCCGGCGCGCAGCACCGCGGGATTCACCAGGCCGCAGGGCAGCAGTTCCACCCAGCCGGACTGTTTGCAGACAGGGCAACCCTTGCCACCGCAGATCAGGCACTGAATATCGAGCTCGAACCCGGGTTCGACGAAGGGGAAGAATCCGGGCCGCAGACGCACCGTTACGTCGCGATGGAAGATCGACGAAAGCAGCGTCTTCATGAAGTACAGCAGATGCGCGACCGAGACGTCACGATCGACCATCATGCCTTCCAGCTGATAAAACGTGTGCTCGTGCGATGCGTCCACTTCTTCGTTGCGGAATACGCGTCCCGGTGCGATCACCTTTAGCGGCGGGCCAAGCTTTTCGAGCGCGTGTATCTGGACCGGCGAAGTATGGGTGCGCAGCAGGCGGCCATCCTTCAACCAGAAAGTGTCCTGCGCATCGCGGGCGGGATGATCGGCAGGAATGTTCAGCGCATCGAAATTGTAGTGTTCGGTCTCGACCTCGGGGCCGTCCATGATTGCGAAGCCTAGCGAGACGAACAGTTCCTCCAGCTCGCGCTGGATCTGGGTGATCGGATGCAGGCTGCCGGGACGCACACCGGGCGCGGGCGCGGTTAGATCGATCCATTCCGCTTCCAGCCGCGCGTCACGTTCCACGGAGGCTAGCGCCTCGCGACGTTGATCCAATCGTAATTCCAGATCCTGCTTGACGCTGTTCAGCAGCTTGCCGACGCTGGCGCGTTCTTCCGGCGTTAGCTTTCCGAAGGTCTTGCTGACCTCAGCCAGCTTGCCCTTGCGGCCGAGCGCCTCGACGCGAATGGCTTCGATCGCATCGAGAGTAGTGGCGCGCTCCAGCGAGGAAAGTGCCGCCGCGTGCAATTCGGAAATAATCTGTTCCGGCCCCACGCTACAGCTTCGCTCCAACGGCTTCCAGGAATTCGACCATGGCCTGACGCCCCTGAGTCAGTGCGAGATCCAGCGGCTTCTGCTGATTATCGGCTCGAGCGGAGGCATCGGCGCCGCCTGCCAGCAATGCGCGGGCGCTTTCGAGATCGCCGTTCTGTGCCGCCGAGTGCAGCGGAGTCCAGCCGCCGCTCTGCTGCGCATTGGCGTTGGCGCCGTGCTCCAGAAGCAGCGTCACGATTTCTGCGTGTTTGCCCGCGGCCGCGGCGTGCAGAGGCGTATTGGTCATGGGATTCGTAGATCGAGCCTTCACCGAAGCACCTTTGTTCAGCAACAGCCGTACCGCATCCTCTTTTCCGAAGAATGCAGCCAAATGCAGCGGCGTCCAACCGTCCGAACTAATGGCCGATACCAGCGATCGATTCGTCGTAAGCAATTCTTCCAGGCGCGGAATATCGCCCAGGATCGACGCGGCGAAGATGGCCAGCGTCGGGTCGGCTTCGACAAGAGTTTGGACGCGCGCGAGATCCCCGGCGCGCACCGCCTCGAAAAGTTCTTTCATGCTGCGGGCTGGAATACCTGGGTGCTTTTGGCAATTTCCCAATCCAGGTGATTGATATAGAATAACAGCGCCGGCGGCGGATACACCCCGTGAAACTTGTCCCACACCTGCTGCTGCCAGCCTTCCTGCAGGTGCCCGGCCACGTCGGCGTCCTTGGCGAAAAACCCATCCTCGTGCGGAATTCCCTGGTGATCCAGAACAGCGCGGATCATGTCCAGATGCGAAATCAGGACGGCCTGGGCGACATCGGAGGCGAACTCGTCGTCACGCTCAGCCATGCGCGTCCAGATGCGCGGCGTGGCCTTCCGCAGGGTTTCCGAATTCAGTTTCGTGAGATACAGCCTGGTCTTAACGCGATCGAATAGTTGGTAGGTCTTCAGGCGTCCCATGGAGATACCACGGAGCAATTGTGCGAAGTTTTCTTCGCCCAGCTGAAGGAAGATATCGGAAAGCTGCATCAGAGCTATTGTAACGGTTCTCGAACATTTCACTGATACAATAGTGCGCTGGGAGCACGCGGG
>Ga0105248_10004452_pt1 | contig 15506 bp, 22 predicted proteins | sample KBSS34metaG_FD_81524 | JGI IMG/M metagenome (GOLD analysis project Ga0105248, IMG submission 81524) | Switchgrass rhizosphere microbial communities from Kellogg Biological Station, Michigan, USA - KBS S3-4 metaG | ecosystem: Host-associated > Plants > Roots > Rhizosphere > Soil | place...
CATTACACCCGTACCGGAAAAGCCATGCGCGCGGTTTCCTACAATCTGGATGCGGCAAAGTTGATGGGCATAAACACGGACCGGATCATCGCACTGACATTTGCCGTGGGATCGGCGCTTGCGGCGGCTGGCGGCATTCTGGTGACGTTGCTATATCCAAAAATCGAACCGTTGATGGGTGTGATGCCGGGACTGAAAGCCTTTGCTGCCGCGGTGCTCGGTGGCATCGGCAACATGACGGGTGCGATGCTCGGAGGTTTGATTCTCGGCATCGCGGAAGTCATGGCCGTTGGCTATGGACAATCAACATACCGCGACGCCATCGCCTTCATCATTCTTGTTCTCATCCTGCTGGTGAAGCCGGACGGCATCATGGGCAAAGGGCCGACTGAGAAAGTATGAAGAAGGGAATCTTCTGGATCCTGGCGCTGGCCATTCTGGCATTGCTTCAGTCCGGACTTCAGGGATACATCGGTGCGTACTATTACCAGATCGTCATCTTCGTCGGCATCAACATCATTCTCGCTGTCAGTTTGAATCTCATTAACGGAACGACCGGTCAGTTTTCGATTGGTCATGCCGGCTTCTACGCGGTGGGTGCCTATACGTCCGCATCGCTGCTGTACTATGGTGAACCGACATTTCGTGGTTGGATTTCCTTTCTGCCGCATTCGGCGCAGGATGTCGTGTTGTTGCTGTTCGGATTACTGGCTGCGGCCCTCGCTGCCGGATTCGCCGGGCTGCTGGTAGGTATTCCATCCCTGCGATTGCGCGGCGACTACCTGGCCATCGTCACTCTGGGATTTGGCGAAATCATCCGGGTTCTGATTCTGAATATCAACGCCGTTGGCGCGGCGCGCGGTTTTCTGGGTATTCCGGAGTTCAGCAATTTCTTCTGGGTGTATTTGTTTGCGCTGATCACCGTCGTTGTCGTTCACAATCTGGTGAACTCCAGCTATGGCCGCGCGTTCATCTCGATTCGCGACGATGAGATTGCTGCGGAAGCGATGGGGATCGACACGACGCGATTCAAGGTGATGTCGTTCGTCATCAGCTCGATGTTTGCCGGCATTGCCGGCGGCTTGTTCGCGCACTTCACGGCGTTCCTCAGTCCGAACACGTTTCAGTTCACAACTTCGTTTTACCTGATCATCATGATTGTGGTCGGCGGGATGGGGAGTATCGAAGGCGCGATCCTTGGAGCAATTCTGATCACAGTGATTCTGGAAGCCTTCCGCGAGTTCGGCGCATTCCGCTTTGTGAACTTTGCCGTGTTGCTCGTGCTGGTGATGCTCTTCCGGCCGCAGGGCATTGTCGGTTCCTGGAGTCTGTTTCGAAAAGCCGGGGCGCGTTAGAGATGTCTATTCTCAGCATCCGCCAGTGCACGAAACGATTCGGCGGACTCGTCGCGGTGAAAGACCTGAACATGGCGCTCAATCCGGGTGACCTCTATGGATTGATCGGGCCCAACGGAGCCGGCAAGACAACGGTTTTCAATTTGATCACCGGCGTCTATACCCCCGATGAAGGAGCCATTGAGCTGGACGGCCGCGCGATTCAGGGACGCAAGCCTTCGACCATTGCGAAGCAGGGCATGTCGCGGACGTTTCAAAACATTCGGCTCTTCAAGAGTATGACGGTCCTGGAAAACGTTCTGGCTTCCAGCCACATGCATCGGAAGCAGGGCATGTTCGATGCGATTGTGCGGACACGTCCGTTGAAGAACGAGGAGGCGGAAATTCGGACTGCGGGAATGGAACTGCTGAAGATCTTCGGCCTCGACAAGCGGGCGCATGAACTGGCGAGCAATCTGCCGTATGGTTCGCAGCGCCGTCTGGAGATCGTGCGTGCGCTGGCGACGAAGCCGAAAGTGTTGCTGCTGGATGAGCCGGCGGCGGGTATGAATCCTCAGGAAGCCATCGATCTCATGCACCTGATCCAGTTCTGCCGCGACAAATTTCACCTGACGATACTTCTGGTGGAACACAACATGAAGGTCGTCATGGGAGTGTGCGAAAAGATTCAGGTGATCGATTACGGGGAGACGATCGCGCTGGGAAGTCCGAAGGAGATTCGTGACGATCCCAGGGTGATCGAAGCCTATCTCGGAGGCGCCTGATGGCCGTGATGCTGGAGTTGCGGAATGTGTCCAGCGGATACGGCGCGATTGAAGCGTTGAAGTCGATCAATCTCCGTATCGATCAGGGCGAGATCGTCACATTGATCGGCGCGAACGGCGCAGGGAAATCGACGACGCTGCGGAACATTACCGGACTCGTGCCGGTGACCGCCGGCGAAGTGTTGTATGAAGGCCGGTCGCTGAACGGTGTTCTCACGCACAAAATCACAGGGATGGGAATCTCCATGGTGCCGGAAGGCCGTGCAATTTTTGCGAATCTTTCGGTGATGGAAAATCTGGAAATGGGGGCGTACCTTCGCTCCCACAAGTCGCAGAACGGGAAGGAACTGGAGCGGGTGTTCGTGCTGTTTCCCCGATTGAAGGAACGCCGCAAGCAGGCCGGCGGCACACTCAGCGGCGGCGAGCAGCAGATGCTCGCCATCGGCCGCGCGCTGATGGCGCACCCGCGGCTGCTGTTGCTCGATGAGCCGTCGTTGGGACTGGCGCCGCTCCTGGTTCACACCATCTTTGAAGCCATCGACGCCATCAACAAGGAAGGCACGACTATTCTTCTTGTCGAACAAAACGCCAACGCCGCCCTCAAACATTCCCACCGTGCGTATGTTCTCGAGACGGGCTCCATCGTGATGGAAGGCTCGTCGTCTCAGGTCGCCGCAGATCCCCGAGTGAAAGAGGCTTATCTGGGGGAATAGCTTCTGCTCTCGAATCGCCGCGTAACCCGATAGCGCGTTAGGCAGCCGTCTGCAACCTAAGAAGTGCGGCGTAGTCGGGAGCATTGTTCTAAGATGTTCGCAATTAATGAGGCGTTGGACATGCGTGGATGTTCGCCATGATTTTAGGCAGCATACGAACTGCTGCCTTTGCACAACCGTGCAGGTCCAATACCAGCCGGACGCAGAGCGAACGGGGTTCTCTCGGGCGACGGAGATCGCGGCCTGCGCGACGAAGAAAAAGCGAGGGTAGTGGTGATGCGCCTTTTGATCAGTATGAGCGTCCTGGCGACACTCGTCTTTCAGGAGAGCTCGCCAATTTCAATCATAGATGCCACTCGGTTCTATGCGATGGGTCAGGATTACAAGAACATGCTGTCTGAGACGGAGCGGCGTACGCTTGAGACGAGAGTTCGCGGGTTGCAGGACGGGAAATCGGCCATCACCTTCCGGGAATTCCTGGGTGGACACATCAAGAATATAAGTGTCATCAGTGTGTCGGAGCCGAATGATGGTTTTGCTAAGGCCCAAGCGCTGCTCTCTGAGCTTATGGAATCCCTTCTCGTGCAGCCGCATAGCGAGGGGCCATTCCTTTCGCAGGTCTGGTCGGAGTTAACCGTCGTGTCCGTAGTCGCTACGATTCACTACGACGACGGCCGAGTCGGTGCACTGGAGACCGACGGTTGGCATCTCTTTGTGGAGGATCATCAGGGAATCTACTGGTGGTATCGATGGGATCGCAACTTCCCGCGTCGACACCGGTAGGCGACAAAAGTCCGGCTAACAAGGGCATGCAGCAATCGGCGCAAAAGACGCACCGCGGCTGTTGCCCAAACCGTTGGCTTGATGGCCCGATGGTCACTTCAAGACTTTGCGACAGGGAGTCTATGAACAACGAAGGCCTCTTTCTTATCGGAGATCTGCCTGGCTTTACACCAGAGATTGCCCGCTTGGTCTCGATGATGAACTACGTCCGATCCACCACTCTATCCGCCGTTGAAGGCTTAGGAGCAGGGGAGCTCGACCATCTACTTGACCCACAAAGCAACTCCATCGGCGCACTACTTTCGCATATTGCCGCAACGGAAGTAGGGTACCAGGCCGCCACTTTCTACGCTCGTGAGTTGAATGCACTGGAGAAGCAACAGTGGGGCGCCGCTATCGATTTGAGTGATAGAGCAAGGCGTGAGATCAGAGGCCACACGCTGGAGTATTACACCGACATGCTAGAGCAGGTCCGTGTCACCACGCTCGCGGAACTCAGCCGACGCGATGACCGGTGGCTTCAAGAACAAACGTCCCTTCGAAGCGGGAAAAAAGTGAACAATTACTTCAAGTGGTTTCACGTCCTTGGTCATGAACTCAATCATAGAGGACAAATTCATTGGCTGCGGAAGCGTATCGATGGGCGTATCAGCGCAACAGGCTAACCCGGCGATGGAGCCACACAAATGGGCGCGCGTAGGTTCCGTCCAAACAGACGGTTCGTCCCGCGCCGCATGCGGCTCATCGCCAAATCGTTAGCCAGACGAGAGGAACCTGTGACCGACGAGAACAGGATTAAAGCGATGAGCCAGGCGCTAGATGCCGGACAGAGCTCTAGAGAACATATGCCATGTTCAGTCGCAATCTATCGGAACTACCTGGGTTGTTCTGCATTCTGATCAGACAATGGTCTACGGGAATCATGAACTGGCGCTTTTCTGAGAAACGAAACTCATCGAATGGAAAGAACACGTCCAAAATAACCTTCGGCGTTTCAGCCTCCGCAAACTGTGGACTCATGAAAAGCGCGATGGTTAAGGGCGCTTGCTGTGGCAGCTGTGATGCACGGCGATGGTCTTGGACATCGCGACTGTTGCTAAGAGCCGAACTCTTTTCGGCACTCGAAGGTGAATATCAGGTTGGACTCCCAGATCGAAGCTGCGCTGTAGTAGTTCCACTAGCTTGCCGAATTGGAGCAAGCAAGTGAGATGGTGCGTGGGATGTTCCGCGGAGCGAGTACGCCTATGCTCGCCAACCTGATCGATCCAGCGGACTTGGACCTATGACTGTGAGGCACTGGCTACCACAACGGTGCAACCGCCAAACCGGGAGTGGCGGTGATATGAAATTGAAACAGCTGGCTTGCGCGGCTCGCGGCTGAGTGGCAAGCCGTTAGCCCACCCTGTGCCGGGCGATGTCATGCAACGAACACACTACAAGCTCTGGTATCGATATAACGCCGTCGACCGTTTTCTTATTTGGTATACCAACGAGCGCGACGGCATCCTCGATTTTGAGGGCTGTATCCCCTCGTTCCGAACGGAATCGGCGTTGCTTGCATACGCCGATTCCTTGTCTGTCACCGTCGAGGCAGAGGCTTCTGGTTTACATGATTTTGATCTAGTGCAAACGTGGCTGGCGGACCCACAGCCTCACCGGGTCAATCTCTATGTCTTTCTTGATGCTTGGAACCTCTTCGGTGATGTCGCACGAACGCTTCCTGCTGTTGGAGGACGGTTCATCGAACTCGACTCTCAACTTGGTACTCTCTACGACAAGCTCTTCTGGGCCAATAACCTGCCCGCCATGACACCAGAAGGGGAACGTTTTGTTCCGGAGTGGTCGACCATCGAGATAGAAGGATTCACTGCACTGCTTCGTGAAGGATTGAGCATGTTGATCCGCTCGCTTCGGGATGCGGGCTAACATGAGCCCGCCTGCACGGTACCCTCGATCCATAATTTGCGATAATGCATTCGCGCGGCTTGCGGCTGAACGTTAAACCCTGATCCGGAAAGGTCAAATGAGGTTTCCCAATCAATGGATAACAGAGCGTACCCGGATGGACAACGTGCGCGCTGCGGATGCAGAAGCTCTGACAGCTCTCTTCAACTCCAGTTCGGATATCGCGGAACTGGACCCAACGTTTCGTGCCGTGGATGTAGAGGAAGTTCTCGGCCATATCATGGAAAGTCAGCGGTGTGAAATCCTGGAGAAGGGATTTCGCATGCAGGCATCCGGATCGTGGAGACGAATGAGCTCATTGGGTATTTTCATTTTCGCGAAGCGACGCCTACCCCCGATGTAGTTGCCCTGACGATGTTTTTCATCTGTCCGGAGTTTCGATCGCGTGGATTTGGGCGTGAAGTGGCAAACGGTTTGATAAGGCATCTATCGGACGATCCCATGAACCGCGCCGCATGGGGACAAGTTTGGCTGAAGAATATTCCAGCGCTACGGTTCTGGACGAGGCGAGGCTTCACCCAAGTCGTGGAGCACAAGGGACAGCACATTCACGGTGAAGGTGATCACGCCAATATTATTCTTGAGCGGGTCCTCCGATTGCCAACCGGATAACACGCCGTCAGGGCCGGCCGCTGAATGGCGCGGCGGCTTGTCGCCAGGCCGCTATGCCTGCGCGGAGAAATGAGAACAGACTGTGAATCCCGTTAAGAACATGATTTTGGAACGGCTCGGAACCATTAATGACGTACTCGAGCCGTTGACGAACCTCTGTGAGCGATACCTTCATCACGTCAGCGCAGTCGATACTACTGACGGAACGCTACTCATCGGGCATCAGCCGTGGAGAGGATCGGACGCCTACGGGTAGTTTTTGCGGCTGCCAGAAAGAGCCGGTTTAGCAAGTACAGCGAACTTCAGGGCATTGAGTTCCCAGGCGAATACAAACTGATTCTCTCTTCTGCCAACGGCATCAATGCATTTGGTCTCAAGCTGTACGGCATCCATACTTCGATGGTGAAGAGTCCGCCACTTCTCGATCGATCTAAAGCGCAAGTGCTATTCCTGGTCAGGAAGAGAAGTTTCATTTTGGTGGCCGGACCTTCAGCTACACGCAGAACTCCGGTTACTTTTGGGATCGTCGAGGAGAAATCATTTCTGTTTTGAAAAGCGGAAAGGTTGTGGGCCGCTGGTCTGACTTTCGGACATTCTTGACGGATGAGCTCCAAGGGGCCGAAGATTACCATCAATTTCGATGGCCGGAATGATGGTGGCGGTGAGTACTGAAAGCGGCATAACACAACCTTTCATTCGCCCGTCCGAGCGTGAGGATGCTTCGAATTCGCGGTATTTCTCGGGCAGTTGTTTGGCTGAAAGTTTAGCCGTAGAGGGCGACGATAGAGTTAGCAGCATGACGTGAAAGGTTCACTCCAGTGCGTGAGCGGGATCCAATACTTGAGCGACTCAAAGAACGGGGTTGGCGGGAGGTCGCTGCAATCGATGAGGCCCTTGCGGAGGGGCGGATCGACGAACGTGGATGGCATGAGGGCATGGCAGCACTCATTAAGCCTGCTTACCTTTCAGCGGATAATCCCTACGCTCAGGCCGGCCACTCGGGGAACGCAGAGACCTGGGAAGCTTCTCGCGGCTTCATTGCGGAAGCATTACATCAAAGCGGGACTTTCCTGGACGTCGGTTGTGCGAGCGGCATTCTCATGGAAAGCGTTCACCGTTGGGGGGCAGAAAGGAGTCTGGAGATCGAACCGCACGGTCTTGATATCGTGCCGGAGCTTGCTCATCTGGCCCGTCGGCGGCTCCCCAATTGGGCGGATCGAATCCATGTTGGCAACATCCGAATCTGGCGGCCGATAAGCCATCGATTTGATTTCGTTTTGATTCGTCCGGAATACGTGCCAGCAACCAGGCGAACGGAACTGGTCCGACATCTCATGAATCATGTGCTGATGCCCAATGGCCGCATCATCGTTTTTGTGGGAACTGAAGAAACCCACTTGAGGTTGATTGAATCAACTATTGCCGCTGAGATCCCTGTGGACGGACGCATTGAAATCCCGCATCCACATGACAACCGGTTGGTGCGTCGCTTGTTTTGGATAGACGGTATTGAAAGATGAAATCCGAAAAGGCCAACCGCAGACATTGGGGAGGCAAACGACATGGCAGAAACAGGTCACATTCACCACGCCATCGACTACATTGAGTTTTCCGTTGCCGATATGGACGAGTCCAGGCGTTTCTATGAGGCGGCCTTTGATTGGAAGTTCAACGATTACGGGCCCACATATGCCGGTATCCAGAAACAGGGTGGTGAGGCGGGTGGACTGCGCCTTGATCCAAAGGTGTCGTCGGGGGGACCGTTGGTCATCCTGTATTCCAATGATTTGGTGACGACCCTCGCGAAGGTCCGACAGGCGGGTGGGCGGATCACGAAGGAACCGTTCGACTTTCCTGGTGGCCGCCGGTTCCACTTCGCGGATCCGAGCGGTAACGAACTTGCGGTCTGGTCCGATCAGTGAGCGGGATTATGACCAACCTGAAGGGTTCTGAGAAAACGACAACCGATGAGTATCTCCGAACGGTCACGATCGGCGAGCGAAAGCCACACAACAACACGATTCATCTCGCTCCTTACGATCCGAGCTGGCCATCGATGTTTGAATGTCTGGCGAATCGAGTTAGGAAGGCGCTATCCGGAAAGGTCATCCTTCTCGAACATGTGGGTTCGACATCCGTTCCGGGTCTGTCGGCAAAACCTGTAATCGATATGGTGCTCGGAGTTGCGGACTCAACACAGGAACTGTCCTATGTCCCGGCATTGGAGGCGGAGGGTTTTGCATTGAGAATTCGTGAACCGGATTGGTTTGAGCACCGGCTTCTGAGGGCGTCTGACGTCCGCGGAAATCTTCACGTCTTTTCCGCTGGTTGTGACGAGATTGGCCGGATGTTGACGTTCCGGAACTGGCTGCGCAATCATGATGCGGAACGACGCTTGTACGAGGCGGGCAAACGTGAACTTGCATCGCAAACCTGGAAACATGTTCAACACTATGCCGACGCAAAATCGGGAATCATCCAGACCATTCTCATGCGCGCTCGAGAGAGCTCGCTTCCGGACTGATCCTGGTTCGAATGAAGAAGTAGGAGGCAGGGAGAGAAAATCATGTCCGAACAAATGATTTCGGCTGCACAGTTCGAAGAACGTTTGGCTGCGATTTGCCTGGGCGGTTCTGGAACTGTTTTTCCGAGACGGATGCGAGACCGGCACATCCTTTATCGCAGCATCATTCAAAGGTTGGACCACGCCAGGAAATACCCTGAAGCGGAGCTCAACGAGGCACTGCAGCAGTGGTTGCTCGATATCGGAACGGGTCTGGATATCGACCACGTGACATTGCGCCGCTATCTGATCGATGAACGGTATCTTTCACGGGATGCAAATGGCAACGCATATCAAGTGAATCCAGCGGGCAGCAATTTCGTTGAATTCGATCCTTCGATTGCCGCCATCGATCCGTTTATGGTCATCCAGGCTGCCAAAGACCGTGCGGCCGAACGGAAGAGGAATTCATCCCTCCGCGCCCGGACTTAGACCGGAAGGCTTACCGATGGAAAGAAACGTCGTTCCGATGATTCATGTGCCGGATGTGAGGGCAACGGTCGAGTGGTATCAATCCATTGGGTTCACGGTGGACAGCACTCACGGCGATGACGGGAACGGTTTGAGCTTTGCGCGAATGTCGTACGGATCCAGCGCTGTGATGTTCAACGAAGGGGGCAAGCCCAGTACGAACGCGCGGCGGGAATTCGATCTGTACGTGTTCACAGTAAACGTGGACGAGCTATATCAGAGTCTCAAGGATCGGGTGGATGTCGTGGAGGGGCCTCACGATACGTTTTACGGCATGTGGGAGTTCATTATCCGGGACCTCAATCGGTTCTGGATTACGTTCGGACAACCCATCGGCGAAGCCAGCCTTGCCAACCGTATCGATAGAGTATCGCGGCAGCATGGATCGTTTCGCTTGAGGTCCGGCGCCGTGTCCGGCGAATACTTCGACAAGTACCAGTTTGAGTCGGACCCTGCGCTTTTGTTGGAGATCGCGGATGGTCTGGCGGCGCGGATTCCGGAGCATACCGAAATTCTGGCGGGTCTTGAGCTGGGAGGCATCCCCGTTGCAACGGCGCTTTCGATTCGAACCGGACTTCCCGTCGTGTTCGTGCGCAAGCACGCAAAGGATTATGGGACGTGCCGGCTCGGGGAAGGGGTCGAGATCTCGGGACGGCGACTGCTGATTGTGGAGGATGTCGTCACGTCGGGTGGCCAGATTCTCGCGTCCTGCGAAGAACTGCGGCGGGCAGGTGCCATCGTCGAGCATGTGGTGTGCGTCATCGACCGTCAGGCGGGCGGGACGGAAGCGCTGACCGCGGCGGGCCTCGATCTTCGGTCTCTTTTCACGAAGAAGGATCTGGATGAATCGCGAGAATGAACACAACGTACGTCACAGGCAATGAAATCCAGCGGCAGCGCCTTCGGGAGGTTACCTCCAGGTTGACCGCGGAAGATTTCATGCGACCTCTTCCGAATGGCTGGACTGTTCGCACGAAGCTCACCCACCTTGCGTTCTGGGACATGTATTACTTGTCGTGCATCGAAGTATGGGAACGGACCGGTTTTGTCGCGTTTCGAGTCCATGTCGATGCCATCAATAAAACGGTACGCACTCTCAGCGGCGCAATCCAAAAGACTTTGTTATTCAGATGATGTGCGACGCTGCGGAGGCCATCGACCGCAAAGTGGAGACGCTGCCGCTGGAACTGGCGGTCGCAATTGAAACGGACGGCGACGCACGAATTCTCCATCGCGCACTTCATCGCATTGAGCATCTCGATCAGATGGAAGAGGCAACGAGACCATAGAGAGTGGTCCAATCAGATTCGACGAATCGTGACAAAACACGACAGATTTATCCGTATTCGGCCGACTTTATATCTACGCAATCCGCATCTGGCTATAGCACAACGCATTCGCTTCGGAGACCCACCTGCACTGGTCGTCCGGTGCGCGCCATCGAGATTCAATCCGGACATTTATGGAAAGCGGCGCCGGGATGCCGCATTCTCCTCATCGATAGCGGAGCCGTTCGTTTCGACTACCCTGCGGAATGGGTGGTTCGCCCGACGCCGAAATACGTGTTCGTGATCGATCGGCAGCCGCCGGACGATCGCTGTCTGCTGGCCGTGTCGTGGCGGAGGATACCAATCCGCGCGCTGTCCATTTCGACGGCCGCGCTGCTGGACCGGCTGGCTCCTCTGGAAACCCGCCCATCGGATCATCGCGGTAACACGCAGCATCTGCATCGGCCACCACTGGAAGCGGCATGGACGGAGACCCGCTTCATTGAACCGGTTTATGGAAACGATGTGTGCACACGCATGTGCGTAGCGCGCGCCGACTGTACTCAGGCCGTATTGCTCCTGGATTACCGGGAAGGAAATGAAGCGGCCATCGATGTCGCATGGAAGATACTTCTCGATACGCTTGTGATTGGTGAGTACATCGAGGACATCCGGAGCGGCCGCAAACACGCAAAACGCGGATAGGGGGAATTGCATATCGAGTACGAGTTTATTCACAGGCGGACGATCTTGAGCTATGCTCTTCCCGCAATAAATCCTAAGCGTTTTGTGCCCGTCAACGTCTTAGTCCCAAATGAAAAAGAAGGGAACCGGTGTGCACCAGTTCAAGATTACGTTGCAGGACGTGAAGCCCGCCGTGTGGCGGCGCATCCAGACTCCGTCGGGCTATTCGTTCTGGGACCTTCATGTCGCGATACAGGACGCGATGGGTTGGGAGGACCGGCATCTTCACGAATTCCAGATCCTGGATCCGAACCAGCAAAAACTGGAATCCATCGGAATTCCCGATGACGATGACTTCGGCCCCGCAGAGGTTGTTCCCGGATGGGAGCGTTCGGTAGCGAAATATTTTTCAGGAGACAACCCGTCTGCAACGTATGTCTACGATTTCGGCGACGACTGGAATCACGAGGTGATCCTCGAGGATGCCGTGCCGGCGGCGCAGGCTGGGTTTCCAGTCTGCCTGGAGGGGGGCGGAGCGTGTCCGCCGGAAGATTGCGGAGGACACAACGGCTATGCGGAATTTCTTCGAGCCATCCGGAAACCGGGAAGCCCGCGAGGCAGCGAACTGTTGGAGTGGGTGGGGGGATCCTTCGATCCGCGGTGCTTTGATGTGAAAGGCGTCACTTTCGACGATCCCGGAGCGCGATGGGAATGGTCGTTCAATGAATCGGTCGCGCTGGATAACGACTTGAACGTCATGCAGTCGTCGCCCCGCAAGGCAGACCGCAACGGCCGATTTGCGTTTCAGATTCCGCCCGCCCAGTATCGGATGCTGCTGCAGCATCCGGCAGCGCTAAGTGTCGAACTGCTCGAGCAGTTTGGCGCCGCCGTGGAGAAGAATGGTATCTATTCGGTGAGACTCGACGCCGACGAACTCAAGTCGCTGGGAATATTTCTCGTGTCGATGGCGAAGAAGACGCAGCGCCGTCTGGAGCGACGAATCATGATGGCGCTGTACGAGCACTTCAAGACTATGGAGTCGCTGGTCCGGAAACTGTAAGACGCATCTGGATAAAGTCGCGCGAAACGCGACAGGCTTAGTCGCGAAATCGCGGACGGACGCCGGTTGAATCCCTTCCTGTAACCACTTCCTGTGGCCATTCCATTGCACTGCACAAACTGCGATGGACCTCGACGATGAAATGCGGCTTGTGGCAGGTTTGCTTTCGGGAGACGTTAGCGCGCTGGAGCAGTTCGTCGCGACCTACCGTCGCTTTATTACTTCTACATTGAGCCGCCAGCCTTACCTGTATTCACAGGATGTGGACGAAGTGTATCAGCGCTTCCTGCTTCATATATGGGAGGACGGATACCGTCGGCTCCGGCCATGGCGAGGAACACGAAGCCTCCGATCTTACCTTGGCGCCATTGCACGCAACCTCGCGCGGGACTATTGCAGAGAACGGCACAGGAATCCTCACGATGCAGCCAATCGTGAAACGGCTGTGATGCCCGCAGCGGAGATGCGCGGCGATTGGAACAAAGTTGGAGTGTTGAAGGCGGCGATGGGAAAACTGTCCGTGCGCGATAGGGATCTAATACAGCGACGGTATTATCAGGAACAGAGTTATCGAGAGATTGCCGATGCACTGGGACTTACAGTGAATCACGTCGGGGTTGCATTGTATCGTGCCGAGTCCCGCCTGAAACTCATTCTGAAGAAACATCACACTTGCCTGTAAGAAATCGCCATTTCAACTCGTCTTGTGAAGCATGACGAGGAGAAACGCATGATCATCAACCGACATCGAACGAACGCTGGAGCAGGTGGCCGCAACCACTGGTTTGCGGAGAGTTGCAAACGGACTGGCCTGGTTTTGGTGCTTTGTCTCTGCGCGTCTGTGGCGCTCGGCGCCCAACGGCCAGGCGCTTTGGACCCAAGAATCCCGAACGGGAAATCCGATGAACGAATCGAAAGATTCGGGCCGATCGATCAGGAAACCAGGCAGCAACGACTCACGCCAATTGGCATACAGGTGCCAGTCGTATCCGCATTGGGGAAACCGAATCGTGAGGGAGCTTTGGAACCTTTGGGCGACGCGCTTCGGCGTTTCGGAATTTCAAATGGAGAGCCAGATCAATCACGCAGAGACCTGGTGGCCGATGGTACGGTCATGGTTCATACGCCTACCGGAACAATTGCGTTTGAAGTGACGTTGATCCAAAACGGTGAGCAGGGAAGCCAGCGCATTCTGCTTCGACAATCGGATGGGAAATTTTGGGACGGCAGGCCCGACCATCTTGCGCCTGGCGCGGGTCCGGCGCTGGAGTTTCTGGAGACGCAGTACAGGCGCGGTCTTCGGCAGTTGCCGAAATTTGCGGGGCGTGACGTCACCATTGAAGACAATGGGATGGGAGACTCTTTGCGGGTGATAACCGTAAAGGATGCTGGCGGCCAGTTTGCAAAGTACAGCTTCGACGCTGCAACGTCTCGCGTCGACCGCTTTGAGTTCATTCGTGGGCAGTCACTGGTCTCGATCGGAAGGTGGGCTCCCAACATTCATTCCTATTCCTTTGCCGATTTCCGTGACGGCGATGGTGTTGCGACACCATTTCATACCGAGCACTTCGTCAATGGCGAGAAGCAGGAAGAGCTACAGCTGACAAAGATTCGATACTCGGACACGATTGGCGCATCAACCATTCGATCAGCCGGACGATAGGCGAGGAAGGAATCATGTCATCGAAGCGAATCGGATTTCTAACTTTCCTGCTTTGGCTTGTGATCCCAGGTGCCGCATTTGGGCAGATTCCTTACTGGTTGGACGTTTCGCCGGGTGCGGTATACCAGGCTCCGGGGTCTCCATCCTGCTTCACGATAACGGTGGGCGGCAGTGCGTACATGATTGTCGATCTGGAGTATTACTTCGAATACTCCGGACCCAATTATTTTGCGGTAGGGTTGGATGGCAATGGTCAGGCGCAGATCTGCGTGGACACGTCGATCCCGGCAGGGTTGTATGAATTCACGGGGGTCCAGAACGAGGACGACCCTGGCTGGGTTCCGGTTTACGCAAGTCTCTATGTCTATCCTCCACCTTCTCCGGCCCCTGTCATCTACGGATTGGGACCCGGCTGTGAAAACTGGGATTGCATCTGGGTCGGCGGTGCAAATTTTCAGGAGGATTCCCTTGTCTACGTCTATTCTGCGGACTGGTCCACATACCAGCTTTTCTGGGGGCCTGCCTGGGGGTATTCCTCGGCAATGTGGGTCAACGTCCCATACCTATCGATTCAACTCACCGATCCAACGCTGTTGAGGTCGTTTGGCAATGACGGGGTTCACGTCTTGGTTGCGAACCCCGGTGGAGGTGCGTCGGACTGGGCCTGGACACGTTCGGGTTCTCCCGTGATCACCTCCGCTACGCGGGGCTGCGCTGACGGATATTGCATTACGCTGACTGGGGCATTTCCGCTCGATGCCGTAGTCGACTTCCGAATTCCCGGACTGCCCGATGTCATTCCCGACGCCTATAGCGATCTCAGCGTAACCGCAACCAGCATATCTATGCGATTGAATCCCAACATCCGGCACGATTTTGATGTCAGTGGGCTCAACGTATCGGTCGTGAATCCTCCGCTTGCGAACTGGTCGGATAGTTTCTACATCCCTCCCATCGACAACAACATCACGGGCTATATCGATGGAATCGTGCTGTTCGGTCTTCAGTACTACATTTACGGCTGGGCCTGCGCGAAAAATTATCCGGAAAGTGTGGATGTCTGGATTTATGTCGGTGGTCCAGCAGGCACCGGAACCTGGTTGGGCTCGGGAACTGCTAATCTAAATAGTGAACCCGCAGTAGCTGCAGCGTGCAATTCCACCGGTTCTCAATATCGTTTCTCGGTTCCGATTCCGAACTCGATCACTCAAAGCTACGGTGGTCAGGCCATCTTTGTGCACGGCATTTCCCCCTTCGGACTGACCAGCTACCTGCTTGGGAATTCCGGGGCTTTCACCGTTCCTGCTGTGGATCGTAATGTGACGGGTTTTATTTCTGGCATTGTTCTGGAGAACCAGCAGTACTACCTGCGGGGTTGGGCATGCGCCAAAACCAATCCCGGAAGTATTGATGTTCATTTGTATGCTGGTGGGCCTGCGGGATCGGGAACGTTTATTACGAGTGCGACCGCGAACCAGTCCAGTAATCCAGCTACTACTGCAACGTGCAGTACCGTCGGAACCACATACGGTTTCTCCATCTTGCTGACACTTGCTTTACGGCAGCAATACGGCGGTCAGGCTATTTTCGTGCACGGAATTTCCC
>Ga0105248_10004454_pt1 | contig 15503 bp, 12 predicted proteins | sample KBSS34metaG_FD_81524 | JGI IMG/M metagenome (GOLD analysis project Ga0105248, IMG submission 81524) | Switchgrass rhizosphere microbial communities from Kellogg Biological Station, Michigan, USA - KBS S3-4 metaG | ecosystem: Host-associated > Plants > Roots > Rhizosphere > Soil | place...
CTGGAATCGCGGAAGGCATCAACGAAGAAGACCAGTATTTGTGCTTCTCGTGGATTGTCCGTAAAAGTAAAACTGAAAAGACCTTCGTTCTCAAACTGCTTCCACTGAGAAATACCGGCCTGCACCTGGGCGCTGGTCTCCGGGGTCCAACTGTTAGCCTGTGGTAGTCCGGCAAAAGGATCGCCGCTGGGATTTGTCTCCGGATCGGTGGGGTTGCACAAAATCTGAAAAACCTGGTCCGGTCTAACTTTTTGCAGTTCGGAAAAAGGCAGATCAGGGAGAGCCAGGCCGGGGGAGATCCAGACTTTGAGCGGCATTTTTTTAGGCTCCCAGCGCACCAGACCCATATTTAAACTGGGTTCACCAGGGTTGTAAGCGGTGGCATTGGTGCCCGGCCTGCGGTCATACCCTTCGGTCAAATGCAGCCCGGTCGAAGGTTGCAAAGCCTGGCCCTGCCCTCCTCCACCAATGCCTCCACTAGAATAAGTTTGAAAGGTGGCGGGCTGTAAACGCCGCGCTCCACTGGCACTGACCGGGGGCAGCAGCAGACATATCAGTAGCAAAGAGAGAACAAGATGTTTGAAGAAGCTCAAGGCAAAACTCGCAAAATGCAGACTCCAGACAAGACTAATTTAGTATGCTTATTTACTCTATATAAACGCATAATACCCCCAGTTGCACGGAGATGAAACCTTAGGAAGCCAATGAGCACTTACGAGGAACTGAGCGAGCGCGTGGCGCGCGCAATTGCCCAACAAATTAAGGTTAAAAGCACCAGCTGTCTCGGTCTGCCTACGGGACACACTCCGCTTGGGGTTTATAAATACCTGGCCCAATGGTCGAGAGAAGGGCAGATTGACTGGTCCAACGTGCGCTGCTTTGCTCTCGACGATTATCTGGACACTGATGAGAAGAACACTTTCCATTATTTCCTGGAAGACCACCTTTACCAGTACACCAACCTTTCGCCGGCCAATAGATACAACCCCTGTATGACTGATAACTATGATGAGCTGATTCTCGGTTTTGGCGGTCTCGACCTGACCATTCTGGGGATAGGTGGGAACGGCCACATAGCCTTCAATGAGCCGGGCACCTGTGCCGCCAGCTGGACTCACTGTACGTTCCTCAATCAATCAACCCGCCTGGCCAACCAGGACAGCTTCAAGGACCTGGCCTCGGTGCCTACACGCGGCCTGACAATGGGCCTGTCCACCATTCTCTCCAGCCGCTGGGTAATTTTGATGGCCAGCGGAGACAAAAAAAAGGACATCGTCGAGCGCGCTTTTCAGGGACCTGTTACCGTGGAAGTACCGGCGTCCCTGCTCAAAAATCATCAGAAAACGGATGTCTGGACCGACTTCAGCGTAAACTATAGTTTCCCGTCCAATGCCCGAGCAGTCAGCCAAGTCAGTCATTGAATCAGACAGAGGTGCACCTTTTTGTTTAGACGCTTGAATGCCCTGCATCTTGTGGCAGCCACACTTCTACTGACCTTGACCCCACCCTGTGTCCTGGCCGACAGGACCAATCCTGACTTCGTACCACCCGAAATAACTCTGCCCATGAGCGGCGGAGCTGCGCCCCAGGCTGCTGCAAGCGGCCAGGCTATGCCGGGCCAGGCGGTACCCGGCCAGGCCGCAGCGGGCATGGCTGCGGGCGCCACACCTGGCATGACCCAGGGCTATCCCGGCTTCCAGATGCCGAATAACATGGGCACGCCTGGTCTGAACGGCGCCAACGGCATGAATCCATTTATGATGAAGGGCGCTGACAGACTGAGACAGCCGCCCGGCACTCAATTTCCCGCTAAGGGCATGAACCTACCTGGTGCCATACCGGGCGCCCAGGGTGGCGGCCCGCCCGCGGGTTCTTCGGCTTATGGTGGTCCGCCGCCGGTGACGCAGGGTATGCCAAATCCGCAGAACGGCCAGCCTGTAAACCTTTCCACCCAGGCCCAGGTAGCCAATCCCACCGCGGTGATTGCCACCAGCAAGGGCAACATCAACATGATGCTCTTTCGTCAATACGCGCCACAGACTGTGGCCGCCTTTATGCAGATGGTTAAGTCCGGTTTTTATAACGGCCTTACTTTTCACCGTGTCGAGCCCGGATTTGTGATCCAGGGCGGCTGTCCCTACGGCAACGGCACCGGCAATTACACGGCGCCGGGCCAGCACCAGCCAAGATTTTTGCCGCTGGAAGTCTCTCCCAAAGTCAGTCACAACGCCGCCGGTGTGGTGGCCATGGCTCACATGCCTGGTAACGTCAACTCGGCCAGCTGTCAATTTTATATCACCTTACAGCCGCATCCCCGCCTTGATAATCAATACACCATATTTGGTGGCGTCACATCGGGCATGGATGTGGTGCAACGCATCACCAAAGGCGATCAAATATTATCTATAACCGTATCCGAATAGGAACTAACGCCACTATTGCCGGTCTAACAGAAAGCGTGCCAAAGTGGTAGTCCACACCAAGTAGGATGTTGTAATGCAAGACTCTCAAGGCAACTCGATAGGCTCACGAATAAGCCTGAGAATAATCGTGGCGTTAATTATTGCCGCCTTTTCAATCTTTAGTTATTTCAGTCACTCGACCTTTAATCCCGTCACCAATCAAAAGCAGCATGTGGACATGACGCCGGAGCAGGAAGCCATGCTGGGTTTGCAGTCGGCGCCGCAAATGGCCAACGAGTATGGCGGTGAGGCCAGCGATCCGCAGGGTCAGGCCGAAGTAACGCGCATAGGCAATGAGCTTGTAGCCAAAACCGATGCAGGGAAAACGCCCTATACCTACCAATTTCACCTTCTTGCCGATCCCAAAACAGTCAATGCTTTTGCCCTGCCTGGCGGTCAAATATTCATCACCGAAGGTTTGTTCAAGCATCTCGACACTGACGGCGAACTGGCCGGTGTGTTGGCGCACGAAGTCGGCCACGTCGTGGCCAGGCACTCAGCACAACAACTGGCAAAGCAACAACTGACCCAGGGTCTGACCGGTGCAGCCGTTATCGCCGCCTACGATCCCAATGATCGCAACAGCCGCTACAAAGCCGACATGGCCATGCTCATTGGGCAGGTAGTGAGTTTGAAGTTTGGCCGCAACGACGAACTGGAGGCAGACAAATTAGGTGTCAGATTCGCCTCCGACGCCGGTTATGATCCCAGAGCCATGATCAAAGTAATGGAGATTCTAGATCGAGTGGCCAAGTCGCGCACCCCCGAATTTTTCAGCACCCATCCAAATCCTGAGCATCGCATCGAACGCATCCAAAAGGCAATTGCCGAAAAATATCCCGACGGCGTGCCCAAGGGCATGACGCAGTAAAAAGCATCTGCCCAAGGGCATGACGCAGTAAAGAGCATCTGCCCACGGGCATGACGCAGTAAAAAGCATCTGCCCAAACAAAAGCACCATCTGTTGCAGCAGATGGTGCTTAGAGTCTGACAAGAAGCTGTTTGAGAAACAGGGGTTGGGGTTGGGGTTGGGGTTGGGGGAGTTGAGGAGGAGACTAGCGGCGCTCGTAACGCTCGCGTGGTTCTTGCCGACGATTGTCCACAATGTGACAATCATTTTTGGCGTTCTCGTGACCAATAGCGGCACCACCAAGGGCTCCAACAACGGCTCCTATACCCAGGCCTTTGCGGTCACCGCCAATTAGACCACCGACAATTGCACCGCCCAGACCGCCTTTAACCGCACCATCTGTGGTGCCACGACTGGTGTCGGCACATACAACCTGGTGCATTCTGCCGGCTGGTATCTCTTCGCCCCGGCCCGTCACGACCACGACCCGGCCATTGCCCTTGGTGATCTCCAGGTCATCGCCTCTGCGAGGCTGCTCCAGATTTCTGGTTTCTTCAACAAGACGGTTAAACTGGGGGGCCGAGACATTGCGGTCGTTATACACATCCTGAAGCATGCGTGCAACGGCGGGACCCTCACGATTATCCAGCATATCAGCCATCTGATTGGCCTTTCTATCGATCCAGTCGGGTTGATGATTTCGTTCGCCGCCCATGTGTGTAACCTCCAAGAAACGCCGGTCATTTGCCGTATTTGGACAATACGACGGTTTTGTTGGCAAATTCGTGGAATGAAAGGCCCGTAGGATTAAATGTGAGTGGGGAAAATACGTAGTCGCTAACATTGACGGGCTTTTTAGGGGACAGTCACCGGACTGGTAAAGCCCGGCAGATTTGGATCTTTGCCTCCAAGCCGATATGATAAGTAGCCATATGAGAAACAATGGCCCGCACCGCTCAATCAATAGTTCTGTTATTTGGCATTTGCCGCCATGGGCCCTTGCCCTGGCGACCGTCATAGTGCTGGGTCAAGGTCAGAGCGGCCTCTGTGCTCCGGCAAAAATATCTCAGAAATTTTTTGACCGTGGCCTCCAAATGATGGCCAAATGCAAGTTTAAGGACGCCATTTCATTTTTCACTGTGGCCATCTCGTCGGACCCTGGTTTTGCCATGGCCTACGACCGCAGGGGAGCCTGCTTGATGCAGATCGAGGATTTTAACGCGGCCCAGAAGGACATAGACAAAGCAATAACTATTGATCCCACTCTGGCCCTGGCCTACGCCGACAGAGCCACTATTTATAACGAGAATGGACAACACAAGGAAGCGATTGACGCTTTCTCAAAAGCGATTACTCTCTCGAAAAGCAAGCCCGAGCCCAGTTTTTACGCAAATCGCTCGGCACTGTACCGCGAAAGCGGTCAGCTCGACAAGGCCATGGCCGACTTAAACGAGGCTCTCCGCCTAAGGCCAACAGCGTACTGGACCTATTATTTTCGTGCCTGCATATATTTCCAACAAGCACGCTACAAGGAAGCCCTTGCCGACATAAGCAATGCCATAAAATTTGCAGGCACTGACAAGCAAAGCTCCTTTTATCTGTTGAGAGCAAGATGCTATGAAAAGCTGGGCAACAGGACCATGGCCAAAAAGGATAGAGAGTCTGCTCATGCCGATGCCAGCGATTGGGTGGATCAGAAATAGAGTGGGAAAAACAAGTAGTGTCAGAAATTACAGAGGTTTTGGTGGAACAGAAAGCAATATGAAGGTTGCACTTTCAGTTTCAGCCATTCTATTTGCGGCTTCGCGCCAGACTGCGGCCATCCTCTGCCTGCTCGCCCAGCTTGTGCCATTGCACCAGTGTCCGGCAGTCGCCGCACCGAAAGACATTACCCAGATGCAATACGAAAAAGGCCTGGCTTTGCGACAACTGGGCCATCACAGCATGGCCATAGCCTTTCTGACCAATGTCATCAATGCCAAAACCGCCACAACCGACCCTAACCTATTAGCCAGAGCCTACGAATCTCGCTGCGATTGCTATATACAGCTGGAAAAGTTCGATCTTGCTATGGTCGACGTCAACAAAGCCATTGCCCTTGCTCCAAAAATGGCCTGCGCCTATGCGGACCGGGGCAGACTAGACAGCGAGAAAGGTGACCCCAAGCAAGCCATAGTCGACTTCACAAAAGCCATTGAGTTATCCAACGGCAAAGTGCCGTTCATGTACTACAAAGACCGCTCAGCACTCTATCAAGACAGCGGCGCAGATGATTTAGCAATGGCTGATCTGAACAACGTCATAAAGATGACTCCGGAAAATACCTGGGCTTACCATTGCCGCGCCAACCTATTGTACAAACATGGAAAGTACAAGGAAGCACTTGCTGAGTCGACAAAGTCTTTGCAGTTTAATCCGAAAGAAGAGAAAGGGGCCTTTTATCAGCTGCGGGCAAAATGCTACGAAAAACTCGGTCAGCACGCTCTGGCAAAGAAAGACAGAGAAAAAGCCCAATCGGTAGATGATCTAGATTGGGCTACTCGAAGGTAAGAGGAGCTGCTCTTGGTTGAGCGACCACCCACAAACAAGCAAACATGTGCGAAGTGCGGTAAACGTATCGCCAGCGAAAGTCGCGACGGCTCACTCACTAGTTACCTGTTTAGAACCTTCGATTGCAACTGCAACCGTTCATCAGCGGTGCATTCTGCAAAGGCCGACAACGAAAATGACTTTTGTCCGACCTGCGGCCTTGTAGTAGCGCCGGAATCGAAAGGCGGTTCACTGACCGGCTTTTTATTTCAAAGCACGCGTTGCAAATGCCCGAGAAATGAAGCGTTCAGCGCCGGCAAAATGTCGGCAAAATTCTGGAAGCTCAAGGGCGGTAGCGATACTATTTTTGTGCCGGCGGGCGCGGTTGAGAAGAAAGCAGCCGTGCCACTGGTCGGTCTTAAACAAGGCGCTCTAATAGGTGGCGTCTATAACATCATAGAACTAATAGGCCGTGGCGGAATGGGCGAAGTCTATCTCGCGCGGCACGTAGCGCTCAACAAAAAATGTGCACTGAAAGTGATACCACCCGAGCAAGTGACCGAGATGGGATGGCAGCGCTTCCAACTGGAGGCCAAAGCCGTAGCCAAACTCGATCACGTAAATCTAGTCCGCGTCACCGACCTGGGCATCCACGACGGCTGCCTGCCCTTCTTTGCCATGGATTATGTAAGCGGCAAAAATTTGGCCGAACTAGTTGCCGAGCGAGGTCCGATGCCTTTAAAAGCTATGCTCGATATATTCAAACAAGTCTGCGACGGCCTTGATTTCGCTCATCGCAACGGCATCTTGCACCGTGATCTGAAGCCGGCCAATATCATGATGGTAATTGAACCTGGAGGAGCTAGAACAGCCAAAGTACTGGACTTTGGTCTGGCAAAATTAACCGGTCAAGGTCAGGGTCAGGATCAGGGTCACGACCGCGACAAGCAGAGTCTGACTGCAGTAGGTGATATCTTCGGCAGTCCGTTTTATATGAGTCCGGAACAATGCCAGGGTGAAAAATTGGATAACAGATCCGACATTTACTCACTCGGTTGCGCCATGTTTGAATGCCTCACAGGCAGACCGCCATTCGTAGGAAATATCACAGCCGCTGTACTTTTCAGTCAACAAGAAGCCGATCCACCCTCGCTAGAGGGCATCGTCGGAGCAGGAAAATTTCCCGCATCGCTGGAAATAGTGATGGCCAAAATGCTGCGTAAAAATCCGGTCGAACGTTATCAAACTTGCCGCGAGTTGAAAACTGATCTTGAGAGAATCGAACGGGGCGAAAATGTACTTCCCGTGTACGCCAGCCGCGGTACAAATAGTGGCAGTGCCCGTGCCGACGACCAACAGAGAAAAAACATAGAGCGCGATGCTGTGTCGACTCAACAAAAAGTACCACTGGCCTTTTTTGTCGCCGGCGGCCTGGTAACAGTGCTCGCGGCAACGGCACTGGTCGTGTTTCTATTGCCCAGCCACAAGCCGCCACCGGGCAAGCAACTCGGCAATGAAATCGTAAATCCAACACAAAATTTCGGTGCACCTGGCCATCGCTCTTTTCACGGAATGTATCTGACCGATAGTTATGAATCAGGCACCGGCACCGTCCTCTTATACAAATTCCCAAAAGTCCCTATTGGCTCACTAATTGTGAATGGCGTGACCACAATACCCTGTCAGGGCGATGTAGAGATTGATGTGGGCTCGAATGTCGCCTTTCGCCCCGATATTCCCATTTACTTTTCGGCGGATCGACAGAAAGAATTTCGTGCCAACGACTTAAATGAACTCATTTTGGAATACTCTCCACGATTATTTTCTAGCGAGAGTGCCTGGAATGAACTAAATACTGTAAGTCAGCTAACCGGTCTCAATGGAGTGACAATTGCCAGCGCTGATGCAGATGCGTCTAGTCATTTTGATAGAGTCCTACCGCTGTTGGAAAAACTGCCACAACTGAACACTCTAAAAACAACTGGTAAATCGTCGCTCAGTATGGAGGCACTGGCAAAATCAACAATTCTTGGCCGCCTAAAGTTTTTAAGTATTGACCAGGCCCAGCAGGTAACGCCGATGCTTGAGATTCTCACGAAGTCAACTAATATAGAGCATCTACGCCTTCGTTACTTGCCGCTGCACAAGGTCGATTACCAACTGATCTCAGGCATGAAAAATCTCAAATCGCTCGAGATAAATGATGCCAACACTGATAATGAAGACCTGCAATGGATCGCCAAACTCTCGCATCTAGAAAACCTGAGCTTGACAAAATGTGAAGCAAATACTGACTTTATGTCGTTTCTAAAACAACTTCGTTGGGGTACTCTCAAGACCATTGACTTAACAGCACAAGGAATGACCAGAACAAAACAAGTCAAACTCTATAAATCCTGGCCGGGCCTATGCTTTCCCGGCAGTAAAAAGCCCAAAGGCTTGCCCGATCCAGAAACGCGCCGACAATTAGAAACCTCACTCAAAATTGCCGCGAACAGCCTGGTCAATCTGAACGGCCTGATGCTGAGAGTGATACCAGACACCACATATGATGCCGCAGCAAAAGAGGATCCGACAGTAGCGCACTTTGTAGAACAAGCTATAGCAGGTAAATATGGGTCGTTCGTTCTATTAGGCGCACCGTATGAGCGCAGAGAAAATATGGCCGCGGTCTTTTTCAAAGACGGCACATTCAACTTTTGGGCGTCGGGCACTGATGCAAGACCAACAGCAGTGATGCCCGCAATGTCCAAACTTTCGTCGGCAAACGACAAATCATTTAAACACTTGCAGTTTTATACGAAAGCCGGCGAAGTCCGTGACATTTATCAGGCACACCTTTCCGAAGCTGTAGTATTGGCCGAAAGCGCCATTTTAAACGAAGACAAGTCATCCGAGGAATTAATTGAAGGCGTGAAGTTAGAGAAACACTGATTACTTCTGCGACGCCGCTAAATCACTCTTTAACGTCGGTACAACCGCTTCCAGTAGCTTGGCGCCGCCCAGTTGATTCATGTGCACAGTGTCCCAAAAATCAACGTCGGTGAAGCGCTTGTCGTTTGCTAAATCAAAGTAAGTGACGCCGGCCTTGTGCGCGCCGGCAACAGCGGCCAGCTGCTGGCCGAAGCGATCGTAAAAATGCTCGGGCATTAACTCGCGATTTGCTTTAGTCAAAGGCAAATTGACGAGCACCACTTTGATGCCGCGATCATCGCAAAGTTTTAGTGTACGCTTCAAGCAATCCATCTGCACGCTGATGTCACGATCGCCAATGCCTTTGTAGCGGTTGCGATACTCCCTCAGGCTCGATATCCAGCGCTCATAGGCGGCACCGGTAAGCTTATTGGTGACGTTGGCACCCGGTTCGGAGGCCGGAGCATAAGCAACCCTTTGAGTATCTGTAGCTTTACTTGAAGACATGGCACTGGATGCGATACCACATTTTTTGGCGATGACATTGTCCAATTTTTCCACCAATCTGTCAGATTCGCGCTGCATGCGCCATCTGCGACCATAGAAGTAGCAGATTTCGTTGGCGACAAACTCGGCTTGTTCGTTGAAGTGCTGCAAAAATACGGCTTTGTACTTGGCCAGATTTTGCAAATTGACAATACGCTTAAAAGAAACTGTCGACATGGGACTGGTGAGATTGGCATCGCCAAAATCGCGCGGTGCAACCCCAAGGAAAATTACGTCGGGCTTGCTCGGGCCGTCGAGATACTCACTGACATAGAGATAGCTGTCCGAACTCATCTGTCCGGCTGATGCCAGATTGAATACCGGCACAGGCGACCCACCTGGGTTGAGCAAGGAACTCAGGGCCATCGAGCGGTGATAGTGGGCGATATCCTCAATTTTGGGATTGATGCCGGCATCCATGGCCCAAAAGGGAAACATAACCAGCGACGAGCCAAGAAGAACGACTCGCGGTCTTTCCACCTGTGCGGCATCTTTGAACTTGTGGACGGCCAGGTCAATCAGTGCAGGATTGGTCCAGAAGTCCCCACCACGGGCGTTTTTCTCGTCATCACCGGCCTTCTTTGGGATAAGAGCCCCAGAAAACACCAAGTTTGCGGCGGCAAAAAGGGCAACCGCGACGGGGAAGGCACGCTTAAAAGGCGCCCACCGGCCATTTTTGCCCGCAGCTTTCTGGTCGGGCAATAATTCGGGCGAGGGCCTACGATTATTCTGGCGTGTGGGCCGCTCAGTGGTTACGGGCGAGGACAACGAGGATCTCCAGTCATAGCACTTGACTATTTTAGTCAAGTTTAGAGGGCATAGACCTCTTTACACCTTAAGACTGTTAAATCAAATGCTATTAGGGTCCGAATAGGCCGGTAGTTGCTTGTTTGGCGAGGTAAATTTCTTCTGCTGCGGAGCCGGCAATATTTTTCTCTGGTTATTAAGCCCCTGAGGCGGGCTGACCGAGAAAGAGTCATCCATGCCGCCGCCAAAACCGCCAAAGGCCGGAGAGTTAAGCTGGCGCATCATCTGCTTGTGCATCTGATCCATTGCTTCAAAGACATTTACGCCCGCGCCGGCGCCAGGCTGAGGAATGGCAAAGCCGTTCATTCCATTGCCGTTGCTGCCGTTACCGCTGTCATTGCCGTTATTTCCGTTATTACTACTGGGCGGCCAGCTCCAGCTCTGGCTGCTGTTCTGGTACCAGCCAGTGACATTGCCATCCTTGTCGTAGAGATAACCGGACTTGTTGCCGTTACCGTCGTCCTTACCGCTGCCTGGCTTAGCTCCGGGTGTGGGGCTAATTCCAGGGTTCAGGCCCAGATTGCCACCCATGCTATTGCCGAAGATCTGGCCACCAGGCCCGATTTGAATCTGCAGACCGTTACCGCCCAGGCTGCCGAAACCGCCGCCTAGACCGCCAAAGTTGCGTCCGGCCCGCGGCATTGGGCCGCCCATGCCCAGTTGGTTACGAGCTCCTGGTTTTACGGCAACATTAGAAGGAGCAGCTGCAATGTCCATACCTATCGTCTTCTTCAGTCTTTCGATTCGATCAACGTAAGACATAGCCTGTGCCGGCATTCCAAACAATTGGCTTTCCATGCGGCCCAAGCGTTGATCAATTGATTCGGAAGGGTAGGTCTTTTTTAGAATGCGCCCTTCCAGGGTGCCGAGAACAGGATAATTAGTCTTGGCCGCCAGCTCACCATCACCCTTTTGCTCGCGGGCAATAGTCTTAGCTGCCTCTTTATCACGCTCAACAACCGACTGCTTCAAGCGGGTCAAACGCTCGGCATTGGAGCCGGCCTGGGCCGCACCATGGGTCAAAAGCTCCAGCCGCTCAAGTCGTTTTTCCATAGGATCATGGCCATATGAATGGAAGAAAAAGCGGTTCTCCAGGGCGGCCACGTCTTTAACAAGGGCCTGGTCAGTGGCATTGAGCACCATATCGGGCACGGCAGGCACGCCGGAGACTGCCGCGTTCGGTCCGGCGGCCAATGCCGGGCCACTTCCCATAAGACCGAGAACGAGTAAGGATGAAGCTTTGAGAAGGTTATGAGCTTTGAATGCAGAAAACATTTTCCAATATCACTCGCTAATTCTTGGATTAAATAGCCTATGCCCAGCATACACCGTTGTCAGCAGACAGGCCAGCCACCGGGGGACTGGGCATTACATCGAGGAGCTAGGGCCGCTACACAGAAATAGGTGGACGAAGAAAGAGCCCGTTTGTTCCTCATAAAGAGTTTAAACGGGCTCTCAATTTTTTTGCACTTCTTTATCCCGACTTTAAGTGTCTCGGATGAGACCCTGTCTAGTCTTCGGAAGCTCTGAACTCAGCGTCTACAACGTCGTCGCCGGAGCCTTGAGCGGCATAACCGCCGCCTTCACCATACTCTCCACCGCCGTCATATCCGCCGCCGGCTCCACCATTGGATCCGTCGCCGTAATCGGCTGCACCCGGTCCGCCTTCAGCTCCGCCCGACCGCTGGTAAGCGGCTTGTTGCAAGAGTACGAGGGCGCCGCGGAGTTCGTTCATGATGCTCTTGATCGTTTCGAGCTCCGCTTCCTCTTTGAGTTTGGTGCGCAGATCGTTGACGAGCATTTCGCAACGTGATTTTTCCCCGGGGGTGACAGAGTCGCCCAGATCCTTGACCTGACGTTCGACCGCGTAGCAGATACTGTCTGCTTCGTTGCGTACATCGGCTTCTTCTTTGCGCTTTCTGTCGTCCGAAGCGTAGGATTCGGCTTCTCTGACTGCGCGTTCGATGTCGTCCTTGGACATATTTGTCGAGGCCGTAATCGTGATGCGCTGTTCTTTGCCCGTCGACTGGTCGCGAGCCGTAACGTTCATGATGCCGTTGGCGTCGATGTCGAACGTAACTTCAACCTTAGGCACGCCTCTGGGAGCCGGCGGGATGCCGTCTAACCGGAAGTTACCAAGGAGTTTGTTGTCGCGCGCCATCGGACGCTCACCCTGGAAGACGTAGATGTCTACAGCTGTCTGACTGTCGTCAGCAGTTGAGAATACTTCGGTCTTGCGGGTTGGGATGGTTGTATTTCTGTCCACCAGTTTGGTCATGACACCACCCATGGTCTCAATGCCAAGGGACAGCGGTGTGACGTCGAGGAGTACAACACCTTTGACTTCACCACCGAGTACACCGGCTTGAATGGCGGCGCCTACGGCAACTACTTCGTCAGGGTTGACGCTCTGGTTGGGTTCTTTACCGCCGGTAACTTGTTTGACAAGCTCCTGGACAGCGGGAATACGTGTCGAACCACCTACCAATACCACTTCGTCCAGATTGTCGTAAGTGAGCTTGGCGTCTTTGAGAGCTTGCTCCATGGGACCACGGCAGCGCTCAACGAGATGTCTGGTCAGTTCATTGAAACGCGCTCTGGAGAGCTTCATTTCTAAGTGCTTAGGACCGGAAGCATCAGCGGTAATGAAAGGTAGAGAAATATTGGTTTCAGTAACCGATGAAAGTTCGATCTTGGCTTTTTCAGCGGCTTCTGTCAGACGCTGTAAGGCTTGCCTGTCTTTGCGCAGGTCGATGCCTTCCAAATTCATAAACTCATCGGCGACCCAGGTGACGATGCAGTGGTCGAAGTCGTCACCACCCAAGTGGGTGTCGCCCGATGTGGACTTAACTTCAAATACGCCGTCGCCTACTTCAAGGATGGATACGTCGAACGTGCCACCACCCAAGTCGAATACGAGGATAGTTTCATTTTCTTTTTTATCGAGACCGTAGGCAAGCGCGGCTGCCGTAGGCTCGTTGATGATACGCATTACTTCGAGACCAGCGATTGTGCCGGCGTTCTTTGTGGACTGACGTTGCGAGTCGTTGAAATAAGCAGGAACCGTAATTACAGCGGAAGTGACTTTCTCACCAAGATACTTTTCAGCATCTTCTTTGAGCTTACGCAGAATCATCGCCGAGATTTCTTCAGGTGAGTATTCTTTGCCCTGGATGGCTACTTTACAGCCGCCATCGGCACCCTCTTTAACCTTGTAGGAAACAATCTTGCGCTCAGATTCAACTTCGGAAAAACGACGTCCGACGAAACGCTTGATCGAATAAACCGTGTTTTCAGGGTTCAGCACCGCCTGACGGCGAGCGAGCTGCCCAACAAGACGTTCACCTGACTTGGTAAATGCCACTACTGACGGCGTTGTGCGACCACCTTCGGCATTGGAAACTACGGTAGGCTGACCGCCTTCCATAACCGCCACAACAGAGTTGGTGGTTCCCAAATCAATGCCTACTGACTTACCCATACTTTGAAACTCCCTTCGGACCGTTTTTGAAAGCTCAAGCTGAAGACCCCAGCAAATTATACTTGGGATAAAGGCAAGAACTTAGTAGCTATCTTAGAGTTTGTAGCCGCTTGAATTGCTTGAAAACACTTGGCCTGGTGATAGAAATCAATCCTGAGCCCGAACTCTGTTAATAGATCCATGATGCCAACTGGTAAAAATAACCCGAGCAAACTTATACAAAGATTCATATTTGCAAATCGCCCGTCTCTAGCTTCTTTACCACCTGGGCACAATCTCAATCATGATTTTTTAGGGCTCAGGGCAACTTCACCGGCGATTGGTCTTCAAGAGCCAGCAATTCCCCGATTGCCATAGCTTTGATGTCGATCGCCGAATTTGTCGTCCGTGCCAATTTAAGCAAGTCCGAAGACTGATAACGGAAAAATACCTGCTCCTTCAAAGGCTGCCAGTGCAAGGGCACGAGCCGCCCGGCGTGAATTTCTTCAGCAATTTGCAGGGCCTCGGTGGGAGAGGCCGTGGCATACTTGCCGCCGATGGGCAAAAGCGCCGTGTGCACAGGCTTCCCAGCCAATGAGTCTTTTATCTGCGGCGTATAAATTGTCGCCCCAGAATGATAAAAGCCGGCAAAGTAGTAGCCATTAACGGGCTTGCCAGGAGCCGAACTGCGCGCAAATAGCGCCATTATCGTTTTGCCCAGGCGGTTTAACGGATGGTGGGCGGGCACGGCCGTAATATCCAGGCCCTGAAAATGAATCGTTTCATTGTGATTAATCACGATAAGTTTATCGGCCGGAATTTTACCCCGGTACTTGCGCGCCATCCACTTAATCAAATTTTTGGGGCCGGCAAAATGACAATGCCAGCGCTCGTAAAGTTTTCCCGCCATCAGCGCACCATGGTCAAAATGTCCGTGGCTGAAGAGCACTATCGACGCCTTGGGAAGACTGTCAATGTCGACAGGGGGCTGGAGATAGGGATCCACATAGATGCAAAGATTGCCCACACCAAAGCGAACGGCGCTGTGTCCTAAAAAGGTTAGATTCAACACGCACTTCTCCCTGGGGAGGCACCGACTAGTACAATCATGGCCTACCTATTATCCATATTCACCACCAGGTTCAGACATGATGATCAGGCCGCTAATTTTTCTTTCAGGTGCCACTGCTTTTTCGCTTCTTCTCTGCGGCGCCTCACAGGCACCCGCGGAGGCAAAGCCAGAGCCCAAAGAATGGGCTAAATATTTCAGTCCCATGCCTGAAAAAAATTACTCACTGAATAAAAGTCAGGACAGAGTAATTAAAAAGAAAGGCTTCAAGCGCATTGAGCTCACCGGCGCAAAGCCGCTGGCAAACCGAGAGCTTGGCTTCTTCGCCATCGTGCCGGTGGAGCAGTTGGGCGACACCGAGTTAATCAACAGACTGCTTGATAAGCCGGAAGTCAACGGACTTTCCGTGCTCCTGCCCTGGCGCGACCTGGAACCTAAAGAAGATCAATTCGAGTGGACAAAACTCGACAACCTGCTCAGCCAAGTAAAAGCAAAAGACAAAACTCTTATATTGCGCATCTCTACCTGCGGCGCCGACAGCTCGGCAGACTCCGACACACCCCAATGGGTTTTTGACGCCGGCGCGAAATCACTGGCGTATAAGGATGAGGCGGGCAAAGAACACAAGCTGCCAATCTTCTGGGATACGACCTATCTGCCGCGCTGGAATAACTTTGTCGTTGCCCTGGGCAAAAAGTACGACAAAAATCCCAGCTTGCATTCCGTCGGCATCACCGGTGGTGGCTCACGCGGCTCGATGCAAGTAGTGCCGGAGTTTAGCTCCCCCCTAAATAAAGAACACTACGAAGAAATCGAAAAAGAACTCGTCGCCAATCACGGGATGAGTCAGAGACAGCTTGTAGAGCA
>Ga0105248_10004455_pt1 | contig 15499 bp, 18 predicted proteins | sample KBSS34metaG_FD_81524 | JGI IMG/M metagenome (GOLD analysis project Ga0105248, IMG submission 81524) | Switchgrass rhizosphere microbial communities from Kellogg Biological Station, Michigan, USA - KBS S3-4 metaG | ecosystem: Host-associated > Plants > Roots > Rhizosphere > Soil | place...
CCGTCGCGGCGCGACGCGAGTGAGCTGATGGGGCGCACCGAGTGCAACCGCATCGTGAACTTCGCCGGCCCGGCGCGACTGATCGGCCAGATGATCGACGTGCGCATCACCGAGGCGTATCCGCACTCGCTGCGCGCGGCGGTGCTCACGAGCGAGTCCGCCTGAGCCGGTGCCTCAGGGCACCCGATAGACGCAGCGGTCGCCGCTGCTCTTGCGCTCCACGCTGACTGCGCTCACGCCGGCCACCGCGGTGCTCACCTGCGCGTGGATGAAGAGGCACAGGTTCTCGAGCGTCGGGGCGCCCAGGCCCGGGACTTCGTCGAGGAAATGGTGGTCCAGCCGCCCGCGCACCGAGGCGATGGCCGCTCGCAGCACGGCGAGGTCCACGACCATGCCGGTGTCCGGGTCCGGTCGGCCCTGCACGGTGACTTCGGCCGTGTAGGTGTGGCCATGCACGCGCCGGCTGCCGTCGGCTTCATTGCGCTCGACAGCGCGCCGCAGCGTGTGCGCCGACTCGAAATAGAACGACTGGCTGAGTTCGAACATGCGTTTGGGCTCAGCGGATGCCGAGGTATTTGTGGGTTTGCAGGCTGAGCTGCCAGCTCGGGTGATCCAGGCACCACTGCACCGCCCAGCGCGTATTGGCCTCGCGCTCGGGGCCGTCCATGGGCTGCACGCGGCGGTGCGTGAAGGGCAGGGATTCGAGTTCGCGCATGTCGATGCCGGCTTGCGGCATCACGACCTTCAACTCCTGCCCCGAGCGTTGCACCAGCGACGCCCCGGCCTTCGGGCTCACGCAGACCCAGTCGATGCCCGCGGGCGCGACCACGGTGCCGTTGGTCTCCACGGCGATCTCGAAGCCTTGCGCGTGCAGCGCGTCGACCAGGGCGTCATCCACCTGCAGCAGCGGCTCGCCGCCCGTGAGCACCACGAAGCGCTTGCCGGGCGTGCCGCTCGGCCAGTGCGCAGCCACGTGCGCGGCGAGCGCCGCGGCGTCGGCGAACTTGCCGCCGCCGCTGCCGTCGGTGCCGACGAAATCGGTGTCGCAGAAGCGGCAGACCGCGTTGGCGCGATCAGCCTCGCGCCCGCTCCACAGGTTGCAGCCCGCGAAGCGGCAGAACACGGCCGCGCGCCCGGCATGGCTGCCCTCGCCCTGCAAGGTGTAGAAGGTTTCCTTGACGCTGTAGGCCATTCGATCGATGCAAAAAAGAACTCGGGAAAAAACACCAGGCGCCGTGCGCGCCCCCGGACGCTCAGCTGCGACGCAGCCAGCCGGCCCACATCAGCGCCGCCGCGCAGGCCAGTGCCATCGCGAAATAGGTGACGACGGCGCCATCGTGACCGGTGGCGACAAGCCCCACGATCGAGGCGAGCACTGCCGCCACTGCACCCCACACGGCCAGCCGCCACAGCGGCACGCCCTTGAGCGCGCGAAACCACACCACCTTCGTCATTGCCGCTGCGATGCAGCCCAGCAGCACACCCGGCAGCACAAAGTTGAGGAAATGCAAGACGGCGTCGAGCGCAGACATCAATATTCGCCAGGCAACCCGGACTTCGGCCCCGCGTGCCGGCCACTTCGGCCTAGCACGCGCCTGCGTGACCCGGCCCAAGGGCCGGAAAAGCTGCAAATTTTATAATTTCGGCATGAGCGTGTTTGCACTCGGACTGAACCACACGACAGCGCCCGTGGACTTGCGCGGCCGCTTCGCGTTCACGCTCGAGCAGCTCGCTCCCACGCTGCAGACCTTCCGCCACCGCATCGCCGGCCCCATCTCCGGCGCCAAGCCCTCGGACCCCGAGGCCGCGATCCTGTCCACCTGCAATCGCACCGAGCTGTACTGCGCCGCCGAGCCTGCGCTCGTGCGCCCGGCCATCGAGTGGCTGGCAGGCGTCGGCGGCGTGGGCGCCGACACGCTCACCCACCACGCGTACGTGCTCGAAGGCGGCGAGGCCGCGCGCCATGCGTTCCGCGTGGCCAGCGGGCTCGACTCCATGGTGCTGGGCGAGCCCCAGATCCTCGGGCAGTTGAAGCAGGCGGTGCGCCAGGCGGACGCCGCCGGCACGCTCGGCAGCACGCTGCACCAGCTCTTCCAGCGATCTTTCGCAGTCGCCAAGGAAGTGCGCACCTCCACCGAAATCGGCACGCACTCCATCAGCATGGCCGCCGCCGCCGTGCGGCTGGCGGCTCAGCTCTTCGAGGACCTGCGCGACATCCGCGTGCTGTTCGTCGGCGCGGGCGAAATGATCGAGCTCGCCGCCACGCACTTCGCGGCGCGCACGCCCGCCAAGATCGCGGTCGCCAACCGCACCCTGGAGCGCGGCGAGAAGCTCGCCAAGCGCTTCGGCGCGGAAGCCGTGCGCCTTGCCGATCTGCCCGCGAGACTGCATGAGTTCGACGTCGTGGTGTCGTGCACCGCGAGCTCGCTGCCGCTGATCGGCCTGGGCGCCGTGGAGCGCGCGCTCAAGCTGCGCAAGCACCGCCCGATGTTCATGGTCGACCTGGCCGTGCCGCGCGACATCGAGCCCGAGGTGGCGGAGCTCGGCGACGTCTATCTCTACACCGTCGACGATCTCGCCGCGATCGTGCAGACCGCCGGCGAGAAGCGCCAGGCGGCGGTGGCGCAGGCGGAAGCCATCATCGAAACCGGCGTGCAGAGCTTCGTGCACTGGCTTGACCAGCGCTCCACCGTGCCGCTGATCCAGGCGCTGAACGCCCAGGCCGACGAATGGCGCCAGCTCGAAGTCGCCCGCGCGCAAAGGCTTCTCGCGCGCGGCGAGAACCTGGACACCGTGCTCGACGCTCTCTCGCGCGGCTTGATGCAGAAGATGCTGCACGGCGCGCTTGCCGAGCTGCACAGCGCCGACCCCGCACAGCGTGCCTTGCTGCGCCAGACCGTCTCGCGCCTGTTCCTGCGCAACGCCACGCGTGCGCTGGCCGACGACGACGCCACGGCGACGTCGCGCGAGATCCGCACGCCCCCTTCGCGTTAGCGCCGCATCCGCCCGGCGCCCGAGCGCGCCCCAAGGCGCGCGCGGCACCCTCTGCCGCGTTCATCCGAAGATCACCTCGCACTCCACGCCATGAAGCCCACGCTGCGCCAGCAACTCGACCGCTATCGCACCCGACTGCACGAGCTCGATTCGCTGCTGGCCGACCCTGATGTCATGCGCGACGCCGCCGGCTTTCGCGCGCTCAGCCGCGAGCACGTGGAAGTGGCCGGCCTGGTGGAGCGCGATGAGCGCTATCGCCGCCGCGAATCCGATGTGCTCGCCGCCCGCGAGCTGCTGTCCGACCCCGATATGGCCGCCATGGCCGCCGAGGAAATCGCCGGCGGCGAGGCCGAGCTCGTGCGGCTGGAGGGCGAGCTGCAGCGCATGCTCCTGCCGCGCGACCCCGACGACGCGCGCAACGCTTTTGTCGAGATCCGCGCGGGCACGGGCGGCGACGAGTCCGCGCTCTTTGCGGGCGACCTGCTGCGCATGTACACGCGCTACGCCGAGCGGCGCGGCTGGCGCTGCGAGCTCATGTCCGCGAGCGAGAGCGACCTGGGCGGCTACAAGGAAGTCGTGCTGCACGTGCAGGGTGAAGGCATCTACGGGCAGCTGAAGTTCGAATCGGGCGGGCACCGCGTGCAGCGCGTGCCGGCCACCGAGACGCAGGGGCGCATCCACACCAGCGCCTGCACCGTCGCCGTGCTGCCGGAGCCCGACGAAGCGCAGGAGATCCAGATCAACCCGGCCGACCTGCGCATCGACACCTTCCGCGCCAGCGGCGCGGGCGGTCAGCACGTGAACAAGACCGATTCGGCCGTGCGCATCACCCACCTGCCCACGGGCATCGTGGCGGAATGCCAGGACGATCGCTCGCAGCATCGCAACAAGGCGAAGGCTCTCGCAGTGCTCGGCGCGCGGCTGCGCGACAAGGAGCGCATGGAGCGGCAGTCGCGCGAGGCGGCGACGCGCAAGAGCCTCGTGGGCAGCGGCGACCGCAGCGACCGCATCCGCACCTACAACTTCCCGCAGGGCCGGCTCACCGACCACCGGATCAACCTGACGCTCTATCAACTCGGCGCCATCATGGAAGGCGATCTCGATCCCGTGATCTCGGCGCTCGCCACCGCGCGCGAGGCCGAGTTGCTGGCCGAACTCGAGATCGGCGACGCATGAACGCCGCCGCGCCCACACGCATCAGGGACGCGCTCCAGGCGGCGCGGCGCGCCGGCCTCGATCGCCTCGATGCCTTCGCCCTGCTCGAGCACGTCACGCAACGTTCGCGCACATGGCTGCTTGCGCATGACGAGGAACTGCTGCCGCCGAACAGCGGCGCGCGCTATGCCGTGCTGGTCGCGCAACGCGCGGACCATGTGCCGCTTGCCTACCTGGTGCAGGAGAAGGAGTTCCACGGCCTGCGCCTTCGAGTGACTCCTGACGTGCTCGTGCCGCGCCCCGACACCGAAACGCTGGTGGGCTGGGCACTCGAACTGCTGCCCGCCGCAGAGCCGTGGCGCGTCGCCGATCTCGGCACAGGTAGCGGCGCCATCGCGCTGGCCATCCGGCATGAGCGGCCGCTCACTCAACTCATTGCCACGGACGCCAGCGCGGCGGCCCTCGAAGTCGCGCGCGGCAACGGCGCAGCGCTTGGACTTTCGGTCGATTGGCGCGTGGGCGAGTGGTGGGACCCGCTGCAGGGCGAGCGCTTCGATCTCGTCGTCAGCAATCCGCCCTACATCGCGCAGGACGATCCGCACCTGAGCTCACTCCGGCACGAGCCGCAGCGTGCGCTCACCTCCGGTGCAGACGGCCTCGACGATGTGCGTCGCATCGTCGAGGGCTCACACCGGCATCTGCGCAGCGGGGGCTGGCTGCTGCTCGAGCACGGCTTCGACCAGGCACAGGCGGTCCGGGACCTCCTCGTGCATGCCGGCTTCGCCGGCGTGGAGAGCCGTCGCGACTTGGCGGGGCACGAGCGGTGCAGTGGAGGGCGCGTTCGCGCCGCCTTGTCAGCCTGACCTGTTGCCCGCGCGCATCGAACAGAGGATTCGCATCACGTTTCTCCGCCCTCCGCCCCCGTCGCTGAGGGGGAACGTACGGAAAGAAACGTTTGTCGCGAAATCGCGGGCGTAGCATCGTCTTCCGGGCCGGCCAAGCGCGGCGGGCCCATCGGTCCGATGCACCGGGAGTCAGCCATGCGCCAGCACTGCCTCTGTTTCGCCACGACCGCCCTGCTGTTGTCCTGCGCCCCGATGGCCTGGGGCGCCCCGCCCGATCCGCTCGCCGCTGCCGGCGCTCAGTCCGATACCGCTACCGGCCCCGGCCTGCAGGTGCCCGATGCCGGAATCCGAAACTGGCCCCGTGCGCAGGCACGACTCGGCGTCGCGTCGGCCACCATGCTTCAGGCGGGCCGCGCGGATGCGACCCCCCTGTACGCACCCGACACCGTCCATCCCGCCCTGCAGGGTGTGAGCCTCTTTGGTGACTACTACTTCCTGCCAGGCAGCGGCCCGTCCGTGAGCGGCTTTCGCGCCACCGGCGGCGTGTTGCTGGGCTCGCGCAACCTGCTCTGGTCGACCATGCCGAGCGGGGGCAACTCGTTCTCTGCCGAGCGCCGCAGCTTCTCGCTATGGAACCCGGCGATCCCAGGCGACGTGGACGCCGGCACGGTGCCTTATGTGGGACTGGGCTATACGACCGTGTCGCCCTATCGGGATGCAGCGAGGGTCGGCTGGGGGTTCAGCGCCGACCTGGGCGTGATGGCCCTGAGCCCGCGCTCTACCGTGCGCTTCGGGCAAGGCGGTGGACTGACGCTGAACACCGAAGGCTGGCGTGACTACCAGTTCACGCCGGTGCTGCAAGTGGGCGCTTCGTACTCGTTCTAGCGCGATTCATTCACTGCCCCGACACCCCGCCGGGCCATCGGGCTGCGTCCCGCGGCGGGAATGGGGATTGCCGTATGCTTTGCGCCCTTGCGAGAGAGTGAATCCCATGCACGACGCCCAGCAACGAATTGATCACCTCGTGAAGAACCACCGCGTGGTCCTCTTCATGAAGGGCACGGCCCAATTTCCCATGTGCGGCTTTTCCGGCCGCGCGATCCAGATCCTCAAGGCATGCGGAGTGAGCGACCTCACGACCTTCAACGTGCTCGAGGACGATTCCGTCCGCCAGGGCATCAAGGAATATGCCAACTGGCCGACGATTCCGCAGCTCTATGTCAACGGCCAGTTCGTCGGCGGCTCGGACATCATGATGGAGATGTACGAGGCGGGCGAACTGCAGGAGCTGCTCGCTCCTGCGGCGCAGTGACCACGACCGCGCACGGGTGATGCGCCTCGTCGTCGGCATCACCGGAGCCACCGGCGCCATCTACGGCGTGCGCAGCTTGATGCGCGCACGCGAGCTGGGCATCGAAACCCATCTGGTGGTGACACCGGCCGGCGTGCTGAACGCGCATCACGAGCTGGACCTCGATCGCAGCGCGCTCGAAGCGCTCGCGGATCACGCCTACAACCCCTCCGAGGTAGGCGCCTGCATCGCCAGCGGCAGCTTCGAGCACGCCGCGATGCTCATCGCGCCCTGCTCGATGAAGACGCTCGCCGCCGTCGCGCATGGCCTGGGCGACAACCTGCTCACGCGCGCAGCGGATGTGACGCTCAAGGAACGCCGCAGGCTCGTGATGATGGTTCGCGAAACCCCGCTGAACCTCGCCCACCTGCGCAACATGACGGCCGTCACCGAGATGGGCGCAATCGTCTTCCCGCCTCTGCCGGCCTTCTATCACCGGCCCGATTCGATCGATGCCATCGTGAACGACACCGTCGAGCGCGCACTGGCGCTCGCGGGCGTGAGCGGTGCGCAGCCGCGCGCCTGGATGGGCCTCTAGAGCCCTGAGGTCGCAACCTGCGGCGCCGATGCGGCCTCGGGCCGCAGCAGCCAGCGCTTGCGCGCAGCGAGCACGGCGTTCGGATATTCCGGCCGGCCGCGGCTGCCGTTGTAGCGACCGAGCGCGTAGAAGAGGTCGCCACGCTCCACGTCCAGGTAGTGCCTCAGGATCACGCAGCCGAAACGCAGGTTCGTCTGCATGTGAAAGAGGCGCGAAGCGTCGCCGTCGCCAATGGTGCGCGCCCAGAACGGCATCACCTGCATGTAGCCGCGCGCGCCGACGGAGCTGATCGCATACCTGCGAAAGCCGCTCTCGACCTCGATCAGCCCCAGCACCAGGGCCGGCTCGAGCCCCGCGCGCCGGCTCTCGTACCAGACCGTCTCAAGCAGGCGCTGACGGGTGCCCGGCTCGCGCTCCTGGCGACGCAGTTGCTCGCTCAGCGAGCCCAGCCACCGCAGGTAGGCGAGGCGTTCATCGGTGCTCGGGAACACCGGGCGCGGGATCGCGTCGTTGGCGATGGCGGCGGAAAGCGCCGTGCGCACGGCATCGGCAAGCGGCTCCTCGATCTGGCCGCCCGCGAAGGCCGATTGCGCCGACAAGCCGAGACCTGTCACAACCACACCCGCAACCCAGACCCGACGCGTGAGTGCTGCGCCGCCCTCCGACGGCGCGCGGCGTGTAGCCTCAGGCGGAAATTCGCGAGCGCACATGCGCAGCAACGTCGGCAAGCGCGAGCTTGGTGGGCTCGGCATCGCGCCGGCCCTGGTACTCGACCTGACCTTCCTTCAGTCCGCGATCGGACAGGACCACGCGGTGGGGCACGCCCACGAGCTCCCAGTCCGCGAACATCGCGCCGGGTCGCTCGCCGCGGTCATCGAGGAGCACGTCGACCCCCGCGGCCAGCAGCGTGTCGTACAGCGCGTCGGCCTGTGCCTTCACGTCGGCCGACCGGTCGTAGCCGATCGGGCAGATCACGACGGTGAACGGCGCGATCGCGTCCGGCCAGACAATGCCGCGCGCGTCGTTGTTCTGCTCGATGGCCGCGCCGAGGATGCGCGTGATGCCGATGCCGTAGCAGCCCATCTCCAGGAGCTGCGGCTGGCCGGTTTCATCGAGGTAGGTGGCGCTCATCGCCTTCGAATACTTCGTGCCGAGGTAGAACACGTGGCCCACCTCGATGCCACGCTGAATGGCCAATGTGCCCTTGCCGTCCGGGCTCGGATCGCCTTCGACGACATTGCGGATGTCGGCCACAACGTCGGGCTCGGGCAGGTCGCGGCCCCAGTTCACGCCGGTGAAGTGGAAGTCGGCGTCATTCGCGCCGCAGACGAAGTCGCTCATGTTCGCGACCGTGCGATCGGCCACGAGTCGCACGCCCTCGCGCATGCCGATGGGGCCGAGATAACCGGGCTTGCACCCGAAATGCGACTGGATTTCAGCAACCGTTGCGAAGCGGAAGCCGCCCTTCAGACCCTCGACCTTGCCAGCCTTCACTTCGTTGAGGTCGTGGTCGCCGCGCACAAGCAAAAGCCAGATCGTCGTGTTGACGATGGCTCCGAACTCGTCCTTCTCGTCAGTGGCGAGCACCAGCGACTTCACCGTGCGCGAGAGATCGAGGCCGAGCAGTTCGGCCACCTCTTCGCACGTTGCCTTGCCGGGCGTAGGCGTCTTGTCGAGCGCCTGCGCGGGTGCGGCGCGGCCGGGCAGGAGCGATACGGCCTCGGCGAGCTCGATGTTCGCGGCGTAGTCCGACCCGAGGCTGTAGACGATGGCGTCTTCGCCCGTGGCGGCGATGACCTGGAACTCGTGCGAGCGGTCTCCGCCGATCGCGCCGGTGTCTGCCGCGACCGCGCGGTACTGCAGGCCCATGCGGTCGAAGATGCGGCAGTAGGCCGTGTACATCGCGTCGTAGCTGCGTCCTGCGGCTTCGACGTCGCGATCGAAGGAATAGGCGTCCTTCATCGTGAACTCGCGACCGCGCATGACGCCGAAGCGTGGACGGCGCTCGTCGCGGAACTTCGTCTGGATGTGAAAGAAGTTCTTGGGAAGCTGGCGATAGCTGCGCAGTTCCTGTCGCGCGATGTCGGTGACGACTTCCTCGGAGGTGGGCTGGATGATGAAGTCGCGGTCGTGGCGGTCCTTCACGCGCAGCAGCTCGGGACCCATCTTGTCGAAGCGGCCGGTCTCCTCCCAGAGCTCGGCAGGCTGCACGACGGGCATGAGCAGCTCGATGGCACCCGCGCGAACCATCTCCTCGCGGACGATGTTCTCGACCTTGCGGATGACGCGCAGTCCCATCGGCATGTAGTTATAGATGCCAGCCCCCAGACGCTTGATGAGGCCGGCGCGCATCATCAATTGATGGCTGACGATCTCTGCGTCGGCAGGGGCTTCCTTCAGGGTGGAAATGAAGAATCGGGAGGCTTTCATCGGACGGGCGCGCTGAGGCGTCGATGCCACCCCACCTGAGGTTTGCGCGGGGTTGCATCGCGCAAGGTGGGTGCAATAATCTTTTTAAGACAAATTTGGGGTGTCATTATGCTCGACCGGGACGGCTTCAGGCCCAACGTCGGCATCGTCCTGCTGAACCAGCGGAACCAGGTTTTCTGGGGCAAGCGCATCCGCACGCACTCCTGGCAGTTCCCGCAAGGCGGCATCAAGCACGGTGAGACGCCTGAGCAGGCGATGTTTCGCGAGCTCCATGAAGAGGTCGGCCTGCAGGCCGATCAGGTGCGCATCATCGCGCGCACGCGCGACTGGCTGCGCTACGAAGTCCCTGATCACTACATCCGTCGCGACGCGCGCGGGCACTACAAGGGGCAGAAGCAGATCTGGTTCCTGCTGCAGCTCACCGGCCGCGATTGCGACATGAACCTGCGCGCCACCGATCACCCCGAGTTCGACGCCTGGCGCTGGAACGAATACTGGGTCCCGCTGGATGTCGTGATCGAGTTCAAGCGCGACGTCTACCAGATGGCGCTGACCGAGCTGGCGCGGTTCCTTCCGCGGGCGAACCATCACAACCGCTACCTGCGCTCCGGCATGCGCCCGCATCGGCGCGACGATCGCTCCGATTGCACCGGCTCGCACGAGCTCGCCATCGAGCCCGCGCCGGTGAACGGCGACACCGCGACCCCGCCCGAACCCGGGCTCTCAGACGCCGGGCTTTGAGTCGTGGCGCGCGCCGCTGGACGGCGCCTTGCGACTGACGAGGTAGATGCCCACCGCCACGCCGGCGAGGCCTATGAGCAGCCGGGGTCCCACGGGCTCGTTCAAGAGCAGGGCCGCAAGTCCCGTCCCGAACACGAGCGACAGGAAGACGAAGGCCTGCACCTGCGTGGCCGGATAGCGCGTGAGCAGCCAGAACCACAGCAGGTAGCTCATGAAGGTCACGATGACGGCCTGATAGAAGAGCGAGCTCAACGCCAGCGCGCTCCAGTGCGTGGGCCATGCGTCGCCGAAAGCGATCGATGCCAGCGGTGACAACACGGCCGCAACGAGCAGCTGATAGGCCAGCGTCTTCTCCGGAGGCGTCGCGCGCAGCGCGCTCGTGCGGATCACGACGGTCGTGAGCCCCCATAGCACTGCCCCTACCACGATCAGCGCGTCACCGACCCAGGAGTGACCACTTTGCGACGAGTTCGGGTCGTTGAACGCGAAGGCCACTGCCACGAAGGCGAGCACGAGACCGACGATCTGGATCGGACGCAGCCGCTCGCTCGGAATGAGCCACGCGAGCATCAGCGCCACGACGAAGGGCGAGGTGTTGATGAACACGACCGAGCGCGCCGCGGTCGTGTACTTGAGCCCCACGAAGATGCAGCCGAACTCGATGGCGAAGAGCGTGCCGGCGAAGAGCCCGGGCCACAGCGTGCCGTCGCGATCGAAGAAGCGCAGCCCGCGCAGCTTCATCCACGCGAGCACGAGCGCCAGGGCCACGCCGCTGCGAATGCTGAGCTGTACGAGCGACGGCACTTCGGGCAGCGCGGCCTTGATGGCCACCTGGTTCAAGCCCCACAGCGCGCAGCACACCACGAGCGCAACGAGGGCAGTGAGGTCGAGGTGATGCCGGCGGCCCGCGGTGGGCGCGGGCACGCAGGTGGGTGTGCTCCCCGTGTCGATGCGCGGCTGCTGCGTCATCGCGATCAGGCCAGCACCATGTTGTCGCGATGGATCATCTCGGGCTCGCCCGTGTAGCCGAGCAGGCGCTCGAACTCGCTGGAGGGCTTGCGCGCGATCAGCCGCGCCTGCGCGCTGGAGTAGTTCGCAAGGCCCCGCCCGATCTCCACTCCATCGGGCCCGTGAATGGCGATCACGTCGCCGCGCGCGAACTCGCCCTGCACCTCGACCACTCCGATCGGCAACAGGCTCTTGCCCGCCTCGCGCAGCTTGGCGACCGCACCGGCGTCCACAACGACCGCACCGCGCATCTGGAGGTGATCAGCGAGCCACTGCTTGCGCGCGGCCAGCTTGGGCGTGGCGGCGACGAGCAGCGTGCCGATCGACTCGCCTGCGGCCAGGCGCAGCAGCACCTTGTCCTCGCGCCCCCAGGCGATCACGGTGGAGGCGCCGCTGCGCGCTGCACGCTTGGCCGCGAGCACCTTGGTGATCATTCCGCCGCGCCCGATGCTGGAACCCGCGCCCCCGGCCATCGCCTCCAGCGCGCCATCGCCGGCCTGCGCGCGATCGATGAAGCGCGCCGATGCGTCCTTGCGCGGATCGGCGGAGTACAGCCCGCGCTGGTCCGTGAGGATGACGAGCGCATCCGCCTCCACGAGGTTCGCCACCAGCGCTCCAAGCGTGTCGTTGTCGCCGAACTTGATCTCGTCGGTGACCACCGTGTCGTTCTCGTTGATGACCGGCACGACCTTGTGCGCCAGGAGCGTGAGCAAGGTGGAGCGGGCGTTGAGGTAGCGCTCGCGATCGGCGAGGTCGGCGTGCGTGAGCAGCACCTGCGCGCTGTTGAGCCCATGGTCGCGCAGCTTGGTCTCGTACATGTGCACGAGGCCCATCTGCCCCACCGCGGCCGCGGCCTGGAGCTCGTTGATGTCCTTGGGACGCACCGCCCAGCCCAGGCGCTTCATCCCTTCGGCGATGGCACCACTGGACACCATCACCACCTCGCGCCCCTCGCCCGCAAGCGCGGCTAGCTGACCGCACCAGTTGTCGATGGCCTGCGCATCGACGCCACGACCTTCGTTCGTGACCAGGCTGGAGCCGACCTTCACCACGATGCGTCGCGCAAGGCGCAGGATTTCGTTCATGGGTCTACCGGAAGCGTGGATCGTCTGATTGCGGCACGAAGCCGGGCTCATCCTCGGCGGGCGCAGGCGTCTCGGGCTCCGGTGTGAAACGGACGTCGGGGTCCTCGTGATGCACCTGGAAGCTCGCGACGTGCTGATAGATGGTCTGCACCAGCTGCTCGCAGCCCTCGCGCGTGAGCGCCGAGATCTGGAACACCGGCCCCTTCCACTTGAAGCGCTTGATGAAGTCCTTCACGCGCGCTTCGCGCTCTTCGAGCGGAACCATGTCGAGCTTGTTCAGCACCAGCCAGCGCGGCTTGTCGTACAGGGCAGCGTCGTACTTCTTCAGCTCGGCCACGATGGCTTTCGCCTGCGCCACCGGATCCACGCCTTCATCGAAGGGCGCGAGGTCCACGATGTGAAGCAGCAGCCGAGTGCGCTGCAGGTGCCGCAGGAACTGATGTCCGAGACCCGCGCCTTCGGCGGCGCCCTCGATCAGCCCGGGAATGTCGGCGACGACGAAGCTCTGCTCCGGGCCCACGCGCACGACACCAAGATTCGGATGCAAGGTGGTGAAGGGGTAGTCGGCAATCTTGGGGCGCGCGTTCGAGATGGCCGCAATCAGCGTCGACTTGCCGGCGTTGGGCATGCCCAGAAGGCCGACGTCGGCCAGCACGCGCAGCTCGAGCTTGAGCTTCTTCTGCTCGCCCGGCCAGCCGGGCGTCTTCTGACGCGGCGCGCGGTTGGTGCTGGTCTTGTAGTGAAGGTTGCCGAAGCCGCCGTCACCGCCCTTGGCGATCATGATCCGCTCGCCGGGGTGGAGCAACTCGGCCACGCGCTCGCCGGTGTCGGCGTCGGTGATGATGGTACCGACCGGCATGCGCAGGACGACGTCGTCTGCGGCCGCGCCGAACTGGTCGGAGCCGCGCCCCTGCTCACCGTTCCTTGCCTCATGGCGACGCGAAAAGCGGTAATCGACGAGCGTGTTCAGGTTGCGATCGGCCTCGACGAAGACGTGCCCGCCTCGTCCGCCGTCGCCGCCGTTGGGTCCACCGAAAGGGATGAACTTCTCGCGGCGGAAGCTGACGCAGCCGCTGCCACCGTTTCCGGCAACAACGTCGATGTAAGCCTCGTCAACGAATTTCATGATGGGTCCTGAGGGCCGCGGCGCGAGCGACTCGAAATGGTAGCGATCGCGCCGGACGCGACCGCCTGAATGGGAAAGCCCCCCGCTCAGCGCCTGAGCAAGCGGGCTGCACGCGCGCCGCGATGGAAGCGAAGCGCGGCGGCAGACGAGAGAGAACCCGCCGGTGCGGGCGGCCAGTCACACTTGGCCGACGATTCGCCGGCACCGAGGGGCCGGCAAATGAAAAAGCCCCGGCGAGCCGGGGCTTGAAAGCTTTTGACGCCGAGACGTCAGACGGGCGTCACGCTGACCGTCTTGCGGTTCAGCTCGCCCTTCACATCGAAGCTCACCTGGCCGTCGACCAGGGCGAACAGGGTGTGGTCCTTGCCGGTGCCCACGTTGGTGCCGGCATGGAAGCGGGTGCCGCGCTGGCGAACGATGATCGAGCCGGCCGGAACGACCTGGCCGCCGAACACCTTCACGCCGAGCATCTTCGGCTGAGAGTCGCGGCCGTTCCGGGTGGAACCGCCGCCTTTTTTCTGTGCCATCTCTAACTCCTTCTCAGGTGCAAGACCGCGTCGATCAGCCGTTCACCGCGCTGATTTCCAGCTCGGTGAAGTTCTGGCGGTGACCTTGCCGCTTCTGGTAATGCTTGCGGCGCCGCATCTTGAAGATGCGAACCTTGTCGTGCCGGCCATGCGCCACCACCGTGGCCACGACCTTGGCGCCTGCCACCAAGGGAGTCCCGACCTTCAGGCCGTCGCCGCTACCCACGGCGAGCACCTGGTCGATCACGATCTCTTGGCCAACATCCGCAGCAATCTGTTCTACCTTGATCTTTTCGCCAGCAGCAACCTTGTATTGTTTGCCGCCGGTTTTTATGACCGCGTACATATCAGCCCTTTCATTGCTTAGCGACTCACCGCGCAAGACGCACGGAAAGCCCTCCGCTTACGCGAAGCCCGCGACTATAACACGAGTAAGATCAACGACTTGCGTCGCTTTGAAGGGTCTTTGGCCTGGGCCGCGCGGTAGCCAACGGACGGCCGGGGGCTTTCTATAATTGCCGCTTCGCCTCGTACGAGCGCCAGGTCCTCCAGCGTGTCTTCTGCAGTCATTCCGCCGATCGTGTCCGCCGTTTCGCTCATGTCCGGCGAAATGGCCCAGGTCGACGAGCTCATCCAACGCCGACTGTCGTCCGAAGTCGCGCTCATCAACCAGATCTCGCACTACATCATCAGCGCGGGCGGCAAGCGCATCCGGCCCATGCTGGTGCTGCTGTTCGCAAACGCGCTCGGCTTTCGAGGCCAGGAGCGCTTCGAGCTCGCCGCGACGGTCGAATTCATCCACACCGCCACCCTGCTGCACGACGACGTCGTCGACGAGTCGCAGCTGCGCCGCGGCCGCGACACCGCGAACGCCCGTTTCGGCAACGCGGCCAGTGTCCTGGTCGGAGATTTCCTCTATTCGCGCGCCTTCCAGATGATGGTCAGCGTGAACCGCGTGCGCGTGCTCGAGGTGCTGGCGGACGCCACCAACATCATCGCGGAGGGCGAGGTCCTTCAGCTGATGAACATGCATGACCCCGACCTGGCGGTGGACGACTACCTGCGCGTCATCCGCTTCAAGACGGCGAAGCTCTTCGAGGCCAGCGCTCGACTGGGCGCGGTGCTCGCCGACGCGGCACCCGAGGTGGAAGCGGCGTGCGCGGACTATGGCCGCGCGCTCGGCACGGCGTTCCAGCTCGTCGACGACCTGCTCGACTACGAAGGCGCCACCACTTCGCTCGGCAAGAACGTTGGCGACGACCTGCGCGAAGGCAAGCCCACGCTGCCGCTGCTGGTGGCCATGGAGCGCGGCACGCCCGCACAGCGCGAGCTGGTGCGCCACGCGATCGAACACGGCGAAGTCGAGCGGCTGGCCGACGTGATTCGCATCGTCCGCGAGACCGGTGCGCTCGAGGCCACGCGCGCTGCGGCGCGTGCGGAAGTCGAGCACGCGCAAAAGTGCCTCGCGGCCCTTCCCGCGTCACAGCACAAGGAAGCTCTGCTACACTTGTGCGCTTATTCGATTGATCGCTCGAGTTGACACACGTCACTGCGCAGTCGTCGGTCGAAGCCCGCGCTCAACGCGGGCACGGTGCCCAGCAGGGCCCGCATCGGGGTGTAGCTTAGCCTGGTAGAGCGCTACGTTCGGGACGTAGAGGCCGGAGGTTCGAATCCTCTCACCCCGACCAGATTTCCACCG
>Ga0105248_10004460_pt1 | contig 15493 bp, 15 predicted proteins | sample KBSS34metaG_FD_81524 | JGI IMG/M metagenome (GOLD analysis project Ga0105248, IMG submission 81524) | Switchgrass rhizosphere microbial communities from Kellogg Biological Station, Michigan, USA - KBS S3-4 metaG | ecosystem: Host-associated > Plants > Roots > Rhizosphere > Soil | place...
CCGCACGTCACGCTGATCTCTCCGGCAAGTGCCCACGAACTTTCGGCCGAGGATCGCAGCTCTCTCGATCGCCTTGGCGTGAAACTGCTCCTTGGCCCGTGCCAGCCTTTGCGGATCAATGGCGATATGATCGACGTTCCGACCGCATCCGGCACCCACGCCTTCGATGCAGTGTATCCGGCGCTGGGTTCGGTCATCCGCTCGGAATTGGCGCTCGGTCTGGGCGCAGACGGAACCGAAGAGGGCTGTCTAGTCGTCGATGCTCACCAGCGCACGACTATTCCGGGGCTATACGCCGCTGGCGACGTCACGAACGGCTTGGATCAAATCAGCCATGCAATGGGAGAGGCGGCAGTAGCCGCGACCACCATTCGTAACGACTTGGCAAAGCGGATGCGGTTGATCCGACGCTGAAGTCCATCATCCGATCAGAATTGGTCGTTAATGTCAGTTTCGGTGAGCGTCCGGTTTACGGAAGTGGTCGATCAGACTCCGCAGAAGCGCCTGGGTATTGCGCCTTACATCAGGCATTCAATCATGGGCAGTGTGAGCGTGAGCTGATCAGCAAGGCTAATAGCCTGCTTGCGGCATGACTATGCTTCGCGCTGGCGCATGGATGGCGGATCACAGACTGATCACATGGGCCGTGATTAGCTCAAACTCTAAGCTACGCGGATAGCCTGTGCGACAGCTTTGGCCAGATCATCCTGATCGAAAGGCTTACTAAGCTTTACGATGTTCCCCCGAGCCTCGGGCGGTAGTTCACCGTACCCCGTTGCCAAGATTACTGCGAGGTTGGGCCTTTCCTTCACGACCAACTCAAGGAGTTGGGTTCCCGTCATGTTTGGCATTGCCTGATCTGTGATCAGCAAGTCCAAGTCTGGGCACTGCCGAATGAGCTCAAGCGCCTCTGAGCCAGAGCTGGCATCCATCACATGGTGACCTAGGTCTGCGAGAAGGTCAGTCGTGTTCATTAAAATAAGAAAATCGTCATCGACGGCAACGATTTTCAAGGGGCGGACAGGTGCCTCCATCTCGACAACTGATAGCCTCGGTTGCGAGGCCACGACTTTGTCGGATGCTAGCAAATACAATGTGGCGGTGGTCCCCAGCCCGGCCGAGCTGCTCAGCATGAATGTGCCATGGAGTTGTTTCGCCAGTCCATCGATCATCGACAGTCCAAGCCCGGTACCCTTTCCGACGCCTTTGGTCGTAAAGAACGGTTCGGTTGCCCGGGCCAACGTCTCGTCATCCATGCCCGTGCCGTTGTCGATGACGGAAATTTTCAAATATCGGCCTGCCGTCAGCCCGGGGATTGCTTCGGCAGTCACGCGCTCCTCAGCCGCCGTGATCCGGATCATTCCACCCTCTGGCATGGCGTCGCGAGCATTCACAGCCAGATTCAGGAGGGCCAGCTCAAGTTGATTGGCATCTGCCAAAACCGCAGGAAGGTCATGAGGAAAGTCGCATTGCAACGTCCAGGCGGGCCCCAATGTACGTTCGATAAGCAACTGCATACCATCGACCAGCGCCACGATGTCGATCTGCTCTGACTGCAAATCCTGTCTGCGTGCAAAAGCCAGCATACGCTGCGTCAAGGCAGCACCGCGCTGTGTCCCCTGCAGGGCATTAGCGATCATCCTATGCGCCTGCGGGTCATCGGGGATACGCTTCTTTAGGAGCGCTAGACTGCTCGAAATTGCCATCAACAGATTGTTGAAATCGTGGGCTATACCTCCGGTCAGCTGACCGAGTGCCTCCATCTTCTGCGCCTGGCGCAGGGCCTCTTCAGCAACATGGCGAATGGCCAACTCTTCCGCAACGCGTGATTCCAGCGTGTCATTCAGTTCGCGTAATGCCGCTTCCTGCAACTTGGTTGTGGTAACATCATAGATCACGCCGATCAGTCGGTAACCTCCCCCCTCGCGCAAAACCTCCCCACGGCGGGCAATCCAACATTGACGGCCATCATCGTTGCGGACGATCTGGAATATTCCCTCCAAGGACTCAGGTATGTCCTTAGTTCGTCCATTCGGGATGAGTTGCGGCTGGCCTGGCAGCATAACACCATTGATGGTCTGGATCGGCAAGCTCACCGCCGGATGGAGGCCCAGCAGCCGACAAAACTCGTCGGACACCGTGACCGTCGCAAAGCCATCGACATATTCGAACGTCCCGACCCCCCCGGCCGATTGCGCAATGCGCAGGCGCTCTTCGGTCCGCTTGCGTTCGCTCACATCGACGAGGACGCCAGAGAATGCAATGACCTCATCCTGGTCATCGAGGTGGCTTTGGCCCCGCGCATGCATCCAATGCATCGAGCCATCGGGCGCGATAACGCGGAATTCCTTCGAAAACAGCTCCGCTCCGGCAAGGACGCCGGCTACTGCGATCCTAATCCTGGCGCGGTCGTCGGGATGGATGGCCTGGAAAAAGACCTGCGACGGAATTCCCATGATCCCGTCTTGCGGCTCAAAACCATAGAGTTCGGCAAATCTGGAATCGGTGTAGAGTTTGTTGGCGGATACATCACAATACCACGCGCCGCTCGCACCCGTGGCAGTAAGAAGGGAATGAATTTGTTCGGAACTAGGCATTGAGGCCATCAGCGCCCACGACCCGGGCTATGAATTCTCGCAGCAATTCGCGCAGAATCTCCAGTGACGGGATATCCATCATCATGGCGATGTACCCGCGAATGTCGCGTTTTTTCACCGCGAAATCGATATAAAGAAAGAGCACGAGCCCGTCGGAAGAGCTCTCGTCGGAAATCTCGAACAGGCTGTCTCCCGAGCCCCGAAGGATTTCCGGAATCGTCATCGATAACGACCGCTTGAGCATGTTCGCCATCGTTGCGAGGCAGGAGTTGAGTATCACGTTGCCAGTCTCGGCCAGTGCCTCGTGCTCCATGTCGATGACTTCTTGCGCAGAAAGCTCATCTCCCGTGACGGCGCGAACCAGCTCCAAGCTGTTCGTTTCTGGAAAGATGAGCAGAGCGCGTCCCGAAAATGGGCCACTGAAATCCTGCCGTACGGCAATCAGTTCGCTGATCTCTCGTTCGCTGATCAAGCGGGCCGCACGGCGGCGATTGACTACATCAATCGAGGGGACAGAAAGGTGAACCTGATCGCCAACCATCTTTCGAAGGCTGGATGCTGCGCGGCTTACACCAATATTCATGATCTCGGTCAGAGCGTCACGCTCCAACCCCACAATCGCCTCAAATTTCTCGACCATTACGGCTGCTGCGAACGCAGGCGAAGTGCAGCACCTGAAATGAAACCCTCAAGCCCCTCCGCTGTGACGGGCTTTGCGACGAACGCTGCGCCTATCTGACGAGCACGCGCGATGATCTCGTCCTGGATGTTCGCGGTTATGATGGCGATGGGCATGCTGGGCTGAAGAACGCGCAACTCGCTCGCCAGTTCCAAGCCGTCCTTGGGCTCCATGTTGAAATCGATAAGCGCAATGTCCGCGCCTTTGGTCTTGAGCATCTCGAGGGCTTCCTCCGCCCCTCCAGCCTCAAGCTTGTTCCATTCGGGCTGCAGACCGCCGAGGGCCTTGCTGGCGACGATCCGGGCCAGCTTGCTATCGTCAACGATCAAAACTGTTATCGACACATCGAACTCCGCGATTGAGATCTCATTACGGCTGCTGCACTCACACCATCGTTGCTAAGCCGATTTGATGGGGATGTCGCCACCGATTGCGCGACCGGCAATGTACTCGGCGAGGAAAGGATCCGCTGGTGCGCCTCTCACCGGCCGGCCGATTGCCAGTAGAACCTGCACGACCGCCATGTGCAGTCTCTCGGCACCGCCGAGGTCGATGGGAATGTGGGGATGGTCTTGGGCGGCGACGAGCAGCGTTTCCGCGTCCTCAACCAGGCAGCGCCCCTCGAGGTGAATAGCGTCGCTGGCTATGCGCACCGTCATGCGGCAAGCTCCGGCAGGTCAAGGACCAGCAGTACGCCGCCATCGCCGAGCAGGGTAGACCCGATCACGCCCGGGAGCGACGACAGCATGCCCGATGGCCGGCGCACGAGGCTGTCGATGCGTTCGCCGAAACCATCGACGCGCAGAGCCACCATCTCTCCTCCCGAGCGGGTCAAAAGCAGTTTGGCATTGGCCTGTGGGCGATCCGATCGGCCCAGCAGGGCGGCAAGGCTGAGAACCGGAACGGTTCGGCCATGGAGAACGCAGGCCAAGCCGCTGCCGACAGGCAAAAGCCGATCATTGCCAATACCCACCGTTTCCACGACCTGATCGAGGGAAACACCGTAGCGATCGCCGGCAGCCTCGACCAGCAGCAGCCGCGTCATCAGGGCGTTTGCGGGCAGACGCAAGCTGAAGGTGCTGCCTCGCCCGGGCGTGCTCTCGACGTCGATCGTGCCGCGAAGCGCTTCGATCGCCGTTTCAACCGCATTCATGCCCACGCCGCGGCCTGACATTTCCGATACCGTCTCGGCAGTCGAGAACCCTGCGGAGAAAATCAGCCGCAGAATGCCGCCATGAGAAAGGGTCTCGGCGGCGTCGGGCGTGAGCACGCCGCGCTCGAGCGCGATCCGCCGGATCCGCGCCGGGTCCATTCCGGCGCCGTCGTCCGTCAGGCGCACCACTATCGTGTCGCAATCCCGGCGGATATCCAGGGATACGATCCCCGTCGCCGGCTTGCCCGCCAGCGCCCGGGCATCGCGCGGCTCGATCCCATGGTCGATCGCATTGCGCAGGAGATGGAGCAGCGGCTCGAACAGGCCGTCGGCAATCTGCTTGTCGACCTCGACGTCCTGGCCGCTCATGGAGAAGTCGACCGCCTTGTTCAGGCTCTGTGCGATTTCCCGTACGAGCCGCGGCAGGCGCCGCAAAGTGGGTTCCAATGGGACCGCCTGCACTGCGCTCACCGTTCGCTGCAGGTCGCCGGTCACCCGTTCCAAATTGCCTTGGACTGAGCGGATCTGGCTCGCCAAGCCCGGAGCGATGCTCTCTGCCTGTGCGGCCAGCGGCGCGACGCCGTTGATTGCGACCAGTAGTTCGCCCAGTGCACTGCCCAGGGCTTCGACGCGTGCAGCATCGATGCGAAGCACGCGGCTCACGCGCGTCTCGGGTTCTGGCGTGCGGTCCTCGTCCCGCCGCGACGGCCCATCGAGCGCGGCATAGGCCACCTGATCGGGCATCATCCGGAAGGCGGCGCTAACGACCTCCCGCGGGGCGGTGCTGAGGCCCTCAAGGACGGTGAAGCAGGAAAACGGCTCGATTTCGTCCAACCGGGGCCAAGTCTCTGCCTCGGGCACGATGGAAAGCGCTACCAGATCCGGAACGGCCGCCACGACCGCCAGGGGGTCGTCACCGCGAAAGAAGCAGTCGGCATCGGGCGCATAGCGGAAGGCGATGAGCGGTTTAGCCGATTGGGCCAGGACCTCTGCTTCCCGCACGATCAGGCGAGCCACCCACTCGTCGTCGAGGGTGCTGGCACGTTCGTCCATCGGCGAGGCCGATTGCGTCGAGGACAGTTCGCGCGACACCCTGTCCGCGATGGCCGGCGCGTCGCTGCCCAGCAGGCCCGAACGTTCCATGTCATCAACCCAGCGGTCGATCTGGTCAAGGCAAGCCATGAGCACAGCCACGGTCTCGGGGTCCAGCTCAATTGCGCCCTTGCGGGCCCGCTCCAGAACATCTTCGGCGGCGTGGAGGACCTGCTCCGCCGGGACCATGGCGAAGACGGCCACCGATCCCTTGAGCGTGTGGATCGCGCGAAAGGCACTATCGATCGATCCGGTGCTCTGCGGATTGCGGGCCAGCGCCGCGAAATCTGCCGCAGCGACCGCGATCAGGTCGCGGCTCTCGATCAAAAACTGTTCGAGAAGTTCGTCCATCAGGGCTTCCGATAGACGATCGCGCCATTAAGGCGAACAATTTCAAACCGGTCGGTGATCCGCGCCATGGACTCGCTGTGGCCCAAGCAGATGAACCCGCCCTGGTTCATGCTGTCGTAAAGGTTGTCGATCCCGAGGCGCCGGGATTGGTCGTCGAAGTAGATCAGCAGGTTGCGGCACAGGACCACGTCGAACCGGCCAAGGCCGGCCAGGGTCGTCCGATCGACGATATTGGCGGCGACGAAGCGCACGGATTCGCGCAGATCGTCGATGATCTTACGGCGATGCCCGCGTTCGGGCTCGAAATACCGCTCGGTCACATCAGCAGGAAGTCGCGCATAGGAGCGGGCGCCGAAGCGGCCTTCCCGTGCATGCCGGAGCGCCGCAGTGTCGACGTCCGACCCGACGATCTCGATATTGTAGACATCGACCAGCGGCCAGTTTTCCAGCAGCCAGACTGCGATCGAATAAGCTTCCTCGCCCGTCGAGCAGGGCATCGACCAGATCCTCACGAGATCGCCCGGCCGCTTGGTTCGAACGATCTCGGGCAGGATTTGCGCGCTCAGCGCCTTGAGCTGATGTTCCTCGCGGTAGAAATATGTCTCGTTTATCGTGAAGGCATTGATCAGGGCCTCGCGCTCGCCCAGGTGTGAGGTGACAAACACCAGGTATGCCGAAACGTCCTCGATCTGGTTGCGTACCATGCGGTCGCCGATCCGGCGCGCGATGTAGTAGGCCTTGTTGTGGCCGAAGATCATGCCGGTCCAGCGATAGAGCAGGCGGCCGATCTGCGCGATTTGCTCGTCGGTCAACGAGAGCAGCTGATGTCCCGCCTGTGAGCCGACCCTGCTCACCGGGGGACGAGCGCCATGATCGTGCTGGCAATCTGGTCGAGAGGCCGGATCGCGCAGGCGCCGCCAAGCTCGGCCAGGGCCCCGGGCATGCCCCATACCACCGCTGTTTCCGCGGATTCAGCGATCGTATAGCCACCGCGTGCCTTCAACTCGGCCATAGCCGCCGCGCCGTCCGAGCCCATTCCAGTCATCAGCACTCCGATCAGGCTTTCGGCGGGGAGCAGCCGCATGGCGCTCTCCATCAAGCGGTCAACGCTCGGGTGCCAGAAATGGGCAGTGCTGGATGGAGCCGCCATGGCCACGAGGGTCCCGCCTCGCCGCGACAGGACGATATCGGCATCACCCTTGCCGATATAGGCATGTCCGGGTTCCAGCGGTGTGGCGCGCGTGACCTCGGAAACGGTCAATGCGCAGAGTTTGTCGAGCCGCCGCGCCAGGGGGCCGGTGAAGCTGGCAGGCATGTGCTGGGCGATGACAATCGGCCAGGGGAAGTCTGCAGGCAGTTCCCCTAGCAACATGTCGAGCGCCGGGGGGCCACCGGTAGACGATCCGACGATCGCAACGCCCGTGGCCGCCATCCGGACAGATGCCGTCTCGGTTCGCGCCCTGTGTCGGGCCGCGGGCTTGATGACTGCGGCGGCGGCGCGGGCCCGCACCCGGTCCTGCAAGCGCAGGGTTGGCGAAATGCGCGCGCCCGCCGCAGTTCGCACCCGCTCGACAAGCTCCGGCGCAAGGAGCCCGATCTCCAGCGACACGGCGCCCTTGGGCTTGGCGACGAAGTCGACCGCGCCGAGCGCCATTGCTTCGAGCGTTTCGGTGGCGCCGGCTTCCGTAAGCGACGACACCATCACGACCGGGCATGGCCTGCGCACCATGAGCTGGTCGAGGCAGGCGAGCCCATCCATGCCGGGCATGTTGATGTCCAGCGTCACGACGTCAGGCGCGGCGTCGCCGAGCATGTCCAGCGCTTCCCCGCCGCTGCGGGCGACGGTCACGGCAAAGTCGCCGGCGGCGGTGAACACCTCCGTCAGCAGGCGCCGCATCAACGGCGAATCGTCAATCACCAGCAGTTTGATCACCGGGCGGCTTTCGCCCCCTTGGACCCAAGTGCGCGCAGCAGGTCCTGCTCGGCGCGATCGAGCAACTCGCGGGGGCTGACGATGAGGACGATGCGCTGCCCTTCGTCGAGGTTGGCGACCCGGTCGAACACGCGGGTCTCGTCACTGCCGAAGTCCGGCGCCGTCCGCAAGGCCGCGGCCTCGACCCGCACGACCTCCGATACGCCGTCGACCAGGAAGCCGGCCTGGAGGTCACCCAGCCGGGTCACGATCACCCGCCGCCGCCCGCTCGCCGGAGCTCCCGCCCCAAACCGACGCGCCTGATCGATTACCGGGACAACTTGTCCTCGCAGGTTCATCACGCCCAGAACGAAAGCGGGGGCCTTGGGCAGCAGCGTCAGCGATGAAGGCAGTTGCGCGACCTCCTCGACCGCGCCGATTGGCAGGCCGAAATCCTGGGTACCGATCCGGAACAACAGGAATTGCTCGGTCTCCGCATCGGCGTTGTTCGCGTCCTGCGCCATTTCTACCTGCTCCCCCGAAGCGCCTTGCAGCAGCCGGGCCGTGATGTCCTCGCGCACGAGATGTTCGGCAGCCAGCACCGAAACCAGGCGTTCTCCGTCGTTCAGGCGGCAAATCGCCTGGATGCGCGCCTCTGCCCCGCCGCGCGACAGCACCTGTGGAAGGGCGTCGACGCTTGTTTCGGGGACTTGCAAGATCGAGCGCATCTCGTCGACCAGCAGACCGATCCTGTGCGCGCCGATCTTCACGACGAGGACGCGCGTGCCGGGGCTGCCTCCGGTTCCGGGCAGGGCCAGCAGGGCGCGCAGCGACAGCAGCGGCAGCACTGCCCCCCGCACGGCCGTGCTGCCCACCACGACCTCATCCGCATCGGGCAGTGCCGTGATGTCCTGGGGCAGGCGCAGCACTTCCTCTACGACCTTCAGGGGCATGCCGAATTCCTGGTTGCCGATCGCAAAGACCACCAGGGCAAAGGTCTCGACCGGCTTCATCGCCTCGACCGAGGAGATCACGCCCGCCCCCCCGCCGCCGGACCGACGGTCAACTTTGGCCGGCATGTTGCGGGCGACCAGCGTGGCCGCATCGAGAACCTTCGCCGGGCTGGCCTCCGGTGAGGCCGACGCCTGCATTGCGTCGTCGACGGCAAGGCCAACCGGCTCCCCGGCATCGATGACGATGATGCGAGTTGTGGTTCGGGGGGTGAGTTGCAGCAGGTGGGCCATCGACAAGACCGGGATGACCGCGCCGCGCAGGTTGGCCAGCCCGAGCAGGGCGGCCGGGGCATTGGGAACGCGGGTGACGCGGGGCATGCGCGCGACTTCGCGGACCATCGCGGTCGTGAGCGCAAAGCTTTGACCGTCCACTCGGAAGGTCAACATCTCGGCGGCGAGAGCGGCGTCCTGAGCCAACGATCAATCGCTTCGTGTGATCAGCGACGTCGCGATCGACGCGATCTCCTCGATCGCCGCGGCCAGCTCTTCCGAGGCCTGCGCCTGCTGCCGTGCGGCGACGGCGGCCTCGCGCGACGCGGCGGAGGCCAATTCTGCCGCGTCTGCGATCTGGCTGGTGCCGGACCGGATTTCACGGACCGACCGCAGCATGTCCTCCGTTCCCGATGCGATCGCGGTGGTCGTCGCCTGGGCCGCCTCGAGCTCGCCGGCTACGGCGTCGAACCGGTCGATCACCGCGCGATTGCGGGCGATTTCGGATTCGGACGCGCCGACGATCTGATCGAGGTCGCGCCGTACGGCGACAACCTGGTCCTGAACGATGCGGATCGCGTCCTTGGCCCGCTCCGCATTAGCGGCGGCGTCGCGTGAAAGCTTCCGAATGTCGCCAGCCACGTTGGCGAAGCCGCGCCCGGCCTCGCCTGCGCGCGTCGCCTCGACCGCGCCGCTAACGGCCAGCATGCTCGTCTGGACCGAAACGAGCGCAAGATTGTCGGTGATGTTCTCGATCCGGCGGCTGGTGAGGTTAAGCGCCGTGATGAGTTCGAGCACCGCATTGACTTCGCCGACCGACCGCTCAAGGCCAGCCGCCAGTCGCCCAATGGTCGCCCGTCCTTCGCCAACCAGGTCAACAACGGCGCCGATCTGGGCGCTGGCCCTTGCGGCCCGCGTCTGCGCCAGTTCCGCGGACTTTTCGATCTGGGCCATCGCGCTGTTTGCTTGCAGGGTCGCTGATGCCTGGATCTGCGTGCCGCGGCCGATCTGCTCCAGCGCGACGAGGATCTGGCCCGAAGCACCGGAGAGTTCCTGCACTGTTGCCGAAAGTTGCTCGGCCGCGCTGGCAACCTCTTCGATTGCGAGCTTGTCGGCCTGATTTTGCTGAAGGCGTTCGGTCAGTCCGCCCAAGGCTTCGGCAGTCTGCTGGCTCTGATCGAGCGAGATGGTCTGCTGTTCGATCGCCTGTTGGGCCTCGGCCGCGGCGGCCGACTGCTCCTCCGCGGCACTGGCGATCTGTTCGGCTCCGCGTTCGGCCTCGCGCATTGCCCCTTCCGCTTCAATGGCCGCCACGAGGATCTCCTGCGCGCCGCGGTTCACAATGGTGAGTTCCTCGCGGGCTGAGCGGAGTTGCGTCACGACGTTGCGCCCCGCTTCACCCTCGGCGCTGGCCAGGTCGGCCGCTTCGCGCACGCGCTGGGCAATTACCCTGGCATCTCCACCAATATCGGCGGCAAGTGATTGGATGTCCCGGGCACTGGTCTCCGAAGCCTCGGCAAGTGCGCGGATTTCGTCCGCCACCACCGCGAAGCTGGCCCCGCTCTGGCCAGCGCGCGAGGCTTCGATCGTCGCGTTTAGGGCCAGCAGGCTGGTCTGGTCGGAAATATCCGCGACGCTGGTGCCGATCTCGCCGATGTACTGAGCGGTCCTTTCCAGCTCGGCGCCGAGTGCGGAAGTCGAGACCTGACGCCGGGCGGCTAGCTCGATCGCCGCAACCGAGCTGTCAATCTGGCTGCTGATTTCGGCAAAGGATCCCTGCGCGGCTTCGGCTTGATGGCGCGAGTCCTCTGCCCGCTCGCGCGCCTCGCGAAAACTGGTGGTCAGTGCCGCGATCGAACCCAGGGACTCCTGCGCGGCGCCGGCGGCTTCCTCGGCGCCGCTTGAAATCTGATCGATCGCTCGCTGGAGCTCGGCTGCCGCCGATGCCGCCTCGCCAAGCCCGCTCGAAAGCTCCAGCGTCGCCTGGTCAATGCGCTCGATGGCGGTTGCGGATCGCCCGGCCGGGCGTCTGGAGGCGACAGGCCGTTTCGGGGGCGGTGCGGCCTCCTGCGGGGCGGACGCCGGCTTGGGGGACCCAAGGGTCGACTTCTTTACTAGCGCCATGGAAAATTTCTCGTTCCGAAATAACAGTCAGGGCTGTAATCGAACGGGATCAATGAGGCCAGCGACATCGCCGAGACAGGAATGCCCCCCGCGTTCCCAGGTTCACATCCCGGTGAGATCCGACAGTCGCAGGCGAGGGACGGGCATTAGTGACGATAAACCGTCGGAAGACCAACCCACGAGCTGCCGCAATGCGCACGACCTGACCTCACTGCCACACAGCCCGCCGCTCGGTTGAGTGGCGTGGCGAGCGGCTGCTCTTGCAAGGCCGTTTTCTAAATCGGTCGGTCCGCAGACGGCCGAATTTATGGCGTTCTGCGATGCAAGCCGGCCGGGTGCTAAACGACGGCTTCCGAAATGAGCTTCCGTTCAAATTATAATTTGCAGCCGACCGCTCTGTCCCATCAGCGCCCGAGCCGTTGAATGGCGGAGCGTCTAACCCCGAACTCATCCGCAAGCACGCCCAACGATGCGCCTTCCTTGCGACGCACACGGACAAGCTCTTGCTGTTGGACCGTCAAGGTTGCAGGTCGGCCCAACTTTTTTCCCTGCGCTTTCGCCCGGGACAACCCCGCCTGCGTGCGCTCCACCAACAGGTCGCGCTCGAACTCAGCAACGGCTGCGATGACAGCCATGGTCATCTTCCCGGCCGGGCTCGTCAGGTCAACGCCGCCAAGCGCCAGGCAATGGACTCGCACCTTCATCTCCGCAAGCCGTTCAACCGTGGCTCGCACATCCATCGCATTGCGACCCAGCCGGTCGAGCTTGGTGACGACCAGGACATCCTCCCAGTCGAGCCGGTCAACCAACTTGCGGAAGCCTTGTCGCTCCATCGCCGGTGTGGAGCCCGACACGGTTTCGGAGATCACCCGCCTCGGCTCAATGTTGAAGCCAGCCGCTTGGAGCTCCAAGACCTGATTTACAAACGACTGCTCAGCCGTGCTGACACGGCAATACGCAAACACACGCGACATGAATGCACCTGTATGGAAATGGTGCGTCGAAACATATGCCGTATCGAAATGGTGGTAAAGCTACTTTTCGAAACGTAGAACGGACTTGTTTCGAAAACGCTCGTTTTCGACATGTCGCGTTATTTAGGTGCGTTGAGCACTTTATTGGTCATCAAGTGCGGTGCACCAGATCGATTCTGAACTAGACGAGGATTGCGTTCTCAGGCTCGCCGCCATTCTTCCACAGCACTTGCGTCTCCTGCACAGCCATGTCGCCAGCGGGCCACGGTCGATCAAACCGCGCGAGATCTGACAACGGCGCACTTAACCACGCGGACCAATCTCCGGGCGCTACAATGACGGGTGAACGGTCATGTATGTGGGCAAGCTCGGCGCAATTGGTTGTCATGACGGCAGTGTACACCGGTCCCCATTCGTCACTGTCGGTCCAGAGCCCCGCCCAGGCGAATATCGGCGCGCTCTTTAGCGACAGCCAGGTCGTAGTCATGCTCCCGGGATTGCCAACGGCCTCGGCGTAGCGGGTTGCTGGTATCAGGCAGCGGTACTTGGGCATTGCAGCCCACCGCTTCCAAAAGCTCCCGAGCTTGTCGAAGCGGGCGTTGTTTACCGGCTTGGGTTTCAGCTGTTGGCCTCGCTGGCCGACCCGGCCACGCACATAGACGGGAAACCCCCACGTCATCTGCTCGAGGACGACTTCGCCGTCGTGTTGACGAACCACCCAGCCTGGCTCACGCGGGTGCACGATCGGCGGCCCCTCGTTGAACTCCCGCAACAGGCGTACATCGAAAAAGTCGATGATCCTTTTGCGCTCACCCGGCTGATAGCGGTTGCACATGCATGAAAGGTGAGGCGTTCCTGGGCGCGGATCAAGGTCGGGTGCAAGTAGGCGGACCCGATGGTGCCGCGCCCAGTCATCAGGCCCATGAGAGACGCCAGCCTTGGCGCGCCAGTTATCGAGCGTGGCTGTGAGCTGCACCGTCTCGATGTACTGCGCCGCATGTTCGTAGTCAGGTCTGTCTCGTTCACTCGCCAGCTGCTGCCAGAGTTGACGCGCTTGCCATGGCTCAGCGACCCCAGCGTGTTGCAGCCAGCTCAGTGCCAGCCGGACACCCCAACTTCGGCTAACTGGACCGACGTGCGCTTGGGATAACACGTCCTCCAGTGTGGCGAGGGCAATGAGCGTCAGCCGGTGAGACTCAGAAGGCGGGTCGCTGGACATGCCACTGGCTGAGAACATAAATGGAACATTGTCGCAAGCGTTGGCGGCAGTGTCTCGCCACATTGCCGGACTGACGTAGGGCGGCTGCGTCTTCTTTGCCTCGCTATGCTGCTTTTTTCTGCCGTTCCGGTGCCGGCGACAGAGCGGACGTGCCGCCAACGGGAGATGTGGAGCCAACGTTAACAGGTTCCAGTAATAGAGCAGGCAGACCTTGGCGGTCGCAAAGCCGTCATAGAAGATGGTGGCGCTCGCATTGTCGGTCGCTTCAAGGCGCTTCAGGCCGATGCAGGGGATGGCGAACGCGCCGAGTTGGCAATCGTCGTCATTGCGCTCATTGTCGGTGTGATGCAGTTCAACCTGCCTTCACTGACGCTACCAATTCTCGCGATCACGGCGGTAGCTATCTCGCGGGCTGTGTTCGCCCTATGGCGAGATCCGGAAGGGCCCAACCTTGTTGTGGTTACGGGGTCGGCTTTGCTGATTTTTCTTGTCAGCGGTGCGTTTCACAGTTCTGGTTTGCTCCGCTCGATCGGCGGGATTTACCGGTTACTAGCCGCAGTGTTGGTGCAAATAGTGGTCGGTTGCGCTATGTTCGCGGCCGGCCAGGAACCTGTTCGGTCCACCGGCACGCTGAGGGTTGCGGTCACAGCTATGGTTTGGGGATTTGAGATTTGTTCGGAATGAGGGAGCCAAGGATAGCTGACGCCGGGCGAACTTGCGCCAGGATGTCATCTGAAAGCGGACTGAGCAGACTATCCTTGAGAACTACCCCGCATGCGACGTCGTCCAAGTGGTACTCCGTTCGCAAGCAGACCTCGTACTTTAGAATCTCCCGCTCATGGTCGAGGTGGTCGACCGCGAAGATCGCGATCGGCTCGTCAGTGATCACACTGACCAGATACAGATATCGGTCGGGGAGCATCGCGCGAGTTTACCCTGCATTGGGGCGGGGAGAGAGCAGGCAACGACCAACGGTGTCCATCACGGGTTCGTTAGCGGGTTTGCCGTCGAGGCGGCCGGCGTGAGTGACTAGGATGCCTTTTTTGTTTGGTGGTGCCGGAAGCGATTTGCGCTTAGGGGGCCGCACGGAGGGGCCGGACCTCGGCAAACTGGTGGTCACTCCACCCCTCAGGTTCGTATCGTCCAGCGACTTGAGGTGCGCCCGATAGAGGCTGGAGCGCTGGCACAAGCCAGGAGAGCCCGTCCGAGCCGCGAGTAATGAGCGCATCATCAAGCCCGTTTGAGGCAGATCGCCTGGGTATCGCGACGACAACGGGTCACCAGATCCGAGAGGCTCTCCTTGTGAAGCGCCTCGCACAGACGCAATCCTACCATTCCGTCATGCTGCCAGCGCACGTGCGCGGTCAGATTAGGCCCGCCCGGAACTTCGACCACAACGGTGTCGCCGATCGCAAATCCTGACGATTGCACATTGCTCACGCGGCAGCCTTCCTGAGAAAGCTCGATCAGCAAGCCCTCTACAATGCCGTCAGGGCGGTGGTGCAACCTCACGCCACGGCACACGCCATAGCGCTTATGCGCCCTTATGAAAATTACAGTCACGACATACGACCCCCAGTCCATCATGCCGAGTTGGGTTGCTGGCAGTAGGCCTCAAAATCCTCTAGTTTTTCTTAACCTTGGCGGGCGGGCCCAGATTGGCTCGGTCCGGCGCATCGCCGCCAATCGTCACCGTCAAAAACTTTGTCGCAACCGCACCGGGCGCAGATTGCTTGCGAATTTCCGTGATCGTTGTGAACAGACAGGCCCAAGGCAATGTGGCCGTTTAGGAAGCACGACGCTCCGACGAACTTGCGAATCCATTCCATGTGACTGGGTTCCGCGAAAATTGCGGTTTTCTGATGGCTGCTCGACATTGCTCCAGCGCAAATTTCCGTGCCTTCAAACGTATGGCGGTCCTAAGCCGTCGAGCCGACGCAAGGGGCCTAATCCAACCCCGCCCCCTTTGCCCCGCCGGTCACCGGAGCCACGAACCAATTCGAACAAGACTGGCCGCCATTCGATGTAGCCACGAAAGCTTGGGCGGCTGCTCACAGTGGCTCGCCACCTGCTCCCTGATGGTGCGTAACGCCACCTGGAGTACCGGGTCTGCCTCAGGCGCAGGTATCAACCGCGAGGACACCAGGAAATGCCGATCTACGGCCTCCA
>Ga0105248_10004461_pt1 | contig 15493 bp, 11 predicted proteins | sample KBSS34metaG_FD_81524 | JGI IMG/M metagenome (GOLD analysis project Ga0105248, IMG submission 81524) | Switchgrass rhizosphere microbial communities from Kellogg Biological Station, Michigan, USA - KBS S3-4 metaG | ecosystem: Host-associated > Plants > Roots > Rhizosphere > Soil | place...
GGCTTCCACACCGCGTGGAGAAGCGGCGTCCAGACGCTGCTCTCGTTGATCGCCTCCGGCTGGCCCTCCTCGACCGAGCCGCGCGTGCGGATGCCCTCCCAGCGCAGACCCGCATGCGCACCCCAGTGCTCGGACAGGCTCCACTCGTCCTGTGCGTAGCCGGCCAGGCGCATCGTCGAGGCGCTGATGTTGTCGGAGAAGTCGGTCAGGATGGGCTGCCCGTTCTGCACGCTCGTCCGCGTGTCGGCGCGACGATTCGATTCGAGCTCGACCCCGGAGACGAGGCTGTGCTCCTCGAAGACCTGGGCGAGCAGCTTGCCGCTCGCGGTGATCGTCGTGTCGCGCGAGCGGCTCGTTTCCTCGAGCGTGCGCGACTCGCTGCCGTTGGTGAGCTCGGTGCGAAAGCTGTTCACCGGCGCGAGCGCCTGGCCGACGCCGGCGCGCCACTCGACGCGCGCCTCGGGGCCGAAGCGATGCGTCCACTCGCTGTTCAGGCGCGCCAGCGAGGTTCCGGTTCGCGCCGTCGTTTCGGCGCTGTCGTAGGGGGGCGGGAAAGCACCGACCGTCTGCGTCAGCGTGCCTTCGCGGCGCGAATGGAAGCGGTTCGAGAACAGGATCGGCGTCAGCGTCACCGAATCGGCGCCGCCCTCGGGCCGCCACTGGATCCGTGCCGTCGCATTGACGCCGCCGCCGCTGACGCGCAGGCGCCCGTCGTCGACCTGCTCGAGCGTGACCGTGCCGTCGTCGAGTCGGCGGTCGGTCGTCGTCGTCGTGCTGCTGTTGTCGCGATCGACGTGGAACGCGCTCAGCGAGTAGTTGACGATGAACTCGCCGGCCGTGAAGTTGCGCGTCCACGACGCCGACGGCTGCACCTTGCTGTTCTCGTAGGCGGCGCTCAGGCGCACGTCGTTGATCCGCCGCGTGTAGCCGCCGCGGGTGATGATGTTGATCGTCCCGGCGATCGCGCGCGCCCCGGTCTCCGCCGTCGGCGCGCGCAGGATCTCGATCCGCTCGATCTGGTCGGGCGTCAGCGAGTCGAGCGAGAACCCGGGCGGGACGCGTTCGCCGTCGAGCAGGATCTGCGTGTAGCCGTTGCCGAGGCCGCGCAGCCGGATCGCGCCGCCGCGCCCCGGCCTGCCCTGGATCGTCACGCCTGGCAGGCGCTTGAGGACGTCACCGAGCGTCGAGTCGCCGAAGCGATCGATCTCGTCGCGGCCGATGATGATCTTGGCGGTCGTCGAGTTGCGTCGCTCCTGGACGTCGTCGGCGCGGTTGCCGGTGATCTGCACCGGGTCGAGGCGGGTGCCGGCGTCGGCGTCCTTGGCTTGCGCCGGCGCCGCGGGTGTTGGCGCGGCGGTGCCGGCGGGCGAGGAGCGAGCGGGCGCGGGGCTGGGGCTGGCGGGCGCCGGCGCGGGGCTGGCGGGCGCGGGGTTGGCCGGCGCGGGCGCGGGGCTGGCGGGCGCGGGGCTGACGGGCGCAGGCGCGACGCGGGCCGGAGCGGGTGCGGGACTGGCCGGAACGGGCTCGGGGCTCGCCTGCGCCGCGGCAGCGCTGCCGGCAAGCGCGGCGCAACAAGCGACGAGCGCGGTCGCGGCACGCGCGCCGAGGGGCGTGGGCGCGCGTCCTGGTTCCAGCATGCGGCCAGTCTATCGACCGGCCCCCCGCGCCCGCCCTCGGGCTCACCCGCGACGGCTGCGGCGCCGAAGCGCGTTGCGGCGTCAGCGGCCGACCGCGCGCTCGAGCTCGGCCTTGGTCATTTTCGAGCGGCCTTTCACCTTCGCCTTGGCCGCCTCGGCGTACAGCTGCGCATACGTCCGGCCGCCCTCGCCGCGGTGCGAGCGCAGGCCGCCGCGCCGCTCGGGCGAGATGTCCTCGAGCGAGGTCCGGCTCGCGGTCTTGCTCTCGCCGTGCTGGGCGCGGTCCTTGTTGACCGTTCGCGCCGCGATCTCCTCGGCGGTCTTCTCGCCCTTGCCGCGCTCGAGAAGGCTGTCCTTGATGTGCTCGTACTGGCGCTCGCGCTTGGCGCTCCATCGTGCCTGCGGCATCGCGTGACTCCCGAAGCCTGTGGTCGTCGTTGCCGGCAAGCGGAATGCCGGCAGGCGGCGCTGGGCCCGATTGACGCGGCGCCGAAGCGCGCAAGAATCGTCTGCCGACGCCCTCGCGCGCCCCGCGCCGATCTCCTGCGATGACTTCAGACGCCGACCCCAACGCGAACCTCTTCGTCGCCCTCCGCGCGGGCTTTCCGGCCGATCTCGACAGCGTCGCGATCGAGACCGTCGACACCGGCCTCGCCTACACCTGGCGCGACATCGAGCGCGCCACGGCGATGCTCGCCAACCTGCTCGACTCGCTCGACCTGCCGCCCTCGAGCCGCATCGCCGTCCAGGCCGAGAAATCGGTCGAGTCGCTGCTGCTCTACCTCGCCGTGCTGCGCGCCGGCCACGTCTACCTTCCCCTCAACACCGCCTACAAGAGCGACGAGATCGCCTACTTCATCGGCGACGCCGAGCCGGCAGTGTTCGTCTGCGCGCCGAAGGATTTCGCCTGGGCGTCGAAGCTCGCCTTCGGCGCAGGCACGACGTTCGTCTTCACGCTCGGCGACGGCCGCCAGGGCAGCCTGCTCGAGCGCGCCGGCCACTTCGCCGACACGCATGCGCCGGCGGCGCGCCGCAGCGACGACCTCGCCGCCATCCTCTACACGAGCGGCACGACCGGGCGAAGCAAGGGCGCGATGCTGACCCACGGCAACCTGGTCTCGAACGCGGTCACGCTGAAGTCGTACTGGGGCTGGCGCGACCTGAGCGAGGGCGGGGACGTCCTGATCCATGCGTTGCCGATCTTCCACGTCCACGGCCTCTTCGTCGCCTCGCACGGCGCCCTTCTCGCCGGCGCGAAGATGCTCTGGCTGAGCCGCTTCGACCCGCGCCGGGTGATCGAGCTGCTGCCGCGCGCGACCGTCTTCATGGGCGTGCCGACCCTCTACGTCCGCCTCCTCGCCGAGCCCGGCCTGACGCGCGACGCGTGCCGCAACATGCGCGTTTTCATCAGCGGCTCGGCGCCGCTCCTGCTCGACACGTTCGAGTCGTTTCGCGAGCGCACCGGCCACACGATCGTCGAGCGCTACGGGATGAGCGAGACCGTCATGCTGACGTCGAACCCGTACCGCGCCGAGGACGGCGAGCGGCGCGGCGGAACGGTCGGCTTCCCGCTCCCCGGCGTCGGCGTTCGCGTCGTCGGCGGCGACGGCGCCGCGCTGCCGCCGGGCACCGTCGGCGCGATCGAGGTGCGCGGCCCGAACGTCTTCGCCGGCTACTGGCGGATGCCCGAGAAGACGCGCGAGGAGTTCAGCGCCGACGGCTGGTTTCGCACCGGCGACGTCGGCGTGATCGACGATCTCGGCTACGTCGCGATCGTCGGCCGCAGCAAGGACCTCATCATCAGCGGCGGCTACAACGTCTACCCGGCCGAGATCGAGGGCGTCTGCAACGACCTGCCCGGCGTCGCCGAGAGCGCGGTGGTCGGCGTGCCGCATCCCGATTTCGGCGAGGCGGTCGTCGCCGTCGTCGTGCCGCGTGCCGGCGCGACGATCGAGGCCGACGCGGTGACGCACGCGCTGAAGGCGAAGATCGCCAACTTCAAGGTGCCGAAGGCGGTCTTCGTCGTCCCGGAGCTGCCGCGCAACGCGATGGGCAAGGTGCAGAAGAACCTGCTGCGCGAGAAGCACGCGGCGCTGTTCGCCGCCTGAACGAAAAAAGGGCCGGCGCTCGCGCACCGGCCCTTTCGAGTCGAGGCCGACCTGCGATCAGCGATCGGCGGCGTAGATGTCGACGTCCTTGGTCTCGCGGACGAAGATCAGGCCGATCACGAACGTCATCGCCGCGATCACGATCGGATACCAAAGGCCGCTGTACATGTTGCCCGTCGACGCCGCGATCGCGAAGAAGATCGACGGCAGCAGGCCGCCGAACCAGCCGTTGCCGATGTGGTACGGCAGGCTCATCGAGGTGTAGCGGATGCGGGTCGGGAACATCTCGACCAGCATCGCCGCGATCGGCCCGTAGACCATCGTCACGTAGACGACGAGGATGAACAGGATGCCGACGATCTTCCACCACTGCGCGCTCATGCGCTCGATCGGCTTGGCCTTGGCCGGGTAGCCGGCGGCCGCCAGGTTGGCGCCCATCTCCTTCTTGAACGCGGCGATCTTGGCGGTGCTGTCGGCATCGAACTTCGAGGCGGCGACGGTCGCGGCCGGCGCCGTGATGACCTTGTCGCCGATCGTCACCGTCGCCGGCGTGCCGCGCGGCGCCTCGGCGTTGTCGTAGCTCACCGAGCTCTGCGCCAGATACCGCTTGGCGATGTCGCACGAGCTCTTGAAGTCGATCTCGCGCGCCACCGGGCTGCCCTGGAACGAGCACTGCGACGGATCGGCGGTGACGACGATCTTGTTCTTCGCCTGCGCCGCGGCCAGCTCGGGATTGGCGGCCTGGGTGAGCGCGTTGAAGAGCGGGAAGTACGTCAGCACCGCCAGCAGGCAGCCGGCCAGGATGATCGGCTTGCGCCCGATCCGGTCAGAGAGCGCGCCGAAGACGACGAAGAATGGCGTCGCGAGAAGCAGCGACGTGGCGATCAGCACGCTCACCTCGTTCGGGTCGAGCTTGAGGTAGATCTGCAGGAAGAACAGGGCCTGGAACTGCCCCGTGTACCAGACGACGGCCTGGCCGGCGGTCAGCCCGAGCAGCGCCAGGATGACGATCTTCAGGTTCTTCCACTCGCCGAACGACTCCGAGAGCGGCGCCTTCGACGTCTTGCCCTCTTCCTTCATGCGCTTGAACGCGGGCGATTCGTTGAGGCTGAGCCGGATCCAGACCGAGATCACGAGCAGCACGATCGACGCCAGGAACGGAATGCGCCAGCCGCCCCAGTCGGACGTGAACGACGGCTCGCCCATCGTCGTGCGGGTGAAGTAGATGACGAGCAGCGAGAGGAACAGGCCGAGCGTCGCCGTCGTCTGGATCCACGACGTGTACGCGCCGCGCCTGCCTTGCGGCGCGTGCTCGGCGACGTAGGTCGCGGCACCGCCGTATTCGCCGCCGAGCGCCAGGCCCTGGAGGACGCGAAGCGCGACCAGGATGATCGGCGCGGCGACGCCGATGCTCGCGTAGCTCGGCAGCAGCCCGATCAGGAAGGTCGACAGGCCCATGATCACGATCGTGACCAGGAACGTGTATTTGCGTCCGACCATGTCGCCGAGGCGGCCGAAGACGAGGGCGCCGAACGGCCGGACCAGGAAGCCGGCGGCGAAGACGAGCAGCGTGAAGATGAACGCTGCCGTCGGGTCGAGGCCCGAGAAGAACCACTTGGCGATGATCGGCGCCAGGGTTCCGTAGATGTAGAAGTCGTACCACTCGAACACTGTCCCGAGGCTCGACGCGAAGATGACCTTGCGCTCTTCGCGCGTCATCGCCGGTGCGGCACGTGAGCCCGCAGGGGCCGTAGTTGCGATCATGCTGATGGATCCTCCCAAGAAAAAGTCGCCGGTCGCGACCTGCAACTCGGATCTTGGCTCGGCGCCGCGCAGTTTTGCTGACCGATCGCGCAAAACAAGACACTAAAAGCGTCAGGAGAAACCCGGAGGCATGGCCGGCTTTCATGCGCTAGCCGCGCGCCCCTGCGGTCGTGCTACGTGCGCTTCAGGCCGGGCCGCGGCATTCCTTCACGCTGCCAGTGCGGCGCATCGAACCAGGGATCGCCGCGCATCGCCGCCGCAGCCATGTCGAGCGAATCGAAGCCCCAGAAAAGCCTGCCGCCGATTCCCAGCGTCGGCACGCCGAAGACGCCGCGCGCAAGCGCTGCGTCCGTCGCGTCGCGCAGGCGGCGCTTGTTGCCGTCGCCCGCCGGATCGACGCGCGGCGCGAGCTGCGCGGCGAGCGCCGCCACTCGCTGCGGATCCTCGGCGTCGAGGCCGCCGCGCCAAACGTGGCGCAGCACCTCCTCGCAAACAAAGCGGCCCGGCGTGCCGTGCTCGGGCGCGGCGGCCCATGCGAGGCGCGACAGGACAAGCGGGTTGAACGGATGGCGCTGCGGCGTGTCGAGCGGGATGCCAGCGCGATGCGCGAGCCAATGCACCTGGCGAAATGTCCACGCGCGCTTCGGCTCGATCTCGGCCGGCCCCTTGTGCGCGTGTGCCTTCAGCAGCGCGCCGAAGACGATCGGTCGATACGCGACCGTGTACGACAGGCCGACGAATGCTTCGGGCAGTCGCTCGAAGGCGAGATACGCGTACGGCGAGACCGGATCGAACCAGAAGTCGATCTGCGTCATGGCGCGGTGGCCTCGCCGGCGGATCTCGCCGCGACGTCGACGTCACGCCGATCGTGGTCGGCTCGGCGCGAGGGCAAGCGCTTCAGGACCGCCCGCTTGCTGGAGTCGTCCAGGCTGCCCCAGGCGGCGATCTCGTCGATCGTGCGCAGGCATCCCGCGCACCAGCCGGTCGCCGGATCGATCGTGCAGACGTTCGTGCAGGGGCTCGGGATCTCGCTCGCCATCGACGACAAGCTTACCCGCGACTGCCAGGCGCACAGGACGACCCCGTGTGCGGCCGCCTTCAGTACGTCACGCGAGCGTAGTACGTCTTCTGCGCCGCTTCGCGCGCCTGACCGAGCGTGCGGATGCCGAGCTCTGCGAGCAGCGGCAGCAACTTGAGGAACACCTCGGCGGTCACGATTGCGTCGCCGAGCGCGGTGTGGCGGCCGAGCACCGCGACACCGAGACGTTCGGCGATCGCCTCCAGCCGGTGCGATTCCTGCTGCGGATGAACGAGCGCCGAGAGCAGCAGCGTGTCGAGCACGGGCTGGTCGAAGACGACGTGGGTCGCGGCTTCCTTGAGCTGCAGGAAACGCATGTCGAACGCCGCGTTGTGGCCGACCAGCACGGTGTCGTGGGCGAACGCCTGGAATGCGGGCAACACCGTCTCGATGGTCGGCTGGCCGGCGAGCATCTCCGGGCGGATGCCGTGGATCGGCATCGACGCCTCGGAAATCGGTCGCCGCGGATCGACGAGCTGCTCGAAGCACTCGTGCCGGCGCAGCTTGCCGTTGACGACGCGGGTCGCGCCGATCTGGATGATCTCGTCGCCGGCCGACGGATCGAGCCCCGTCGTCTCGCAGTCGAACACGGTGTAGCTCAACTCGGTCAGCAACCGGTAGGCGAGCTCGCGGGTCTGCTCGGACGTCCGGAACAGATCGAAGTCGTAGTACTCGGGCCGGCTCTCGGCGCGCACGAGCTGCGACGCCTCGAGCTGCTCGCCCGCGACCGCGAGGGGGAGAAGGAAGCGGAAGAACGACTCGTGGCGCACCCGCTCGCGCTCGAACCAGAACGCACCGTCGTGGCGCTCGACGACGTCGCGCAGCGTCAGCGCCAACGTCTCGCCGCCGACGGTGATCGGCTCCGTCTCCCAGCCGACCACCGTTTCGGTGCTCATCGCCGGCCCCGACCACACGAGGTCGAGCTGGGCCCGCGCTCCGGCGCGGGCCATGCGCACGGTGATCAGGCGAACGCGGTGCTCGTCGACCAGCCGGGCGGCGAGATGGACCAGCGCCTGCAGAAGCGAATAACTGTCGAGGCGCAGCCAGAGCTCGCCGTCGACCGCTTCGACGGCGGCCCGGCACTCGAGCTGCCCCTCGATGCGACGCGCAACGGCGGCGACGAAATCGGTGCCGAGCATGTCCTCGAGGGGCCACCGCGTCTTCAGCGTCTCGATGGCATGGCTCGACAGCTCGCGGATGCGCTCGCTCATCGCCTTGACCTCGTCGCGGATCACGCGATGGAAGCGCTCGCGCGCCGCCGCGTCGACGTCGGGATAGTCGAGCATCTCAACCGCCGCCAGCAGGTTGCCGAGCGAGGCTCGACTGCCTTCGGTCAGGCCGTGCAGCAACAGGTCGCGCCGCGACTCGTCGGCGAAGTCGCGGGTGATGTTGTCGAGCATCAGCACGAAGCCATTGAGCGCTGCATCTCCGGCACCTCCACTGCCGACCTCGCGGACGGGCGCCATCTGAACGCGCAGGAGCTGACCGGTGCGCGTGCCGGTGACGAACTGCGCCGACGGATTCGCGACGCCGCGCTGAAGGCGCTGCTGGACGCGCTCGAGCGCATGGGCGACGAGCTGGCGATCGAAGACCGCGTAGATCGACCGGCCGAGGCCGATCAGCTCGCCGCCACCGGCAAGCTGCGGTGCGCTCGAGAGAGCCCGAAACTGCAGTCGCGCGCGGTTGTTGTAGAGCAGGATGCGGCCGTCGAGATTGCAGACGACGACGCTTTGCGACAGCTCGGCCATCAGCGCCGCGAGGCGGCTTCGCTCCTGCTCGATCTCTCGGCTGGCGGCCTGCACGCGCGCGTGCATGTCGGCGCGCAGCGCGTCGCGCTGGCGTGCGAAGGCGTCGATCGTCCGGGCCAGCACGCGGCTGCCGCCATCCGCGTCGGAACTCGCCGCAAGCGCCTCGCCGTCGGGCGTGGCGAGCGGCCCGACCGCCGCGAGCAGCGCGCCGGCGCGCTCGGCGAGGCGCGCCGGCGCAACGATCCAACGCAGATACGCTGTTCGGCCGAGTGCGCCGAAGGCCGCGGCGAGCACAAGCCAGAGTGGCAGCAGCAACGCCGCGCGCGGCGCGAGCATCAACGTCAACGCGGCGCGCTCCTCGCTGTCGAGCGTTGCCGCGAACACGCCGACCGCGACGACGCCAACGAGCGCGAGCACGAGACCCGGCGCGAGCGTCGCGGCGAGCTCGCGCCGGTCCAGCCTCACGCGAGTCCCAGCAGCTCGCGCACGCGCGCGGCGAGCTCGTGCGTCGAGAACGGCTTGGTCACGTAGGCATCGGCGCCGAGCGCCGTGCCTTTGGCGAAGTCGGTGTCTCGCCCCTTCGCGGTCAGCATCAGGATCCTGACGCCGGCGAGCTCGGGATCGGCACGCACCGCCTGACAGACGTCGAAGCCGCTCTTGCCCGGCATCATGACGTCGAGAAGCACGAGGTCCGGGCGGTCGTTGCGGATCGCGGCGAGCGCCTCGTCGCCATCGCGCGCCACCGTGACCGCATGGCCTTCGCGCCGCATCAGGAACTCGAGCGAAATCAGGATGTTCGGCTCGTCGTCGGCGATCAGGACTTTCTTGCTCATGTCACCTTCTCCTTGACGCGGCTCTCACGACGGCGTCGTGACCATCGGCGCGCGCCGCCGCGCTGCGGCCGCGCCGTCGTCCGCGCTCGCAGTGTCGTGCCGCCACGGCAGGTCGAAGCCGAAGCAGGCGCCCTGACCCGCCTGCGAGCGCAGCCACATGCGCCCGCCGAAATGCTCGACGATGCGGCGGCTGATCGGCAGGCCGAGGCCGGTGCCCTGGGAACGATTGCCGGCGTCGCCGCCCTGGCGGAACTTCTCGAACACGAGCTGCTGCTCGTCCGCGGCGATGCCGGGACCGTTGTCCTCGACCTCGATGCGGGCCCGCTCGGCGTCGGCATGCAGCCGGATGCGCACCTGCCCGCGCCCGGCGGGAACGAACTTCGCGGCATTCGAGAGCAGGTTCAGCAGCACTTGCAGCAAGCGGTCGGGATCGGCCTGCAGCGGCGGGACGTGCTCGGGCATCTCGACTACGACCGCCGCGCCGCGCTCGCGAAAGACTTCCGCCGTCGTCTGCACGGCCTGCGTCACGAGCGCGCGCAGATCGACCACCGCGGAGCGCCACTCGCCGTGGCCGGCCTCGATCTTGGCCATGTCGAGTACCTGTGTGACGAGCCGGGTCAGCCGCTCGGTCTCGGCGACGACGAGTGCGAGGAAGCGCTGCCGCTGCGCCGCGTCCATCGCTGGATCGTCGACCATCAGCTCGGCGAAGGCGCGGATCGACGTCAGCGGCGTACGCAGCTCGTGCGTCACCGATGACATGAAGTCGTCCTTCAGGCGATCGAGGCTCTTCAGCTGGGCGTTGGCGTCGCGCAACTCGGCGGTCGCGCGCTCGAGCGAGCGCGACTTCTGCTCAAGCGCGTGCGAGTGGGCGCGCAGCTGCGACGCCTCGTCGAGGATGCGCATGACGTCATCCAGATCGAGCGGCTCCTCCTCGACGACCGACGCCACCATCGTCCGCGCCGAGGCGCCGCCGATCGCGCCGGCGAGGGCGCGCTCGACGAACTGCACGAGCTGCGCATCGGCCTCGATCGCGTCGGCGCCGTCGACGCCGCGTAGGCGCGCGTAGTCGGCGAGCAGGCGCTCGGCCGCGGTTTCGCCGAGGAAGCGCGCGGCGAGCGCGCGCAGGTCGCCGACGTGGGCGCGGCCGCGCCAGAACACCGGACCGGCCACACCGGCTCCCGCCGACCGATCGAAGACATCGACGAAGAGCACCGCCTGGCTCGTCTCGCGCGCCGACGGCGCACGCCAGAGCGAGACGCCGACATAGAGGCCGGCGTTCGCGAGCAGGCTCCAGAGCAGCGAATGCGTCAGGCCGTCGAGGCCGGCCAGGCCGAACAGATGCTCGGGCCGCAGCAGCGCGATGCCGAGCACGCCTTCGGTCATGAAGCCCCCCGGCATCCAGCCCGACTTCGCGATCGACGGCAACATCAGCGTGTACGCCCAGAGCGAGAAGCCCGCGCCGAGGCCGGCGAGCGCGCCGGCGCGCGTGCCGCCCTTCCAGTACATGCCGCCGAGCAACGCGGGTGCGAACTGCGCGACCGCCGCGAAGCTGATGAGGCCGATGCTGACGAGCGCGTACGCCTCGCCGGCGATGCGGAAGTAGAGGTAGCCGAGCAGCAGCAACGCGACGATGACGCCGCGCCGGATGCCGAGCAGCGTGCCGGTGACGTCGCGCCCGGGGCCGGGCCCGCCGCGCAGCAGCAGCGGGATGACGAGGTCGTTGCAGACCATGGTCGAGACCGCGACCGCCTCGACGACGATCATTCCGGTCGCCGCCGAAAGCCCGCCGATGAAGGCGGCCAGCGCGAGCACGGGATGACCGGTCGCCAGCGGCAACGAGAGCACGAAGGTCTCGGCATCCGCGGTGCCGCCCGCGGTGTGCAGCAGCCCGCCGAGGGCGATCGGCAGCACGAAGACGTTGATTAGCAGCAGGTAGAGCGGAAACGCCCAGGCCGCGCGCCGAACGTGGCGTTCGTCGACGTTCTCGACGACCATCATCTGGAACTGGCGCGGCAGGAAGAACAGCGACAGCATCGACAGCAGGGTCAGCGCGAACCATTGGCCGCCCGCGAAGCGATTCTCGGCGCCGAGCGAGAGCAGCGGCCGCAGGTCGGCTCGCGCCGATGCACGCGTGAAGATATCGCCCGGGCCGTCGAAGAGGCCCCAGGTGACGAACGCGCCGACCGCGAGGAAGGCGAGGAGCTTCACGATTGACTCGAGCGCGATCGCCGCGACCATCCCCTCGTGGCGCTCGGTGGTGTCGAGATGGCGGGTGCCGAAGGCGATCGTGAAGCCGGCGAGCACGAGCGCGATGTAGAGCGTGCTGTCGCGCCACCAGGCGGCGCCCGCGGTGCTGCCGCCGGCGAGCGCGTGCCCGCTCGTCAGCAGCGAGTAGCCCGTCGCGATCGCCTTCAGCTGCAACGCGACGTAGGGGACGATGCCGACGACCGCGATCAGCGTCACCAGCGCCGCGAGCAGGCGGCTCTTGCCGTAGCGGCTGCCGATGAAGTCGGCGATCGACGTGATGCGATGGACGCGAGCGATGCGGATCATCTTGCGCAGCAGCATCCACGCGAGCAGCATGCCGAGCGTCGGGCCGAGATAGATCGGCAGGAACCACAAGCCGGCCGATGCCGCGCGGCCGACGCTGCCGAAGTAGGTCCATGCGGTGCAATAGACGCCCATCGAGAGCGCATACACCCACGCGTTGCCGATGATCGAGCGACCTTCGCGCGCGCGTGCATCGCCCACGTAGGCGACCGCGAACAGCAGCACCAGGTAGGCGAACGAGGCAGCGATGACCAGCGGTGCCGAGATCATGGCGTCAGTCCGGCGAGTCGTCGGCCTCGCAGACCCACGCGGCGGCGCCGATCAGCGCCGCCCAGCCGGCGAACACCGCCAGCGGCAGCAGCGGCAGCCCGGCGACGAGCACGCCGACGTCCCACAACGTCAGCAATGGAAAGTTGAGCAGCAGCCAGCCGAGCGCGAACAGCGCGAGCAGCCGTTGCGAGCGCAGGCCCTTTGACATCGAGCGCTCCCTCACAGCGCGTCCAGGTGGAACCGCTGCGCGAGCAGCGCCCGGAATCGCTTGACGATCGCGAGCGCCCGGTTGAGCGCGTCGCGCTCGAGCGAGCCGAGGTCGGCCGGCCGCACCAGGTTGCCGGGCACCTCGCCCGCCGCGCGCTGGCGCAGCTGGTGCGTCAGCTTCATCGCCATGAGGCAGTGCAGCGCGTCGACGAGGTCGCGCGCGAGCTCGCTCTCGATCGCGCCGCGCTCGACCAGCACGCCCAGCCGCGCCGCCGTGCCGAGCTCGCGCAGCCGGTGCTGCAGCGCCAGCACGCGAACGCCGTGGACGATCGGGAAGGTGCCAATCTTCTTCAGGTCGATCTGGGTGTCGTCGCGCCGCGTCGTCAGCCACGACCACCAGCCGCCGGCGCTGAACTGGTCGACGGCGCTCGCGAACCGGGCGAGGAAGGCGTCGTTGCCGGCGAAGATATGGTCGAGGTGGTCGCGCGCCTGGTCGAGCAGGGTCTTGTCGCCGGCAACGGCGGCGGCGTCGAAGAAGATCGCGAGGCGCATCGGGCCGTGCGGATCGGCGGCGTACAGCCAGTCGCGGATCGTTTCGCGAAACGACGCCAGCGGCTGGCGCCACAGCGGGTTCGTCAGCATGATGTCGCCCGGGCACAGCGGGTAGCCGAGCTCGATGAGCGCGCTGCTGAAGCGCGCCGCGACGGCGTCGAGGCCGGCCGCATCGAAGCCGTCGCGCAGCAGCAGCGCGTTGTCCTGGTCGGTCTTCAGGATCTGCTCGCCGCGCCCTTCGCTGCCCATCACGACCAGGCAGCTGTTGGCGACGATCTCGGGTGGCGCGATCAGCGACCACAGGCGTGCGAACAGGCGCGCGTTCAGCTCGTTGACGAGGCGCGCGATGCGCTCGATCTTGATGCCGCCTTCGTGCAGCAGCGCGACCATCGAGTCGATGCGCGCCGCCGCGAGCTTGAGGTCCGCGACGCTCGACGCGTCGTCGATCTGCAGGGCGACGATGTGCGAATGGCTGGCGACGAAGCTGACCAGATCGAGCTGGGCCAGGACGCCGAGAACCCGCGTGCCCTCGCAGACGACGAGGCGGTGCACCCGGTGCCGCTCCATCAGCCACAGCGCCTCGAACAACTCGCAGTCCGGCCGCACCGTGATGAGCTCGAACCGCGCCGCCTGGCGCACCGGCACGTCATTGAGGGGGCTGCCGCGGACGACGGCGTCGCGCAGGTCCGTGGTGGTGAAGAGGCCGAGGCGCTCGCCGTCCTTCACCAGCACCGCGGTCACGTTGAGCAACGCCATCTCGCGGCAGACGTTCGCCAGGTCGAGCGCGGCGTCGACGTAGACCGGGCGGCGCAGGTAGGCGTCGCTGACCCGCGCCGTCACCAACAGCAGCATCTCGCGCTGGACGTCGAGGGCGGTCGTCGTCATGGCCTTGTCAATGCAGACGGGACTGCGGCGATGCTGCCGGCAGTCCCGTCGGGGTTCCGCCTCGGGCTAGTGCGCGGCGGCGAGCTCCGCGCCGATGCCGGTCTCGGAACGCACCTCCTGCGACGGGTAGCCGGCGCGATCGATCCGGGCGCGGGCGCTGCGATCGGTGATCGAGACGAGCCAGATCGTGAGGAACGCCGCCGGGATCGAGAAGATCGCCCCCGAGTTGTACGGGAACCAGGCCGAGCCCTTCGGGTAGTGCATCACGGCTTCCCACACGCTCGCCGAGCCGATCGTCGTCAGCACCGCGACGACGAGGCCGACGAAGCCGCCGACGACCGCACCGCGGGTCGTGCAGTCCTTCCACAGCACCGACATGAACAGGACCGGGAAATTGGCCGAGGCGGCGATGACGAAGGCCAGCATCACCATGTAGGCGACGTTCTCCTTCTCGAACGCGATGCCGAGGACAACCGCGACGACGCCGAGCACGACGGTCGTGATCTTGGAGACGCGCAGCTCGTCGGCCTGGTCGACACGACCCCTGCGGAAGACCGAGGCGTACAGGTCGTGCGAGACCGCCGACGCGCCTGACAGCGTCAGTCCGGCGACCACGGCGAGGATCGTCGCGAACGCCACCGCCGAGATGAAGCCGAGGAACCAGTTGCCGCCGACCGCGCCCGCGAGGTGCACCGCCGCCATGTTGCCGCCACCGGTCAGGCCCTTCGCGACCTCGCCGTTGACGAAGTAGTTGGCCGGGTTCGGGATCAGGTTGGTGATGGCGCCGAAGCCGATGATGAAGGTCAGGATGTAGAAGTAGCCGATCCAGGTCGTGGCCCAGCCGACCGACTTGCGCGCTTCCTTGGCGTTGGGCACCGTGAAGAAGCGCATCAGGATGTGCGGCAGTCCGGCGGTGCCGAACATCAGCGCCATGCCGACCGAGATCGCCGAGATCGGATCCTTGATGAGCGCGCCCGGCGCCATGATGGCGTCCTTCTTGTCGTGCACCTCGACCGCCTTCTGGAACATCGCCTCGGGCGAGAAGCCGAACTGCCACATCACGGCCAGCGCCATGAAGGTCGCGCCGCCGAGCAGCATGCACGCCTTGATGATCTGCACCCAGGTCGTCGCGGTCATGCCGCCGAAGAGGACGTACATCATCATGATCGAGCCGACCAGGATCTCCGCGTAGAGGTAGTCCATGCCGAACAGCAGCTTGATGAGCTGACCGGCGCCGACCATCTGGGCGATCATGTAAAACGCCACCACAACCAGCGAGCCCGCCGCTGCGAAGACGCGGATCGGCGTCTGGCTGAAGCGGTAGCCAGCGACGTCGGCGAAGGTGAACTTGCCGAGGTTGCGCAGCCGCTCGGCCATCAGGAAGGTGATGACAGGCCAGCCGACCAGCCAGCCGATCGAGAAGATCAGGCCGTCGAAGCCGTTGGCGAACACGAGGCCCGAGATGCCGAGGAACGACGCCGCCGACATGTAGTCGCCGGCAATCGCCAGGCCGTTCTGGAAGCCGGTGATGCCGCCGCCGGCGGTGTAAAAGTCGGCCGCGCTCTTGGTGCGCGCCGCCGCCCATTTGGTAATGCCGAGCGTCAACAGCACGAAGGCCGCGAACATGCTGATCGCGGTCCAGTTGGTGGGCTGCTTCTGGGTCTGACCGAGATCGGCTCCCGCGGCCAGCGCGACCGCGCCCGCCGTCGCCAGCGCCATGAGAGCGACGATCTTGACGAGCGTCGTGACGTTCCTGTTGCGGCGGCTCATTTCAGCACTCCCTTGACGATCTGCTCGGTCATCACGTCGAACTCGCTGTTGGCGCGCCGAACGTACACCCAGGTGATCACGATCGTGAACA
>Ga0105248_10004462_pt1 | contig 15493 bp, 13 predicted proteins | sample KBSS34metaG_FD_81524 | JGI IMG/M metagenome (GOLD analysis project Ga0105248, IMG submission 81524) | Switchgrass rhizosphere microbial communities from Kellogg Biological Station, Michigan, USA - KBS S3-4 metaG | ecosystem: Host-associated > Plants > Roots > Rhizosphere > Soil | place...
CATTGAGCAGCTTGGGGGTGGTGCGCTCCTTCAGGGTCATCGACTGGATGATGGCCTCGGTGCGCGTGATCTCGCGTTCGTCGAAGTTGTCGAGCTGCTCGCGCATGCCGCGTGCGCCGGGCAGCATGCCCAGCATCCCCTTGATCGAACCCATGTTCTTGAGCTGCTGCATCTGCTTGAGGAAGTCGTCGAGAGTGAAGGTGTCTGTGGCGAACTTCTCGGCGGTCTTGCGCGCCTCTTCTTCATCGAAGGCCGACTGCGCCTGCTCGATGAGCGTGAGGATGTCACCGAGATCCAGGATGCGGCTGGCCATGCGGTCCGGATAGAACGGCTCGAAATCGTCGAGACCTTCGCCGGTCGAGGCGAACATGATCGGGCGTCCCGTCACCGACGCGACCGAGAGCGCCGCACCACCGCGCGCGTCACCGTCGAGCTTGGAGAGCACCACGCCGGTGAAGTCCACGCCGTCTTGGAAAGCGCGCGCGGTCGTCACGGCGTCCTGCCCGATCATCGCGTCGATGACGAACAGCACCTCGTCGGGATCGACGGCCTTGCGGATGTCGGATGCCTGCTTCATCAGCTCGGCATCGATGCCGAGGCGGCCGGCTGTGTCGACGATGACCGTGTCGTACTGCTTGCGCTCGGCCTCTTTGACGCCATCTTTGGCGACTTTGACGGGATCGCCGACGCCGTTGCCCGGCTCGGGCGCGAAGACCGGCACGCCGGCCTGGCCGCCGACGACCTGCAACTGCTGCACGGCCTGCGGGCGCTGGAGGTCTGCCGCGACCAGCAGGGGCGTGTGGCCGTCTTTCACCAGCCACTTGGCGAGCTTGCCGGCCAGGGTCGTCTTTCCGGCGCCCTGCAGACCCGCGAGCATGATGACGGTCGGCGGCTTCTTGGCGAACTCCAGCCGGCGCTGCTGACCGCCGAGGATCGCGACCAGTTCGTCGTTGACGATCTGCACCACCTGCTGAGCTGGATTCAGGGCCTTGTTGACCTCGTCGCTGAGAGCTCGCTCGCGCACCTTGCCGGTGAAGTCCTTGACGACCTCGAGGGCGACGTCGGCGTCGAGCAGGGCGCGGCGGATCTCGCGCACCGTGCCGTCGATGTCTGCGGGAGTGAGCTTGCCCTTGCCGCGCAGGTTGCGGAAGGTCGCGGTGAGGCGATCCGAGAGAGTTCCGAAGGTGGCCATGGTGCTGCCAGCTTAACTTCTGACGGCGCGCTCTACAGGAAGGCGAGCGCTGCGAGCACCGTGACGACCAGACCCGGCAGCAGCGACAGAACCAGAGCGATGACCGAGACTCCCCGATATGCGCGTCGGACGATGCCGATGATCGCGAAGACGATCGCGATGATGTCGAGTCCGGCGCCCACGAAGAAGAGGGCGATGTACAGCGAGTTGTGCCCGGATCCGGCATCGAGAGCCGCCGCGATCCCCGCCAGGAAGCTCCAGCCCATCAGAGCCCCGCCGACGATGGCCAGCAGGATCGCCAGCACCGAGAGGAGCGGCGATGGCTTCTTCGTCGCTGCGGCGCCGGACGCGGCATCCGGCTTCGCGGGGTCGGTCGTGGTCATGGGGCGAGCCTAGCGGCGCTCGATAGGGTCGGAGCATGGCTCTGCTGCTTCCCTTTGACGGACACTCCCCCGAGATCGACCCGACCGCGTGGATCGCCCCGAACGCGACCCTGATCGGCCGCGTGCGGGTGCTCGCGCACGCCAGCGTGTTCTACGGCGCGGTGCTGCGCGGCGACCTGGCCGACATCGTGCTCGGCGAAGGCAGCAATCTGCAAGACAACTCGACCATCCACGTCGACGCCGGCGTCCCCGCCACGATCGGGGCGGGCGTCGGCATCGGACACGGGGCGATCATCCACGGCACGACGATCGAAGACGGCTGCCTGATCGGGATGGGCGCAATCCTGCTCAACCACTCGGTCATCCGGGCGGGAGCATTCATCGCCGCCGGAGCGCTTGTGCTCGAGGGCCAAGAGGTCCCGGCCGGGATGCTGGCCGCCGGGGTCCCCGCGAAGGTGCGCGGTGCCCTCGACGAGGCCGGGGCCGAGCGGGTGCGGCTGAACGCGATTCAATACCGTGAGCTGGCCGAGCGACACCGCACCTCGCAGGAATAGCGCACTGCGCCGTCAGCCCACCAGTTGGGCGGCGAAGACGCGGGCGGTGAAGCCCGTCAGGTCGCCGATCGACTCCCCCTGGCCGATGAGTTTGATCGGGATGCCCGTCTTCTCTTGCACGGCCAGCACGAAGCCGCCCTTGGCCGATCCGTCGAGCTTGGTGAGCACCAGCCCGGTGACCCCGGCGTGCTCGATGAAGGCCTCGGCCTGCGCGACGCCGTTCTGCCCGGTCGTCGCATCGAGCACCAGCAGCACCTCGGCCACCGGCGCGAGCTTCTCGACCACCCGGCGCACCTTCGTCAGCTCGTCCATCAGGCCGCTCTTGGTCTGCAGGCGGCCGGCGGTGTCGATCAGGACGATCTCGATGCCGTCCTGAATGGCCTTCTCGACGGTTTGAAAGGCGACGGATGCCGGATCCTGTCCCGCCTGCTGCGGCCGCACCACCTGCGCGCCCGCCCGTTCGGCCCAGGTGGCCACCTGCTCAACGGCAGCGGCGCGGAAGGTGTCGGCCGCGCCCACGATCACCGATCGGCCGTAGTTCGTCAGGAACTTGGCGAACTTGCCGATCGTCGTGGTCTTGCCGACCCCGTTGACTCCGACGACCAGGACGACCGCGGGGCGACTGCTCAGCGTGAGGGTCGAGTCGAGGCGCTCCAGACGCACCTCGATGATCTCGCGCAGCATCCGCTGCAGATCTGTGGGGTCGGTCGTCTTGAACTTTGCGACGTTCGCGCGCAACTCGTCGACGATCGCATCCGTGATGTCAGGGCCGAAGTCGGCGGAGAGGAGCGCGTCTTCGAGGTCGCCCCACGTTTCGTCGTCGATGGTCTTGCGCGAGAACATGCCGCGCAGGGTGCTGCCGAGCGACCATGCTGCGGGGCGGGCGGCAGGTGGGTCGACCACCGGGGCGGGTTCGGCCGGGACGGGCTCGATATGGACAGGCTCCGGGGCGGGTTCGGCCGGGGCGGCCTCTACTGGAGCGGGCTCGACCGGGGTCGGCTCGACAGGGGGCTCGACCGGGGTCGGCTCGACAGGGGCCTCGACCGGGTCGGCCTGATCGCGGCGCGCCGCACGACGCTCTCTCCAACTGGGGCGGGCCATGCCGCCAGCCTAATCAGCAGCTCGTCGCGATGCGGTCGTCGGCGCGGGTCGGCACGGTGCAGCCGTCGCAGCGTCAGCGCGGCACCGGCGCCGGGCGGCGTCGGAGGTCACGGGCCCCATCATGCAGGATGGTCGCGTGACCTTCGCCTTCATCCGCCACGGCCAGACCGATTGGAACCGTGACGACAAGCTCCAGGGTTCCAGCGACATCCCGCTCAATGCCCAGGGCCGCGAGCAGGCGCATGAAGCGGCGGGGATTCTCGCCGACGGCGACTGGGAGGTCGTGGTCAGCTCTCCTCTGCTGCGTGCCCGCGAAACAGCGAAGATCATCGCCCACGACCTCGGACTCGAACTCGGACCGAGCTACCCCGCTCTGGTCGAGCGCGACTACGGGCCGCTCGAAGGCACGTCGTCGAGCGAAACGGTCGCTCGCTGGCCGCACCGCGACTACCCCGGGGCCGAGAGCCTGGATTCCGTGGTGAGCCGAGGGCTCGCCGGCCTCGCGAAGGTGGCCGACGACTTCCGTGATCGCGACGTGGTCATCGTGGCGCACGGCACGATCATCCGGTACACCCTTGCCGCCCTCGCCGGACGCCCGCTCGACGCGATCCGCAATGGATCGATCTCGACGTTCCGCCTCGACGGCGACCGCTGGGAGGTCCTGACCGTCAATGGCGAGCCGCTCGTCCCCCTGACCGACGCCCCGGCCGCCGCCGCACCCACAGCCGATCCGCGTGGCTCGGCCGGTTAGCGCCGCCGGTCTCAGCTCGCGAGGTACATGACGACGCCGACACCGACGACCAGGATGCCGAAACCGACCAGGAAGAGCGTCCAGACCTCGAGCGACAGCCCGAAGAACGACGAGCTCGCCGCGCGCAGCAGCGGTTCGCCGGTCTCCGGATCGAAGGCCGGGATCGCCCGATGCGTGATCGTCCTCCCGTTCTCGACGATCGGCTCGGGCAGCTTCTCGTAGACGACCGCGCGGGTGGGAGCATCCAGACGGCGCACCACCAGCCTCTCGAAGATCGCGAGCAGTCCGCCCCCGATGAGCAGACCGATGCCGACGCCGATCACGAGACGCGGGCCTGAGCCCAGTCCGGCGAGAACGGCGATCAGGACGCCGGCCCCGATCCCGACGAGCGCGGCGACGACCGCCGAGAACCCCCAGCGTTGATTGACGATCATGCGGTTCCCCCGGCCATGACGCCACCGTAGTGGACCGGCGAGGCGGGACGCCCGCCGTCGACCCGCGCGGCTCCCGCCGGCTGATCGCAGTCGCGCCCTCCCCCGCGGCGCCTAGCAGTGCGTGAGGGTGAACACCGAGTTGTTGAGCGTGTTGATCCCGCCGAGCAGAACGAGCGAATTCACGCCGATGGAGGCGAGAGCCGCAGACGTCGAGGTCGGGATGCAGTCGTGGTGAACCGTGTAGAGCGGCTCGCCGAGCGAACCCGCATACGCGCCACCGGCCAGAGCATCCGGGAAGTTCTCGCCGGTGGCGATCATCGCCCCGGGCACGGAGGTGAAGTAGGCCGCATTGATGTTCTTGGAGGCTTCGTAGCGATCCGCTCCGCCGAGACGAGTGACATTGGCCCCGCCGAACAGGGAGTCGAGTTGGCTCTCGATCGCCGGCGACACGCTGTTCGGGCCGCCGGCGATGACGACATGGGTGGTTCCGAGGTCCGTGAACAGTTGCAAAGTCGCGGCCGGAAGGCTGCTCGATGGGCCGTTGACGAGGAGAACGGGCGCGTTGACCGTCGAGGCCGCAGGCCCCGCGCTGAGGGCATCCGGGAAGTTGAAGCCGTTCGAGATGAAGACGGTCGTCGCCGTGCCGAACGTCTCGGCCAGGTTGCGTGACGCATCGAAGCGGTCCGCCCCGCCGATGCGCGTCACATGGCTCGGATCGTCGACGAGACCCTGGAGCGTGGAGAAGACCGAATCGGACACGGAGTTGATTCCACCAAGGACGATGATGTTCGTCGGGTTCAGCGTGTTGATCGTCGAGACGACATCGCTGGGAAGGCTCGTCGGAGTCGTCAGCAGGATCGGGGCGTGGTCACGCACGGCAACCGGACCCGCGCTCAAGGCGTCGGGGTAGTTATAGCCGTTGGTGACGTACACCGTGCCGGTGCCGCTCGGGTACGCCTGCTTGGCGATCAGGTCGGCGTTCACGAAACGGTCGGCTCCGGCGATCTGGGTCACGTCGACCTTGCGGAAACTGCCCGAGATGGGGGCGGACGACGACCACGTTCCCCAGTTGAGCGTCAGCGTGTACGTGTGGGTGCCTGCCGAGACGCTCGTCAGGGGGATGGTGAAGGCGCCGCCCGGCGCCGCCACCGTGATCGGGGTGACCGACCCGTCGACGAAGAGGTTGGCCTTCAGCGAGAGCGATCGAGTGTTGACCTGGCCGCCGATGAAGGTAGTCGCGACGCCCGCCGCGGCCGGCGCGGTGATGACCGGAGTCGGAACCGTGATGCTCGGCTCCCAATCGGAATGCTGCTGCGAAATCGACTCGAACCCGCCAGGCGAGATCATGGCGAAGGCCGTTGAGAAGTAATCCCCCGCGCACGACGTCGAGCTGGTCGACGCCGAAATGACTCCGATCGCCCAGCCCGCCGACAGCAGGGGGCCGCCACTGTCACCGGGCAAGACGCATTCGCTGGTGACCACCGAGTTCACGGTCTGGGCACCGACGTCGATCGTGGTATCCACGTCGAGCACGGACCCGCATGACCAGCCTGTGCGGATCCCTGACTTGCAGACCGGCATTCCGATTGTCGGCGCGCTGACGTCGTACACGGGAACCGGGGCGCTGCCCAACGGAGCGCCGGCGCCGCCGCCCCAGGTGAGCGCGGACGTCTTCTGAACCACGGCTCCGCCGGTGACCCCGATCAGTCCGGAGTCGTATCCGGAGCCGAATTGGTTCGAGCCGGGGACCAGATCGCCCAACAGACCGCTATCCGACGCGCCATTGAAGTTTCCCGCCGGCGAGACCGCCAACGAGTCGATGCTCCCGTTGATGGTGTTGATGCTTTCGAAACAGTGGCCGGCCGTCGCGATCTGGCGCGCGCCCGTGGAGACCTTGAATCCGGTGAAGCCGACCGAGCAGAGGGTGGCCAGCGGCGCGGGGTCGCTGTTCTGCCAGTAGTACCCGGAGCCGTCGTAGACGTCCCCGGCCGGCACGAAGGAGCGGTGGTGGTAATCCGCGACGTCGAAGCGCCCACGCTCAGGCACCGCGCCGAGGTTCCGGACCGCCGCAGCATCGGCATCCGTCGAGACGTAGACGTGGTACGCGGTGCCTTCCATGCGTGAACCGCGCACCCGGACGCCGGCGTGCTTCAGAGCGGTCAAGGTGCGCGCCGCGTCGGCCGCCGCGGTTGCGTCGGCGTAGTACTCCTCCGGAGAGATGCCGAGGTCTCGCTTCAATGCCGTCACGAGCGCTGCGGGCAGCTTCGCCGCGTCGGCGGCGAAGGATGCAACCGGGTAGTGGCCCATGTGCCCGTCGGGTGTCGGCGGCGTCGGCGCCGCCACGGCGGTGTGCACTGTTGAGACGGGCGCTGCGTGGGCAGGAGCGACGGCTGCCAGCCCTCCGAGCACGAGAGCAGCAGCGCCCAGCAGCAGGGGAACGCGGGCCGAACGATGAGAGGTGGTCATTCGAAATCCCCCGAAGGATCGGCGTCGCAGTGACAGAAGGTCGACTTTCCCCTCGAACCCTACTTGATGGGGATGCCCCATTCTCCGTCGGGAGCCGGACGACGGACAGCCCAGATCGGGGGGTCGGGTCGACCTAGCCTTCGGGCTGCATTCCAACCTGCGCGCCGAGCCGGCCGGCCAAGGCGATCCGTCCGCGATGCAACTGGGTCTTGACCGTGCCCGTACCGATGCCGAGCACCATCGCGATTTCGCGCACGGACTGATCCTGGAGGTAGTGCATCACGCAGACCTGCCGCATTCGCAGCGGAAGCGAGTCGAGGGCCGCGAGCACGTCCAGATCGCCGCAGACCCGTTCCGCCGGGTCCTCCGGCGCCGGAGGCCGAAGCCGGTCGATCACTCGGCGCCGCACGGCTTCATGCCGACGCACATCGCGAGATCGATTGCTGGCGACCACCGTGACCCAGGCGGCGACATTGCGGGGCCAGGCCCGATCCCCGTGAGTGAGCAGCTGCACGAGTGCGTCCTGGACGGCGTCCACTGCCGTCTCGCGATCCCCGGCAATCATCCGGACCGCCGACACGATCCGCGGGTACTCGGTCCGTACGAATTCGGTCATGTCGAACGACCGGGCTTGCGCCTCGTCGGCGGCCGCGGAGCGAGCCGCAGGAGCCGGGGTGACGACGGCAAGACCGGGGACGGGAGCAGGCACCGCCAGAGAGAGCGCTGTCATGATGCGGTCAGAGTAGCGATGAAGCTTTGTCATATACTCGCCATGACAAAGACAGGTCAGCCCTCGGATCCTGCTCGGAGAGGCACCACGTGGACCCCGTTCTCGCCGATCCCGACGCCCGTCGGGTGCTCAGCACCATCTACCGGGTGCGACCGCGCACCCGGGCCGAGCTGAGCGCACTGCAGGCGCTCCCCCATGACCGGCTTCCCGAGATGCTCGAGCGCCTCGATGCCGCGGGCCTGATCTCGCTCGACGGCGAGCGCATCGAGGCCCTCTCTCCCGATCACGCGATGGCGACGGCAACGGAGCGCGTGGTCACCTCCGAGATGGAGGGACTCCGCGCCCTTGCCGTCTCGGCTGCGGCGCTCTCGGCGCTCACCCGTGACTGGGAGGTCGGCAGCTCCCCCGATGACACGGCTCCGTGGGCGGAGTTCGTGCACGGCCACGAGGCGCAGTGGAAAGCATGGCCGCGCTACGCCGTGACTCATCCGCCTCGGGATCCGGTGAATCTCTATCCCGACCTGTCGATCATCCGCTCGATCATGGTTCCGACCATGACCGAGGACGAGAAGCGGATGGTCGCCCAATCGGGCATCCGCGGCGTCTTCCCCCGGTCGCTGCTCGCCGACGATGACGACCGCGCCTTCCTCGAAGAGCTGCGCGGGCTCGGCATGCGCATCCGGATCGCCGACGCGATCCCCAGCTGGGTCTACGCCGACCGCGGAGTGCTCTGCGCGCTCCCGCTCGACTGGGGCGAGCATCCCCCCAGCAGTATCGCCATCGTCACCCACCCCTCGATCACCGCGATCGTCTCGCTGTATGTCGAGAGCATCTGGAACAAGGCGGTCGACTTCCCGTTGGGAGACGACGGCTTCGAGCCGGTGCTCCATCTGCTGGAGCGCGGGCTGTCAGACGCCGCCATCTCCCAGAGCCTCGGCGTCTCACCACGCACAGTGCACCGCCGCATCTCGGAGGCCATGGAGCAGTTCGACGCGCACTCGCGCTTCGAACTCGGTGCGGCGTGGGCGCGGCGTTCGGAGGCCGACTAGGCCGTCGCGCCTTCAGGTGCCGCCACCCGTTGGCCGACCACGGCGCTCACGCCGTCCTGGCGCATCGACACGCCGTAGAGGGCATCCGCGATCTCCATCGTGCGCTTCTGGTGCGTGATCACGATGAGCTGCGAACTGGTGCGCAGGTCTTGCAGGATCGTCAGCAGCCGCCCGAGGTTGGCGTCGTCGAGTGCGGCCTCGACCTCATCCAGGATGTAGAACGGGCTCGGCCGCGCCTTGAAGATCGCGATCAGCAGCGCGACGGCGGCCAGCGACCGCTCCCCACCACTGAGCAGCGAGAGCCGCTCGATCTTCTTGCCGGCCGGCTTGACCGTGACCTCGATCCCGGTGGTGAGCAGTTCGTCGGGGTTCGTGAGGAACAGGCTGCCGGTGCCGCCGGGGAACAGCACCGGGAACACCTCGTCGAACGCCGCCCGGGTGTCTTCGAACGCGGCGGAGAAGATGTCCTGCATCTTCCCGTCGATCTCGTCGATGATCGTCAGCAGGTCTTTGCGGGTCGCCGTCAGGTCGGCGAGCTGCTCGGTGAGGAACTTGTGGCGCTGTTCGAGCGCTGCGAACTCCTCGAGGGCGAGCGGGTTGACCCGGCCGAGCTGCGCGAGTTTGCGCTCGGCCGAGGCGAGGCGGGCCTGCTGCTTGCTGCGGTCGAAGACCTGAGTGGATCGAGTAGCCGGCTCGGCCGGCGTATCGAGATCCTGCTCGTCGTCAGATTCGGTCTCGATACGCGCTGACGCGCTACTCGACCCGCTCAGCAGGTCGTCATCGAGGGGCACGGGTACGTCGGGCCCGTATTCGGCGACGAGCACTTCTTCGTCGAGGCCGAGCTCTTCGGCGGCGCGCTCGAGCAGCGTCGACAGGTGCAGCTTCTTCTCGTACGCCTGCATCTCGAGGCCGTGCACGTTGTCGTTCAGCGCCTGGAACCGGTCGCGCAGGCCGTTCTCGTTGCGGCGCAGCTCCTGCAGCTCCTCGTTCTGCTTGGCGCGCTCGGCCTCGGCGGCGGCCAGTGCCACCCGGGCCTGCGAGACCGAGCGGTCGGCGACATCCAGAACCGCGGGCAGGGCGTCGGTCACGCCGGTCGCTGCCTGCACCTGGTGCTGGCGCAGCACCGCGAGGCGGGCGGATTCTTCGGCCGCTGCGCGCTCGGCCTCGAGCTGCTTCTGCAGGGAATCGGCCTGCGCGTGCTGAGCTCGCACCCGTTCGCGCGCGGTCTCGAGTTCGATCCTGGCCTGCACCTCGGCCGCCCGGGCGGATTCGAGCTCGGCGACCAGGGCGTCGCGGCTGCTGACATCGAGGATCGGCCGAGGCGTCGCCGCGTGCGCGTCACGATCGCCGGCCGCGCGTTCGACGTCCGAATCGGCGGCCTCGGCCGCCTCGGTCAACTGACGCACCGCCTCGGCGAGGCGTTCGCCCTCTGCCTGGGCGCCTTCGAGCTGAGCGCGCGAGCGGCCGACCGCCTGGCTGCGCTCGGCGAGCCGGGCGTCGAAGGCCTTGAGGGCCGCCGCCGCCTGGGCCGCGTCGATCTGCGCGCCGTCGAGCTGCTCGCGCTTCTCGGCGAGGGCGAAGCGTCTGCGCTCGATCGCGGTGGTGACGTCGACCAGTTTCTCTTGCGCGGCGTCGCGCTCGGCGACGAGCTCGAGGGTGCTGCGCCCGGCGCCGGTTCCGCCACGCAGCACGTACACGGTGAGCACATCGCCGTCGCGCGTGATCACGGTGAGGCCGTCGACGTTCAGCTGGGCGAGCGCCGGCCAGGCGGCACGTGCCGCGGCCAGGTCGTCGACGACGACGGTGCGCGAGAGCAGCCCCAGGATGCCGCGGGGCGCCGTGACCAGCGATGCCGCCGCCTTCGTCCCGGCCGGCAGCGGTTCGATGGCTGCGACGTCGGCGTCAAGTGCGTCTCCCCCGTCGGCCACCACGATCTCGACCCGACCTGCGTCGCTGTCGCGGGCGTGCGCGAGGGCCGAGAGCCCGGCATCCCGCGAGTCGGCCAGCACCGCGTCGGCGAGGGTTCCGAGCGCGGCTGCGATCGCCGCCTCGTAACCCGCCTGCACCTGCACGTGCTCGGCGACCAGGCCCCGGATCCCGCCCGCCGACAGGATCGACGCCGACCCGTCTTTCTGGTCGACCGCCATCGACAGGGCCGAGGTGCGCGCGGCGAGCGCATCGCGCTCGCGCTCGGACGCGTGCAGCTCATCCCGCAACGCCTCCACCTCGGCCTGCAGCACCTTCACGGCCGCGTCTGCGGTCTCGACCGCCGCCGCCAGTTCGCCGTCCGAGCCGGCCTCGTCGGAGTCGCCCTCGATCTGGAGCAACTCGGCGCGAGCCTGCTCGCGGCGCTGCTCCGCAGCCTCGAGCGCGGCGCGCTGGCGGTCGAGCTCACCATGGGTGGCCGTGCGGCGGGACTCCGCGGCATCCACCTGGCCGCTGAGCCGCCCCTGCTCGAGATCGTGCTGCGAGATGAGGGTGCTCTGCGCGCTGATCTCCTCGTCGAGCGAGTCGAGCGAGGCGCGCGCCGTCGCGGTCACTGCGCTCGCGCGGCCGAGAAGTTGCTCGACCTCGGCGACCCCTGCCGCCAGACGGGTTGCCTCTTCGCGGGCGTCGTCGACCATCCGAGGCGAGATCGTGGCAGCCATGCCGGGCAGTTCCGCTTGCTGGCCGAGCAGCGAGAGGCGCTGGTTGGCGAGCGTGAAGAGCGAGCGAAGGTGGTCCTGCACCTGCTCGAGGCCGAATGCCACCTGGCGGGCGGCATCCACCGAGTCGCCGGTCATGGTCTGCTCGAGGCGGGCCTGGCGCAGCTTGGCCTGATCGAGTTGCTCCTGCAGCACCAGGCGCTCGGTCTTGCGTTCGCTCTCGCTGCGGCTCACGTCGTCGATCGCGGTGCGCAGCTCGACGACCTCGTCTGCCAAAAGGCGGGCTCGGGCATCCCGCACGATCGCCGCGATGGTCTGCGCCTCGCGGGCGATCTCGGCCTGATGCCCCAGTGGCTTGAGCTGGCGCCGGATCTCGCCCGCCAGGTCGGAGAGGCGGGTCAGGTTGGCTTGCATCGCCTCGAGCTTGCGCAGCGTCTTCTCTTTGCGGCGGCGGTGCTTGAGGATCCCCGCCGCCTCTTCGATGAAGCCCCGGCGCTCTTCGGGCGTGGCGTGCAGCACCTGGTCGAGCTGGCCCTGCCCCACGATCACGTGCATCTCACGGCCGAGACCGGAGTCGCTGAGAAGTTCTTGCACGTCGAGCAGCCGGCATTGCTCGCCGTTGATCGCGTACTCGCTGCCGCCGTTTCGGAACAGCGTGCGCGAGATGGTGACCTCGCTGTAGTCGATCGGCAGGGCGCCATCCGCGTTGTCGATGGTCAGCAGCACCTCGGCGCGGCCGAGCGGGCCCTTCGTTGCCGTTCCGGCGAAGATGACGTCTTCCATCTTGCCGCCGCGCAGTGTCTTGGCGCCCTGCTCGCCCATCACCCAGGCCAGGGCGTCGACCACGTTCGACTTACCGGAGCCGTTGGGGCCGACGACCGCCGTGACGCCCGGCTCGAAGGCGAAGGTGGTCGGTTGCGCGAACGACTTGAAGCCCTTCAGGGTCAGGCTCTTGAGGTACACACCGACCTCCGTCCGCTTCGCCGTTGCACTCGTCTACGGTACCGGTACGGATGTGGTGGTCTCCTCGTAGGCTCGAACCCATGGGCGCGTCGCCGCGGGATTCCTTCACGATCGACGAGGTCGCGATCCCGCGCAGCATCGCCGACGATCGCGACGGCGTGTTCGCGGCGATGATGGCGGTACGCAATGCGGTCGAGGTGGCCGGGTACGGCATCCCCGAGGTCGCGGTCAGCGCCGAGGAGATGCTGCCGCACTACCTCGACGAGAACGAGCCGAAGCGAGTGCTGCTGGCGCGGATCGACGGGGCGACCATCGGGCGCGCCGTACTCGAGACGAAGCGCGACGACAGCGAGGCCGGTTGGCTCGATGTGCAGGTGCTGCCCGAGTTCCAGCGGCGCGGCGTCGGGCGAGCCCTCGCCGACGAGGTGGAAGCGCTGGCCCGCGAGGCGGGGCTGGCGAGGATGATCACCTACGCCGTGTCACCGGATGCCCCCGGCGACCGCCTGGCCGCTCCGACCGGCTTCGGCTCGGTGCCGGCCGGCAATCGCGAGGTGCGCTTCCTGCTCGCTCAGGGGTGGACGCTCGAGCAGGTCGAGCGCGGCAGCCGGTTCGCGCTCCCCGGCGACGCAAGGGCGCTGGCCGCCTTGCGGGTCGCTGCCGAAGAGCATTCCGGCGACTACCGGGTGCTCACCTGGGCGGGCGCGACGCCCCCCGAACTCCACGAGGATCTCGCCACTCTGCAGACCAGGATGAGCACCGACGCGCCGAGTGCGGGCCTCAACGAGCCCCTCGACGTCTGGACCGCCGAGCGCTTCGCGAACAAGGAGGCGCTGCTGCTCGATGCCCCTCAACAGTTGCTCACCGCGGCCGCGCTGCACGAGCCGAGTGGGCGCCTCGCCGGCTTCACCCGGCTGAGCGTTCCGCACGACACCACTCGCGCGGTCAACCAATGGGACACCATCGTGCTCCGCGAGCACCGCGGGCACCGGCTCGGGATGCTGCTGAAGGTCGCCAACCTGCAGCAGCTCGGCGAGGCCGCGCCCGGGCATCCCTCGGTGCTCACCTGGAACGCCGAGGAGAACCGCCCGATGCTCGCCGTCAACGAGGCGGTGGGCTTCGTGCCGATCGGATACGAAGGGGCGTGGAAGAAGACGCTCTAACGAATGCGTTGGCAGAACGCACAGAAGTGCGAGCCGCGGTTCATGAAGCTCTCGCGCACGATCGGACGTCCGCAGCGCGGGCACGGCTCGCCCTGCCGGCCATAGGCGTTGAGCGAGTGCGAGAAGTAGCCGGATGCACCGTTGACGTTCACGTACTGCGCGTCGAAGCTCGTCCCGCCCTCGGCGAGCGCCTTGCCCAGCACCACTCGCACCTCGGCCAGCAGTGCCGAAGCGCGCGCCCGGCTGAGCGTCGCCGTCGGCTGCTCGTAGTGCACGCGAGCCGCCCAGAGCGACTCGTCGGCATAGATGTTGCCGACGCCGCTGATCAGCGTCTGATCGAGCAGGGCGCGCTTGATCGTGGTCTGCTTGCGGGCGAGCGCACGCAGAAAGTCGCGGTCGTCGAAGAGCGGGTCCATCGGGTCGCGGGCGATGTGAGCAACCTGGCTGGGCACATGCTGCTCGGGGTGATCGGCCGTCGGCACCAGGTGATCCAGCGCCATCGAGCCGAAGATGCGCTGGTCGACGAAGTCGATACGGGAGTCTCCGTGGTCGGGATGCCGCAGCTCCAGCACCACCCGGGTCAACCGATCGCGCTCGGCAGCCCGCTCGCGCAGCAGCACCTGGCCGCTCATCCCGAGGTGGATGGTGAGTGCTTCCTCGGGTTCCGATCCTGACGGCGCGGCCAGAGGAACCCAGAGGAACTTGCCGCGCCGCTCGGGCACGCCGAGCACGGCGCCGGTGAGCCGCTGGACGAAGTCCTCGGCCGGGCCGTCGTGCCGTCGCAGCGAGCGCTCGTCGAGCACCTCGACGCGCGTCACGGTGGCGCCCACGACAGCGGGTTCGAGGCCGGATCGAACGACCTCGACTTCTGGCAGCTCAGGCACGAAGGCGCCCGTCTAGCGCTTCGGGCGCTGCAGCACAGCCCAGGCCGCGAGCGCGGCAGCCATCTCGGCCTGCTTCTTGCTCGAACCGTCGCCGGCGGCGACCGGCGATCCGCCGACGATGACGGTCGCGTGGAAGCGCTTCGAATGATCGGGCCCGCTGTCGCTCACCTCGTACACCGGCAACCCTCTGCCGGTGCGGGTGGACAGCTCTTGCAGGCTGGTCTTGGGATCCATGGCCGCCCCGAAGCGCTCCGGATCGGCGAGCAGCGGAGCGATCAGCCTGAGCACCAGGCCGGTCGCCGCATCCGGGCCGGCGGAGAGGTAGGTAGCACCGATCACGGCCTCGACACAGTCGGCGAGGATCGACGACTTCTGGCGCCCGCCCGTGAGTTCCTCGCCACGGCCCAGCAGGATGTGCGCGCCGAGGTCGATGCCCACCGCGATCTCGGCCAGCGCGACCGAACTGACGAGGCTGGCGCGGCGCTTGGCCAGCTCGCCCTCGTCGAGCGCCGGGTTCTCGGTGTAGAGCATGACGGTGACGGCCTGCCCGAGGATCGAGTCGCCGAGAAACTCGAGGCGCTCGTTATGAGCAAGCCCACCCTTCTCGTACGCGTACGAGCGGTGGGTCAGTGCGAGCTGCAGCAGGTCGGGGTCGATCTCGACCCCGAGGGTCGCCGACAACTCCGCGCGGTCGGCCGGAACGCCAATGTCGCCCGATGGGCGAGCCATGGGCTCGGTATCGCCCGCGGGGCGAGCCATGGGCTCAGACGTCCGCGACCTTGCGGCCCTTGTACTCCAGGTACAGGGGGGTGCCGGTCGAGTCCTCGACCACCTTGGCACGGTGCGGGAGGCTGTAGACGGTCTTGCCGTTCTCGATGGTCTTGACGAGCTGAACCGGCGTCGCCTTCCACTGCGAGCGGCGGGCGTGCGTGTTGCTGCGCGACTGCTTGCGCTTCGGAACGGCCATGACTGTCTCTTCTCTTGCTCTGAACGACCGGCGCGCGGGCTTCTGGGAAACTCAGGCGTCGGGCTGCTGATCTGGGGCGAAACCCTGCAGTGCCGCCCACCTCGGGTCGAGCACCTCACGCGGCTTCCGATCCGGATCGTCCGCCAGTTTCTGACCCGTTTCCGGATCGAGACCAGGGCAATCCGGCCGGCAGACCGGCTGGAACGGCAGTGCC
>Ga0105248_10004466_pt1 | contig 15479 bp, 5 predicted proteins | sample KBSS34metaG_FD_81524 | JGI IMG/M metagenome (GOLD analysis project Ga0105248, IMG submission 81524) | Switchgrass rhizosphere microbial communities from Kellogg Biological Station, Michigan, USA - KBS S3-4 metaG | ecosystem: Host-associated > Plants > Roots > Rhizosphere > Soil | place...
CGATCGGCGCTGTGCCAATGACTGTTGAACCATTCGAGAAGGTTACGGTTCCTGTTATTCCGCTAGGCACCTGCTCCGTGATCGTAACGGGAGTGTTCGGATTGGGGTTGGGGTCAGAGACCTGTGGCGGAGGCAAGGTCGGGCTGAACTTGTTGACCACCTGCGTAAGCGAAGCAGTCGCACCGTTGTAGTTGGAATCGCCCGCATACGACGCGGTGATGTTATGCGCTCCAGTGCCGAACGTTGATTCAGAGACAGATGCCTGGCCGCTTGAAACAGAGACAGTGCCGAGCGAAGTTACTCCATCAAAGAAGGAAATCGTTCCCGTCGCGCCAGATGGAACCGTAGCCGTAAAGACTACCGTCTGCCCATATACGGAAGGATTCAACGATGAAGTGAGCCCAACCGCTGGCGTTGTCTTGCCGACTGTCTGCGTGGTGTTGCCGCTCGCCGAATTGTTGTTCGTGTCGCCGCTATAGGTGGCCGTAATTGTCTGCGTTCCGATCGGAAGCGTACTTGTCGTAATAGCCGTAACACCTGTGGTTGGGTTCACCGTGCCGGTGCCGATTGTCGTCCCACCAGAGGTGAACGTCACCGTGCCCGTCGTTCCAGGAGGCAGCGTCGTTGTCACCGTCACCGTCTCTCCGTAGCTGCTGGGGCCTGAGGTTGTAACGGTTATGGTTGGCGTCACCTTTGAAACAGTCTGCGTTGTAGACCCAGTCGCAGCGCCATAGTTTGTGTCGCCGCCATAGCTTGCAGTGATGGTATCGGTGCCTACAGGAAGGGTCGAGGTAGAAACTGAGACCGTTCCGGTGCTGGTGTTCACCGTACCTGTGCCGATCGTCGTGCCGCCCGAGGTAAAGGTAATGCTGCCGGTGGCGCCGGTGGGAACTGTAGCAGTAATCGTGACCGCGCTGCCATAGATGCTGGGGCCCGAAGTCGTAACCGAGATGCTTGTGGCATTCTGATTGACACTCTGCACGAGGCTTGAGGTAGCGCCATTATTATTTGCGTCTCCCGCATAGGCGACTGCAATGTTGTGCGAACCCACCGCCAGCGTCGAGGTGCTGATGCTAGCCACTCCAGAGGCCAACGCAACCGTTCCCAGCGTAGTGGAGCCTTCAGTGAAAACAACGCTACCTGTAACAGTGCCTGGCATCGTTGCAGTGAAGGTTACCGACTGGTTCAGCTGAGATGGATTGAGTGACGAGACCAGACTGATAGCGGGACTCGCCTTGCTTACCGTCTGCGACGTTGTGCCCGTGGCTCCATTGTTATTGGTATCGCCGCTGTAAGTTGCAGTGATGGTCGTCGTGCCAACTGGCAGCGTCGATGTGGCAACAGTTGCGACGCCGTTGGTAACGGTTCCTGTACCAATCGTCGTTGTGCCCTGTGTAAAGGTGACCGTACCGGTGACATTCGAAGGCAGAGTGGCGGTGATCGTCACAGTGCTGCCCGATGTGCTCGGACCCGATGTTGTAACGTTCACACCGGGGGTATTCTTCGATACCACCTGTGTTGTCGCACCAGTCACAGAGTTGTTATTGGTGTCACCCGCGTACACAGCGGAGATGGCATTCGTTCCAACGGGAAGAACTGTCGTCGTTATGCTGGCAACGCCAGAGGCTATGATGGTGCCTGTTCCAAGATTGGTCGATCCACTCGTGAACGACACCGAACCCGTTACATCTGTGGGTAGAGTCGCAGTGATTGTCACGGACTGCCCGTAAGTAGTCGGGCCCGAGGTGGTGACAGAAATCGTAGGCGTCTTTTTGGAGACTGTCTGGGTAAGAGTACCTGTTGTAGTGTTGTGGTTCGCATCGCCGTTATAAGTCGCCGTGAGATTGTGCGATCCGACAGTAAACGACGAAACATTCAGGTTTGCGACTCCGCTGCTAAGCGTCGCCGTACCCAGGACAGTTGATCCTTCAGCAAACGTTACGGCGCCTGTGATGCTGCTGTCCATCGTAGCCGTAAACGTCACCGTCTCTCCGACTGCAGATGGATTCTTCGAAGATGTGAAGCTCAACGTTGGCGTTACTTTATTGACCGCCTGGGCAAGCGATGAGTTTGACGTATTGCTGTTGCTATCTCCGCTATATGAGGCCGTAATGCTGGCGTTGCCGGCGGCCAACGTCGAAATGGTAAAGGCTGCCGAGCCACTCGACAGGGCAACGGTTCCTAGCGTTGTCGAACCGTTAGAGAAAACGACGGTTCCTGTAGGAGCGATGCTGCCGGACGAGGTCACAGCGGCTGTAAAGGTGACCGAATCGCCATAGTTGCTGGGGCTCAGTGACGATGTGAGGGCAACCGCCGTGTTCGCTTTGTTCACCACTTGATTCAGCGTTGACGTCGCGGTCTGGTAATTTGCATCCCCACCGTATAGGGCCGTGATACTGTGCGATCCAACCGCCAGTGCAGCAGTCGCAAGCGACGCGACTCCATTGGTGACCGTAACTGTTCCAAGAGTTGTCGCGCCTTCACTAAAGGTGACACTGCCAGTAACGCCGGTGGGCAGTGTTGCAGTCAGGGTTGTCGACTGACCCGCAATCGTTGGGTTGACCGATGATGTAAGTGAAAGTGTAGGTGCAGCTTTTCCTACGGTCTGCGGCAGAGTAGCCACGGCGCTGACATAGTTGGCATCACCGTTGTAGGTGGCTGTGATGGTGCTGGCTCCGACAGCAAGCGAACTGGTGGTGAGCGTTGCCACACCGTTCGACACAGTTGCCGTACCCAGCACTGTCGCATCAGAGGTAAAGGTGACTGTGCCTGTGACAGAGGTCGGCAGCGTATTCGTAAATGTCACCGAACTACCGTAGGTACTCGGATTCAGGGACGAGGTAAGCGTGGATGACGGAGTTGCTTTCGTTACGGAGCGAGTCGTCGTTGCTGTACCGGTGTTGTAGTTTGTATCACCGCTATAGCTAGCCGTAATGTTGTTGTTACCGATAGGCAGGGCTGTAGTTGTTATCGACGCGGATCCGGAGCTTACGTTCGCAGTACCCAGGATCATTGCACCGGAGGTGAATACAACAGAACCCGTTGCCGTTGCAGGCACTGTAGCTGTAACCGTCACCGTTGAGAGGAACGTGCTCTGGCCCGATGTTGTAACCGACATGATCGGATTTATCTTGTTGACGACCTGCACTACCGCAGAGGATGTGACAGCAGCGTGTGTGCTGTCGCCACTGTAAGCAGCAGTCAGAGTGTGCGATCCAGCATTGAAGGTCGAATTCGTAATCGACGCAGTCGTTCCAGAGATGGTGGCTGTACCGAGAGAAGCCGTTCCGTCGAAGAACTCAACCGTTCCAGTAGAACCAGAGGCCACGGTAGCAGTGAGCGTAACGCTCTGTGCGTAGCTTGAAGGATTAGGGCTCGACGCGAGGACGACACTCGATATCGTCATATTGACGACGCTTGAGGTACTCGTGGTGTAGTCAAGGTCTCCAGGGTAAGTTGCCTTCAACGCGGCAGAACCGGCAGCAAGCGTAGTGGTCGTCAGTGTCGCAACGCCACTGCTCAGTGTGCCTGTACCAATCAGGGTGCTTCCGCGATAGAAGCTGACAGTCTCCCCATCGGTTGTTGTTGTTGGAGGACCGGAAACGGTGTAGGGCGCCAGCGTTGCGGTGAGCGTGACGCTTTGACCCAGCACTGCGGTTGATGATGGAGATGCTGCAAGCGAAAGCGTCGTCGACACTGGCGCTGCACGCAAAGGTACCGTCGATGAAGTGCTAGTGATGTAAATCGTATCGCCGGAGTAGACAGCGTCAACGTTGTGAATACCGCTGCCTAAGGGGAAGACTGCGACGCCAGTTAGAGCGACGGCGTCAGCTGCCTGCCTCACCTCGCTGAGGGCAACTGCTGCGCGTGGATTATCTGCATCTGTACCGACGAGATCTGCATTGCCATCGTTGTTATAGTCGCCCGCGTTGACGGCATACGTGAGGGCGAACCCACCGATCACTGGTTCGTCGAATGGCTGGAATGTTCCGTCGCCGTTGCCGTGATAGACAAGAGCGCCATAGCTGCCACCGGCGATAATATCGGCATTGCCATCGCCGTCCACATCCGCAAGGTGCGGATCGGATGGGATATCTGAGACGTAGGTGACCTTAGGCTGAAATGTGCCATCGCCATTGCCTATCAGAACGAACATACTGTTCGAGATATGGGCAGACATCGAGACCGTCGAAGAGATGACGTCGACCTTGCCATCATTGTTCGTATCGCCGGCAGTAAGAAATTCGCCTACCTCCGATGCGACGAGTTGTGCGGTATTGAAGGTGCCATTGCCTTTTCCAGTCTGTACATAGAGATTGCTAAGGGTTGAAGGCGATCCCATTGCAACCGCATATGCGATATCGTCATTGCCATCGCCATCCAGATCGGCCACCACGATGTTGCGCATGAATTGTGCGGCCATTGTTGAGACTGGCGAAATGCTGGTCGGCGCTGAGAACGTTCCGTTGCCATTACCGAGCATCACCAGAACATCCTGCGTGTAGCGGATCGTAAGTGCGAGATCCAGCTTGCCATCGTTGTTGAAGTCTCCCATCGCGATGCCTGCGACATCGCCAACGAAATTCCAGATGGGATTCTGGAACGACCCAAGACCATCGCCCAGGAGAACAGCAACACCGCCACCGTTACGATTGGTGCAGCCAAGGATGATATCGGCGTTTCCATCGCGGTTAAAGTCCGCGAGAAGTATATTCACAGGTGAGTTTGGTAACCCTACAGAATCACTCGATAGCGTGGGGCATCCCGGTCGATTGATCTTCGATTTGAATGTGCCGTCGCCATTGCCCAGCAGTACCGTGATTACATGATCCGAATCACCTGTAACGACGTCGATATTGTTGTCGCCGTCCAAGTAGCTGGAGGCAATGACATGCGATCCCTTCGCGGTTAGTCCGTCACCGATATCGAATGGCGAATTAGGGGCCTGGCTAAAGGTATTCGTTAGAACTGGCGTGCCAAGGTTCTGCGTCCCTAAAACATTGCTGCCTGCACTGGTATCAAGGAAGCTGACGGAGCCGCTGGGGCCGGGAGAGGTGATTGCACCAACTCCGCTGACGGTGGAACTCAGGTTGTAATTGCCCACCGTACCGGAAGAGGCGAGATCGGTGCTTGTCTGATACGTTCCCTGAACGCTGTAGCTCACAGTGTTCGACGTGCTCGAAGAGTATGTGCTGTTCGCGCGATAGACGGCTTTGTAGCTATGAATGCCCAGCGGTCCGCTACCGATTTTGACCAGCGCAGTGCCCGAGGTGGTCAGCTGCACAACTCCCAACAGCGAAGAATTGTTCTCACAGACCGGCGCGGTCGCATCACAGAACATCACCAGGCCCGTGGTTACCGGAGAGCCACCCGCCGTGACAGTAGCGGTCAATGTAATAGGTGTCTTATACGGCACACTGGTCGATGAGATCGCCAACGAAGTGGTCGTAGTCGTTAATGCGTTCGCTGCTCCAGTTACAACCAACAGCAGCGTGATGATGGCCCAAAAGCTACGGACATAAGAGGCAGACAGTGATGCAATTCGGGTCCTGAGGGAACGAGCGGGGGAGGTCATTCGGGTTCCTTGGAGGCACGATGGAACGATTATGTTGTTACTGGAAGTACCGTAACGGTGGCGGATTGGGCACAGATATTACCCGAAAGTTGCAACGCAAAACATGCGTAAACATTGGGTTTTGGCAAAAGAACGCACTCTATCGACAGCGAGAAAAATGCTCTCACCGGATGGAAGTTCTTTCGCAAAAATCCCGTTCAACCGAGGGAATCAGTATTCATGCAGCACGTCATGTTCCGTCCGTGCTCGATGAGTGCTGACCAGCGCTCATCGAAAGTTGTAGGTCGCATACGACTCTGCAAGACGCCAGTACGTCTGCTAGAGTCTTCATCGATGCCATACGGTTACAAATTATTGCTGCACGCATTTCTATTCGCAGCAGCCCCATCGCTCTGCTTCTCAGAAGTGAGGGTCATCAATGCCGGCGTGCCTGGCGAGAGCAGCGCCGAGGTAAATGCTCGGTTGGATTCAAGCCTGAAACGCAACGCGCCTGGCTATGTTGTGATCTTTGTCGGCATGAATGACGCCGTGAATGACAAAAAGTTCCTTCCACCTGCTACGACGGTCGAAAGAGTAACCGATATGATTCGCAGGGCGCAGGGTTCTGGCGCTAAAACAATCCTGGTCTCCGTCCACGAACCGGACACGGTACGCCTTCTGCAACGGCACAAGGCCGAGGTCTACGGCAACGTCTCCCCTACGGAACGTATTCGTAATCTTGATCGTCTGCTTCTACAGGCCGCAAAGAAGAACCATGCCAGTGTGGCCGACTTTCATCGGTCGTTGATCAGGGCTGGAGGTGCGACTCAGGAGTGGAGCACCGACGGTGTTCACCTCACGGAAAAGGGCTATGCGCTGCTGGCGCAGACCATTCGCAAGGCTCTTCCGAAACACATCCCGGCTGATACCAACGTCCTTTGCATGGGTGACAGCCTGACCTACGGCATCGGCGTTCGTTCAGCGGGCGGGACGGAAGAGAGTGACAAAACGTATCCCGCGGTCCTGCAACAGATGCTTAATAAAGACAGCCGTATGCCGTGATAGATAGAATGCCGCCTATGGCAGATCTTTTCACGCCACCTTTGGAGTTACAGGGCACCCCACGGCCACCCGATGCCAGCGAGAGTATCGAGGCGCATGTGCAACGTGTGCTCCAAAGCCCCCACTTTGCCAGGGCGGAGACCCAACGCAAACTGCTGGCCTATCTATGGGAGCGGCGCCATGAGACGGTAAGCGAGTATGCCATCGCCATCGAAGCCCTTGGGCGCAACACCAGTTTCGACTCCACGGTCGATGCTTCCGTACGCGTCCATATCTCCCGGCTTCGACGAAAGCTGAAGGATTACTACCAGCACGAGACGGGCGAGATGGAGTTGCTGGCGATCCCGACCGGCACACATCAATTGATCGTGCTGGAGCCGCACCAGCTTCCAACTGAACCAGCAACTCTGGAAGTAGCGATCGACGCTCCTCCAGTAAAGCGGAGTCTCCTGATACCTGCACTTTCTGCCCTTTGCGTTTTGCTGGCTGTAGTGGCGGGCTTCTTTTGCTGGAAGTACTACAGCCTGCAAAGCAGCCCGGCTCAGCAGGCTCCCAAACCAAACACCTTCTGGGCACGCTTTCTCACAGGCGAACAGCCTGTAAAGATCATCCTGCCGACTCCGGTGTTCTTTCACTTTGCCAGCAAGCCGTCGTTCCGCCTGCGTTCGACCAAGGTCAACGCGTTCGATGAGATTCCCAACGACCCGACCTTCGCGGCGTTGATCAAAGACCTGGGTCCTCCAGGACTGGAACTGCCCTATACGGTCACATGGGACACGCTGGCCGCTATCGACATGGCACGATATCTCGACTCAGTCGGCGCTAAACAACGCGTATCGTTTGACGTGATGCGCAACTCGTCCATGATGATCCTGGAGCAGGCCAACGTGATCATGGTGGGAACTCACCAGACGCTGGAGCCGGTTCACGAGTATGTGCAATCGATGAATTTCTCTCTCTCCCCCGGAGAGACATGGGTTATCAACGCAAAACCTAAGCCGGGAGAACAGGCCCGATACGAGATCCTGGCCGAGGGGGAAGGGGGCTATCAGGTAGAGCCTTCCATCATTGCGCTGATGCCGGGTCGAGCTCCCGGGCTGAAGGTATTGGTTTTGGAGTCTCGCCACACAGGTGCTCTCGTCTCTCTCCTCTCATCCTCTGCCGGCTCCAACTCGGTAGAAGAGATGTGGCGCAAGAATGGTTCGCCTCCTTTCTTCGAGATGGTGGTTCGCACCGAGGTGCAAAGCGATAAAGCCATAAGAACATGGCCTGTAACCATGCATGCCTACAGCTCGCAAGCTCCTGTAAATTCGATGTAACAGCGCGTAACATACCGCTGGAAACGTGCAAATGGTCTATGCCGCATGGCACCATGTTCGACCATGAGATTCCTACGCGCTTTCCTGCCTGCTCTATTTGTTGCATCCACTTCGGCCTTCGCTGCGACCGCCCAGCAGGCTGACCTGATCGTCTACGGCGGCACCGCCTCCGGAGTGATCACGGCTTACTCCGCCGCACACGAGGGCCTGCACGTCATTCTGCTGGAACCGGGAACCCATCTCGGCGGCATGGTGACCGGCGGCCTATCCGCCACCGACACCGCCAACTTCCACGTCATCGGCGGCTACGCCCGCGACTTCTACCGCGACGCTGCCGCCCACTACGATGTTCACACCCTGGACAAACGCTTCGACTGGCTCTCCGAGCCGCATGTAGGCGAAGAGGTCTTCGTCGCCTGGCTGAAGAAGGGCGGAGTAGACGTTCGCTTCCACGAGCGCCTGAAGGAAAAGACCGGGGTCTCCAAGTCGGGCACACATGTCACCGGCATCACGACCGACGACGGCAAGAAGTGGCAGGCCAAGGTCTTTGCCGACTGCTCCTACGAAGGCGACCTGATGGCGCAGGCCAAGGTGACCTATACCGTAGGCCGCGAATCGATCGACACCTACAAGGAGAGCCTTGCAGGAGTCCGCACCGATACACCAAAGCATCAGTTTTTGTGGGCGGTCTCTCCATACGACGACAATCACAAGCTGATGCCCGAGGTCGATCCGGGACCGATGGGAGAGCATGGCTCAGGCGACAAGAAGGTGCAGGCTTATAACTTTCGCCTTATTCTGACCAACGATCCAGCGAACAAGCTGCCCTGGGAGAAGCCTGCTGGCTACGACGCGGCCCGATTTGCCCTGCTCGCCCGCTATCTGAAGGAGTTCCCGGAGCACATGCACCGCGCCCCGAAGCTAGGTGACGTGATGAATCCAGTCGCGATTCCGAACAAAGAAGCCGACTTTAACAACAATGGCCCCTTCTCCACCGACTACATCGGCAAGAGCTGGAGCTACCCTGATGCTGGCTATGCGGATCGTAAGAAGATCTGGGATGCGCACATGCTCTACACCCAGTCGTTCGTCTGGTTCCTGGCGTCCGATCCACAGGTTCCTCAATCGTTGCGAGATGAAACCAATAGCTGGGGACGTGCAAAAGACGAGTTTGCCGACACCAACCACTGGCCAAACCAGATCTACATCCGCGAAGGCAGGCGTATGGTGGGCGAATACATCATGCACCAGGCCGATCTGCAGACTGACCGCATCAAACCGGATTCGGTCGGGATGGGCTCTTATAACAGCGACTCCCACAATATTCAGCGGGTTGCCATGCCGGACGGTTCGGTCCGCAACGAGGGCGACGTGCAGGTATCGGTTGAGCCATACGAGATTCCGTTCCGCGTTATGCTGCCGAAGCCGTCCGAAACCGACAACCTTCTGGTCCCGGTCTGCTTCTCGGCGTCTCATGTCGCCTACTCTTCGGTTCGCATGGAGCCGCAGTACATGATCATCGGACACGCTGCCGGTCTGGCTGCTTCCATGGCAGTCCACGGCAAGACGGCAGTACAGAAAGTGAGCGTCGAAGACCTGCAAAAGAAGCTGGCCGAGCAGGGAGCCATTCTGCATATCGACCAGGCCAAGTAAGACTTTTGCCCTAAATCAATTGCAAGATGCTGAAAGTAAAGAAACTGTTACGTAACGTAACAGCATGGAACTGGACGGGGCATAGTTGGCCAAACGATAGTTTCGAGCCGGAAGCAGAGAGTGGAAGTTCGCGTTACGAAAAAGCGAACCACACTCAAAGACACAGCTTGAAACTTTAGGAAAAGGCCACCTATGCACCTCCAGAACATGGCTCGGATTCTCCGAAGCCTCTCGATAGTATTTGTATTTCTCCTTGCGCTTCCCCTCACGGGAGCTGCCCAGGTCGCAAATGGATCCATCACCGGAGTTCTGACGGACAGCACCGGGGCGATCGTTCCTAACGCGCACGTCACTCTCACCAAGACCGAGACCGGGTTGACGGTACAGGCGCAGACGAACAGCGCCGGCATCTACAACTTCGCCTCTCTTCAGACCGGCGTCTACAAGATCCAGGTGGCGCAGCCCGGCTTCAAGAAGGCCGAGACTACCTTCCAGCTGGCAGTCGGTCAGACGGCGCAGATCGACCTGACCTTGCAGGTAGGCAGCAGCGACGAAACCGTAAACATCGAGGCCAGTGGTCTGGCCGATCTCGAGGTCAACGATGCGACCATCAGCTACACCGTTGGCGCCCGCCAGGTGAGCGATCTGCCGCTGAATGGACGCAACCCCTACGGTCTGGCGGCGCTTTCGCCCGGCATCAATCCCGGTGGCTCTTTCGGCGCTGGCGTAGCCACGGTCCGCGGAGCTGTCGTTGCGGCAGCGACGAACAACTTCGAGTCGAACGGCGGACTCGGCGGCTCAAACGAAGTGCTTCTCGACGGAGTTCCAATCACTGTCTGCTGCCAGGGCCAGCCTGCGCTTACACCGTCGGTTGAAGCGGTAGACCAGTTCAAGGTCATCACCTCGGTGCCTTCGGCGCAGTTTGGCCGCTCCTCTGGCGGCATCCTCAATATTGTCACCAAGTCCGGCGCCAACCAGTTGCACGGCACGGTCTACGAGTACTTCCGCAACGACAAGCTTGACGCCGCCAACTACTTCACCAAGCGAACCGGCATCGCTCCCATCCCCGGACGCAACGACTTCCGCCTGCCGCACCGCTACAACCAGTACGGCCTGTTTGTGAACGGCCCGGTGTGGCTGCCCAAGATCTACAACGGTAAGGACAAGACCTTCTTCACCTTTGGCTGGGAGGGTACCCGTAACACCTCCAACGCCTTCACTACGACCACGGTCCCCACGGCGCTGATGCGCCAGGGCATCTTCAGCGAAGCGCCAAATCCGATCTACGATCCATACTCGACGACAAGTACGCCTACCGGCTCGACACGTCAGCTTCTGCCTGCGGCCTGCGTCAATGGCACCTGCTATCCGGCGGGACGCGTCGTGACGAACCTCAACGCCACCGCCGTAAAGCTGCTGCAATTCTTCCCGCAGCCGAACGCCAGCGGAACGTCGAACAACTACAGCTACTCCAACACCTATCTGGACAAGGTCGACCAGTTCAACTTCCGCGTCGACCACAATTTCTCCGGATCGCAGCGTATGTTTGTGCGTGGCACTCGCGATATCAACAATCACCACGAGAACGACCTCTTCAACAAACCGGATGGGCCCAGCGGCATCAACCAGGTGCTACGCGGCTACCTGTTCGCCGCCGGTGACAGCTGGACGATCTCTCCGAACCTGCTGGTGCAGACCAACTATGGCTTTGCTTACCAGAAGAACTTCCAGATTCCGCAAAACTACACCGGCTACACGGCATCGGCATACGGCTACAGCGGCACGCTGGATTCGCAGCAGCAACTGCCGGGTCTGCCGTTTGTCTCCATCAACAGCTACGCCAATATGGCTACAGCAACCAACACGAATCGCTGGGAGCACTACAGCCACTCGCTGGCTTCAACCGCTGTATGGCAGCGCGGCAAGCAGACGCTTACGTTTGGCTATGATGGCCGCCTGATTCTCGAGCATCAGCAGAGTGCCAGCAACGGTCCCGGCTCGATCTCCTTCGACGCTACGCTGACGAACGGCCCTAACGTGAGCGGCGCCGTACCCAATGGGCAGACGCAGTTCGCTGCATTCGCCGCTTACATGATGGGCACGTTTACTACGGCAACTGTCACCCGCCAGGTTCAGCCTGCTTACGACCAGTGGTACCACGCTGTATATCTGCAGGACGACTGGAAGCTGAACCAGCGTCTGACGGTGAATCTCGGTCTGCGCTACGAGATTGAGACAGGTATGGCGGAGCGTCACAATCAGTGGGCCGACCTTGACCTTGGCGTTACCAACCCTCTCTCGACACCTACGCTCCCCTTCACCGGCGGCGCACGCTACCTTGGTTCGAACTTCCCTAACCGCACCTGGCAGACCTCATACAACAAGTTTGCACCGCGCCTTGGCCTTGCTTTCCAGGCGGCTGAGAAGACGGTCCTGCGTGGAGGCTTCGGCATCCTCTACATCCCGACGTCACAGCGCTTCTACGGATCGGGCACGCTGGGCTACGCTCAGGCCACGCAGACCACCTTCACGGCGACCAGCGTTCCAACTACCACGATGACCAATCCCTTCCCCAATGGGGTTTTGTTGCCCGCAGGCCCTTCGGCGGGAGTGACAGCCGGAACTGGTACCAGCGTCTCTGGCGTCCTCTACAACACGCCACTGGCCTACACAGAGCAGTGGAATGGCGCGGTTGAACAGCAGCTTGCCAACGGCATCGTGCTGCATCTCAACTATGTCGGCAGCCACGGCGTGCATCTGCCCATCAACTTCCGTCCAAACGATCTACAAGACAAGTACTGGGGTACGCCGGGCAGCACGGCGCAGATTGCTTACCTGCAGGCCTCGGTTGCCAACCCCTTCTACAGTGTTGCACCGCAGAGTTCGCCGACGGTGCAGCGTGCGCAGTTGCTGGGCGCTTACCCGCAGTACTTCTCAACCCCAGCGATGGCAAATAATTCGCTGACTGTGAACCAGATGGGAATCGGCGCATCGATCTTCCACGCGGCGCAGGCCTTCATCACCATTCAGCGATCGAAGAACCTGTCGGCCACCGTCAGCTATACGTTCTCAAAGAACATGGGCAACATATCACCCCTGCTCACCGGCTTCCTCAACAGCAACGGAACACCGAACATCCAGAACAGCTACCACATACGCGACTACGAGTGGTCGGTGCTCAACACCGATATTCCGCACCGCCTGGTGGCCAACGCCAACTACTCACTGCCCTTCGGTCGTGGTCAACACTTCGGCAGCGGAGCCAACCACTTCGTGAATGAGCTGATCGGAAACTGGAAGGTGAATGCCATCATCTCGGTACAGTCGGGCTTTGCGCTCGCAGTGACGCAGACTGGCGGACAGGCATTCTCCGGATCGCGTCCCATGTTCGTGACAGGTGCAAACCCTGTCACCTCGGGAGATGTGCGGCAGCGGCTTGGCGGAACGGGACAGACGCAGGCATATCTAAACCCTGCGGCATTCCGCCTTGCACAGGCCTTTGAGCTAGGCAATGTGCCTCGCTCGTCCGGCCAGATGCGCACCGTGAAGAGCTTCCAGGATGACCTGTCGCTCATCAAGGACTTCCCCATCTATGACCGCATCGCGATGCAGTTCCGTCTTGAAGCGTTCAACGTGCTGAACAAGGTTCAGTTTGGCGTACCGAATACGACCTTCGGGGGCACCACCTTCGGCTTCATCACGTCACAGGCCAACCTGCCTCGTAACGTGCAGGCAGCCCTGAAGCTGACCTTCTAACTTTGCACTGGAAGTAGCCTCCTCCGGCCGCGCGCAGCATCTCGCTGTTCGCGGCCTTCTTTTATTCAGCACGTAGACCAAGCCACTGGCTAACAGGCTGTATTCGCGAGAAGACTATTTTTTCCAGAACCAGTATCAGCAGCAGTGATGCCGCCATCGCAGGCAGATAGAGAGCCAGTGCAAGAATGACGGCGGCTACAGCAAACGACCATCGTGGCGCAGTAAGAGGTTGAGGCGCTCCCAGAACGCCAACATGCCTGCGCCGCCACCACAGCACGCACGCGCTTACCGATAGCAGAACCAGCCCCATCGCAGTCGCCAGACCGATCAGCTGATTCAACCAGCCGAACAACTGTCCTTCGTGTGCCGCGACACCAAAGCCGACGATGCGATCGAGGATGTGGCGCTGATCGAAGTTCTCCCTGCTGACGACTGTGCCGGTATGGCTGTCCATCATGATGGTCGTTCTAAGGGGGCGGTTCTGCGCATCGGACTTCACCGTCCATGGGCCATCAATACGCATGGCAGGCATGATGAGAACAGGCGCAGCAAGATGAAGCGACTCGGCAGCAGGCACAATCCGGTTGAGCGGAGCGTACGCAGCGGGCCAGGTCATACGCATCATTACGTGTCCCATGTGTTCGGCATGGCCGCCGGCATCATCCGACTGCATGGATTGATTCAGCGCTGCACGCTCGGCGAGTTCTGAAGATCTACCCGTCGTCCAGTCCTGCTTAGCCACGGCGGTGCCAGTGACGCGGCGCACCTGCTTGAAGTACGCACCCCAACTCTTGGCCCATGGCAAACCTGTCAGCAGGAGGAACAGCGCAAAGGCCGACACCCACACACCTGTAACGGCATGAAGATCGCGCCAGAAGATTCGCTTTCCCTGCCCAAAGCGAATCCAGAGGACACCCGCAAATTTTTCTGTCTGCCGCGGCCACCAAAGATAGAGGCCGCTGACTACAAGGACGATGGCCCATGACGCTGCAAGTTCTACGACACGCGAACCCCAGTCACCGGCGAGCAGTTCACCGTGCAGACGAAAGATCAGGCGCATAGGCCGCTGGTCTTCGTCGATGACCTTGAGCACCTGCAGCGTCTGCGGATGCACGTAGACGCGGTACTCCTTCTGTCCGACACCGACGATCGCCCGCACGGCACCATCGTTGCTTTCGGGCAGCTCATAGTAATGCAGGCTGGAATCAGGCACCGCGTCCATCGCTGCATTGGCGATCTGCTCAGGCGTAGTAAGTGGGCCGCTGATGGCGAGATGATCATAAGGGCGATCAAGCCAGTGCTCGATCTGCGGCTTGAAGAGATAGATCGCTCCGGTACAGGAGAGCCAGATGACCAGCGGGATGCAGAAGACTCCCGCATAGAAGTGCCATCGCCATACTGCGCGATAGAGACGCTTTGACTGTTCTGCCGCATCGGCCTGTGCTGCAACCGCCATCATCTGACTCCCCTTTCCTTGTGCAGTGTTAGAAGCGCACCCTGACGCCACCGTAGGATGCACGCGGCGTACCTGCGTAGATCGATCCGGCAGAGGTCATCAAAACGGCAGTCCCGTTCTGTTGGCCCTGTGCATTCAGGGTGTTGGTTATGTTTCCAGCTGAAGCGATGTAAGTCTTATTCGCGAGATTCTGTATGTCGAAGAAGAAGCGCACTCGCGAGAGCACGCCATGTCCGGCGGGCGGATCGTAGTGCGTGCTCAGGTTCAGCAGCGTGTACCCAGAAGCGGATAACAAGTTTGCGTTATCGAGCAGGTAAGCATCACGCCAGTTCGTCTCGACATACGCGCCTAGTCCACGATATCTACCGGAAGGCTGATCGTAGATGACGCGTGCATTCAGGTAGTGCGGTTGCACTCCGGGGATGCGATTGTTATTTCGAGAGAATGTGCTGGTGACGCTTCCTGTCGTTAGCTGCTCACTGTAGTCCGTGTAAATTTGATTGTCGTAGAGATACGAGCCGCGCATTCTGAAGCCTGAACCGGCGTTTCTGAATGGATGCCAGTCGATGCTTGCCTGCACACCACGATGCGCCGAAGCAGGCGCGTTGAAGGTATAGCTCTGGAGGTTGACTCCAGGCGACTGCGTGACCTGCTCATTGCGGAACCACTCGTAGAAGAC